>ENA-ORBV01017296-ORBV01017296.1-microbial-mat-metagenome-genome-assembly--contig:-NODE-17296-length-10327-cov-4.214537_pt1 | contig 10327 bp, 10 predicted proteins | sample MGYA00237777_ERZ505514 | MGnify/ENA primary metagenome ERZ505514 (study PRJEB26160, sample SAMN06269048) | microbial mat metagenome | isolation source: Oligotrophic lake microbial mat | place...
CGTCAGATGTGTATAAGAGACAGGTCGTACACCGCGCGCGACAGCCGCTCAAGCTCCCTGGCCTCCTTGGCCCCCACCGCTTTGGCCATGGCAGCGATGGAGATGTTTTGGTCGTGTCCGGTTTCCGCCTTGGTTGCCGGAGAGAATATCGCTGGCGTTAGGCGGGCGCTCTGCGTGAGTCCCGCCGGAAGCCGTTCGCCCGCCAAGGTGCCCGTGGCGGCGTACTCTTTCCATGCCGATCCGGCAAGAAATCCGCGCATCACGCACTCCACGGGGAAGACCTCCGTACGACGCGAGAGCATCACGCGGCCGCGCAGTATATCACGGTACGGGTTGAGCGCGGGCAGCTCGTCGACGATCGGGGCAACCTCGGTGGTCAGCATGTGGTGAGGCACGATGGACTCGAGCTGGCGCAGCCACCAGGCGGTGAGCTGCGTGAGCACGACCCCCTTGAAGGGCACCGTCTCGCGCATCACCACATCGAACGCGGAGACGCGGTCCGTCGCTACGAGGAGGAGCCGGTCGGGCTCCACCTGATACACGTCGCGCACCTTGCCGCGCCGAAATGGGCGCAGTGGAAGGGATGTTGTGGCGATGACGCTACTCATACACGTACCTCATCTCGAACATGGTCGCTGCCCTCGGTGGACAGGAGTGGTTCTATGACCTCGGCCAGGAAGTCGTCCACCTGCTGCGGGGCGCGTCCGACAAATCGCCTGGCATCGAGTGCTGCGCGAAGATCGTCCATGTCGACTCCGAAGTCGTGGTCGTTGGCGAGTCGCTCCAGCATGTCGTTAGGTGTTCCTTCGTCCTTCATGGACCGGGCGGCGTCGATGCTGTGCCGACGGATGACTTCATGCGCATCCTGACGGCTGCGGCCCGCCCGCACGGCCCGCACGATCAGTTCTTCGGTGGCCATGAAGGGAAGGTCGTCACGTACGCGGGCGGCGATGCGCGCCGGATGCACTTCCAGCCCGCTCGACACGTTGCCGTACAGCACCAGAATCGCGTCGGTGGCGAGAAATGACTCCGGAATCACCAGGCGCCGGTTGGCCGAGTCGTCCAGTGTGCGCTCGAAATACTGTACCGCGTGCGTCTGGTTGGCGTTCGGTTCGAGCGCGCACACAAAGCGCGCCAACGAATTGATGCGCTCGCACCGCATGGGGTTGCGCTTGTACGCCATGGCCGACGACCCGATCTGCTCACGCTCGAACGGCTCCTCGATCTCGCCAAAGGCCTGCAGCATGCGCAGGTCGGAGGCAAATTTCGCGGCGCTCGTCGCCACGCCGCTCACGACGCCAAGCACCTGCGCATCGAGCTTCCGCGAGTACGTCTGTCCCGACACGGGGATCGACGACGGAAAGTCCATCGCCGCGGTTACCATTCGGTCGAGGGCGCGCACCTTGTCATGATCGCCGCCGAAGATCGAGAGAAACGACGCCTGCGTGCCGGTCGTCCCCTTGACCCCTCGAAAGGGAAGGGTCGCCAGCCGATGATCGATCTCGGACAGGTCGAGCACGAGGTCCTGCATCCAGATGGTCGCGCGTTTGCCCACGGTGGTGAGCTGGGCCGGCTGCAGGTGCGTATAGCCTAACGTGGGCTCCTCGCGCCAGCGCTGCGCGAAGGTCGACAACTCACGGAGCGTATCCACCACCTTGGCGCGCAGGAGCCGCAACCCCTCGCGCATGAGTATCAGGTCGGCGTTGTCGGTGACGTAGCACGACGTGGCGCCGAAGTGGATGACGCCCTTGGCGGCGGGGGCCACGTCGCCGAAGGCGTGCACATGGGCCATGACGTCGTGCCGGAACCGCTGCTCGTAGGCAGCCACCGCGTGGAAGTCGATGTCGTCCAGGTGTGCGCGCATCTGCGTCAGGGCGTCGTCGGGGATCGGAACGCCTAACGACTGCTCCGCCTGGGCGAGGGCGAGCCAGAGTCGGCGCCAGAGACCGTGCCGACGCTGGGGGGACCAGAGGCGCAGCATGGCCTGCGAGGCGTAGCGCTCCGCCAGGGGACTGGAGTAGTGCTCGCGCGCGCTCACTGCATGACGAAGTCGGTGGTGTAGAACGAGCCGCGCCGTTCGAAGACCAGACGAATGCCTGCGCCACCGCCGTAGGTGTCGAGGGCGCGCGAGACATCGGCCGCCTGATCGATGGTCGTCCGGTTGATCTGGATAATGAGGTCCCCTTCCAGCAAGCCGATCTCGTTCTTGATTCGATCGCTGGCACGGACGACCAAGGCGCCCTTCGGGCTCCGCAGTCCGCGCTCGGCGCGAATTTGCGGTGTGAGCGTCACGAGCTCGAGTTCTTGCAGCACCGTCACGCGCGGCGCGCTCACCTCCGGGAGATCGGCCACCACCACGTTGACGGTCACTTCCCGACCGGAGCGCCGCACGACCAAGGGTACCGTCTCGCCCACGCGCATGTCGAGTCGCTCGGCTTCCCAGTCGAACACGTTTCGGAGGAGCTTGCCGCGTGCACGCACGATCTGATCGTTCGGTAACAATCCCGATTTTGCGGCCGGCGACCCTTGCACCACCGAACGGATGACCACGCCTGCCGTCACGATGTCGCGCGGATTGTCGGCGGGTGAGGTCAGCAGTTTCTCTCCGATCCACGGACGTCGAACGCTTCCATGCTCCAGCAGATCGTCGACAATTCGACGGGCACGGTTGATGGGAATCGCGAACCCGAGCCCGATGGACCCGCCACTGGGTGAATAGATGGAGGAGTTGACTCCCACCACATCCCCCAACGCGTTGACCAATGGACCTCCGGAGTTACCGGGATTGATGGACGCATCGGTTTGAATCATTCCGACGTAGATGCCGCTCCCTTCGCTGCGTCCGATGAGATTTCGACCCGTGGCGCTGATGACCCCCGCCGTGACGCTCGGTTCGGTGTTTCCGAGCACGAAGCCGAACGGATTGCCGATGGCGATGGCCCATTCGCCGATGAGGAGTTGTTCGGAGTTGCCTAACGTAACGACGGGCAGGTTGCGCGCCTCGATCTTGATGACCGCCAGGTCGTTTGTCTCGTCGATGCCCAGCAGCTTGGCACTGTACGTCTTGCCGTCGCGAAGCATGACCGAGATCGTGGTCGCCCCGCTCACGACGTGCGCATTGGTGACGATGACACCTTCGGGGCGAATGATGAAGCCGGAGCCCAAGCCGGGTTGCACCTGCTGTCCCGAGCGTCCGCCGAAGAACTGCTCGAACACGTCGACCGGAACGCGGGCGACGGTCTCGGTCTGCACCGTCACCACGGCGGGCGACACCTTGGCCACGGACTGGGTGATCGCGGTGCGGCGCGAGGCGTCGATCTGCGTGGACGGCACACTCGCGCTCGCCGATTCCTGGAGCGATGCGGCGGTGGCGGCGGGGGTGCCGGTGTCGCACGCCGAGCCTAACGAGATGGCGAAGGTGGCGACGATCGCACGAGGGTTCATGCCGGTTGCCTGCCGCGCGCGCGCGCCGTGACGTCGGGAAGCATCGCGTCCAGCGTTCGATCGGTCAGCGGATGGAGGAGGAGGTCGCGCACCGTCGAGACGTCGACGACGACGGCATCGGCGCCTGACGCGGCGCAGACGCCGAATTGCGAGGCACTCACCGGACACACCGCCACAATCTCGCACTCGATGAGGTGCATCTCGTAGATGGCGCGCATCTCGGAGAGTGTGTTGGCCAGATTGAGACCCAAGGCGTCGAGCGCGGCGACCGGAACCAGCACCGCCATCGCTCCCGCCTTGGCGGCGAGCAACGCCTGCGATGACGTGAAGACCATGGAGGCCGCCACCCGCGAGCCGTCGATCACGGCTCGATGCAACGATTCGAGAGTGGCGGCATCGAGGGGCATGTCAAGGACAAGCTGGTCGCTGAGTCGCGCCAGTTCGCGTCCTTCGTGATACAGCACACCCGCGTCGCGCGCGCCGACGGATACGATCACGGTGCCGTCGATGAGCCGCGACAGCTCCAGGGCTCGCACTCGCAGATCGTCCGCGGGCAGCTCCGCGTCAAGCATGGAGGCACTGACCAGTATCCCATCGGCCAAGCCGCAGGCCACGGCCCACCGCACGTCGTCCGGAGAGGCGGTCGCGATGTACGTCTTCATTCGGGGGCGAGGTAGAGGTCGCTCGGATAGCTCACGCGTTCGAAGAACAGCGCGTGCGCCGGCGCGGGGGGAGAGACCGCGTCGTTCGAGGACGCCAGCAGGAGACGCTGCATGTCGTCGGCAGGTCGTTTCCCACTCGCGATATCGAGCATGGTTCCCACGAGAAACCGCACCATGTGATGCAGAAAGCGATTTCCTTCGACTTGAAAAGTGAGTCCTCCGACACGATCGCACCACTGGCCATCGGTCACGATGCACCGATGGGGGTCGTTGTGCGGGGCCGTGCCGCGTACGGCGAAGGCAATGAAACAGTGGTCACCCATAATCTCCCGGGCAGCAGCATCGAGAGCGGCTCGATTGATTGGGCGGGCGTAGGCCCACTCGGTGCGTCGGCGAAAGGGTGAGTGAACCTCCGCATCCGTTCCAACATAATACGCATAACGGCGTGAGAGGGCGCTGAATCGCGCGTGAAACTCGGGGCGCATGGTGTGTACCGCCGAGACCCATACATCGGGGGGAAGGAGTGCGTTGAGTGCGCGGTGCAGCGAAGTCGCGCTCCATTTCTCCGGCACTCGAATCCCAACCGCCTGACCACGCGCATGCACACCCGCGTCGGTGCGGCCTGCCCCGTACGCTACGATCCTCGCGCCGCACAGTGTGGCGAGCACCCGCTCAAGCTCGCCCTGCACGGTTCGTTGCTTGGGCTGAACTTGCCAGCCGGCGAAGGAGGTCCCGTCATAGTGCAGCACGAGCTGCATGGTGCGCACCGACATCGAGTCCAAACTTAGCTTCGCGGCACTTCAAGTCAAGCAACGTGCGGAATGAGCCAAGCGATTGACTTCGCTCGATCTACACGATCACTTTGCTTCTCCACGCAGCCCCCAATGGAAGGGAGCAGCGCCTCTTCCATTCATGTCGACACGCAGCCTCCCTTCACTCGCGCACGCGCTGAGCGTCGCCCCCGATCTCGACGCGGCGCTTGTGGCGCTCGGCGAGGCCCTGTCCGAGTCTGACCGCTCCGCCATCGTCGGTGTATTTCGATACGACGGTCGACGCGACATGCTGCGCGAACGACTCACGCCCAGCGGAGGTACCGTGCTGCGCGCGACCGTGGACACCACGATCGACCACCTGCCGCCTGCGGCGCGCGCCATGGTTGCCACCGGGGGACAGTTCGTCGACCTGGGTGACCGCTCGTTGGAGTACGCGCGCCTCTTCGGGCTGACGCCCTTTGCCGATGGCGGCGTGCTCTCCCTTCGCGGCCTAACGACCGACGGCGATTTGTCGGCCATGCTCGCGCTCTACGAGCAGCGGCGCATGTTCGGCACGCGTACGAGTGAGCGCTTCGGGCCCTGTGTGGCGCTCTTCGAGCTGGCGTACGCGCGATACCACGAACGCGAAGCGCGCGACGAGGCGGTGCGTACGCTGGAAGACGTGACCCAGCGAGTGCACGGCGGGTACGTGAAAAAACTGGGGGCGTTGGAGGTGGAACTCGGGCGGGCCCGCGGCGTCGCGACGCAGGCCAGCGCCGCCGATGCCGATCGGTTGTTGCAGCTGGAGCGTGAGAGCGCCAGCGCGCAGGAGGAGGGGCGGCGCGCAATGCGCAAGGCCGATGCGCTGGAGCACCAGCTCACGGCGGCCGCGGCACAACTCGAACAGGCGCACATCGAACTACATCGGCGCAACGAGTCGCTGCGACAGAAAACGCGCACCCTGTACCTCATCGAACGCGCGTTGCGGGTGGACAATACGGCGCACGATGATGCCCGCGCGCTGGTGGATGGACTGCTCGCGCTGGTGGGGGACGACATGCAGGCGCAGCGCTGCTCGTTGATGTTGCGCGCGCCCGAGCCCGAGATGTTGTACCTGGCGGCGGCCCGCGGGCTGGCGCCCAACATCGTGCTCGGCTCGCGCATTTCGTATGGCAAGGGCGTGGCCGGCATCGTGGCCGTCTCGCGCGAGCCGCTCCTGGTGCAGGACGCCGCCGAAGCCGATCGTCATCCACTGCTCCGCGACCAGTTCCTCACCACGGGGTCCTTCATTTCCTTCCCCCTCATCTATCGCGATCAACTGGTGGGTGTGGTCAACCTGACCAACCGGGCGAAGCGTGGCGTGTTCGTGGAAGAAGACGTGGAGCGGGTGAGTCTGCTGGGGCTGGTCATCGCCCTCATCGCCGCGAACGCGCGCCTTCCCGAGCGCCTGTTGGGGGAGATCGGTGAGCGCTAACGTGCTGCAGCAGGCTATTCGTCGGCTCGCCTTCGCCGAATCGCTCGGTGCGGACGAGGCAGCCGCGGCCTTCGGCGCCATCATGCGAGGCGAGGCCACACCGACGCAGGTGGCGGCGTTGCTGATGGGTCTTCGTGTGAAGGGAGAGACCGTGCCAGAAGTCGCCGGCGCCGCCGCCGCCATGCGCGACGCCATGGTCACGCTGCGCGTCACGTCGCCCGAGTCGCTAGTCGACACCTGTGGCACGGGAGGCGGTACGGTAACCACGTTCAACATTTCGACCGCCGCCGCCCTGCTCGCGGCGGGACTAGGCGTTCGCATCGCAAAACACGGCAACCGGTCGTTTACCTCGCAGTGCGGAAGCGCCGACGTGCTGGAGGCGTTAGGCGTCCCCCTCGATGTCGCCCCATCGGTAATGGAGCGCTCGCTGCGCGAGGCCGGTCTCGTCTTCATGTTCGCCCCCAGCATGCATCCCGCCATGCGCCACGTAGGTGCTGTACGACGAGAGCTCGCCATTCCTACGGTGATGAACGTGGTCGGGCCGCTGGCCAACCCAGCGCGGGCGGGGCGTCAGGTGCTCGGTGTGGCCGAGCAGCGTCGTTTGCCATTGTTGGCCGGAGCCTTGGCCTCGTTAGGTACGCAGCACGCGCTCATTGTGCACGGCGAGCCGGGCATGGACGAGGTGTCGCCGCTGGGGTCCACGAAGGTGCTCGAAGTCGTGGCCGGCGAGATTCGGGAGTGGCGCGTGGAGCCGGCCGACTACGGATTCTCGGGGTTTGTTGCCTCCGACTTGGCCGGCGGGAGCCCCGATGAGAACGCGCGCATTGTGCAAGCGGTATTGACCGGCCAGGGCAATGCGGCGGCGACGGCAGCGGTCGTGCTGAATGCGGCAGCCGCCCTGTACGTGGGGGCGATGGCACCGACCTTTGGCGACGCCGTGGAGCTGGCGCGAGATGGCATCGCGCGCAAGTTGGGACTCGAAGCGCTCGAGCGGCTGCGCGAAGCGTACCGCGCCGCCTGAGCGAATTCGCTGACGAGGCCCGCTCACTTCGCCCTGGACCACCTCAGTCCCGACGCCCTAGTACCGCCGAATCACCCCGACCACCACCCCCTGAATCGCGATGTCGTTTTCGTGTACGTAAATGGGCGACAACGCCTCGTTGGCGGGCTGTAGGCGCACCCGGCCATCCCGCTCACGATAGAACTTCTTGACCGTGGCGCCATTGTTGTCGAGTAGCGCGATGACCATCTCGCCATTTTCGACGCTGCGCCGCTCGTTGACGATCACGAAATCGCCATCGCGGATCTGCTCGTCGATCATGGAGTTTCCGCGCACCTTGAGCACGTAGTGGTCGCCGCTCCGGGTTACCAGCTCTTGCGGAACGGACATGGTCTCGTTGTGGGTAATCGCCTCGATGGGGAGTCCGGCGGCCACGGTACCCAGCAATGGGAGCTCTACCGCCCGCGCAAAAATGTCTGACGGCAGAATTTCGATGGCTCGGCTTTCGTTGTAACTGCGGCGGATGTACCCCTTCCGCTCGAGGTTCGTGAGATGTTCGTGCACCGTGGCCAGCGAGTTATAGTTGAAGTGCGACGCGATCTCTTCGAAGCTCGGGGCATAGCCTCGATCTTCGGCGTACCCCTGCAGATAGTTCAGAATCTCTCGCTGCCGTTTGGTCAGCGGCATAGTCTGCTCCGCGCTGTGGTGGTCTGAGCCCGCACGACCGTTTGTCTGCGTTCCCGAACAACTGCCGAAGTTACGATAGCCGAAGAAGACCCGAAGTGCAAGACAATTTCACCTGGACGCCCCCCGTCGGACCCCTCGGCCGCCTCACGGACGCCGCCCATGCCCGCGCCGAGCGCATTGCGTCTCGCGTGGCCGAACTGCGCGACCAGGCACGAGACACCCCCCGGCCGACCTCCTTCGCGGCGGCGCTCGTACACGGCACCACGGTCGCCGTCATCGCGGAACTCAAGCGACAGTCGCCCTCCAAAGGCGTGCTCAACTCGGGCATACGTGCCTCCGACCGCGCACGGCGCTACGTGGCGGGGGGAGCGCGCGCGCTCTCGGTGCTGACCGAGCCCTCCGAGTTCGGGGGTGACAACCAGGATTTGATCGACGTGCGAGCGCATGTGCGAGTTCCCCTCCTCAAGAAGGATTTTCACGTGCATGAGGGGCAGGTCTGGGAAGCGCGAGCGCTGGGCGCGTCGGCCATCCTCTTCATCGCACGAGCGCTGGCCCCGGGGCAGCTCGCACGCTTGGTGGACGCGGCGTTCGAGGCGGGGCTTGAGCCCTTGGTGGAAATTCGAGACGAGCGTGAACTGCAACAGGCGCTCGCCACGCCCGCGCGAGTCATCGGCGTCAACGCACGCGATCTGGAAACGCTGGTTCTCGAGCCCGACGTGACGGCGCGAGTGCTGCCGGCCATTCCGGCGGACCGCGTACGTGTGGCCGAAAGCGGGATGACTAGCCCGGACGACGTGGCGCGGGCGGCCGCACTTGGGGCAGATGCGGTCTTGGTCGGCTCCTCGTTGTCGCTCGCTGCTGATCCCGAACAACTTCTGCGAACCCTGAGCTGCGTGGAGCGCCACATTCATGGCCGTTGACATCAAGTTTTGCGGGATGACCCGAGGAGAGGACGTCGTGATCGCCCGCACGTTAGGCGCGCGATATCTCGGCTTCGTGTTCGCGCCAAGTCCGCGACAGATCACGATCGCGCGGGCGCAGGAACTGCTGCATGCGCTCTCCTCGGCCGGAGACGACACCCATTCGGCGGCACAGGCGCACCGCGAGCCGCAACGAGTGGGTGTTTTCGCCAACGAAACCGCCGATGAAATCGCGCGCATCGTCGACATGCTCTCGCTCGATGTCGTGCAGCTACATGGCGCGGGCGATGGCACGCTGGTGAGGACTCTCCGCGGCCTGACGCAGGCGCGCCTTTGGACGGTCGTGCAGGTCGGGCCGGAAGGGTTGGACGTGCTAGCGATCGAGAAGGCGATGGAAGGAGACGCGGTGTTGCTTGACACCAAGATCGAGGGGGCGCTCGGCGGTACTGGGCGCACTTTCGACTGGGCCGCGGTTGGGAATCAGCTGGAACCCTATCGCCCGATCCGACCCGTTATTCTTGCCGGAGGGCTGACATCCGAGAATGTGGGTCGCGCCATCGCCGTCCTCGCTCCCGATGCGGTGGACGTTTCCTCGGGCGTTGAACGTTCCCCCGGCACCAAGGATGAAGCGCGCATGCGCGCCTTCGCACACGCTGTACACGGAGTTGTCGCACCATGACTGTACCAGTATTCGATCGCGATCGCTTTGGCGCCTATGGCGGGCGCTACGTCCCGGAGACGCTCATTCCGGCGCTCGATGAACTCGAGGCTGCGTTCGACACCGCCCTCGAGGATCCGTCGTTCTTGGCGGAATGGTCCGATCTGCTCATGCACTACGTGGGCCGTCCCTCGGCGCTGAGTGATGCGCCGCGCTTGTCCGAAGCCGTGGGCGCGCGCGTGTGGCTCAAGCGCGAAGATCTGAACCATACCGGTGCGCACAAGATCAACAACACGGTCGGACAGGCGCTGTTGGCCCGCCGCATGGGAAAGCGCCGGATTATCGCCGAAACCGGCGCCGGACAGCACGGCGTCGCCACGGCCACCATCTGCGCGCGGTTTGGGTTAGAGTGCGTGGTCTTCATGGGCGAAGAGGATATGCGTCGGCAGTCGCTCAACGTGTATCGCATGCAGCTACTGGGGGCGCGGGTGATCCCCGTCACGAGCGGCACACGCACGCTGAAGGATGCGACGACCGAGGCGATCCGCGATTGGGTGACCAATGTTCGGGAGTCGCACTACATCATCGGGTCGGTGGTTGGACCGGCGCCGTACCCACGCATGGTGCGGGAGTTTCAGGCCGTGATCGGGCGCGAGGCGCGCGCGCAGATGCTGGCGCGGGCCGGTGCGTTGCCGCGGACCGTGGTAGCGTGCGTGGGAGGCGGCTCCAA
>ENA-ORBV01017298-ORBV01017298.1-microbial-mat-metagenome-genome-assembly--contig:-NODE-17298-length-10326-cov-7.451166_pt1 | contig 10326 bp, 13 predicted proteins | sample MGYA00237777_ERZ505514 | MGnify/ENA primary metagenome ERZ505514 (study PRJEB26160, sample SAMN06269048) | microbial mat metagenome | isolation source: Oligotrophic lake microbial mat | place...
CATGGCCGGTGGCAACCAGCCCACGCTGAGCTGGTAGGTGACCATCACGGTCAATGCGAACTTGAACAGGTTGTCGTAGGCGGCACCCGAGAATTGGGTCCAGAAGAAGGGCGCGAAGCGCCGTTGTCCGAGTAAAGAAAACTGGTTGGGATGGACCGGCTGGTGGCCATCGACCACTTGTGAAAGGGCTGATTCATGCATCGAAGTGCTCCATTCGAAGTGAGAGGGGAGTCCAGCCTTTAGCGCTTGGCCGCAACCGTGGCGTTACGTGCTGAAGATTCTAGGGGGCAGCCGACGCGAGCAAGAGCGGCAAGCACCGGCAGCGCCGCGCAGCTAGCGACGATGTGTTTGAGGGTGTGGCCCGACACCAGCGTATGGGTGAGCTGGTAAACCTGTGCGTCGGCGTGTTCCAGAAGTTTGGCGAGCGCATAGATCAGGATCACGGAGATCCAGGAGACGGGCAGTGCGTCGGCGCGAGCCGGCAGGCTTCCCATGCCCAGCACCAGTGCAATGCCGCCGAATTGAAGGACGGCCCATGGCAGGACGTTGCCTCCTGCGGACCAGGTCCAAATGCTCCAAGCGCCGCAGACCAGAGCGGCAAAGGCAAGCCACTGGCCGGCGCGATCGCTTACACGAGTGGCTGCAGCCAGTCCAAGAAGCCCGGCAAAAGCGATGGTCATGCCGTAGCGGTCGATGGCTAGTCCAGGGTCGTCGGGTTGAAGGTGATACCAGCTGGAGAAGACGGCAGTCATCAACAAGCCAAAAAAGAAGAGGGCGCCGAGGCACTTCTGACCGGGCTGGACTACGCCCTGTGGCGCTCGCCAAATGCGCCATGTGCCGACCAAGCCGAATCCGGCAAACATCAGATTGCTGAGTACGTCCATCATATTGGGTACGCCGAACACAAGCCGCTGGTCGGCAAAGGCGTGATAGACGCTTGGCTGCTTGACGCTGGGGCCCCATATGCCAAGCGCCAGCAGTGCCAGGCAGGTTGCAAACAATGCCAATTCAAGATCCAGCACGTGGAGGCGACGTGGGCTGGCTTGGGCAGTTGTGGCTAGCTGATGACTGTTTGGGTTCAGGACTGGTGTCATGGCAGGCTCGTGGTGAAGGTTCGCTCCGAGTGTCTTCTGCCAGGGCGCAATTGCATGTCAAATGGCGATACAGTGTCATCAAATAGAACTACACGTATCACCAGACGATACTTAGAGGGCGGCCATGAGTACCACTGCAGACCTTGTTCTTGCGCTCAAGAAGGAGCTCAAAGCCAGCCAGATGACCTACGCGGACCTCGCAGTGGCGCTCGGCATGTCCGAATCCAGCGTGAAGCGCATGTTGTCGGTGGGAGAAATGTCACTGTCTCGGGTCGATGCGATTTGTCGAGCAGTCAAGCTCGACTTTGGAGATCTGGCGCGACGCGTGGCGGACAACCAGCAGTTGGTCGCCGAGATGACGCAGGAGCAGGAGCGCGCGGTCGTGGCCGACAAGAAATTGCTACTGGTCGCCATCTGTGTCATGAGCCAATGGACGATGGAGCAGATCACCGCGAACTACCGTCTGACGGATGCCCAGGTCGTTCAATGCCTGGCGCAGCTCGATCGGATCGGCGTCATTGAGCTAAGGCCCCTGAACCGTTACCGGCTCAGGCTTGCCAAGGCCTTTCGGTGGCGTCCGCACGGCCCTGTCATGGAGTATTTCCGCGACCACGCGATGGTGGACTACTTCTCCGGGGGTTTTGGCGGGCCAGGTGAAGGACTGTCATTGGTGCACGGCTCGATCAGCAAGAGCGTAGCTTCCACGTTCCTGGATCGGATGCAGAGCGTCGCGCAGGATTTTTCCCAGCAGCACCTGGCCGACCAGAAATTGCCAAAGAAGGACCTGCAGGGCTACACACTATTACTGGCCATGCGCAGCTGGGAGTTCGAGGCGTTTTCGGTGTTTCGGCGTTGAAGGGGTAGGCTGGTCGGACCGCAACGGAGTTTCAAATACTGGCAGCAGTTTGGGATTGTGTGGACAAGGTCCCCTTGCTGTAACCACGAATCGGTGCAGGATGGCACCACATCGCTGTGATCGCACTACACAGATGAATGCGTCTTCAGCCAATCCTTCAACGCATCGTCCACACGTGTTTGCCATCCCTTGCCGCTAGCCTTGAATGCAGCCATCACTTCCGCCGAAAGGCGAATCGTTGTGCGCTCTTTTACGGTTACTGCGGGCGGGCGGCCACGCGGCCGCAGCATGGCGGCAGCGGCGTCGCGCCCAAACAGTTGCGGCAATACTTCCCGGGCGGGCAGCGCAGAGGACATTTCCGCCGTTGTCCATTCCGGATTTTCGTCGTCGATCAATTCAGGTACGGGTCGTTTTGGCATGGCGTTTCACCTCTCTCAAATTGGCCTTGCGCAAGCTGATCACATGCAACTTGCCAGCACGCGGCGTGAAGACAAAAGCATGCAATCGACCGTCGATAAATCCGAGCACCCGAAATCGACGTTCACCATAGTCATGCCTCACGTCTTCATCGATCAGGGCGCTCGTCCAGTCCACGCGCTCAATCATTGCAAAAGCAAGTCCGCGAAGATTAGCGTTGCTGGCGTCTTTAGCCGGGTCATAGCTGACTTGCACGCTCATTATTGTACGTACATTAATTGCCGTCGTGTTGGGATTACCCATCGGACCCTCGCTCGAGGTGCATGCGATGAGCAACAACCGCTTCTCCAAATCGCGCCTCACCGCCTTCCGCCATCGCGCTGTTTGCGCACCCCCATGTCGCCGATATTGATCGATCCGCTCGAAACCGGCGAAATCCGCGTCGCCGCGTGAACTCTCCGGGTATGCGACAGGGAAAGAGAATCCCGACGTCCTGGATCCAGTATCCGCGGGTGCCAACAGCGTGCTCGCTAAGTCACTGTGCCAGGTGCCATCGAGAGTAATCGCCCTTGTAACCCCGTCCCTTGATTTCCGCCACTGGATGTGATGGGGGCTTTGCACAAGTGGTCAGCCGCAGGGCCGGTGCTCACTGTGCCTGCAGCGCGAGGCGCCGGGGCAGCATTGCCTCGTAGTCGTCAGCCGTCCTGGCGTTGAGCAGTGCGATGAACAAGGCGCGCAGGTAGCGATAGGAGTCGATGCCGTTGGCCTTGCATGTCTGCACCAGGGAGAGTACAGGTTGGCGCTAGCGTTAGCCCCGGCCGCGGTGTCGCTGAACAACCAGCCCGTGCGGCCAACCACAAACGGACGGATCGAATTCTCGCAAGCGTTGTTGTCGATGGGGTAGCGGCCGTCTTGAACGTAGCGCACCAGCTTTGGCCACTGCGAGCTGAGGTAGTGCAGCGCCTTGCACAGCGCGCTCCCCGGCACCACCACATGCAGGTGGGCCAGCAGTAACGTCTTGATGTCATGCGCCACCGATGCCGGTGCCGGATCCGGCGTAGGCAGTTGAACCGGGATGAAGGCCGGGAGTTTCGAGGGCAAGTCCACGAGGGATCGACCGGCGTTGCCCTCAATGGTGTGCTGACGATGGCAACCGCTGCTCGCATGCTCCTTCAGCCAGCGGTGCAATACGTTGGCGTTCATCGCATGGGCACCGGCCACTGCGGCAATCGACACCCCCGGCACTTGGCATGCGGCCATCAGTTCGGCCTTGAACTCGCGGGTGTAGGTCCGGTGCGTGCGCCGGGCCGCGTACCTGGAAGTTTCTGAATCTTTGAGCATCATGTCCACGATTTGTTGCGTGCACACGATCTTGCGAGACAACGCTCAACCGTTCAAGATGGGTTTGCCGGACGCATGCTGCGCTGTTGCGCATCACCGGGCTGGGGCAACTGCTCGAACAGGCCAGCCTTTCTTATCCCGCATTCTTGATCCGTTGGTTTTGTCATGCCGTTTTGATAAGCCCGTCATGGGTGAGTTCAAGGAGCTTCGAGAAAAACTCTCACTCACCCCAGCGTCTCGTAAACGCTGGCCATAGGTGTGGCGCAGATCGTGCACCCGCATCTGTCTCAAGCCGACGTCGTCACGCGTCCGATGCTTGAAATCCAACGATGGACAAAAGTTGATAAATGGCCACGCGCTGGCCATTTATTGCCATAATGGCCTTTATCACAACCCGTACGGAGCCCCTGGATGATTAATGAACTGCCTCTGCTGGATACCTTGCCACGCCAGAACGCATCCCAGGTGAAGAACAAATGGGGCGATCTCGTGCGTCTCGTCCAGGCGTCGGGAAGTGTGGCGGTCACCAACCATTCTGCGGTGGAGATGGTTGTGCTCGATGCGTCGACGTACCGGCAGCTTGCGGAAGACATCCAGGCGCTCAAGGCGCGTGAGCAGACAGTGCTGGACGAGTTGGCCCAGCGGTTCGATGCGCGGCTGGCGGTGTTGCAGCAACCCGATGCCGCCCGGAAGCTGACAGCGGTGTTCAAGGCCAGAGGCAAACTGGTCCAGCGACCGAAGGCTGGCGCTTCGTTCTGAGCCATGCCCAAAGCCGCTGCGTCCCGGCCTTTCATTCTTGCCCTGGCCGGCGTCAATGGCGCGGGCAAAAGTTCGGTGGGTGGCGCCATCCTGGCCGACCATGGTCTGACCTGGTTTAACCCCGACACCTGTGCAAGAGAACTGATGGCCCAACTGGGTCTGGTGCTGGAAGAGGCGAATGGCCGGGCCTGGGCGCAGGGCCGTGACCGGTTGGAGGCGGCAATGGCCCAGGGAACGAACTTCGCGTTTGAAACCACGCTGGGCGCCAGGACCATCCCCGATCTGCTGGCTCATGCGACACGAACGCACGACGTTGTCGTGTTTTTCTGCGGGCTCACTTCTCCCGAGCAACACATCCAGCGTGTGCATCGCCGGGTGGCCCATGGGGGGCACGACATCCCGGAGCACAAGATCCGCGAGCGCTGGGTGACCTCTCGCGCCAACCTGATCCGGCTGTTGCCGCTGCTGGCCCGCCTGCAGTTTTTTGACAACAGTGCGCAAGCGGCGCCGGGGCATGACATACCCGACCCGCAGCTTGTGCTCGAGATGGTGAATGGCGATGTGTTGTTTCCCGGGCAGGGTGACGTACTGGCGCTGAAAGCCACACCCGATTGGGCCCGCCCGATCGTGCAGGCGGCGCTCGAATCCCGACAGGCTCCTATGCCATCTGCTGAGCCAGAAACACCTGGTGAACCGTGACTTTGCGCGCCTTGACCTGACTGGTCTCGAAGTGGACGCGCTACGGCGGGTCGGCACGGTTGGCCTTGCACGCGCGTATGGCGCTCAGGATATTGGCATGTTCGTCGCAGGTGGCGTCTATGTGGATCTGCTGGGGGAAGTCGAACCGCCGGATGATGCGGATGTGCTCGGTGACCTCGTGATACACGGGTGCGAACTCAGCGTTGCCGGCAGCGCACAACAGGGTCTCGTGGAAGGGTTTGTCCGATTCGGGCAGGCGGCAGGCGCGCGTACAGGCGCCAATGCGCGACTGTCAGAAGTTTGGGCGTCCGTAAGTCGTTGGTTGGAAATAAATGGGACAGCATGGCCATGGCTTCGGGCCAGTGTGTCGAAGGTTCGGATCCTTTCGCCAGACCATCTCTCTTGTCTTTCGTCCATCCAGCCTCTGTTTGAAGGCCTTGCTCTTGCTCTCGCTCTCTGCCCGTAGCTCAGTTGGATAGAGCATCAGCCCTCTAAACTGAGGTATGCGAGCGTGGCAGCGGTCGTCTCTGACGATTACGTTCCGGCCTCTTGGCGGTTCACCGTCCTATAGACCGGGTGCGGCTTGATTCGGGGCGAAGCGTAAGCACGTAGAATATGGTTTTCGTTTATCCGGGTGGCAGAGTCAGTTGGCGGCGATTGTAAGTCATTGATTTATATGATGGAAATAGCCCCTTACAAGGCGTAGGTCGGCGGTTCGAGCCCGTCAGGACCCACCACAACGGACAAAGGCGAACACGATGTTCGCCTTTTTTCTTGATCCTGCCCGCCCACGCATGTCGCGTCGGCGGACAGGATCGGTATTCATGGAGTAAGAGCGCATGTTCGATTTTGTTCGCAAGCACACCAAGGTACTGATGTTCCTGATGTTTTTGCTGATCATTCCGGCCTTCGTGCTGGTGGGTGTCGATGGATACAACCGGTTCAATAGCAACGATACCAAGGTGGCCTCGGTGGCCGGGCGCGACATCATGCAGTCCGAGTGGGACTTCGCGCATCGCAACGAGTCTGACCGTTTGCGTGCGTCGATGCCCGGCATAGATCCCAAGCTGCTGGAGTCGCCGACGGCGCGGTATGCCACGCTTGAGCGACTGGTGCGGGAGCGCGTGCTGGCCGAGGCCTCCAACAAGGCGGGCCTGAACACCAGCGATGTTCGCCTCGCGCAGGAGTTGCAGCGCAATCCGACCATTGCCGCTTTGCGCGGCCCGGACGGCAAGCTCGACATGGAGCGTTATCGCCAGCTGGCGGCAAGCCAGGGCCTGACGCCCGAGGGGTTCGAGGCCCGCGTGCGACGGGACCTGTCGCTGCGCCAGGTCGAGGCCGGTGTGCTGGCCACCGGGTTCACGCCACAGACCATTTCCGATGTGGCGCTCGGAGCGTTCTTTGAAAAGCGCGAAGTGCAGCTGGCGCGTTTCGCGGCCAGCGACTATTTGTCCAAGGTTGCTCCGACCGACGCCGAGATCGAGACGTATTACAAGGGCAATCCGCAGCAGTTCCAGGCGCCAGAGTCGATCGCCGTCGAATACGTCGTGCTGGATCTGGACACGATGAAGAAGGCGATGGCCATCAACGAACAAGACCTGCAGTCGTATTACGACCAGAACGTGGAACGCCTCAGTGGCAAGGAGGAGCGGCGCGCGAGCCACATCTTGATCGTCGCTTCGAAGGATGCGCCGGCCGCCGAGCGCGACAAGGCCAAGGCCCGCGCCCAGGAACTACTGGCCGAGGTGCGCAAGAACCCTGCGCAGTTCGCCGATATCGCAAAGAAGAACTCGCAGGATCCGGGTTCGGCGCAGGCTGGTGGCGACCTGGACTTCTTCGCCCGTGGCGCCATGGTCAAGCCGTTCGAGGATGCGGCGTATGCGATGAAGAAGGGCGAAGTCAGCGATCTGGTCGAGTCCGACTTCGGCTACCACATCATCCAGCTCACCGACGTGAAGGCACCCAAGCCGCGCAGCTTCGACGAATTGCGTCCCGGCATCGAGGCTGACCTCAAGACGCAGCAGGCGCAGCGCAAGTTTTCGGAGGCAGCCGAGTCCTTTACCAACTCCGTCTACGAGCAGTCGGACAGCCTCAAGCCGGTGGCAGACAAACTCAAGCTCGAGATCAGGACGGCCAGTGACGTGCAGCGTAATCCGGCAAGCGGAGCCCAAGGGCCGCTGGCGAACGCGAAGTTTCTGGGGGCCCTGTTCGGCGATGAAGCGGTCAAGCGCAAGCGCAATACCGAAGCCGTCGAAACCGGCTCGAACCAGCTCGCCTCCGGCCGGGTGGTGTCTTACGCGCCAGCCCGCACGCTGCCGCTGGCCGAGGTTCGTGCGACAGTTCGCGACAAGCTGATTGCAACCCGCGCTGCGGAACTAGCCCGCAAGGACGGGGAAGCACGGCTGGTGGAGTGGAAGGGCAATCCGGCGCAGGTGACGGCGTCGGCCGTCGTTGTCTCGCGCGATCAGCCCCAGGGAACGGCGCCCAAGGTGCTCGACGCGGCGTTGCGCGCTGATCCGACTGCTTTGCCGGTGCAGGTGGGTGTCGATCTTGGCGCAGACGGATATGCCGTGCTCAACGTCAAGCGCATCGTCAGCCGCACCGCCCCCGACGATGCGGCTGCCAGGCAGGCGCAGACGCAGGTCGCCCAGCTTTGGGCAGCGGCCGAGAACCAGGCGTATTACGAGATCCTGAAGGAGCGCTTCAAGGTACGTATCAGCGTGCCGCGGCCTGGCGCGACCGCTGCGCCATGAACACGCCGCCCTGCCGCGAATGCGGGGCTATAATCGCGACCCTACGGTGGCTGTAGCTCAGTTGGTAGAGTCCAGGATTGTGATTCCTGTTGTCGTGGGTTCGAGCCCCATCAGCCACCCCACCCGATACCGCGCCAGCCTTAGTGCTGGCGCTCTCGTTTGTGTAGAGAACAATGTTTTCATGTGGCCGGAAATTCCGACCGTTCAAATACGAATGGTCAAAGGGACCCCATGCTTGACGATTAATGAACGGCCCTTCACCCGCGCGGTCGTGCCCAGTTTGGCGTGCAAATCGGGCAGCGCGCAGGTCTGAACATTGCCATTGCCTTCACGATGGCATTGTCGCAAGCAAAAAAGTTTTTAGCAGGGCTGAACAGTCCGTTCGATATCCGACAGCAGCGCCGCCGCGCCTATTCTGCAATCAGTGGTAGTCGTCTTCGCGCTGGTGACGCACCGCCAGGACGGTGACCGTGGACGCGTCTTCAATCTCGAACAGGGCCACGTACCCACTGTGCCCGAACGGGATCAGCAACTCGCGCAAAAACGGGCTCTGACCGACTTTGCGGAAGATGAAGGGTGAGCGGCTGAGGCTGTCGAACGAGGCGGTGATGGCATTCAGCGCCCGCTCTGCCAGGTCGAGGTCTTCGACTGTGCTGGCCCGGTCGAGCAAGAATCGATACAGGCGAATCAGGTCATCACGTGCCGCGGCGCTGTAGCGGATCTCGAAGCTCACTCCTGCGCCTTCTTGTGCATCTTCACGCGGGCTTTCGCCAGCATCTGACCCAGCCGGGCGTGAACTTCGTCGGCGGCAAAGTAGTCGCCGGTGGACTGGGCCTGCTCGCGCGAAGCCAAGCCCCGGGAGATGAATTCGGCACGGGTGCGCCGGCGCTCGATGGTTTCGCGTACCGAGGTCTCAATGAAACCTGACAAGGTCTCACCGTCTCGGAGCACGCGCTCGGCAGCATCTCGAAGTTCCGGCTCGACACGCAGCGATGGGAATGTCGCAGTTTTCATGGTGAGAGTCCTTTGCGTTGCAGTTGCGACGCATTCTAGGACATCGGTAGTGTCCGGGGTGTCGGGTAGCGCGTCCGTTTGCTTTTTGAACTGAGTGACATTGCAGGCCCTCAAGTGCCGAGTCCGAGGCACTGCCGCACCCAGCGGGCCGTAGCGCCATCGCCCGCGACGTTACTCGCGACGCGTTCACTGACGTGGCTACCAGTTCCCAGTGTTTCGGCCGCTGCAGTGGCGTGGTCGCGGGCCGCACCGACATCGGCGCCAGTCAGCTCGTAGCCTTCGCCCCGCGCCATCAGTACAGCGCCATGAGTGCAACCTCCAATGCGAAGGCCGGCTGATTTTTGACATGGTCGCGGGCGGCACGCACGAGCGTTTTCGGATCTACTGGGGCGCGTCGCGCAAGCGCGAGGGCCAGATCGTATTGCGTGAGCGTCTTGGCAGAGGCGAACCATTTCCCCTCTTCGCCTGGTGTTGACGCAATCAGGTCGCCAAGGATGCGGCTCGGCTCGATGCCAGGGTATCGTTTCGCGATCGCGCGAAAGGTGGCGATGTTGGTGTTCGCCGACGTGGCCTGGATGCCATACCGCGCATAGGCCTCATCGACGCGACCGGCGTCCAGCAGCAGCTGTTCGGCCACAGCCGACAGCGCCATGTCCGGCGCATGCCGACTGCGCAGCGCCTCCATCAAAGCGACGGCGCCGTCCACATCGCCGCGCGCGGCCGTAGCCTTCGCCGCCCACTGCTGGTCATGCCAGTACGGCTTGGGGTCGAGCGCCAACACGGCCAGCAGGTCGTCGAAGCGGCCGGCGTGGAACAACGCGCTGTAGCAGAGCGTGCCGGACTTGGTGTACGCATAGGTGCCGCTTCTGCGGTCGGCGACGACATGCCGGACCAACGGCAGGAGTTGATCCGCCCACTGGGATGCAAGCGCCGGATCGGCACACAGGTCGCCCCAATACTCGCCCAGGGACTCGATGTAGGGCGGGTCGTCTTCGTGGATGGCTTGGAAGAGGCGCTCCAGCCACTTTTCGCGCACGTGCCGCGGCACCGGCGCACTGGCAATCAAAGGCACCATACCCTCGACAACACGGCTGGTCGCGTTGCCCAGCGCACCGCTGGAGCTGTCGATCTGGTTGACCGCTGGAGAGAGCTTCTCGAGCAGCAGCACTGCTCCCTCGCCGGCCAGCGCCGGATCCGTTCTCGCCACGCGCTCGATCTCGCCGACGGCCTCGTTCAGGCGTTCTATGGCCGTGCGCGTGCCCTTCCACCCAAACGCGTTGCGCCGAAGGCTGGCCCTGAAGGCCCAGGCATGGGAGGCCGTCGCCATCAGCCCTTGGCCAGAAGGTCCTCGGGTGTCTTGCCCGCAGCCAGCGCAGCCTTGAACCAGTCCGGG
>ENA-ORBV01017299-ORBV01017299.1-microbial-mat-metagenome-genome-assembly--contig:-NODE-17299-length-10326-cov-4.092399_pt1 | contig 10326 bp, 7 predicted proteins | sample MGYA00237777_ERZ505514 | MGnify/ENA primary metagenome ERZ505514 (study PRJEB26160, sample SAMN06269048) | microbial mat metagenome | isolation source: Oligotrophic lake microbial mat | place...
CAAGATGAAAAAAAGCTTTTGAGTCATTGGGAGACAAAAAGCGTTGACAGTTTGTGCCATTTGAATTGCACACAAATGTGTCAACAACAAGCAAATCATGGTGCTGACTGGGCTCAAAGAGACGAAAGAGCAATGAGACAGTTTCAACTGTCGTCAAAAGCTTGCTCCTGAAATTGACAGGACGCTCATTGTGTCTTAAAAAACACTGCCATCTTGTGCAAAAAGTGACATGTTTTTCATGTTTCTCCATTGTCAACACATGGATTGCAGCACCATCGAGGCAGACGACAATGTGGAAGACACTGCACGCATGTCATGTGAAATTCAGTGCAACTCTTTGTTGAGAAATCAACAAGATGCGCTTCCAACAGTTTCGCATCAGAACTCAACATTCATCAGTTGTCATCCATGTGATTGCAATCTTGATGCACAGTTTGGTTTTGATGGCATGTGTTTCCACTGGCTAGCAGCAATCACCATTGTCGCATGTTTGAGATTTCTCACCCATCCATTGCTACACAATCCTCCCTCCCAGTAGGAATGGGGTTAACTCACCTCAAACAAGCACCCGTCGGGCAGACCTCGTGTTTGATTATCAGACATAACTGACGTCGGCAGACCTATCGACTATTTACAAACTCTTTGATCGCACACTTGCGACCTCTTAATACATGTATGCCTGTGACGCGTAGTGTCTAAATCTTACTAGGTTTAGGCCTTACAAAAAGACCTTCCATAGAGTCACTGCGCTTCCCAATAAGACCCAACCTTCTCTTGACTGGTCACAATAACATGACGACGAAGACAAGCGGACAAAGCCACTATTTCCAAGACCAGATTTATTATCACACCTGTAACACTCACCAAAAGGACGTAAACGCACTGCCTGATAGCTACTACTAGGCTAGCAAGAGTCGTGATCTGATTATTACATTAAGAAAGCCAGGGCCGAGTCGAGGTAGATCCAATCGGTCGTCCACACCAACTAGAAGAGTGTCCGGACAGCAAGACGACAGTGCGGAAATTTGCAAGAAAACCATCCACCCAAGCAATCGACGACAGTGCACTTAATTCCAAAAAATGTGGACGAATGCAGTGCATCCCGTGTCAGTGTTGATGGGTCTTGGAATTGGCTTGGCCATTAATGTTCAGTGGGAAGGAGCAGTCACAATTCCGCCCTTCTTCTTCTTGGCACCCATGTCTGCTTCTAGTAGTCGGAGTACTGCTTCACCCATCCGCAGTGACGACGAGACGATGCCTTCGCCATCATCTTCTCCTTCCAGTCTTTCCGATCAAAACAAGACGAAGACGAACGCAAAACCAACTTTGAAACAACACAATAACCAACGACGATTGCTCCAAGTCCAAAAATCACTGAAACGTTCCAAAGAACAAGGCGGTGGCCTGCACATTTTTTCCGATTTCATTACGGATGTCGACATGCTTCAAGAATTGGCCATTCCAACCTTGTGGCAACTCTGTGCGGAGGACTACTTTGACGCGAAGAATGTCATAAATAGTACGAATACTAAACAGGGCAGTAGAAGAGGGTGGTTGGATTTCGGTGCCACACCGGACAATCTTTGGGAACAATTATCCGTTCAAATTTGGGAGCATCATCCGGCGGTCCAAAAGGCATCTCCAACTACCGGTACATTTGCCGGGTATGAATATTGGTGCAATATATTACAACCCACGAACCATTTGAATTGGCATGTCGACAAGGACGAAGACGCCTATCAAAAGGCATGCAAGGATCCCACGGTCGGGAATCCAGATGCTGCGGCACCCAATCCGTACGTGGGTGCCGTGTACTACGGATATCCGCATCGCCTCCGAGGTGGATATTTGGAAATCTTGTCGGGACAAGACGCCCAAATTATGGATCAACCCCAAGAGTATTACGAACAGCAAATGATCCAAATGGCAGCGGCGGTAGCAGCAAATAGCAATGGTGACGACAAGGACGAGATATTATTTACACCGCATATTGAACGGATCGAACCCATTTACAATCGTTTGATTTGGCTCAATGTCAGTCATTGGCATCGGGTGGCACCCATTACGGCGGGGGCACGCTTTACCTTTGCCGTCAATTTATGGAAGACCAAGCCGAATCTCCTGTTCGATGAAGAAGACGATGAGGAGTAGCAATGATGAGGACCATGGGGGCGTGTCCAATGAATACGAGAACTGCCATGGCGACGCAGAAAAAGGATGGTACACATGCAGCCACAGCCACGTGCTGACACTATGCTTTGGGAGAAGCAACCATGCAATATATTTAAATGCGGGAGGACGACGAGAATGTCGGCGTTCTCAATTGACAAAGTTGAGCCGTGTACAACGACAATCGTGTCGTTCTCAGGAGATTGGACAAGAATGGGAAATCTGCAGATACTCCTAGATCGAGCGCTGGCGGTTCTATATAGCTAGAGCTAGCTAGCTATTCCCGACATCCGTGTGCTTCTAACTTTATACTACAGCAATAAATACATATAGAAATAAATCATCCTTCCAAACTGTGCGTATCCTCCATCCTCCATCCATCCACCCATCAGACTCCGAATCCATCCTCCACCCATCAGACTCCATGAAGGGTGGCGCTGGCGCTGTACGTAAAGTTTCCAATTCCATCTCCGCCGCTGCCACCATCGGTACAGGCACAGGACGAACAACCACAAAGTGTATCCGTACAGTCAAACCAAAACGATTCAATGTCGCAGAGACTCTCGGGGACCTGTCCTTCCAGAGCCACATTGCCCGCCACATCCATTTCGTACAGGTATGGCAGATTGGAAAACTGGGTTGGAATGGTTCCGCTGAGTTCATTGTCGTAAAGCAGAAGCTCTTCCAGGTCGACAAGGTTGGCCAGCTCCGACGGAATGGTGCCATTGATCATGTTCTCGTTTAAGTGGAGCGAATACAGATGGGGCAACAAACCCAATTCGCTGGGTATGGGGCCAGTCAAGGAGTTGTTGAAGAGCTGAAGTTCTTCTAGCAGTTCAAGGTTCGCAAGGGCTGTTGGAATGGTTCCTGTCAATTGATTGTCTTGCAGATAAACCAACGAACATTGCGACCACTGTCCAAGCTCAGACAGAAGTGGACCCGTCAAAGAGTTCTGCCGCATTGAAAACATTTTCATAGCATTCAAATTTCCCAACTCTGTAGGCACAGTCCCAGTAAGTTCGTTGGTTCTCGCAAACAACAACTGAAGAGACGCCAAGAGACCAAGCTCAGATGGCAAAGCCTGCACCAATCTATTGATGCTCAGGTCGAGTGCTCTCAAGTTGGTCAACCGTGAAAGCGAAGATGGGATGCTGCCTTCCAACAAGTTATCTCCCAGATACAAACCTTCTAATTGGCTGCATTGACTAAGCTCAAGAGGGATGGTTCCGGTCAGTTCATTGATCTGCGGATCCAATTGAGTTAAATTGCCTAAAAGGCCGAGTTCACTGGGGACAGTTCCTGTTAAATGCATGTTTGCCAAATTCAGATGCCTTAAGGATTGTACATGACCAATCTCTTCTGGCATGGTCCCAGAAATGAGAGTGTACTCCAAGACCAGCCCCTGAAGATTGGTGCAACTGCCAATCTCTGAGGGAATGGTACCAGTCAATTCAGTGGAGGCAACGGACCAGGCCTCCAAGTTGGTAAGAAATCCGATTCGGGAGGAGATGGTTCCGGCCAAGTCGTTTGCCATTAGCGCCACATAACGGAGAGAAGTAAGGAGATAAAGTTCTTCTGGTATCTCACCAATGAGTCCAGCGGCAGGAAGCCAAAGAAATTCATATTGGTAGGTTTCTGCGTCACGATGAGCACAAGGGTTATTGCCCATTACATAATGGTCGTCATGCTCACCAATCTCATTGACAGTCCACACCATGACTTCATGAGTTCCATTTTGATTAAAGTTCCAGTCACACTCATGCAAGTCATGCGAAAGCCAACCTTCTTTGACTTCATCATACCATTGCTCACCTCCAGTAGCATAATGTATAGTGGCAAGAATAAACCGATTCAAAATCCTTGAATCAGGTAAGGCTTCTCCCATCATGCTGTCGGCTAGAAGCCATTCAAATGCCCGAGACTGAGCCGAATTCTCTACCGTCAAAGCCTCTTTCGAAAAGTTAGGCAACAGCTGCATTAATTTTTGCTCGTGAAAATCCTCCAGTGATGTAGGGGCATCGGTAGGGCTCATGGTTGGAGGCACGTCGGTAACAACAATTGTGCCGTCCTTGCTTTTCTTTTTAGATACAAAGACTGCAACCAACGCAATTACTAATACAGCAATAGCTCCCATAAAAAGATAACGCTGGATCTGGCGTTGACGCTCCTTGGCATCTGCAGCTGCTCTGCCTTGGTCATAAGAGTCTGCCATGGGCAAATCAAGCGGACCGGAGTCTTCATCCATCACAGGATGGGCAGTCACCAATTGGGAATCAATCACCGAGCATTGTGGCGCTGGACGGGGAGGACTTGCCGGTTCTTGATCAGAGGTAGGTTCTTGATCAGAGGTAGGTTCTTCTGCGTCTTGATCAGAGGTAGGCTCTTCTTCTTCTGCGTCCCTATCTTCCTGGGCACCATCGACGTGCTCCCTAGGCGGGTCGTGTGTGGCGATTCCTCTTCCGTCGGTTGTGGAATTTTTGGTTGTATAGTTGTTACCTCGCCGCAACTTGGCCAGCTTGTCACGGTATCTAGTGGAAGCTCCAGGTGCAGTATTGGACAGATTGCTGTTGTGTCCGCCTCTAATCGATGTATGGCTACCAGTTGCAGGTGGATCTCCAATAACACTTGGAGCACTTGAAGCTCTAGAGTTACGTTTCGCTTTTTCTTCGCCCATGAGCCTGCGGTTGGTGCCGTGGCTGACGCTGTTATTACCCGCCGAGTGGGTGGTGCTTGCAAAAACGCTGTCGTGGATGTCGTTATCATCGTCGCCGTGACTAGTCCAAACCGCCCCTTCAGCTGTTTGAGATTCGACATTGGAAGGAGCGCTTGTATTCAAGCTTTCACCATCCGCAGCAGCAGTGGCAGATGCACGAAAGACACTGGCAGTACTTGCATTGACTGTTGAATTTACCTCTTCTCGCTTGGTCTTTCGCTCGCCTAACTTTCTTCGGCCTCCAGAAACGGGGATGGCTCCAACAAGAGCTGATGAACTGTTGCTAGTAGTGCTAATAGCCTTGGGCGTGGCCGCTTGGTCGCCTTCCTTGTCTGTCTCTTGTCCCATGATCGCTTTGCTGTCTTACTAAGAAAAAAAAGATACTAATGTCAGTCCGTGCTGCTATTAGGCCTAGCTAGTATCTTCTACTAGTAGAAATCTAACTTTGTAGAGTTGGGACCCTTGGAACTGTGAGCCCGCCGTTTCACCTGGACTGTACGTACAGTTGTACGTGCCATGAAGAATTGTTAGTGTTGTACTTCGCAACTATGCGGTAAAAGTACAGCACTTCACCAAACACTGCATGGCCAGGTACAGAACCAACGATGGACTGGTGTGTTCGACATTTCTACTGTACCAATGCTACAGTATCTGATCCCGCCAGGCCCTCATAGAATTGAACTTCACCTTTTGTAAGCGGAGAAGGGTTCTTGAACATCAACTTTGGGAAACCATGAGAACTCTAAAAAAGATCTTCCCAAATAATAAGGGAGGGATCGTTGGTAATTGGTATACCCTCTTTCGTTACTCCGGAGGAGTACTCTACAGTACGGTTGACTACGAAGTGTTCGCAATTTGCCAGCATCTCGTTGCTAAAAGGTGATCACATGTGTTTCGTAATATCGTAAATCACCCAATGTTGAACCTTCCGAACAGAGTTAAGTTCTTTTTCAATTTTCCCTAAGCCCCTCTTACTCCTCCGAATGCATTGTGGTGGTTCTCTGGTGAAGGTCACGTTCAACGTGAGAGGAAACTGCAGAGTTTTAAGTAATTGGTTGACCATCTAGCTAGCTAGTAGGAGCGATTCCTAAAAGCGAACACTGAAGAAAATGGCGCGAAAAACTGCACGGCTTTCCATGCAGTTAGTTACTCACAATTTGTGATTTGTCGCATTCTACTGAGTGCCACGTTCTTTTGGTACAGTATGTAGAGCCAATAGAGGACCGGAATAAAATAGTTCAAGCCAATCATCGGTAATTCGAGAAGCTTCTTGAAAAACACGCAATGCCACATTTGATGTGTCCATCCTACACAGTTCCAAGTCTCTCAGGTAGTATTTTGGGACCCGAGTCGAACTATCGCATGCAAGATCCATAATAGCAATTGATGTACCGGTGCAATCTTTCTATCTTCTAGCTACAACCGTAGTAGCTTTTAGTAGTGGTAGTAAGCGAATCTGCCAATTGATGACACTGGAATGATCTCTCTTCTCCCACAATCTAATTCTGTCGTCCAGAACAATGAGATTCTCAACCTGTTATTCCTGGCTTCTCGCAGCCACCATTGTGTCCACGGGCCAGGCTAGTCACAGAGGCGGCAGTGGTTCAAGACCGTCCTTGGTAGGCTGTGAGGATTTGAATGACGATGAGGAATGCGAGCCAATCCTTTTTCCTGATCCTGATCGCGTCGACGACCGAATAAACTGCTATGCAGATTCTCCTATTACTTGTGTTCTAGCAAAATGTCAGGTAAACGGTTTTGCACTGCGTTCGGTGCCCGACGACGATGGTCTTCATGAAGTTTGCGAAAAAATGAATGAGTGCTCGGACCACGGAGAAGGCTGCGATGCCATTGATTTGTGCGGCGACTATGGAAATAACCCATCGATTCCATTCTCGGAACTCTATTGTGACTACGACTGTGCCGTTACAGACTTCGTAGATACTGAGTGGGTCGAGGACTCTAAGATATGGGCGTGTGAACCCAAGGAGCCTGTCGCTTGCTGCCGTGACACTGATTGCAACGATTGCGATGACGGCTATACTTTAGAGGAGGCTGATTACACTGGCCGTACCTTTTTCTCTTTCACCCCCCGAACCTGCGGCATCCAGGGTCTACTTTTTAATCAGGACGATGACTTTGACCCAAACTCACCCGTAATTTCTTCGAGCTCGGAGGGAGAACCCGACTATCGAGAAGCTGAGTTCTATGCTTGGGCGCACCAGGACTCCCCGCCGGTCTATCTGGCAAATGGAAATGTCGATGGAGGTGGAACTCAAATTCCAGATCGTAGATACTTTGCTACCAAGTCAAGTGACGGTACATGCACGCGAATCAAGCCACGACAGAGAGCGTAAGTGTCGTTTGATGATATGTAACTTGTGCGTGACGTCGCTTGCCCTAACTATGTTGCTACCCGCCCAACTCACGCAGTCAATGGATTTCGGAGTACAACCCTCGTCCATATGTCAATCCTTTTCCTTACCAAGGGTAAGTCCTGAACCCTAAACCCGAAGTCCTTCCCAAATAATTGCCCTGTAGGCTCACTTCCGATATTCGATTCCTTTTTTGAACAGTGCCTTTGACGATCCCCATGTGTTATCTGAACGAACAAACCTGAAGCACATACCCTCTCTCATAAATGTCTGCCACCCCTCTTTCTTCGTGTAGGAAACAATGGGAACATCTTTGCCAAGGAAGATTTGTGTCCCATTGAGGATTATCAGTGCGACAAGCAGGGGAAGAAGGTGAAGCTCTGTCATTACACTGAGGATGGAATCTGTAACAATCTTTGTGTATCCAACAACGCCCATGGTCACTCATTACACGAGAAAGACTACTGCGGCGAATGTGTTCCGGACGATCCTAACTTGAGTGTAAGTGGACTAATGATCCATAAATGTTTTACAAATACCTGGTACCGGTCCCGTCGGACGCATGTTGTAGCATCTCTAACATCGCCTTGTGTTTCCACCTCACTATGTGTCGTATGAGCAGTAATAAATGGTTTGATTACAGGGGTACGTTAGACAGGCTCACCAATTGAGAGGGTGAGGGCTAATTCTGCATGTCATGACAGCACTCACAACAGCGCGCACAATCCATCTCCCCTCCACTTCTTGACTTATGCAGGTGAATGTCATCTTATCTTGGTTCACACGGATGCGTTTGCGCAAGCTGGAAAATCCCGAACGAAAATCCGATACGACTATTTACATTGCAAGGTACTTTATTGGGCGAACGAGCAGTTTCATGGATCGTCTCGCCGCTGCTTGGAGAAGCTGACATTTTTTTAGTTACTAGTTGCTTGTGTGGCTGGCAGATTGTGAGAGTGACGTATGTATGCAGAAAGACATACCTAAGCCACCTGTTTACCATAAGCGTTATAAGTGTCATCCCTTCATTCTGAAAACGCTGTAGCCAACATGGACGAATGTTTGGGCAATGACTCGTGTGCAGCATGCAGCTTTTTCCAATAACAAGTCTGGATCACCCATCCAAGCAGATTCAATTGGTTCTTCATTCTTGATTCCGCCCTATTAAACTCGTTTGCTCGTTACTGCTAGCTAACTACCTGGCAGTTGTGCGGCTCACTAGCTAGCAAGCACCGGGACTAGCTAGCTCTAGTAGCAGCTCGTGCGACACCGCGCAGCTGAAACCAGGCTGCGGGCACTAAGTGAGGCTCGGGTTAAAAAGTGGCCATGCAGCGCCGGCACGGCTCAAATGTTGGCGCGGCCAAAAGTTTGGAGCAAGTGCGTGCCACAGGGTCAAATGAGGCACCGATTTGCACAAAAAGCGCATCCTTGTCGAGGCTCGAACCCAGAGCTACTCTTCATAGGCCATGCAACTTTTTGACCCTAATAATTTTCAACCCCCCTGGTTAGGGAAACATTCATGTGCATCTTGATCTTGTTTAGCAGTGCTCAAATCTACCACAGAATCATTTTGAGCCTTTGCTTGCACAAAAAACATGATCATAGAAAAAGAAAAGCAAATGCAGACAACTGAACCATCTTGGCTTAGATGTTTTCATTCAACATTTTGTGAATTTTGTTTTCATTTGACATTTTGTCATTTGTCACATCGCAGTGATTAAGAAATGAATTGAAGCAAAGCAACAATGTGCATGTCCTTGTTTCAAATGGTTCATTCTGTAGTGCTTAATTGGCAAAAAAAATGTTTTGGGTTTGAGATTGCATCAAGAACCACACAAAAATGCAGTTGTGTTTTTTGTAACAACGAAAATCAATGGTAAGTTGTTCTCTGGTGCAAAAGAAAAAATCATTACAAAAATTGGCATGGCCAACTAAAACTCAATTGTGGTGATTTTTTCATTCACATTGTGCCCTTTGTTGTGTCACAAATAAATGAGAACAGTTCAAAATGTGTTTGTTTTTCAAAAGTTGCATCAATGCCTAGGTGACAAGTCGGATGAAACGGTAACTGAAAACCTCAAAAACAATCATTTTTTGTGGCACAAGTTCCATTTGGGCTTGCATTGAGTTGTTGTTCCATCTAATGATGTTTCCAAGTAGCACTTCTATGAGCAAACATTGACCTTGTCAAATCCATTCAAGACTTTTTTGATTTCAAAAAGTTTGTCATCTCATGCGCAAAATCATTGATTTGCTTGATGAGATGCACACCAGAATTAACAATTGGACAACACAACTGACCACACTGAGAGAAGGATTTTAACAAATCATTTTCAACATCTTAAATGTTCACAGAAGCAATTTCTTGAAGAGGAGGAGACTGGTGTTCGACTGCTTAAAAAAATCTGACACTGCAGCAAAGGTGTGCCTCTCGTGACTTGCCCCAAAAAGGGCTGCCTTCTGCAACAGCAACCCTGTGATCATTGGAGTTCCCTAAAGAAAGTTAAATGAAGTTCTTGAAGGGCAACACAATGCAAATAACCCGCAAATGTAAAATGTTTTGTAATTGTCCCACGGTGACCCTTCACAAAAGCTTTCAAATCACCATGCCAACCAATGCTTCTGTGTCAATAAAAAAATGTCATTGTGTGCACTGTCAAAAACATCATTTGTTCTCCATCAGTCTCCCTGGCTTCAATTTGCACATTGGCAACGTCTGCTCTTTGGTGCACGAACAAAACTGTTCAAACAGCAAAGTTGCAGGGACATCAATGTTGGCAGAAGCATTGACACATGAACACTTTGTGTTGACAGCAGGTCCAGCTTGCTGACCAGTGTCTCTCACCTGCTTCAATTGTCAGTGTGTCAGTGTGTCCACCTGTTGGCCTGTCAAAACAACATGGGTTGGAAACAGCAAGGTTAGGGTTGGCGTCCAATAGCCTGCTCCACATCATCTACTTAACTATGTCTATCTAATAGCTGCTGCTGCTAGCCCTTGCTAAGCTTTCTACCACAGTGTGATTAGCCATGGACCTGGTGTTCTATCAGCTGTGCTGTCCTCTTATCGAG
>ENA-ORBV01017300-ORBV01017300.1-microbial-mat-metagenome-genome-assembly--contig:-NODE-17300-length-10325-cov-12.859875_pt1 | contig 10325 bp, 9 predicted proteins | sample MGYA00237777_ERZ505514 | MGnify/ENA primary metagenome ERZ505514 (study PRJEB26160, sample SAMN06269048) | microbial mat metagenome | isolation source: Oligotrophic lake microbial mat | place...
GATTCAGACAATTCAAAAAAGAAAATTGAACAGAAAGGAATTAGAGAACCATTATTTTGTGATACTTGTGAAGGGCTGTTGAGTAAATATGAAAACTATGCTGCTGAAACTATTTATGCAAAAAACAAGGGGAACAAAGCATTCATAACTAAGGCAAGTCAAACTAACGACTTGCAATACTTTCTGTATGACTATGAAGGTTTTTCCTACAATGAATTTAAAATCTTCCTGCTTTCAATTCTTTACCGTATAATAATTTGCAAGACATTCAATACTCCAAATATTGCGGACGGAATTGAAGAACAACTTCGACAAGCAATACTTAATGAAAATCCTTTGGACTATGATGACTTTGGTTGCTTAATGCAAGTTATCAAGTATAAAAAAGAACATATTGCTGGCGGTTTTATTCTTGACCCTTTTTTAACTGAAAATGACAACAGCAAAGTTTTGAATATTCTTATAGATGGATTTATGTATAGCTTTTACTTAAATTCTAAAAACCTTGCAGAGCAGAAAAAAGAGTTTTTTCTTCGTCAAGACGGCACGATGAAAATTCTTGGGCGTGTTCTCTTTCAAGATAAAGGACTGTTTGAAAGATTAAAAAAGGCGTATGACTTCTTTAGAACAATAAAAAAATAGATTGACAGCAATCCAAACAATTGACAGACAGCTGTGCGGACGTCCAACGTTGATGCTTCGAGCAAAGAGTAGGGCAGCAGGTAACAGCACCTACCCAAAAGGCGGGTTTTCGTGTTTCGCAGACACATTTGTGCAAGCCGAAAGTTCAGTTCTACGAATGAAGTTTAGTCCTAAAAATCCCGCCCTTCGGGTAGCTGCAAACCGTTATGCGTCATGCTACAAGGACAGCCAGTACGAACCTAAAATATTTGTGGAATGGACAAACAGTTTAAACCACTTTTAGATAAAATAAACTAATGCGACTTTTAAATTTTTTATTAGGTAAAGAAAAATCTGCAAACTCCAATCTTGCAATAACACTTCATGACCCAAACAAACCGTTGACTGAGGACAATTTAATCAAGTGGCATTTTGACGAACTACTCAAAACTCTTATCACACTTTCTTCGCCAGCGGACAGACAAGCTGAAATTATGGGTTTTGGAAATGCAAATAGTGAAATGGTTGAGGACTTTGTTTGGCACTACATTGAGACAAAAGACGACCTGACAACGGAGTTGATATTAATAGAACCACAGACAATCGTGCTTGATAACATTACAAAACTCATTGACAAACATAGCGGGAAACCCGAAGACAATTTTTGGAACCCCGAACAATTAAAAACCCATTCCGACTGGACAACAATAAGAAAAATCGCAACCGAAGTTTTAATACTTTTAGGCAAAGACAATTTGCAGCTTAAAATTGAGACTACAAACGAATATGATAAATCAGATAAAGGAGAGAAGTTAATTATTCAACGACAAAAAATCTATTTGATAAATAATGAAAAAAAGCAATGAAAGTAAATCGCTTCTGACAAATTTTCTTTGTGACATCGGACTTCACAGCTTCGCGGACAGAGAAGCACGAACGCATAACAGCGGTTTGGCAAAAGTGGCGGATCAGTGCTCCGCAGACACATTTGTGGTTAATCAAACATTGATTCTCCGCATCAACATTTGTGGTAAAAATCGCCACCTTCGCCAAGCCGCAAAACGTTAGGCACTATTATTATGAAACAGACAGTAATCATATCAACGCTTCTTACTTTAATCTTTGGGTGTCATCCGAAGCCAAAAAACATAAACAACTTCATGGATGAGATTAGAGAGGATTTTGCAGAACAGGCTGAAAAACAGAATAAAGAAATTTACGCTTGGGAAGAGAAGATTGAAGGATTTTATAGGCGTTCTGACAAAAGCCTTCAAGATGGAGTTGACTATGCGGATTCAATTATTAGTAACGACAATACACTCGACAAATGGAAAATCTCCGAACTTCATAGCATTGTTGGTGAAACTTACTACGACAATGACAGCATTGACCTTGCCCTTGAAAGATTTTACATTGATGAAAGATTGACTTTTGACTCGCCTAGAAATAAAGCAAACAAAGCAGGTTGCTATGTGAAACAAGGTGACTTAGAAAAAGCAATGTCATTGTTAAAGGAAGCCGCTGAGACCAACCAGGACTTCAAATGGTATATTGGAAATCTATATGAAATACAAGGCGAACCGCAAAAGGCGATTTTAGAATATGACTATGTTTATCATCGAGACACAATTGTTTACGACTATTATAACCAAAGAATAAATGAATTAAGAGCAAACCCAGACAAATTAATGACCAGCCTTTTATATAAGGACAGAAGGAAAAGAACTTTACTATTACTTAAAGGAGTAAATTCAGGTGCAGATGAGACTGAAATTGGGGGTTTTGAAATTGAAAAGAAGTAAATAACAGTGCCTAACAGGCGTTTGGCAAAAGTGGCGGTTCAGTGCTCCGCAGACACATTTGTGGTTAAAGAAAGTTCAGTTCTCCGCATCAACTTTTGTGGTGAAAATCGCCACCTTCGCCAAGCGCCAAACCGTTATGTGCAACCCTGACCGACCAAAAGTGCTAACACGAAACAGACAATTTTAATGACTAACATACAGACAACTTTAGATAAATTAAACTCCTTTAGAAAAAGGGACAAGTTTTCGACTTCTGCTTGGGAAGAACGGGGACTAAATCCGTCTGACAGTGAAATGTGTAACACACTTCAAAATTTGTTTAATGACTGTGCGGACAATTTAATAGAAGCAACAAATTCAGACTTTAAGCCAAGACAACTTAAAAGTATTTTAAAAAACTCACTGGACAGCGTTAACAGTTCGGACTACGACACAGAAGAACGTGAATTTATTTGCGACTATTATGACCAACTTTCAAAAATCGTTTCGGTTGACTTCAAAGACAAATTGAATAAGTGGCTTTATGGAAAAGTGCTTAATACTTTATTTAAGGTGACTTCATTTTTTAAGGGACAAGACAAAATTGTTGAAACCTTATCTCAAGACTGCACTCAATGCGGTTCAAAACTTGAAACATTTATCACAAGAAAAGAAGAAGGTATTCCCGACTACAGTTGGACAATTATTCAGTGCAACAACTGCAATGAATTTAATTTACTTTCGGCAGGTCCAAACATAAAGGAATATCGTTTTGGAAATTATAAATCAATTGAACAACTACCAAAGACAGAATACACAGAAGAACAAGCCAACGCAAGACTTGAACAAATAAAATTCTTTAGAAAAAAATGACGTAACAACTAACGAAAGGACTGAGAAGGGCAGCACATAACAGCACCTACAAGAAATTGGCGGTTCAGTGGTTAAATGAAGCTTTGTGCTTCGTATCAAGTTTTGTGGTGGCAGAAAGTTTTGTGCTTCGTAATCGCCAACTTCTTGTAGCTGCAAAACGTTACCGGAAACCCTATTGGCGACCGTGCATCTTTAAACTGACGAGCTATGAACAAGCATTTTGACAACGACACAGGACAACAAACGACACTGCTTCTAATGCCATCGCTGAAAATAAATTTCTTAAAAAAAACCCCCGCTCAAAAAGATTCTATGCCAACTCACATTGCACACATTTGCCTCTGCCTGCTACCGCACAAGCCAACCCAAAGGCAAAGTCAAAAGAGTGCAATCGCCAACGCTTTAAAACAACACAGCAACATTTCAAAAGCCCGAAACTTTTAATTCATACTTTTGAAGTAGTATCAACACAATGACTACGATTTTAGATAAGAATGAGAAACAAAATTTTTATAAGCCATGCAAACCCTGACTACAACGAACAAGCACGATGGTTAGGACTTCAACTCATGACACTGGGTTATGAGGTTTGGTGCGATGTATTCAACCTCAAAGGTGGTGAAAAATTTTGGACAGAGATTGAAAACGAAATTAGAAACAACTCTTGCAAGTTTCTTTACATCCTGACAAGGAACTCCAATCAGAAAGATGGTTGCTTAAATGAATTATCAGTTGCAGAAGCAGCAGAAAAGCAAATTGACGACAAGCGTTTCAATATCGCTTTGCATTTTGATTCGCAGTTGAATCACGATGATGTAAACATCAATCTGAAACGCAAGATTGATTTGAATTTTAAAACGGATTGGCAACAAGGACTGAAAGACTTGCTCAAAATATTTAATGAAGAACCAAAAGCAAAAATCAGGGAAACCCCTAATTTTGCTTTCATTCAAAATTATTGGGCAACAACTTATTTGCAGGACAGAAAGCCAATTGAGAAGGATGAAGCATATACTTCAAACTGGTTTCCGTTTATAAGTTTTCCAGAGAATTTATACTTCCACAATTTTCGAGGAATGATTCCGAGAAAATTCAATTGGAAGAAAATGCCTTTCCCAACTTACGGCTACAAAAAGCTTACTGCTACCTTCGGTTCTTGTTACGATTTCATTGAGCATCTTCCAATGACAGAAAAATATAATCAAGCGAATAGCAGAGTTTACAATGTTTCAAAAATTCTCAATGAGAATTTTGAAGATGCATTCATTTCAAATAGGACATTGAGAAACATGATAAACAATTTAACGAGTGTTGGCTTTGTAAATACTTTGAAACGGAGAGAACAACTAATGATGTATGAAATGTCAAACAAAGTTGCTTTTTGTTTTCGTGAAGATGTAAATGATGAAAGAAAATTTGGACACGGACAACTTGTAGGAAAAAGAAAAGACCGTCAGTGGCATTTTGCTTTCAGTAGCTTTCCAGACTTGGTTCACAATGTTTTTATTTTTCGTTCTCATATTTTGCTTTCTGAGAATGGTGAACTTGTTACATCAAAGCGAATACAACAATAAGGAAGGAGAGGACAAGGAGCAAACTGGTGGAATAAACATTGGAAACATAAATTGCTTTCAGCAATTTCTAATCTTGTTGATGATGATGGAATTTTCAGAATAGAAGTTGGTGCTGATGATTATGTTTTGGTAAGCGGTGAACCGCTTGCATTTCACAGTAAGATTAGTTACAACGGCCCTGATGAAACTAAAGAGGCACTGAACGATTATCCAGACGAGGAAGAGGAAATAGTAACAGAAGAACCAACAACAGCAGATGCAGGAGTTAACTAAAATAGAAGAACCAAAAATATTGTTTGGTTACAACCAAATGTTGGAAGACCCAAGAGACGGGTTGACAATTTTTGGTCCGCTGGAAAATTTGAAACCGTATGGAATTATCAGTGGAGTTGTAAGCACAAAAGACGGTTTACAAAAGTTCAAAAACTTTTTGAAGGAAATTGAAAAACCAATTTACAACCGGGACAACATTTCAAGACCATTCTTCCCTGGGTTCAATTCTATTTTCAAAATGGAATGGTCAGCCGACAAAATTTATCACATCACTATAAGCGAAGAAGAATTAGGCAAGTGTTTGTATTATGAGGATGCACACACAAGAACTTACCATACCGTTTCACTTTTCTCTGACAAAATAATTGCAGAAAAAAAAGACGACCATCCCGACATCAATCTTTGGGTTGTGATAATTCCTGATGCTGTTTACGAATCTTGCAGACCAAAATCCACAATCAAAAAAGAATCAGTTGTAACCAAGAAAACAATCACAGCAAGCAGAGCAAAACAAGTTTTATCACAGCCAACTTTTTTTGATGACATAAACAAAGCAGCAGCACCTTTTGCCTATGAAGAGGACTTCCACAATCAATTAAAAGCACGATTGCTTAAATACACACTGCCTACACAAATTGTGCGTGAGAGCACACTTGCACCACACGAATACTTGAATCCATTCGGCCTTCCGAAAAGAGATTTTTCAAAAATCCGTGGACACATGGCATGGTCAATTTCAACAGCAGCATTTTACAAAACAGGTTGCAAACCTTGGAAGTTGGCAGACATAAGAAAAGGAGTTTGTTACATCGGCCTTGTTTATAAGCAAGATGACAGAAGCGCAGACCCACGAAACGCTTGTTCTGCAGCACAAATGTTTCTAGATAGTGGAGACGGTTTTGTGTTCAAAGGTGCAGTTGGTCCTTGGTGTAATCCGAAGTTTGGCGACTATCATTTGAAGAAACCGCAAGCAGAACAACTTATTAATATTGCAGTTGAAACTTACAAGGCGATTGAAGGCGAATATCCAAAAGAACTTTTCATTCATGCAAAGACAAAGTTCAATGATACCGAGTGGGAAGGATTCACGAAAGGAGCAGGTTCGCAAACAAACATTGTTGGAGTTACAATCAAAGAACTAGCACCAATAAAAATTTTCAGAAGCGACAGCAAGTTTCCAGTCTTACGAGGCTTGGCTTACCTCAACTCTCTTACTTCGGGTTATTTGTGGACAGTAGGCTTCGTGCCAAGACTTGACACTTCGCTTGCTTCGGAAGTTCCCAATCCACTTTACATTGAAATCTCAAAAGGAACAGCAGACATCAAACAAGTTTTACAAGATATTTTGGCATTGACAAAGTTGAATTACAACGCTTGCATTTACGCAGACGGAAAACCTGTGACCCTTCGCTTTGCTGATGTTATTGGGGACATTTTAACCGCAGCACCGTTGGACAAGAACGAAGAACCACCGCTTTCATTCAAGTATTACATTTAGACCCCAAAAATATTTATGACCATTACCTTGCTTTTCATATCCAAACTTGTATATTTGCATTCCTTTTTTTTGAATTTACAGTGGCACAAATAATAGTGAACTTACCAGAGATTGCAACAGTGGCAGCAATTGAACAAGAGTTTTACACTCTTTTCAATAGCAACGATTACATTGATGAAATCCTCATTGACTTCAAAGGAGTGAGATTTATTGAGCCATCAACTTCAACTTCATACTTAATTGCTTTTCTATATTTATGCAAGGAAAGAGGCATCAGATTTAAGATAAATCCGCCAAATGATAATGGCATAAAAATCATTCTTTACTCTTGGAGATTTTTTGAAGTATTGGAAGAAATAACTTCTACTCCAATTGGTGAATTTGCACCCACTATAAAAAGAGATTTTGAAAATGGAATGCTTGTTAGGTTAAGTTCAACAATAAACCGAATTCTGAAATATTATCAGGATGTAAACAAACCCGAGTTTCAAGCTTTTTTTAAAAGAAAATATTTTGGTCAAGACAGCATTTACTTTTTGACGGCATACGAAAAATTTTTTCCTTTACTTTCTCTAAACTTTAACTCAAAGGAATCAAAGCAAGAGGAATTTATTAATGAGAAAACAAGATGGAAAAATGCGGAACTTGTCAATCGTATCCTGAATAACAATTTCAGCAACATAGTAATCAAAGACGAAATTTCAGAAGATGTGGTTAGCGAAACAATTTCTAACGCAATTATTCATTCAACTGCCAACAAATTTTTTACTGGCTCATACTTTCCTTTTTTTGATAGAGAGCCAAAACAGGACGATATATTTCATTTCACAATAAATTTTTGGGATAACGGAGAAAGTATAATTGACACATTAGGTTCACCTCTGAAACAAAAACTTCCTATCAAATCTGAAGTTTCGGAAAAATATTTTCAGCAAGTCACACATGCGAATAATCAGATTGAGTTTTTAATAAAGCGTGACAAAGGTCAATACACAGAAGAACGATTTACAACAGCTTCGGAATTACACCCAGACCTTAAGGAAGAAGAAATTTTATTAGCCGCTTTTTTTCCTGGTGTTTCACGATTGCCAAATAGACAACCCGATTTGTTTAATCAATTTCCAGCAGGTATTGGATTAAGCTACCTAACAAATACAGTCATAAATAAATTGGACGGTGAAATCGCAGTTAGAACAAAGAATTATTTTTTAAACATTAAGCAACTTTCTAACTACGATAAAGACCAATACATAAAATTATTCAAAACAACTGATACAGTTAAGCCGACAAGAAAAGAAGTTTTTGATGATAACGCTACTTATTATAGTGCGAAGTTTAATGTTTATAATAATAAAATGCCAAAGTTTATTGGCAACATGATAACCATCAGAATACCTCTAAAATATAGGCAAAATGCAACTGTTTAGTTTTCGTATTTCAATTGGGAACAACAAATCCTCTTTAGTTCCAAACGATGCTTATAAAGATTTTTATAAGCAAATGGCATTTTCAATTCTCAAGCAAGAAATTACCGAAACAATCTTTTCACAATTAAATATTCCAGTTAAACTACCCTTACAACCTGATTGGAAAATATTAAATGACAGTTTAAATAATGCCTTTTCAAAGATTAGGGAATCAGATATAGAATGTTGTGTTTTACTTCACATAAATGAAGTAATAAAGCCAACAAATTTCCACGAAATAATTTCTCTCTATGAAAAACTGAAAACGGAATCAGGAATTGAACCCAAAGGAATAATATTTTTAAAAAATGAAGAAACCATTTTATCATTCAATCCAACTATTTTACCAATTGTAGGAGTAGATAAAGAACTAATATTTTTAAACGAGCAAGGAGAATACACCTTCACTGAAACAGAAAGGAAAACTGTTGAACGATTCACCGAACATTTCAACACAATTCAACTTACAGTTGAAGATAAGTTAAAGTTGAAGTTGATACGAAAAGTCGGACATTTCATTAAAGAGAAAGAAGGCAAACATATTTCGTGTCAGAAATATTTTTACGATGGTAGTCATTGCATCGGTGAGATTACATTTCTCCTGCATGACCAAATTATTTCTAAGATTGATACAGGTAAAACATTTGGAATTTATTTTCATAGCCCTCATTCAAATTGGGCAAGAAATTGTTTCTTGCAAATACATGAAGAACTTAAAAATAATTATTCGGAAAAATATTTTGAAACAATAATTAAGGACGAGTTTGAAAAGGTTGAGCAAATTATTTTGCTAATTGATGTAATGGTTTCGGGAACTACTCTTAGAGAAACATACAACGAAATACTTTCAAAGAATAGTAAAGCCAAAATAATTCCGTTCTGTATAATTGAATGTGGAACGAATAAACTTTCTGATACTTTGAAAGGTGTTGTTGAAGTTGTCAATGGAGATACAAACATTCAACTTAATTATTTACTCCAACGAAATCAAGTTCATGAAAATGCAGAAACAAAGAATTGTGAAATGTGCAATCCACAATTAGATATTCCGAAAAAGAAATTTGATGAATTAGAAATTGAACCGCAATTAAGCAGCTTTGAAATGTGGTCAATGGCGATTGAAAGCGGTTTACATGCCGAACATACTCCACCACCAAGCACGAATGAAGAAGAAAGATTTCCCCATGAAATTCCAAACACATTAAGCATTGTAAAGTTTAATGGTGCTTATCTTGCCTCAAAGTTTAATGAATTATTGAGGCACAACAATCTTATATTTCCTAATTCTGGTTTTGTCGCCTACCCTGACGAGACAAATAATACTTTTAGTCATTACCAAAATCTGACAGCGGACAAAATCCCTTCAAATCTTTTTATTTCTTCTCTGAAATTAATTTATCGCTACAACATTCTTCCAATTCCAAGAATGATAATTGAAGAAATAAAAAACGACCCTTCCCGTTTAAGTTCCATAAAAACAAATCATCCTGATTTTTTTCAGAACCAACTTTTAAGAGTTAAAAATGAACCAGTAATTATCATTGATGAATTTCCACGGACTTACGGAACATACGAAGCAATGCGTAAAATTTTAACTGTAGTTGGTAAAACCCCTTTGGCTTATATTACTTTGTTTAATTTTTCGCCAGACCAAGTGAAAGAAAAAGTCGTTGATACTAAGCACTTAAATTTTTATGAATTTCAACTTGATTAATTTAGAGTTTACAAATGAATAATATTCGGACAATATTTTTTTTCAAAACGCAAGAGGAAAAAAAACCTGCTACTAAAAGAGACAAAACTTTAATTAAACTTTTGGAAGCAGATTTGATGTATAAATTACGAAGTGGAAATATCAATTCTAATAACAAAAATACAGTGGCTAAAGAAATAAAAATTTTTATTGCCTCTCAAAGCATCTTGAACAGCGAAAGAGATTTTATAGAAAATTTAATTCGTAGCAAGAACGACGAGTTTATTAAAAAAGGAATTTACTTGAAACCTATAAGGTGGGAATATCTTGATAAGGGAATGGGGACTACAAGGAAGCAAGATGAGTTCAATAAATTACTTCTTGATTCGGAATATGTAATATACCTCACATGGGATGGCATTGGACACTATACAAAGGAAGAATTTGAACTGGGTTATAATAGCATGAAAAGTGGAATTAAACCATTCAGAATCTGTCTCTTATACACATCTGACGCTGCCGACGAATAGAGAGGTGTAGATCTCG
>ENA-ORBV01017301-ORBV01017301.1-microbial-mat-metagenome-genome-assembly--contig:-NODE-17301-length-10324-cov-5.820338_pt1 | contig 10324 bp, 8 predicted proteins | sample MGYA00237777_ERZ505514 | MGnify/ENA primary metagenome ERZ505514 (study PRJEB26160, sample SAMN06269048) | microbial mat metagenome | isolation source: Oligotrophic lake microbial mat | place...
CACTGACCAACGCTGCAGACAAGAACCAGATCAGGGTTCTTGATAGCGTTTTCTTTTTGGTTCGAGATCTTCGGAGAGAAGTAGTGAACTGCTATTTATTTTGGCTTACTTTTGACAAAAAAAGAACCGTCGTCACGAAATGTAACTCATATCTGTAACGGTGTGAGCAACCGCTCAAAAGAACCAGTTACGTTCGCTACACCACCACCGACATTCAAAGGTTCAACTTGACCATTACTCTTCTACTAGAGTACTAGCTAGTACACAGAAAGGGATCGGCAGCATTAAAAACCAACAAACCACCTTCAACAAAGCGAGCCAATGGCCTGGGTTCTCGATCTGTTCAATGTCACAGCAGCCGCACGATGAGTCACCACGACCCACACGCACATTTCTACGTGACAACGTGTTCTTACTGTTAAGACAACTGCATCAGCAGCATTAACAACCAAGCGAGCCAAGCCTAGGTTCTTGATCTGTTCCATCACCAGTTTACGATGAGACATCACGCTTTTATAACTTCACGCTTTAAAAGAGTTGATCACCAAAAGATGCAAACTGCTTCTCCGTTCCAAGGTAGGCCTTGTGCACAACCAGGCGACATCCATTTCGTCTATGTAGAGATCGCGTGGAAGTTGGGACTTGGCGCCAGAGCTGCATGTTGGTTCTCGTTCTGCCAGCCATGAGCAAGCCTACTAGTAGCTAGCTACTCGGAGTAGACACTGCGGTTCTACCAGGTACCGTACGACGGGGTTGAGCTTCGCCTAATAGACAGTGTTGCCGCTGCTTTCCTGGAAGGAGGAAGAAGGAGCATCACCATGCCGAGACCTTTGACCGTTTCTTCAGGGCTACCACTAGCTACTGTAGTGGAGAGCATGGAAGATCATGAAGACCACCCCAAAAACAAGCTTGACGAGGAAATTCAGGTTCTTTTTGGACTCCAAGCGAAGCAACTTCTCTTCCTCGTCCGCAGCCGTTGTTTTCCCAGTCCGATTTAGCTCCTCCGTAGTAAGAAGAACGGGCACTTGGAGTTTTGTCTCGTCCATCTTTCGATACACGGACATTCGGAACACCCACTCCACAGCTGCGCAGGCGAGGGCATCCAAGGTAACAAGTCCCAACAGAAACAGTTTTTGTTGGGTTGAGCCCCATGGGCGCAACTCAAGCTTGGCATTCACAAAAGGAAATGTTTCCAGGATACACGCAACGGCGAATACGACGGATAGAGCTGACCAGCGACAAAGTTGGCGACTTTCAAGGATACTGGGGTAGAAAGGTTTGCCCTTGTGGAAAAAGAGGGCCGTCCAGGTACCTTGTAGCACGGACATGACGACTGCATTGGACGTGATAAGGGAGACAAGGCAAAGAGTGAGAGTTGCATCGGCCATGCGCATGATTGTGTTGACACTCGACTGGCTAGACGTACAAACAACATTTGTCTCGAAGTTGGGTACAAACTTCGGCGTTGACAAAAAGCTTCTCTTCTCCTCACTTTCGTTGCCTTGCGAAGATGCCAACTTTGCCATGACACCCAATAGCGCTGCGTGCTTTCGGTCGTTTTCTGGAGACGGCTTGATCAGCTGCTTGATTGCGGGCACGGATCCCCCCGCTTGCTTTTCCATCTCTTTGGCGAAGACAATCCCAAATTCCGTAAAGATCAGGTGAATGGCTACTTGGGTGATCACGGAAAAGATATTTTGTAGTTTGAAGAGGGATTGGGAAGAGGGGCGTTTGGATCTCGGAAGACGTGGACGCATTTTACACGATTCTTGGTAGCTGGCAATGTCACTATCGGGGGGAAGAGCAACATCAAATAGTGAGTGAGTTTGGAAGCTTTATAAGTGTAGCAAAATGACAGTATTGAATTAAACATTTCAGTTACATACACAAGCATATACAAGCACACTTCCACGCCCGCCATGCTTTCGCTGTATCGCAATCCATCGCGGTATAGTGCGCTCAAGTTGAAGCATGACATGAGCGAATTCATAGTAATCTTTTGCTGAATTGAAAGTGCACAAGCAGCTGTCGCGATGCCGGCCCTGAGACTTTGGCATTGCAGGAGAACGAAACGATGTCATAAATGGTCAGACGATAGTATGAATATAAAACAGATGCGATCAGCGGCGGACAAAACTTGGACTTACACTGCTTCGACACCATCAATAGAGCTCCGGAGACATGAAAATGGGCTTGCCATACACGCTTCACCGGGTTGGATCTGCAGCTTCGAGATGCTAACCGTAGCGTTGCCAACCGTCTTGCCACTGGTACTTCGCTTCATGAGGATATCTTCTTCCGCCAAAATTGCAGCCGCTTCTCCGCCGCCCTTTTTGAGCTTCACTGCACGGCGTCGCTCCTCCATAATAGCGTGGAAGATTAAGGAGATCATTTCTTTAATGTCTGAAAAAGAGTATGGGACCGGCTGATCGGTTGGCCACTCCATTCCATGCCTTGCTGCTGCCCGCTTCGTGATTTTTGCCTGCGCTGCCTCCACTCGCCGTCGGAATCTAGCATTGGTGGCTTCGACTGATGAACCAACTCCTAGACTTTCGAGTCCGCCATCCGAGCTTTTCGCCGATTTTTTCTTTGCAGTACTCTTCCCCCATACTTTGTTTTGAATACGCAGTCTTCGGTGCTCGTCTTCGGTGTCTTTGCTGGTACTTTTTATATCACCACTTTCTGCCCCGAAACCGTTCAATAAAGCCACAGAGACCTCTGCCTCCTTCATTGCCGACACATCATTGACCCCATCCCCACACATCAGCACCCTCCTTCCGGTCTTACGAAGTGCCTCGACGAACATCTCTTTGCAACTAGGCGACGCACGGGCGATGGCCGAAAAGCTACCTAACTTGTCGGCAAGTTGTCTGTAAGTCACATTTTCTCGAGCTTTCAGAATCAACTGTTTCATGGCCCCGCCGGAAGAAATGAGAGCAGTTTCGCCGCGCTTGTTCTCCTCCAGAATTCTTTGGATACTCTTGGATGTGACGCTCCTGATTTTCTCTTTAATTCTCTTCCCGTCGTTCAACGTCAGGCGCCACACTAGAGTAGACACATCGTCGCCCCCACTGGACGATTCTTCTAGCACGGCCAAATTTGAATTTGGGCGAATAATTCCAACGTTCGTAGCCACAGCACCAGCTGATCGCATGCCGTCTCCAGTCAGCATGATTGACTTCACATTGGCAACCTTCAGTTCCTGCAGAATTCGTTTGGATGATGGTCTAAGGAAGGCATTGAAGCATGCGAATCCACAGAAAAGGGCCGAGCCGTCATTCGCCTCAATGTCGCTGCGGTGAAGATTGGAAGCGAATGTACGGGCTTGGGCTATCATCGATGACTCCGATTCGTTGTGTGTTGTCGAGTTGAATGTTTTTATTTCCTTGATCCCCATACCAATAACCCGATAGCCTTTCACCTCTAGGCTCTGCATCGTTTTGTCGTACCAACGGCCGAATCGACCCCTTTCTGACCCTTGGTTATAGCTCAATAACGGCTGCATAGACTCAGGCGCCCCCTTTAAAACAGCCCAAAGCTTGTAAGAACCGTCAGAATGCCGCGCCAGGCATATTGCTGAAGAAAGACGAGCAGTTGGATTGAAGGGGAACACCTTTATCTGCCAGAGCTTTTCTATTCCCGACGAGGGAATGTTCTTTTTGTCGTTGGTACGACGCGGATGATAATAGCCTTCCTCGTGGTTATAACCCCAGCCGGAGAACTCAAGGGCCGCCAATTCGAGCGGGTCTCCAACTAGTCTAAAGCTCGCCCCTCCCGTTTCCTGGACGTGCACCAATGAATGACAACCCGCAAGGACCATGTTCTCTAGCCCAACTTCTGGATCCTTTACCTTCTTTGCCCCTTTTCCCTTCCCTTTGGATTTATTTTTTGAGTGCTTGGTTTTGTCCTTTGTGAACGTAGTGACTTTGGCCAATGATTGTGTGTCTGCCGTCAAGGTACCTTTGCAGCAACGGTGATGGAAGGGGCAAATATTGAGTAACTCCCGCGCTTGAATTTCGCAATCCAAGATCTAACTCCACAGACTTACCTGTCTTGTCAAAAACAATCGTATCGATTTGTGAAGATGTTAGCAGCGCCCCGGGTTGCGAGCAAACCACATCAGCTTCTTGTCTCAAAACATTGGCGCCTTTTTAAGGAGAAACATACAAGCTGTAAGCGATTTGAAGACACCCAACAAACACAAATCGAGTTGCCGAATACCTGTGTTTTCCGCACGGACTTACAATTTTGTACGACCGAAGAAAGTGACAAGGGCAAGTCACTCGGGATACAGGACGTGGCAATGCGAGTGCATTGGAGAACTCGCCGAAAGCCAGATATTTTCGTGGTCGTCGCCGCCGCCGTAGGAGATTTCCAAAACAAACTCGCACATGCCAGAACCGCAAGGAGGGACATGCTGGAAATCAAACGTAGAGCATCCCGATCAAATTGTGGGTTGGAAATGGTTGCCACGCCTGCTTTGGAACGCGATGAAGTGAGAGCGGCAATCAGTTCGCCTTTGGAGGAATACGATCCGGTTCGAAGTGCAAGGCATGGGACCCCTTCAGGAATTCTATTCTCGCTAGTTCTTGTGGGCAAAGGTGACGATAATGACGGCGTGCAATGCAGTAGGGTGGTACCTGCAAACAATACGGCACTGCGATGAGACCCTGTCATATCCAATGTCTGATTCCACTCGACCGTGGTACTATCAATGGGCATTTTGGTTTGAGGGACAGTCTCGCCCGTGAGCACCGCCTCCATGGTCACGCACACTCCATCCAGCAGCAAGGCATCTACAGGAATAATCATATTGGTGCTGCGGCTGATTTTCTTTCCTTTTGCGTCGATTGCGTTCGTTGCTTTCGATGATGTTGATGAAGAGGACGACAATAAAAAGAGATCGCCAGGAACCAAATCCGATGCCACCATGTTGGGCTTCCAATGACGGTCACGATAAATCCAAACGGGTGTGCAAGCGAATTCCTCGGCCAACCCGGCGACATCTTGTTGCAAGGTTCGAGACGACAAAATACTGCTGCGCGCATTTTGGAAATGTTGCGCCACCGTCACGGCCAATGCCATGAGAGCACCCACCTTGCCCGCCTCTAAGACCGCCATGGCTTTGCCCAATAATTGTATGACGACCAAGGGGGACCGCAAGCGTCCCGCCAAGGCTTGTGCCAAGGTCGGAATGGGTACCGTCGTTTGATGATTGTACGTAAACCACCGGTCTTGTGCTTGTGCCAATTGGGAAGGGTCCTTGAAAAGACCCACAAACTTGTTCGTTTCCTTTTCACTGCTGCTAGCACTCGTACTCGTAGCTGCCTCAACCAGATTTCCTACCGAGATTTGAAGATTGGGTCCTCCATCCCAACATTGATTGGTGTGGGGATCATAATAATATCGTTTGTGGTAGTGTTCAAAATAAAAAGGCGGTGGGTTGTCTTCCGCCTGCAACTGTGAGCTGGTGGCACGGAGTTGACAAATGACGCGTTGGTTGTTATGGTATCGATGCTTTCGTCGTTTGCTGGTTGGCTTAGAAGAATCGTCATGATGATCATCATGCTGTGGTCCCATTTGTAACAATACAGCTGTGGGTTGAAAGTTTTCCGCCGCATTCTTTTGACTAGTAGTACTTGTTGGTTGTTGTTGTTGTTGATAATCATACCAGAGTTGGACGGATAAAAACCAATGAGGTAACAACATGGTTCCACCCACCAAGAGGACCAAGCCGCACTCCACAAGACTGAGGAGCGGCCGCCCCGAGGGCAGGGCCGAGGGTGGAAGCACATTCTTGGCGATACGAGCGAGTTGACTCGCCACAAATGTCTGCAGAGGAGTTGGGGTGAAATCGTGTGGCATTGTATGCTGGATATTGTCCCTGTCCAAGTCGACATTCTCAAAATGATGTGCTTGTTGCTCTTGTTGTTGTTCCAATAAGTAGGACCAAATGGCTTGTCGTCGGGGAATCCCTGCGGTTTCCGAACAATGATAGGCCTGTACCACGGTCATGCCCACCAAGAGTATTTGAAGCCCAAATTTCCATGGTAGGTCGCGTGTCTTCAAAAGTGCCGTGACTCTTATATGTTGCATTGGATTCATGGAATTCGAGGAGGAGGAGGAGGAGGAGGATGTCATGGGCACGAGTTGAAAGATATCAGACTGGTCGTTGTGGATTGTTTTCTTCCGGCTACCAGCGACAGATTTTTTTGTCGCCTTCCGAGAGGAGGAGGATGCCTTCTTTTCATCCTTTCTTGAGCTGGATATTGTGCCCTTTTGCGTGGATTTTTTGGAATGGTGCGTATTGCCCTTGTTGTCTTTGGCACTGGCGTTGGATCCACCTCTCATTTGCCATAAAATGGACGAGGAGGCCATCCTCTCAATACCAGCAAAAGCAGATGCAGTAGCATCTGGCCCTCTCGTTATCCGACCAAGAAGGCGAGATTGTGACACCGCGAATCTGCTTTTTCGGGAAGTTGCAATGATTTCTCTTGGATTTTCCATGGATAAAAATGATGACAGGATATTTATTCGGGGCCGAGGGAATATGGAGGATGATAATAATGAAGAATGACGAGACGAAAAAAAGGCTCCAAAATAAGCTCTCCGTCTGCCAATGGGTGCCGTATTAGCGTTCGATGCTGCCACTTGATGCAATGACAAACATAGCAGACTCAGTACTGATACCACCACCACCACGAGGTTGTCTCTTCTGCACGACGGTTTCAACATTTTCAACTTTTAATGTGACTTGAATTATCGAGGCAAAAGATTTTGGCTCCTGTCAATGTTGTTGGATATTTTGACGAATGGAGCGGCTGTCTTCTATTAGCTCGCTAAAGTACAGGGCAGGACGAAGCATACACAGTACAGTACAGGATGGAAAATGCTATACTGAATGCTTCTCTGTTGCCCTCTCCAAGGAGGGATCCATGCAATGTATGACGCGAGATCCAACGGTCGTTGAGCAATTTGAGTCGCGAATTCACTTAACAACGGGATTAACGAATACACACGTTAACAACAAGGAAAATGTTAACGTTGGCATCTAGTAGTTAACCTATCTGAATAGCTAGATTTGACCGATCTTTTACAGTCTAAGCTACATCTGTCATTGGAGAAGCTAGCTTTGTAAAAGATCGGTGTAAAAACAGAGTTCAATTAGGTGTGTTGCCAATGCCCCAGATCACTGTTTCCTATGTGTTTCAGTCGGGAAAGTGCGAGACATTTTGTTGACACGTCATCATTTTTTGATTTTTGCCTGGGTGGACGCTATGTTTTTGACCGTTTCATGTCGAAACACGACAAAAAACAGAGTTCTCATGGCGTGATGACAGACGGCTCTAGTGCTGGTGCTACGATAAACGCACCCATTTTGTTCAACGCTAGACAACAACGTTAACAGAACAAATGCAATGACAAAAGATCATTCCAAGCACTGTTGTTTGACAGATTAGCCTCATGCACATAGATGCCTTGCTTGTGTCTCAACGGCTTGTTTTGATCGAGTAGCGTGTGTGCGCATTCGCACTGTGTTCGAATCAAAGATAAGAAGACAACAGTGTTGACAATGGAGAATTCAAGACGATCCCGGCGGGTGTCGGATGCGTCAAGCAATGAAATGGCAACGCCACCCCCTCAAGCTTTGAGCACACGACCCGGATTGCGTCCACGGTTTCTATGTTGCACGGAGATTGTTGGTTTGCCTGATTCTTTTTGTTGTGATGGTTGCATGAGATTCAAATCATCACGGCACAAGCACAAACCACGAGAGCAATTTGCGTTGAGGGAACTACAATGTTTCAAGGCCTGGACCAAGACCGAGGCAAAGGTGAAGAAGAATGAGCTTAGTCATTGGCAAAAGGTTACAGATTTTATCCAGAACAATCATTTCATCTCTCCAGAATCATTGCAGAAAGATTCGGATGAAGAAAACAACAATGACAACAACAACAATGTCGAAGACGACAATGGTGATGGAGATTCCTCTTGCGCTGTTGCGCCCACTCCCAACAAAAAAAAGCGGCAAATTAACTTTGTCGAAAATGTCTTTTTTGTGGAAGGAGAACGATTTGCGATCATGGTCCCGTCAACCCATAAAATTGAGCATCGATCCGACATCTCACGGTGGCATAGAGGGTGCGAGATGCTCATGAACATGCGCAACAAAATCCAACAAAAGCAGTTCACGACAACCTTGATTTTCTCTCAAGCTTTGTGGGCGATTATGCTTGCAGCAACACCAGCTCTACCACTTTCGGCAGCACAGCACTTGTTTCCGCTGGTGATGCTCGCCTTTTTCCAAGACACAGGTTTCTTTGACCAAGACGATCTGTTCGACAAGGATGTCAAAACCAAGAAGTTTGTGACTTCATTCCCATCGGATTGGGTCCTGCGGCAGCACACATGGCGCCAAGCAGCGCGAGACACAATTGCTCTGGGCAACACTCTGTTAGACATGGTTGTTTATTTGGCCTGTGACAAAGGAAACAAGAAAGGCATTGGTCATTTTGTCAAGTGTCTTTGTTGGTGGGACGACGAAAAGCAATGTGTCAATGCCCAGATGCTGGACATGGACGCAGCTGGTGGTGCGAGTGAAGCAGCTGCGGAAGGTGTGCGCGCAGTTGCAGGGGCCGCAACACACCTTTTGTCTGGGCAATGCACCGACAGTGGAGGCGGAGGCGTAACCGATGATCTTGCCAAGCATTTGCGATTGCTTGGCCTATGCATTCAGTTAGATTATTTAATTGGCATTTGTTGTCTTCACGCTTTACAACTGCAGCTGAGCAACGCAGCCATCAATACATTCGGCGAGGGTGCTCTTCACAGAGTGAATGCCACACAATTGCTTCATTCGGTTTATCGCCTACAAGACTCATTGGAACTGCACGAGTGGAGATACATCATGTATAAAGCAAGTCTGTTTGCATCGTCCTTTGATGAGAACGACATCGTAGCTGTTGATGCTACTGCTGGACAACGCGAACAAAACCAGCACAAGTACGAACTTGAGTTCCGACAAGCTTATGCTAGAGTGTCAAAATTCCACACATTGTTCCAACAAGATGCTCTGGAAGACCCGACGACTATTTCTCTGCTAAAGGATACACCCTATTACAAGATGCAAGAACCAATCTTTATGCGTTGGTGGTCAGTGGGGAGTGGAGCGTCACACACTTTCGACTATTATCTTTACATCTATCATGCTTGTCAGTAAGTGATCAATATCTACCCATCGGGATCGACACCCGTCCTTATTGCTTCAGACCTGTTTTCGATGATGTCTAATCAAGAAACTTTCTTGGACATGACTCTTCTCCGTTGCTTCTGCAAGGCGTATATAAATCCCCATTTCGATTGGTTCCAACGAGCTACAGATCTTACCAACAAGATTGCATTTCAATCTCACAATGTTGTTTCAAGATTTTGGTTGATGGAGCGCGACTTGCGGCACATTTATTGGGGACGAAGTATGAACCAATACAAAGAAGCATGTGAGCTTTTTAATTTCGAAGATGCTGTTCCCGATGATAATGTTGCGTTGATTCAAGAGCGAGCAAAGCATCTACACAAGCTTACAATCTTTATGAAGTTGGCTCACGCATCACTCATGAAGCACTTCAATCGCTGGCTAAATCCTTCAATGCTCCCAGCCGCTCTGTTGAGTGAGACGCCTATTGCACAAGTTGTCGCCGCAGCAATGCTTCAAGTTCCAATGCCCAAGTTTGAGTCAATCTATGACAAGAACAGTGGATTTTATCCATACGTGTCGACAGCTCACTTCGGCCACACAATAGAGTTGAAGAGTTTTTATAACTTCGTTCGGAAACAAATTGAAGTGGCAGACGCAGATGGCGATGACCGTGAGTACACTCAACTGGCAATACAAGCAGCACAGAGAGTACTGACTGGTGTTGATCTTCGCAGTTATGATTATGACTGCCCCGAACACGGTGCCTTCCGTCGGATCATGCACAAGAAGTATTTGGCAGTGCCATCACAGACCCAATTTGTCGAAAGCGGCGTCAAAGACGCCAAGTATGTCTCTGCCACGGATCGATCAGAACAAACAAGAACCAATATGGCGATCGTCCGATCAAATACACCACTGACACGAGACGAGCAAAAGAAAATGCCAATGCGGAAAAGATTCGTGCACTTATCAAGTCGGCGCAGGAACGAGCGGAACCACATGAGACAATGATAAAGGATCAAGTGTGTGGTAAGTATGATGATAGATTCCAATTTGTTTCTTCGTCTCTGACAAGACGAGGTCATTTCAGTGAGGTCCGTGCCGCAAAAAAGAGAGCAACAGTCGATG
>ENA-ORBV01017302-ORBV01017302.1-microbial-mat-metagenome-genome-assembly--contig:-NODE-17302-length-10324-cov-4.149702_pt1 | contig 10324 bp, 7 predicted proteins | sample MGYA00237777_ERZ505514 | MGnify/ENA primary metagenome ERZ505514 (study PRJEB26160, sample SAMN06269048) | microbial mat metagenome | isolation source: Oligotrophic lake microbial mat | place...
GTTCGCCGATTAAAGTGGTACGCGAGCTGGGTTCAGACCGGCGTGAGCCAGGTCGGTCCCTATCTGCTGTGGGCGTTGCAAGCTTGAGAGGAGTCAACCTTAGTACGAGAGGATTGGGTTGGACATACCCCTGGTGATCCAGTTGCACTGCTAAGTGCATAGCTGGGTAGCTACGTATGGCAGGGATAACCGCTGAAAGCATCTAAGCGGGAAGCCCCCCACAAGATGAGGCTTGCTAGTAGTAATACGAAAGACCCCTGGAAGACCACCAGGTTGATAGGCCGCAGGTGTAAGGACAGAAATGTCTTCAGCCGAGCGGTACTAACGGTCGAAGCCCGGTCTCCAACCAGCCTCCGCGGCGTGACACCTCAAAACCGTCACCCCGCATGAGCGCTGCTTTGGTCACCATCGTATCAGTAAGTAGTCAGTTTCAGATAGTTTTTACTGCATCACCGGCTTGGAGGCCACCGCCATCAACACGCGGAGCCTCCAGGTCTTATGAATCTCTGCGGGTTTTGGCGTCGCAAGACGCCTCAATCACGCGTTCGTTCGTCCGGTCCGTCGGTGGAATTCCCTTCCATCGGCCAAGACTGGTCATGCCGCCGAGAGGCGACGTGCCCGGTTTGTCGGTGACCATAAGCGAAGGGAAACACCTGTTCCCATCCCGAACACAGCAGTTAAGCCTTCGCTGCCGATGATACTGCACTGCGGGAAAGTAGGTCATCGCCGACTCTTGAACCCCTTCAGGTAAACCTGGAGGGGTTCTTTTATTTTTGCACTTTGCTCCCGTGTTCTGCCGCCCTCATCACTCGCAGCACTTTCGCGCCCCTTTAACCGGGCTTGGGCAACGCTTCAATGGGAATCGAAATCTACGCATCCGCTCCCCGCACCAAGACCGCCGGCCGCGCCAAGCAGGATATCGAACAGCTGAATGAGTCCGTTCAGGAGTTCATGCTCGCACAAGCAGAAGACCCGCGCGAATCCAGTCTCCTCCATCGCCGTCAGACTGTTGCAGACTCGACGTCCCAGGATATCACTACACCGACTTCGATGAAGAATCCGGGGCCGTCACGTGGTATTTTCGCGGGGCGCTCGATCTCCGTACGGTGCCGGGGTCGCAGCACGGATTCGGATGAGCCCGTCACCGATGCCGACCTGCTCGAAATCTTTGACGAAGTCACCGCCGAAGAATGTGAAGGCCACGTCCCCTTGGTGCACGCAGGCCCGGGCTTTGTCGGCAAGGCGACCATCCGGGAGATATCCGCGGATGAGGGGCATCTGTTGTCTGCATTCCTCGTCGGCGCGCCGGAAGCGGGTGAACTGCAAATCGCCATTATGGCCGCGGACGCCGAGTGGGCGTAGCGCATCTTCCGCTCGCTCTCCTATGTTCCAAGCCCGATGGACGAATCCCAATAAGCGACCGCCGCTCCGCCCCGCTCCAAAGGGCCCCACCTCGGCTGGCGGCGAGACCGGACCGCTATCGCAGGTCTTCGGCGACTATCCCGTGAAGTGTCTTGAGTTCCTCGGCGCGGTCTCTGGGCATGACAAGCGTGGCGTCGGGGGTGTGGACAATGATGAGGTCGTCACAGCCCAGGACCGCAACGGTGTGGCCCTTGTCCGCGGTCACCACCAGCGTGTTGCGGCACCCGGAAACGACGCCCGTGCCTTCGCCCGCCATCCGGTTTCCTTGGGCGTCGGCGGGCACGGTTTCCGCGAAACTGGGCCAACTGCCGACGTCGAGCCAGCGGAGTTCCATCTGGACCGTGAGGAGTGAAAAACCGTCCTTGGATTGGTCGCCTGCGGCGGCCAGTTTGGCGGCGGGTTCCATGATGGCGTAGTCGACGCTCGTCTTGGGGAGGTTCGGGTAGACTTCATCAAGGACCGCCGCGGCCCTCTTGGTGCCCCAGGCCTTCTGAATTTTCATCAGCCCTTCGTGACATTCGGGCTTGAAGCGCTTGATGGCGTCGAGCACGGTCGAGGCTTTCCAGACGAACATACCGGCGTTCCAGTTGAAGTCGCCGGATTCGACGTAGGCCTGGGCGCGGGCGAGATCGGGCTTTTCAACGAAGCGGGCGACATGGAACGCGCCGTCGCGGGCACCGTCGACTTCGGGGTGCTTGCCGTGCTTCTTATCCCGGACGGGGGTGCCCCGTTCGACGTAGCCAAAGCCGGTCGCGGCATAGGTTGGCTTGATCGAGAAGGTGACGAAGCGCGAAGGATCGCTTTCGACGAGGCGGAACCCAAGGTCCATGCGTTCACGGAAGACGTCGTCGGGCTCGATGATGTGATCCGCGGTGAGGACGGCGAAGACGGCGTCGCGATTCTCTTTTTCCAGCACGGCGGCGGTGAGGCCAACGGCGTTGACGGTGTCGCGAGCCGCCGGTTCACCCAGGATTTGGGCGTCCGCGAACTCGGGCATCTGCGCGCGGATGCTGGCTCGGTAGGCCTCGGCCGTGCAAATGTAGCGGTTCGCGGGATCAATTAGCCCGTCGAGCCGGGACGCGGCGATTTCGAGCAGGCTGCGGCGACGGGTGTCACCCTCGCGCTCGATAAAGTCGAGGAGTTGCTTGGGCCGCTCTTTACGGCTCATCGGCCACAGCCGAGTACCGGCGCCGCCCGCCATGATCATCGCGTACCGCATGAAGGGAGGGTAGAGGTGAGATCGGACGAAAGGACAGGGCCCGGGACGTGGAGAGATGATGGAACGGATACGCCCGGTGACGGACGGATCAGCCGCCGGCGGCAAGGGGGTTGGGAAAGGTGAGGAGCACGTTCTTGATTTTGGTGAGGACGGTGCGGCGCCGATCGGCGAACGAGATTCGCGCGGTCATGCGCGTGTGAGAGGCCCAAGGCAGCCCCACCGAGCCGTTGTAGGTGTGAGAGGTCGGGACGACAAGCGACGAGACAGCCTCGCGTGCAAGCGTCGGGCGGAGAAAACGAGAGCGGTGTTCCAGGCTCAGGCGAGGAAGAGGGAAGTCGTCGGGCATCGGCTGCCCGTCGGCCGCGATGACGGTGAGTCGAACGTCCGCAGGCGTCGGGAAGCCAATCACGGCCAAGGTGACTTCGGACTGCACAACGGTGAGTACGAGGTTGTAGCGCCGCCCCTGCCAGCGGATGCTCCCGGTGTGTGGCCGGTAGCGGACAACGGATACTTCTTCAACACCCGCGGGCTCCGGTTCGGCGGCCCCTGAAACGCCCGGCAAAAAAAGGATGGCAGCCGCGAGAACGTATCGGGGGATGAACTTCACGGGTGAGCTCCAAAGGCGCGTGACCAACGAGATCTGCCGGGTGGCATACGAGAGTACGGATTGTCCTTGGGGATGGTTTCCGGCTCGGGAATTGAGATCGGAGGCGTCGGAATCGGTCAAATGGGTTTTGTCGCACGGCACGGGCTGTTCGCGGACGACGTGCCTCGGAGGTCCGTCACCGTAACACGTAGGTGATAGGGGCGTATCAATTCGGCGTGCGACCTATCCTTAGCAGGTGGTCGCGGGACGGACCGGCGGACGAAAACTCCTGCTCGGAATTTCCCAATTCGTTTATCAGAATCGTGCCGGGGCGTCGTGCGGGTTCTTAGCGTTTCGTTCAATTTCGTCGGGTTCCGCAACGTGATGGGTCCGGCGGCACATCCAATCAAAGGAAATGACATGTTGATGCACGGTTTGCGGGGTTGTTCGGTGGTATCCGCGGCGGTTTTGGTGGCGATGGCGGGCGTGAACCCGGCCTTGGCGAATGGTCCGGAGGTGCTGGACCGCGTGCCGCAGAACGCCGCGATGGTGGGGGTGGTGAACAACCTGCAAGAGACTCTCGCGTCGCTCGAATCGTTCGCCACAGCCATGAACGATCCGTTCCCGGAGGGCGAGGAGAACCCGATTGCTTCGATGAAGGCGCTTCTGGCGACGCCAGGACTCGACAAGAACGGCTCGGTCGCGGTGTTCGTGCTTCCGGGAGCGGACGGGACGATCGACTTTGAGAGCGGTGAGGAGCCCGAGGGTCTGATCCTGATCCCGGTGAGCGACTTTGATGCGTTCTCGACGGCGCTGGGAGGCTCGGGGAGCGATGGGACCATCGCGATCAAGATCGAGAATGAGGAACAATTCGTGAAGCGGGCCGGCACGGGCTACGCGGTGATGGGCAAGAGCAAGTTGCTGGTGGACACGTTTGATCCCAAGGGCGGGAACGCCGGTTTCCATCGCAAGAGCATGGGCGCGATCGGTGCCTCGGTGGTGGAGTCCGCGGACGCGGTGTTTTTCGCGGATATTACCGTCTTGAGCCCGGCTATCGATAAGGCCTCCGAACAAATGGCCAGTCAGGGTGAGATGGTCGCGGGCATGGCGGGCGCCCAGGGCGAGCAGGCGAAGTTGGGGATTGAAATGATCGGGCAGGTGCTGAGTAACTTCAGCCGGGACGGCGAAACCGGGATGATCGTGGTCGACTTCAGCGACGAGGGCGTCGGCATCGACGTCGCCGCCCACTTCAAGGAAGGCTCCGAGTTGGCCGGCTTCTTCGATGAGTCCGGATCGTCGGGCCGGCTGCTCAAGAGCCTCCCGCCACAGGCTTTCCTGTTGGCGGGCGCGATCGACACGAAAGTTTCGGCCGTGAAGAAGATCCTGAAGAACATCTCGGCTGGCAACGCGCAGGCGGCGGACGGCGCGGGCGAGGCAACATCGGGCGGAACCATCGCGACGATGCTGGCGCAGGCGGAGAAGGTCGACGGTTACGCGTTCAGCATGGGCGCGAATCCCGCCGCGATGATGGGTGGGGGGTTGCTCACCAACACCACCATGTACGTCGCGACGGCGGACGCGCCGGGATACTTGAAAGCAACCCAACAGGCGCTAACCGGTATGAATGACGCGAAGGTGGCCGGGATGACCTATACCAGCGAATACAAGTCAAAGGCGGTAACCATCAACGGCGTGGACGTCGATACCTGGTCCACGACTATCGAGCCCAACCCGGACGATCCCAACGGCATGCAGATGCAGATGGTGCAGTCCATGATCTTCGGGCCGGGCGGGATCGGCGGGATGCACGCCGTAACCGAGGGCGGTCTGGTGAGCACGATGAGCCAGAACACCCCGTTGATGGCCGCGGCGCTGGAAGCGGTGAAATCCGGCAAGGGGCTTGGGGACGACAAGTCGCTGAAGTTGGCGCAGGGAGGACTGCCTAAGGGACGGTTCTTTGAATTGTACTTGGGCACCAAGTCGCTTCTGGACATCGCCTCAAGCGCGATGATGATGATGGGTGGCGCGGCGGAGTTCACCGTCCCCGCGGAGGTCTCACCCATCGCGATTGCCGGTAGTTCGGCCAAGAACGGGATGTCGTTCCACATGTTCGTGCCCAAAGACGTGGTCGCGACGCTGACAAACATCGCCAACACGATGAAGGCGGCGGACGAGGGCGACGACATGGAGATGGAAGAAGAAGAAGACGCACCGATGAAGGACGAGGACGGCGCGAACCCGCGGTTCTAAGTTCCGGTGAAGGCCCAAATGATGAAGCCCGCAGCGAACGCGCTGCGGGCTTTTTCGTGACGACGAGTGCTGCCCGGACCGTCTCCTTCGGGGAAGATGGGTACCGCACATGCGGATCACCCGCGCGGATGAAATTGCTTGTGAACGCTCTTAAGGCGGCTGCGATCCACATGGGTATAGATCTGGGTCGTGGCGATGTCGGCGTGGCCGAGGAGTTCCTGCACCGCCCGCAGGTCGGCTCCGCCGATCAGAAGGTGGGTCGCGAAACTGTGGCGGAGCGTGTGCGGGTGAACGTTGGTGAGTTCGGCGGCCATCGCTCGGCGTTTGACGATCTGCCAGACGGCCACGCGTTCAAGCGGCTTGCCGTGGCGAGAGAGGAGGAGGCGGCCCATGTGTTGGGTGCCGGCTCCGGCGAGGCGAGCGCGGCACTCATTGAGGTAGGTCGAGACGGCGGCTTGCGCAAACTGGTGGACCGGGACGAGGCGTTGCTTATTGCCCTTGCCCGTCACGCGGACCACCCCGACGGTGGGGTGATATTCGGCGAGCCCAAGACCGGCGACCTCCGAAGCCCGAAGCCCGCTGGCGTACAGGAGTTCGAGGAGGGCGCGGTCGCGATGGGCGAGCCAAGGTTGTTGAGAATAACCGGAGTCTTCGGGCATCCCGGAGCATTCCAGCAGGTGCCGCATCTGGCGGGGTGAGAGAACGTGAGGCAGTTTCTTCCAGCGCGTGGGGCGTTCAAGAATGTCGGCGGGGTTGGTTTCGATGACGCGGTTCGCGGCGGCCCAACGGAAGTAGACGCGAATCGTCGCCTGATGGCGGATGATCGAGGACGAGTCGAGCCGGTGGGCCGTTTTGAGGTCCGTGACGTGCCGGACCAGTTGCCGGGGCGTGATTTGCGGCGGACCGGTGACCCCTTGTGCCGCGACGTCCTCAAAGAGCGCCCGCAGGTCCGATTGGTAGGCGAGGAGGGTGTTGGCGGAAAGGCCGCACTCGATCCGGATGAACCCAAGAAACGCGCGAAGGGCCGCACTGAGGCCGGGCGGGAGTTCCGGGTGGAGGGCCCGAGTGCTGCTGGGTTCGGGTTGCGGGATCACGCGTGGAGGTGTTATCGGCAGGTGACGACGGCGGAAGCGCAAAGAAAACGCCCCGGCCGAAGGCGGCCGGGGCGTCGGGGTCTCAATTGTCAGGGACGGAAGGTTTTAGCCGAGCAACTGAAGGGCGGCGTTGGGCTGCTGGTTGGCGAGCGAGAGGATGTTGGTCGATGCCGAAACCAAGATCTGCGACCGGGTCAGAGCGGCGGTCTCGGAAGCGAAGTCGGCGTCGCGGATCAGGCTTTGTGCCGCGGCGGTGTTCTCGACGGCGACCCCGAGGCTGCGAATAGTGGCACCCACGGTGTTGCGTTGGAAGGCGCCCAGACGGCCGCGAAGGCTGGAAACCTGCTTGATGGCTTCGGCAACGATCTTCTGGCCGCCGCCGATGTCACCGGAGCCGATGGAGTTGGCCTTGCCCGAGCCCAGGCGGTCGAGGAATCCGATGGTGGAGTTACCAAGTTTGCGGACGGCGACGTCCTGGATGCCCAGGGCGACCTTGCCGCTGATATCAACCTTGCCAGCCAGTTGGAACGCCGCTCCGCCGCCGGTGATGGCGAAGGCCGAAGTTCCGGAGCCGGCGGCGCCGTCGACTCCGCCCAGCGCCTGGGATTCGGCGGTCGAGAGCGTGAGTTCAACGTCGAGGAAGTCGGAGTTGACGCGGGCGGTCTTGCCGATCGAGGTGGCGCGGACACCGTTGATGGTGGCGCCGATATCCTGGCCCCGATCGGTAACGCCGTTGGAGGTCGCAGCGGAGAACTCGGTTTCGGCCGAGCCCGTGCCGGTGGCGGACCCGAAGTTCTGAGTGGCCAATGAGCGGATTCCGGAGGAGCCCCCGGTGAGCGTGCCCGAGCCGGGCGCGACGCGGACGGTGACAAACTCGGCGGAACCAAATTCGCTGCTGAAGAGTTTGATACCGGTGCCGGAGGTGCTGGCCTCGACTCCGGTGATGTCCTTGAAGGTGTTGATGGTGCTGCGGATCGTCGCGAGCGTCTGGGTGGAACTGAAGGTGAGTTCGCGGCTCCCCTTGCTCCCGACGATCTCCAGGACGAGCTGGCTGCCGGTGGCGAGGGTGAGGCTGGAGCCGCCCAGCGAGAGGAAGAGGCCGGCCTGCTGGGCGGAATTGGTGACCTGGACATCGACGTTGAGGGAGGCACCGCTGAACTTGGCGCTGTTCACGCGGTAGTCGGAGACGCCGGCACCGAGGCCGGAAACCTTGAAGTCAAAGTTGCCGTTGAGAAGTTTGATACCTTGGAAATTCGTGGCCGAGGCAACCCGGTCGATCGTCTGGATGATCGAATCGATCTGGAGTTGGTTGGCGTTCTTCTCTTCGGAAGAGAGGCCGGCGGAGGAAGCGGAGTTGGTGAGAAGGCCCTGGAGTTCGGTCAGGAGGCTGGAGACTTCCTGCAGGCCGCCTTCCGCGATGTTGACGACCTGGTCGGCGCGATCGGAGTTGGTGATCGCCGCGCTGAGAGCCTTCTGCTCCGAACGGAGGTTCTCGCTGGCGATGAGGCCGGCGGGATCGTCCTTGCCGCGATTGATGCGGATGCCTGTGGACAGGCGTTCCAAGGAGACGTTGAGCGCGTTGTTGTTCTGACCGAGGACGCGCTGAGCGAGGAGTGAAGAAACGTTGGTATTGATCCGACCCATAAGGCCCTCCGTGGGGGGTGCGAGTCACCGGTTTTCGGCGCTGCGGACAAAAGTCTTGCGAAAGAACGACATCGTCCGTCCGCGTGCGCCCGGTGCCGACACTGGCCCGTGGCTGCGGGTGCGGGATCCATCCCGACCGCCCCGCCGGACGCCGTAAGGCCGCCCGACAGCGGATCAGATCGGAAACCACCGGACGTGGGTTCAGTGCAACTGGGTGAGTTGCTGCAGAATTCTGCGGAAAACGACCCATCGGGGCCGTTTTGAGGACAAGGCGCGAAAAAACCCCGCTTCCAGAGCGGGGTTCTTCAAGGGATTTAGATGTCCGAATAGGGCTTATCCGAGCAACTGTAAAACCTGCTGGGCCTGCTGGTTGGCGAGAGTGAGAGTTGAAGTGCCTGCCGAAGACAGGATCTGAGCGCGGGTGAGCGCTGAAGTTTCCGCGGCGAAGTCGGCATCGCGGATCTGGCTGCCGCTGGCGGTCAGGTTCTCGAATTGGGCCTGGAGGGAGCGGACGTTGGTGGCGAGCACGTTCCTCTCGAAGGCACCCAGGCGTCCCCGCATCAGGGTGACTTCGTCAATGGCGGCGGCGAGTACGGCCTCGGCGGTGGTGAAGTCGTTGGCGGTGACGTTCTCTTCGATTGAGTTGCCCAGCCCGGATTTTAACGAGGAGAGGTACTGGACGGCTCCGTCAGCGAGGGTGGCACCCAAACGGGACGCGGCCACACTGGGAAGGCCGATCTGGGTTTGCTGTTGAGCGTTGATGTTAGGTCCGAGTTGGAAGAGGGCGCCCCCTCCGGTGACGTAGAAAGTGGAGGCGGTGGCGGTCGGGTCGGTGGCGAAGGATTGATCGAGCAAGAGTTCAAGGGCGAGGGCCGGCGAATTGACCGAGACTTTCAGCCCCTTGCCGTTGGCGAGGTTTCCGTTCACGAGCGCGGCGACGTTCTGGCCGGTGTCGCGCTCGCCGGTAACGAGCGTTCCGGCGGTGATGAGGGCGGACCAACCGAAGGGGGTTCCGGCGGAAACAGGGGCGTTGTTGGCGAACTTGAACGTGTCAAAGGAATCAGCGGCGGAGCCCGGGCCGCCGATGCGCTTCACCGAGACGAAGGCGTCGGAGCCGTAGTCGGCCGTGCGGAAGACCATTCCGGAGGCGGCGGAGCCGTTGATGAGCGTTGCCTCGACGCCGGTCAGGGCGGTGAGGTTATTCACGGCTTGGGCGACCTGCGCCAGGGGCCGACCCGAGGCGAGCGTGATAACCTGGACGCCGTCGGGGCCGGCAATCTCCAGAGTCATGGCCGAGAGCAGGACGCCGACAGGCGTGGTGTTGCCGTTGTAGTAGAGGGCCGCGGTTTGAGCGGAAGCGACGACGTCCACGTCAATTTGAAGGCTGGATTGATTGACGAAACTGGCATTGTTGATCCGGGCGGTGGTGATTTCCGCGCTGGAGAGGCCGGAAAGGGTGTAGTCGAGGGAGCCGTTGAGCAGTTTTAGGCCGCCGAAACTGGCGGTATTGGAGATGCGGGTGATGGACTCGATCGCGGAATCGATCTGTAACTGGTTGGCAGCCCGTTCCGCCGCGGAACTGGCGCCCGTGTTGGCGGCCTCGATCGTGAGGCTGCGGATTGAGTTGAGAAGGTCGTTGATCTCGGCCAGCGAGGACTCGGTCGTTGAGATCACGGAACTGGCGCGTTCGGCGTTCTTGATCCCCTGGTCGACGCCTTGGACGTCGGATCGAATCCGCTCAGAGATGATCAGTCCGGCGGGATCGTCGCGTCCGCGGTTGATCCGCAGCCCGGTGGAGAGGCGTTCGAGTCGAAGGTTCAATTCCTTCGAGGAGCGGTTGAGATTGGACTGGGCGATGACACTCGAGATATTGGTATTGATGCGAGACATGCAATCCTCCGTGATTGCGGGTGACCGAACACGTGCCGCCCGTGTGTGGCCGGGCCCGAACTCTTCTCATCTCAAATGGTGTGCCAAACTGCGGGCTGCGGCCGGATGAGGGGCCGCGGATACAGGGTTATTTCAACCGGTTCCGGCCTTGCGGGCGGGCGCGGGGAGGTCGGTGCCGACCAAGCCCAACCGGGGCGGGGTCGTTGTGATTCTGGAACC
>ENA-ORBV01017303-ORBV01017303.1-microbial-mat-metagenome-genome-assembly--contig:-NODE-17303-length-10324-cov-3.919489_pt1 | contig 10324 bp, 8 predicted proteins | sample MGYA00237777_ERZ505514 | MGnify/ENA primary metagenome ERZ505514 (study PRJEB26160, sample SAMN06269048) | microbial mat metagenome | isolation source: Oligotrophic lake microbial mat | place...
CACTGAGACACACTGATCACAGTGCCTCAAAAGGATTGGATCCGTACCACCCACGCAAATTCCTCCGTAAAACCAGAACGTGCCGTACGTATCCAGAGCGTCGTTGAGCTTGTTGAAAGTGAGCGTGACGATGAAGGCAGAGGTCCTGCATCAAGGGTGTTGACCAACCAGGGTGATGAGGCATCTCCAACAATCACTGCATCACAAGATGAAGTGGTACCAGTTGACAACGGTGGCAATGCTCATCATCAAACCGCGTGTAGCGAACGGGAAGATCTCTGAGCACACCAGCCAGGGCACTGGACCCAGACCCAGCGCGAAGAAGGCGTAGTAGAACAGCACCACGGCGATTTTGATACCTGCAAATAACAGACGCCAAAGATAAGTTGGTACAAGAGTCGACTAAAGCATCATCACCAGTTGACATGATTTGCAACTGTAGAATGTACAAGGATGCAGAACGCTCGCAAGCCGACAGCGCTTCGCAACGAACCTTCACTGGCGTCAACCTTGTACACCACACCCATTACACCGCAGGTGACAGCCATGCCCAGCGAAGACAGCAGCAGGAAGAAGCGCCGGCCGGCCCTATCCATCATCTAACGGAACAAAAGGCCCCGGGTGCAATCAGCCAGATGCCATCAGCGTTAAGCGTATGATGAACGCGACATGCACACACGTTACCGCTGCAGCAATCACGGTGAACACCACTTGAACTGCGTTGCAAATGATGGCGCCCACCAGGGCCTTCTTGGCCACAGACGCTAGCACTCGACCTGCGTGTGCACATTGGCGAACACGCATATCAGTTGAGATGATTCTGACTCACAGCGGGCTGCATCACTTCATTGAGTGTACCAGTGCTGGGATCCTTCTCTGGATTATCGCCTTCGAACAGCTTGGTGGTGTTGAACACGAACGCGTTGATTCCACACCATTGCTACAGAAGACAACAGAAGATTGTGACCCTTCGTAAGGCACGATGCACACAAGAAACTGTGTCTCAGCAGTGAAGGCACGCGTCTTACCTGCAGTAGCATGAGCAGGATGCCGATCAGAAGGGGTTGGCGGTTCTGAGGCAGGATCAGAGACGCAATTCCGGCTGGCCGTGATGAGGCAGACGAGCTGTACATGTCGTCCGAGGCGTCGCCTAAGAGCGGCTTTTGAACTGCAAGGCGTCACATACCCAACAAATTTGCTCGCTAAACGTTACACGGCGCAAGACAATTGTGCATAACTAAACACACGAGCCAACGAAATATCGTATGATGGCCACTTTAAATAACGTGTGTATGAGATGGTGGTTTCAGTACCGATTTCGTTGGATTGGCTGCTCTTTTGGGGACCTCCCTCGTTGAGCAGAGTGTTGAGCTCAGCGTCCACGTCAGTGTCCGGACCGCGCAGTCGCACGAGTGCCGCACGTGCATCATCCACGCGATTGTGATTGATGAGCCAGCGTGGAGTCTCGACGGAGAAGATGCCGATGACCACCACTTGAATGGCGACGAAGACGAGTGATAGCAACATCAGAATCTGAAAGCCAAAGAGGGCACAAGGCGCAGAGGATGAGCTCATGCTCATCAGCACTTCGGGGTTCAAGGATCGAGAACGAGTCATCGCAGCAGGAAGCATTCTTACACACCTTCCAATAATGGTGGTGATTGATCACTGGTAGACCCACAATATTGACAAGCAGTACACCCGAAGCGATGCAAAGCTGGTTGACACAGCCTGTGTATTGTACACCACCGCGAGCACGATAAGCAGCCGCGCAGGATTGACTCGACACCCCGCTATTGAGTGATACGACGAATCCAATACCTAATAGACCGCGCAGATACGCCGGTGCGATCTCCGCAATGAACACAGGCACTAAGCCGGAGTTACAGCCGACAGCGAAACCGCAAACTGTTGCAAACAGAAACGATCAACCCACTGCAGATTAGCTTCAACTATTGCATTACCACATTGATAAACAAGAACTGCATACACACGTACTTAATCTGCCGATAATGAGGCCTGCATTCGTAACCCACTGGCTCATCATAACCGCGCCAACCACGAATGGCACCGCAGTCGCGACGATGGCCCAACGACGACCAATGACGTCGGAGATGGATCCGGCCACCAGAGAGCCGAACATGGCTCCCACCGCAAACAGAGAAAACATCAAGTCCGCCTGATTTCCAGTCATTGCGCAAGCATCAGCGGTGTACGGGAAGCTGGTGCGCGCTGCGTGTAAATTACCTGATCCTGCGTCAGTTTGGCGTCAATCTTCACGTCAGTCGCTGCGGGAGATGAGAATGCTGCAAAGAGCGACAACAGCGCGGTGAGGCGGAGTCATTGTCGATGAATGGATCCCGGACAGCAAGACGAGGGTGCGTGCAGTCCAAACCACAGCCAGAATGACAATGAACATCGACCAAGACCGCAAGCGCCACCAGACATGGTGTGAATCCATACCGACATGCCAACCGAACAAAATCGACCCCATGCACGCTCCAAATGTGAGAAAGATGGTGTACAGATCGTTGCGCAGCACTGCGCCCACGGAGAAGCCTTGACGCTGCAGCAAACGCACATACAGTCATTAGATGACAAGCGTCCATCAGCACAAGACGTACGTGATAGGCCAAGCATGCACAGACCTATACACAACTGAAACTTATGATGACGACGCATCATATATCGCTCCGGGATTTCAATTCCTACCATCCCGGTGTTGTAAGGGCCACGTATGAACGTATGACAAACTGTGATCAACTTGAGTAATAGATCGATACACCAAGAAGTCCAATCTCCTGACTCTGAGATATCAGTGATGTAATATGAATGTCACAGAGTCTCAGACAACAACTCCTACGATCGCGAGAGGGAAAGAGAAAATAGGTAGCTTCATGGATTCTGCGAAAGGCACACGTATGCCCTCCACGGGATACGTGGACGTTTAGGAGCAACTTTGATGCAGCCTAAGGGTCCGCCCCACTTGTAAAACGAAGTTCCCGTGAGCACCTGCGCGTCATCGATTACCTCAAAACCGTAGCGGAACTAGTCAAAACCTCAGACGGCAGCATTATTACCGCCTCGCAAATGTTGGAGCGGTTTCTGTTCCCGCCCAATCAGCAATATTCCCCGATCGCCAAACTCTCCGGGGGTGAAAAGCGGCGGCTGTTTCTGCTGCGGGTGCTGATGAGTGCGCCCAACCTGCTGATTTTGGACGAGCCGACTAACGATTTGGACGTGCAAACGCTGGCGGTGCTGGAAGATTACTTAGAAGACTTTAACGGCTGCGTCATTGTGGTTTCCCACGATCGCTACTTCCTCGATCGCACCATTGACACGGTGTTTGCCTTTGAACCGGGCGGGACGCTGCGCCAGTTTCCGGGCAACTATTCGGTGTACTTAGATTGCAAAAAAGATGAAGAGGCAGGCGTTAAGGAGGCCGGAGCGAAGAGCCAGGACGCTGGGATTAAACCTCAGAGCGTTGGCAGCGCGCCGCCGCTAGCGGTAATTCCACCCGCTGCTAAAACAGCTCGAAAGCTTTCGTATAAAGAAAAACGCGAATATGAGACGCTAGAAACCCAAATTCCGCAGCTAGAAACTGAGAAGGCAGACCTAGAGAAACTCCTTGACAGCACTTCTCCGGGTGAGGCTGGTGACGTGCAACAGCTAGCGCAACAGCTGGCAGAGGTGAGTCAGGCGATTGATGCCGCTACTGGGCGCTGGCTAGAATTGGCAGAACGGGGAAATTAGGCCGAGACTTTGGGGATCTAATCCTGCAATTTCTAGCTCGATATCTCCTACTTTAGGGAGAGGATTCCCGGCAAGATGTGGGTCAGCATCAAGGCTACCTGTTTCCGATGAGAAGCATCTGATGAACGTGCCTCCAAACTTTTTTAGTGACGGCAAAAGACTGGCGATCGCCACCCCCATTGCTATTTTGGCCACCCTGGCATTTAACACCCTGTCTAATATTGCCCCGCCCAACGGCATCAACATTGGTCAGTTGTCAAATACGGTGTTGCGCGGAGTGCTGATTACGCCAGCTAATTATGCGTTTGCCATTTGGGGGTTAATTTATGTGGGGCTGATCGCCTATGGCATCTACCAATTTCGTCCGGTTCAGCAGGGCGACGAAACGATGCTGCGGGTAGACCAGCTGCTGATTTTGGCCTGCATTGCTCAAATTATCTGGGTCTATTTATTTACGTGGCAGCAATTTTGGGCGTCTGTCCCTGTCATGCTGGTGATCTTGGGATCGCTGGTGCAGATCTATTTGCGGTTGGGCATTGGGCGCGTGCGAGTGGATCGCCGCCGCCGCTGGATGGTTCATATTCCGTTCAGTGTCTATCTGGGTTGGATTTCAGTTGCAACTATAGTCAACATCGCGTCTGCACTCCATAGCTCAGGCTGGGATGGAGCGATATTGGGGGCTGAGAGTTGGACGGCTGTGATGATTGTGGTGGCAACCGCGATCGCCCTTATCGTGGTGTGGCAGCGAGAAGATACGGCGTTTATGCTGGTTTTTATTTGGGCTTATTTGGCGATCGTGGCTCGACAGCCGGATGTGCAGAAGATTTGGGGCACTGCTGCCGTTGGAGCCATTGCCTTGGTGATTGGCTTGAGTGTGAGGCAGATAAAACAGAAGGAAAATAGGTTCAACTAGTACTGCACGGCGGAAGTTTGACTACCTTTGAACAAGGGGCTTAAGCCCCTTGTCTGGGGAGCCTGTAATAGTAGTTAAACTTTCGCCGCCAAGTACTAGTCTGTCTAGGAGAAGCGTGTATTTTCTATTGAAAGCCTGTATGATGGATGTGTTTGAAGGGGAGTAGCTGCTGGCACGCGCCAGTTTGCCCGAATCAACATACTGGGGATGACCCTGGTTCGGGTGCTGAGGCTGTGACGGATTTAACCCATCGTCACCCAATCATTTAGCGAGACCTTCACTGAGTCCACAGGTTTGTGGATTTGGTGGAGTGTGTTTGCATCCATCAAGTCCACTCAGACCGCCACGCAGTTCTGAGAGGAAATGGAGCATGTTTGAAGCGTTTGTCGCAGGGCTTTTATTAATTACAATTTCGGAGCTGGGCGATAAGACATTTTTTATCGCGGTGATTATGGCAACGCGGCAGCGGCGATCGCTGGTCTTCATTGGAGCAGTAGCAGCATTGGCGGCGATGACCGTGATTTCGGTGCTAATGGGTCAGCTGGCCACCTTTTTCCCGCCCCAGTACATCCGCTATGCCGAAATTGGACTATTTCTGACCTTTGGCTTCAACCTGCTATTTCAGGGGTGGCGGATGGCAGATGCGCCCTGTGATGCGGTGTGTGAAGAAGCGGTGGCAGCCATTGCCCAGGCTGAAATCCAGATGGTCAAGCAACCCACCAACCTGGCCATTATTCTTCAAACCTTTGGCCTAACGTTTTTGGCAGAATGGGGCGATCGCACCCAAATTGCGACCATCGGCTTGGCGGCGTCTAAAGACGCGATTGGGGTGACGCTGGGGGCAATTTTGGGTCATGCCATTTGTGCCGCGATCGCGGTAGTGGGCGGCAAGTTGATTGCTGGACGCATTTCTGAAAAGGTGCTGACCTTGACAGGCGGGGTGCTGTTTCTGGTGTTTGCCCTGCTGGCGATCGCCAATTTAGGCAGCGAACCTGGCATAGTCTAACTAAAAAAACCTCCGACTTCTCAAAGAAGTCGGAGATTTAAAGATCGTGAGTTTTACTTACGCAGCAGATAGGCCGTAGGCCGACATCCGCATGATGTCACGGGTCGTAAAGCCAATGTTGCTTAAGGCTTCACCATAGCTAATCATGAAGTCTTCCACGAGGGCTTCCTTCTCCATGCCTAGCTCCTTGGCATCATCTTCTACTCGGTTCAGCATCCGCCAAACCAGGGGTAGGTTTTGCTTGTTGGCAGCTTCCAGTTCATCTTTCGCTGTCTCAAAGTTTGCCTTCAGCCACTCTTCGCCAAATTTTAGATGCATATACTCGTCTTTGACCACGCCTTCAGTGATTTTGCGAGCAAAGTCGTCGGCTACAGGAATATAGATGTTGTAAGCGGCGATCGCGAAACACTCAATGATTAGCGATTGAATCAACAAACAGGTGATGATCCGGCCATCCGCCGCCGCGTCCTGAAAGTTTTGGTGCAGGCCAGCAAAGAATTCCTTCGCAAACGGCATGTCGGGCGTTACTGCCAAATTTTTACCGCAGGCTTGAAAGCCTTTTTTGTGGCGGTTTTCCATCTTTGACAAGGTGAGCAGCTGCTCTTGTTGATCAGGAATCAACGTTGCCAGCCGCTGATAGTTATCAAACGCCTCCTCCTCACCTTCAATGACGATGGCATTAATCCGGCTGTAGGCATCTTTGTAAACGTCACTCTGGAAGTCGAGTTCTTGGGTAAGCTCTAGCTGCGGCATAATAATTGTTGGTTTCCTGGCTAATGCATCAATGTCTAAAATCTAAAACCCTCTACAGTCTAAAACTGTCGAGATCGGGTTCAAGGTCGCTGGCATCCAAAATATCGTCAACCTCTACTCTACTGTTTTAAACCCGGAAGTTGTCAAATTTTGTCCGCTAAGCATGGATACAGCTTTTCCTTCCCTAACTATAGAGATAGGTTTATGCTATCTCGGCCCTGCTTCTAGCAAGACATGCAGGAAATTTCGTCTGAGGAAATTGCCAAATTGTGCGATCGCCAGTAGAAGACGGCGCAGGTTTAGCTACCGTAGGGCGGGCATCTTGCCCGCGCAGGCTGGAAGCCTGCACTACGAACGCTAGGCAGCATTTACGCCTCAGACTACTAGCGGTTCTAGGCTTCTTTACATTCCAAATCAACCTTCCGCCATAGCCTGCTGATTTCGCGTAGTCCTACTGAAGAGATAGATAGGGCAACCCGACGCTACTTTTAAAGGTTGAGTCAGCTATTCTACTTGGCTAGAGCCAAACTATCGCCCTGAACCCGATTTTATTGGACAGTCAAGAAAAATTTACATTCTGGTTAAGTAACGTTCAAAAGATGGGACTAAATGACTGAATCTGATCCAAATTTGCCAAAAATAAGAAATTAACGCTGATCCATCTAGAGAGAAATAATGGGACTTAACGAGCAAATTAGCGATCAGACGACACAGATGCACTTAGTGGCAGACTGCGCCAAATTAATTGATCAGCAAGTAGCGGCTCAAGGCGGCATCTCAGGGCTGGGGCTGAAAGCGGCCTATGGTGCCGTCAAGGGCATTGACCCTAGCTATATTTCTGGAGCCATCCAACGGCTTTTACCCGATGCCCTCACTGCGCTCGATCCGATCTGGGATGAAGGCGTGCTAACGGGCGATCCAGTCCAGCATCTGATAGAAAACCGTTCTCGAACAGCCGATCAGCTGCTTAGTCTCACCGATGCAAAGGTTGAAAGGACTAACAGAGCGATGTTACGCGGGGCTTACGGCAAACTGCGCAATGCGGCTAAGGGTTATGTAGAAAACGCGGTTCCCGGCTTAGCCGAAATCCTGGGTACGCACGCTCAGGCATAATTTTTTCTGATTCAAATTCAAAACTAGCCGCTCTACGAACCATGGGTCGTCGCTCCCTCACCGTGAGCTACTTCCTGGTGCTGGCCAACTCTACCCGCACCAGCATCCCCCTCTCAGCCGTCGATTCAATGTGTAACTCTCCACCATGGGCGTCTATGATCCGCTTAACGATCGCCAACCCTAGCCCTGTGCCGCCGGGCTTCGTCGAATAAAACGGTTGAGTCAGTTTGGGTAACTGCTCCGGCGGAATGGGAGGCCCTTCGTTGTGAATCGAAATGCAGACTTTGTCGTCCTCCATGGCTTCAGCCTTACAGGTAACGACAGCCGCTGCATTGGCTGCATTGGCTGCATTTGCTGTGCCTGGTGCGGTAGAAGCTTCACAGGCATTATTCAACAAGTTAATCAACACCTGTTTGAGTTTGTCGCGATCGCCGACCACATACAGCACCGCAGACGGTGGCACTAGAGTAATCTGCTGTCCTCGCGCCTCTGGCGTTTCGCGAATCAGGGTAAACACCTCTTGCAGCAGGGTGTTTACCTCCACCGCCATCGGCTGAATCACATGGGGTTTGGAGAATAGCAAAATCTCGTTCAGCAACTCTTCCAACCGCCTAGCTTCATCTAGCGCGAGTTGGAGCCGTTCTTTGTCGGTGGCGGATAGTTTTAATTTTTGGGTATGGTTTAAACCCATTTTTACTGTCGTCAACGGGTTGCGAATTTCATGAACAATGGTCGCGGCAAATTCTCCAATCGCCGCTAGGCGCTCTTGTTCAATTAGGCGCGACTGCGCTGCCCGTAGCTCCACTGTGCGTTTAACTACCTCAGCTTCTAGGCGATCGCTAAACTGTTGCTGAAGCTGGTACAGGCGATAGTTGTCGATGGCAGCGGCGGCTCGTTCGGCAAACAGTTCAGCCGTGCGAATTTCTTCTGGCAAAAAGGCGCGTGGCTCACCATGGAAAGAACAAATGGTGCCGATGGTGTCTCCCTGGGCAGTCCGCAGTGGCACCCCCAAGTAGCATAAGAACCCGGCTGGGGTAGAACCAAAGTAATGAGTCAGTCGCACATCTTCTACGACCAGCGATCGCCCCGAGGCCACCACCATGCCCGTAACTGTGCCATGCAGGTCATGTACCGTCAGGTCTTCTTCCCCATCCGAGCTAGCGACCACTCGGTCAAATGCCTGATCTTGCACCAGCGTCACCACCGTTAGATCAATCTCCAGCAGATTGCAGACGCTGCGAGCAATGGTCTGCAAATACTGATCTAACTCACCTGAACGATAGTTTAGCGTGGCCAACGCTTCAATAATTTGCTGATCGCGCTGCCAATGCGAAGGCGGTAGATCTGAGGGGGGATGAGGAGAAGAACTCTGGGAGGTCATCGTTGGCTCCGTGCATGAGAAACAGTGAATTTACCTACCCGTGTAAATTCATAGTACGACAGGCGATCGCCATCTGTGCGGTGATTTGTGGGGCGGAGAGTTGGGTCGATATCGCAGTGTATGGAGAATCTAAGCAGGAATTGCAAGTCTAAATGTTAGCCCAAACGTCGTTTGACCCTCACCACTGGTAACGGAGATCTGACCGCCCAGCCGTTCAGTCAGTTTTTTAACCAAGGCTAATCCTAGCCCCGTGCCGCCGTGCTTCCAGGGATCGCTGTTGGGGATGCGGTAGAACTTGTCAAAGATGCGATCGCATTCTGCGGCTGCAATTTCGACCCCAGAGTTGCTCACCCAAATCTCCAGGGTGGCTTCAGTGGCTTGAGCCGACACTGTGATTGTTTCTCCGCTAGGCGTATATTTGCAGGCATTGTGCAGAAGCTCGGTCAAAATGCGTTCCAGGTAAGGCAAATCCATGGTGAAGAGCGGCAGGTCTTCGGGGATGTGGATAGATAGTTGCTGTTGCTGCTGCTTGGTACGTTCAAAGAAAGGCTCTGCCAGATGAGGAATATAGAGTTGGAGGGAAATTGGAGAGAGATAGAGCGGTTCTGTTTCAGCGTCTAATCGGGCTAGATCCAGCAAATCATCAATTAAATTGATCTCGCGTTGCCCTTCCGCTTGCAGAATTTTAAAGTAGCGACTGATATGTCTAGAATCAGTTTTTAAGATGCCCAGAGATTCCAGACTAATTTCTAGCATTTGGGTGGCCATTTTAATGGTGGCCATTGGCGATCGCAGTTCATGCGAAACCGTACTGAGAAAATCATCTTTCAGTTGGTTCAGCCGTTCCAGATCTTGCACCTGCGACTGGGCGGCTTGGTAGAGGCGAGACTGACGCAGGGCGATCGCGCATTGGTTGGCGACCTGTTGCACTAACCGAATTTCTCGATCAGTAAACGCAGTCTCGGCTGGTTTGAATAACCACATATCTCCTAGCACCCGTTGGTCATCCACCAGCGGCACTGCCAGGGTGGTGAGCAACCGTTGATCCGAGCGCAGTGGATTTGGAGCTACATCGCTAAAATGGCAGGTCTGCCCACTGAGTAGGAAGGGATAGATCTCGGGATGGGGCGCGGTTGCTAGTGCAAACGACTGGCCTTGCGCGGCTGTGAGCGATTGGGTACATTCGTAGGCGATCGTTGAGGTCGCAAGATTAAGGTCATATAGCCCTGTATCGCAGGAACTCGTGTTTAACTCGGTGGTCAGTTCTTGAACAGCGGTTTGTATAATTTGGCTTTCTTCAAGACTATCTCGAACTTTCTCGGTAATGCGTTTTAGAAGTGCTTCAAAATCAAGTGCCTGCTGGAGTTGCGCAGTCCGTTCTTGAACCTGTTGTTCGAGCTGTGCT
>ENA-ORBV01017305-ORBV01017305.1-microbial-mat-metagenome-genome-assembly--contig:-NODE-17305-length-10321-cov-5.729305_pt1 | contig 10321 bp, 9 predicted proteins | sample MGYA00237777_ERZ505514 | MGnify/ENA primary metagenome ERZ505514 (study PRJEB26160, sample SAMN06269048) | microbial mat metagenome | isolation source: Oligotrophic lake microbial mat | place...
GGCAGCGTCAGATGTGTATAAGAGACAGCCTTTGGACATTCGCGGAGAAATCCCGTCCGCGCGTTGGGGGCATTCACTTACTTCTTTGCGAAACAAAATTGGTGACAACTCTTGTGTCCAAAGATTAGCAGTGCTTGTGGGAGGTCGGAACGAGAGAGAATTATCGAACTCTGCCCACCTTTTGTCTTTGGTCGATGCTGACTCCCCTAGTGATAGTGGCCATTTTCTTTGGGAGACTATCCACTTTCCATCAAATTTGCATCAACCAATCCTGCCTTTTCATCATGCATCAATTAGTATTCCTTCTGAAGATGAGGAAGGTCAACACAACGGCCGTGCCACCATTTTCGTCTTTGGGGGGGTCTCAAATCCCGCGAACTTGTTGGAAGCCTTTGGACCACCCGAGCCTTTAGTGACATCCTTCACGCTGGACTTCGAATCATCGCATCCCTACCAAGCTGAGGTTTGCTCTTTACAGATTCCAGATGATACTGCCTTCGACTTTGGTGTCGGTGGGGCTTTCACTGTGCTTGACTGTCTTACCACACCGTTGATGCCGGCCCCGGAACATCGATATTTGCTTTTGAAGAGCGGGGGTACACCTACAAATGTGCCAACTCATCTACAGGACGGACAGTCGTCGTATTCTTGCCTCCAACTTCTTGAGCTGTCTCGACACCGCCGTGATGACAGGGACAACATCCAGTGGGTTCTACAGCCGTCCAGTGATGCCATGGCTGTCATTGCAATTGAAGGGAATCCAGAGAGGTCTGTGATGGTGCATCATCAAGCAGTTTTCGTCCCGTCTTCACCCGGTTGCCAAAGCGAAGTTGTGCTATTGGGAGGTGGTGTAATGGGATTTGCTTTTGGGCCTTGTTTTTCAAAGTAAGTACGCACCCCCGAAATTTCCCTCGCCTTTTTTGTTGTCGCTGATTGTTTTCGTGCCTCATGGAATGTTCGGTTTCTCATCGCCACCAGATCCTTCAGCACTCAGATTAAGCCGGGCAAAGTGGTCGATCTTAGCACTCGTACTGCACCTCATACTAGTATGGGCGCAGCAGCACCAGTATTGACTGAAAAGCAAGACAATGGAGCGACAAAGGCGTCTCGTGCAGCTCTTATAAACGGCGCCAGTAAGAATCCTCAAACGCATGTAGTCTACGTTAGCAAAGAAAACGCTAAGAGACTGAAGACCGAGTTGGAAAAGCTGTCATTGCTGGACAAACGCTTCCGAATGACTCCAGCTTGTGGAAAAGGGGATGACGATGGATTGCAAGGGAATCAGGGTCATATTGCTGTTCCAATCACCGACGAATGCATGGCGTTGCTGTCTTCAAGAACGGATAACAACGAATCGTGGTATTCGCTTGTGGAGGCAGTAGGTACGCAGCAAATGCCACTAAGCACATCTCAGTTTGCTTCCAAAAAGAAAAAGAAGTAGCCGGATTGCCTGCCGTAAAAGATTTGGTCAAACGATTTCTTCTGGTAATATTTTAAAATCAATCGAATTCATGGACAATCGCCGCTGCGCTCAAGACGTTTATAAACAATCCAAGGAGGGCACAAAGCCATTGCGTGAATTTGTGTAGGTTGTGAGTACTCTCCCGCAAACCAACAATGGTGGCCCGCATCATGATACCAACAATTTTGATGTGTATTAAACGGATGGAGCGAATTTTATTTCCGTACCAGTCAGCATAGATCTACCAGCTAAGCAAAATAGCAAGCAGTTCTTATTTCACATTGGACTAGTATAACAACTGCTGCACCCTACGAAAGGCTTACACACACGAGCTCGGTATGGCAGATACAGCCTTCCCAATGAAAACATTTGAGTCGCCACTATCCAATACAGCGAGAAACAAAAATTGGAAAAGAAACTAGATACAAGTTCTGGCTCTGCCTTGAACTTTGACAGGCGAAGTAAAGACGTAGATGGATTTGTTGATTCGCGTGCTTTTTTCTATTTATTTATGGCAAGAAGAGCAGGATACATCATTTTCTTCTAGCCGCCTCAGCAATCTTGTCATTTTCAGTTATAGAATTGTAGTTTCGTCTTAGCTGAAAACATGTTGGTAAAATCTGCAATGGTCAATTCTGGTAGATTTCCAATAGTAAGGGTTGATTTGATTCCTCAGCCAACTTGAAACAAAAACACCGTCTCGAAAACACATCCTGTTTGGAGCATTTCATTTCTTGCGCCCTTTTTGCAGAGCAATGACCACACCAGCAATCACCGCCACCGCAGCTGTCACCAACAACGTCTTGGACGAAAAGAATTTTCCAGCCTTTTCCCCAGCTCCGCCTCCAGTGTTGCTACTGCCGATGTCACCCGCGTCGGACGGTTTGCGGCGTTTTTCTACAGGTCCCTGCAAGTCCGCGTCGTCTTCTCCATTTACTTCTAGGTGTCGCTTGTGCTCTGGAAATGCAGGTTCGACGGAAAATACACTCAAGAAGCGAGAAAACGGATTGGCCGCCGAGAGATTGGCAGTGTCGCTGGTCGACTGCTTTCGCCTCTCGGCTAGTTCTTTGTCGCGCAGAGCCTTTCCACGCTTCTCATTCACCTTGAGACGTTCCTCGCGCCATTCTTCGGCCAATTCTTTCGGGTCGTCATTGAGACCAGCAATGAAATTCTTCTTCTTTTTTCCATTGACCACCTCGTCGTCTTTGTCAAGGTCTACCTTATTATTAATGATGTCATTTTTCGGACTCAACGTGTCCGAGGTCACTTTTGGAGGCGCAGCTTTGATGATGCGTCGTCGATTGGGATTCACAGCACCATTCTGCGAGGGCTCCCCTGCCATACCGGCAGCTGTAGTAGTTGCTGGTTCTTCTGCTGTAACGTTGGCCATTATTGTATGTTCATTGACGTTCGCCCGGAGTACTTTGCTGTTGTTGTTTGGTTGATGTTTGCCTTCTCAGTTCCGAACACTTGGTTTCAATTGAATGTTGCTACAATGCTGTTGATGACTCCGACAAGGTAATTCTTCTTCAAATAAGAGTGACTAGATAGCTGTATACGAGACCTTCTGCGTGTACTAATAATACCTACCTACTGTTATGCGTTACGACTTATACTTGATGGTTCGTTCTGATAGCGTTGACACTCCCACTCTGTGTTTGCTTGTTGTCGTGCTGCACGCAGGAAGTCAAAGGCAATGCTGCGACGGGAAAATACAGCGCGGGTTCTGATCATCGCTCGCGAAAATGGATCAGGTGTCGTCTGTACCTCGTACGTCGAATAGCTAATAAATTAGGTCTCACATGAGACCGCTTAGATTGGGTAAGAATGAAGGGAAGATTTGATTGGAAAACCCTGTGCGCAGACCATACAAAATGTATCACAAAAACAGTGACGGTTTCATATTTAATGTTTTCATGATGAGATGTTCAACAAACACGTTTTGTAGATAACACATTGTTTCTGGTCCAAGCTCCCGCTGCTTGAACGAGTTTTTTGACATCAATGAAATTTGCCCGCGCATCGTTCTGCACAAAGTTCCCGTTGAATTTTCGGATTTTTGTGCATCTTTCATGGACAGATTGATCTCTCCACATTGGGCTGCTGTGCAGGCTTGGTGCTGAAAGCCACCGTGGTTCACCCTTGCTGGGTCTTCTGCTGTGATGCAGATGGAAGCTGGCCCCACGTGTTTTCGCATGACCAATCAGGGCTGGAGCCTGACGTGTGGATCAGCACTCAAAACCTAACTTCATGAGGACACTGTTTCATGTTTGTCCTTTCATAACATTAAGTTCCTCCCATCAAACTATGCCTTGCTTTGCAAAGGTTGAACGCAAAAGCTAAAATTTAGCTTGCTGTCCTTGCCTGACACCCCCACTTGCTTAGCCATTTCATTGTGCTTCTTCACTGCAGGAAATTCAGCACATGGTGAAAGTGCTGATGAGCCCACATCACTCGAGCCCTGTGATCAATCAATCCCTCCAGGTGGGCTGGTGTGCAAGCTTGGTGCTGAAAGCTGCTCCAGTTGCCCCTCACAGCCGTGAAGCGGCTGGAGTTTCCACTGCTTGTTCGGATTGGGCTGCTGTGCACACTTGGTGCTGAGAGCCAGTTAGCTTTGCCCTCAACAGTTGTGGAGCGACTGACACTTCTGTCACATTTGAAATCAGTTTGTCATTGGTCCCTGCAATTTTGCTTTCACTTTGATGTGCAAGAACATGGTGATGGCAACAACAACAAAGGGAAGGAGCAGCACTGCCAACGGAATTGTCTTTGCTGCAGAAGATCATGAATGCCTGGTTCACAAATGCAATGCACCCAAGCAACCATTCAACAAGACAAATGCAGCACATGTTCAAAATTGTGTGGCAAAACATGTCACAAATCTTGCAGCACAGCAGGTGGGATCCAAATTTGGTAAACAACTGTTAATCATTGTCCCCTGTGGAAATTTTTAGCAGAAATTGTGCTTTTTGGTGTTTCGACCAACTTCATTTTTCAATCTTTCACTGGGCAAATTTTGCACCACAATGAGCTAAAGGTTGATGTGTCCATGTTGAGACACCCCTCTGAGCAATGCGACCACTTTGTCGGCCTTGCACCATTTGCTTGAGCATTGACATTTGCTGCTAGCACAAACACAGCAGTGCTAATGAACACATGAAATCCCATCCATCAATGTGTGAATAATCAGATGAAAGTCACTCTCAATGACGTGATTGCATCAACTCATTTAGACGGACAGCTGATGACCTTGTGTTAGCAAGAAGGATAATTCAACACAAAAGCACCAAACTCTGAGCCTGCTTGCTAATCCAATTGACTCTCAGTGATGCCAGAGGGGCCATGTGAGGCATTTCTCAACATGCAGCTAGTCATCAAGAAAGCACCTAATCATTTAGATAAATTAGTTTATAAGACGCGACCAGAACACTTGTTGTTGATTTTTCAGGTCAGTGGCTGTGCTCGCACCATGCAGCACCAATGACGGCTAAGCAACAGAAGCAGCCTTTTGTTGGGGTGGGTTGTCAATAATTATTGTACATCACATTAAATTTCATGTTTCTTTGGGTAAGCCTTGGCATAGGCCTCAAAGTTGTCTGCGCTAAGTGGTTGCCTAGCAATTGCTTTTTCCAATTTAGGTTTGACTTTCTTTGGGTAGGCTGTAGCATAGGCTTCAAAGTTGTCTGCACCAAGCGGTTGGCTTGCTATTGCTTTTTCCACTTTGGGCTTGACTTTCTTTGGGTAGGCTGTAGCATAGGCTTCAAAGTTGTCTGCACCAAGGGGTTGTCTGGCTAATGCTGGTATCGTATGGGGCTTGACTTTCTTTGGGTAAGACTTTGCATAGCTCTCAAAATTGTCTGCACCGAGCGGTTGGCTTGCTACTGCTTTTTCCACTTTTGGCTTGACTTTCTTTGGGTAAGCCTTTGCATAGGCTTCAAAGTTGTCGGCACCCAGGGGTTGGCTAGCTATTGCTTTTTCCAAATGAGGCTTGACTTTCTTTGGGTAAACCTTGGCATAGGCCTCAAAGTTGTCTGCACCAAGGGGTTGGCTGGCTACTGCTTTTTCAACTTTTGGCTTGACTTTCTTTGGGTAGGCTGTAGCATAGGCCTCAAAGTTGTCTGCGCCAAGTGGAACAACACCAAGCCTCTTTTGCTGGTTGGGTGCATTTTGGGTAGGAAGACGAGGAAGAGACCCACCACGTAGATTTTTCATGAGCAGTCGTAACTCTGGATGGTCGGCGTCTTGTGTGTCCGTATATCCAAGTTTCTCATACAGCGCCCGAGCGTGTTGATTGTTTTCCAATACTCGAAGATAAAGAGTTGGACAATTCCATACATCTTTGCAAATGGCTTCACCGATCCTGACAAGTTGTGTGCCTAAGCCTTTGCAGCGGTAGCTCTGGTCGACCGTAAGATCACTATAAATGTAAGGGGAACAAAGGAGGCGTCAGTTGAGTTGGTTTGATTCCATTCCATTTAATTTTCACCACGTTTGTTAATGGTCATGTTCTACTTACCTGATCATCGGTCGGGGGTTGCTGTAATAGGTTGTGGAAGACTGACGTGAGAAAATATTTAGGATTTTCTCTAACATGCAGACTGTACTTACAATTTGAAATAGGTGTGGCTTGGCGTCGGGGGTCTATTTTCCACGATGCAAAACCCAATAATATTTTGATGCTGGGCTTCGACAGCGACCAATAATCTGTGCTGACTGTTGTCCTCGCCAGGAAAATTTTGACGCAGACGGTTGAGCTCTTGGTTTCTGTAGTGATGCTGTTCTAAGGAGCTTGGACCACGGAAAAAAGCCTTGACCATGAGGTCACTGACAGGCTCGAGATCTACACAAGAAGGATGTGAGTGGAGGTTAGAGGTTCACTTTTCCAGGCTCGTTCCGTCGTTCATTCGTACCTGCAAATGTGGAGTCTCGAATGAAAATATCTCTTTCCAAAGTGTCTTTTCCTGTCCACATAGGAGTGGCATGGATATTAAAGGCGTGCGCTGTAAAGTGCAGCCCCCCCCAACTGATGCACGCCAGCATCGAGATCCATGCATGATTGCCAAAGCACAAACTCTTCATCATCATGTCTAGTAAATTGCTGAAACAAGAACCGTTTTTTAGGATATTATTTGAGGAGAATTCAATATATCTATCCTGTAGTAGAAAATAAATCCTGAACAGCCAACCGACGAAGGGGAAACCAACCCCTTGTCAAGAATCCTACTACTGTAGCTGTTTGCGTTTGCGTTTGCGTTTCTGGGTTGATAGCTTTCTCTTTGGCTTGCAACAAAAGGGGTTTGATGCCTGCTGGTGTCGTGAAGTGTTGGCGATGGAGGAAGAAGAATTCGAAGATCCGAAAGATTGCACCCGTACTACGTGGTATGCTGTAGTACAACCTTCACCTCACTCAATTAGCTTCCGAGAAGAACGAAGTATGTCAGTTGAGTGATTCGGTGGACAAAAGCACAGACGCAAAAATGAGGTGCGCTCACTCCCCCAACTCGGCGTTTCACGTGTAGCACACCTGCTCTTTAATTTCTTCCGACGTAGGATCGAGATCATTGATTCGAAATAATTCAAGCAATCAAGCAATCGGAATTCGATTGACAAGCCATGATCACAACACTATCACAACATCATCATGCAACGGTACGGTACGATCATCATCTAGCTAGCTTGATTGACTACGAATCACTTTGGTAGCCGCGCGCAAGCTAGTAGTAGTAGCGGCCTTTGATTGATAGTTGATAAATTTGCCACGTAGAAGAATCAAATCAAAACAATCAAAAAATGTCGACGCCACGAAAATCCGACAAGACCACGTCGATTCGTCCCAAAGAATCTGTGGAATCTCTGCTGGCCAAGGCGGACAAAATCTTGGCCGAGGTAGAAACGGCGGACATTTTCCAATCGCAAGAACGAAGGGAGTATCCTACCTTTGAAACGGCTGAAGTACAATTGGGCGACGTCTTGGGAGTTGGTGGATTTTGTGTGGTCTCTCAAATCAATGCCTTTCAATTAAGTAGTAAAGAGGGAGAGCCACAACGGCAACCACAAGAACAGCAGCAAACCGACAGTGGAAGCACCAATATTAATGATGATGGTACTTCCACCAACGATGAACAAGCACTTCCTCAGCAACAGCAGCAAAAACAACCGCCGAAATTTCATGAAAGCATGCACTCCATGGACGATCCGGACCATGAAAACGAACCAGACGATCATCATTATGCAGTGGAAACCGCCAAACACAAAATGGCTCGACGGTGTCAACGCTCGGGACAAGCACGATATGCTATTAAACGACTAGATCCTGCATTGTCGGAGTTGGATCGGACACGTGGTATGATCGACATGGCACTCGAGGTCAAATATTTGACCGTTTTGTGGTGCGTCCTTTTTTCTCCATCAGCCCCCGCTTGTTGGGTGTGTGGTTCTTGTAAATGCAGAAGAAATGGTTCTTGGCACTCACACTCCTGTTTTTTGTTTTTAGGCATCCCAACATTGTAAAGATGAGAGGCTACAACTTTGGAACCATGATGAAAGCAGACGCCTTTTTCATTATGGATCGGCTTTATGATACACTCGATCGACGCATCGAGTTCTGGCACAAACAGAAAAAGGCCATGAGTGGCATGTTTGGACTGGGAAAAGACAAGGCGGCCCTCATACAACTCATGGCGGAGCGTTTGATTGTGGCCTATGATTTGGCGGTGGCTTTTGCCTATATGCATGAACATAAGTAAGTTATAGTACAAAAAATGGGCAAAGTCACACAGAACCAAACCCCGCTCACGGTGTCTGAATAAAATTGTTCTCACAGGCTTGTTTATCGAGATATAAAGCAAGAGAATTTTGGGTTTGACATTCGAGGCGACATTAAAGTGAGTAGATAGCTCTCACACATTGATGGAAGTGCTTGTGCTTGTCTTCGACACGCTTTTTTCTTACTTCTTATTGATATTATTTCCACACACCAATCAACTAAATTCCAATAATTCAAGGTCTTTGATTTCGGGCTTGCCAAGGCTCTCTTGCCATCTCTAAGAACCAAAAGAGGAAGCAAAATGTATAGGCTAACGCCTATTACAGGGTCCTTGCCATACAGTGAGTGTCGTTGTGAGGATACAGAAGTGCTTGTGTTTTGATTCACTGTTTTCTTACCCATTGTTATATATATTTATTTCGACGACAAACCCATCAAACAAAATTCCAACAATTCACAACATTCAAAACTACACGACAAACGAAAACAATAAATGAAAACAGTGCCACCAGAAGTTGCCAAGAAGGAACCGTACAACGAATTATGCGACTGCTTCAGTTTTTCCTTTTTATTCTATGAACTTTTGGCTCTAAAAAATACTCCTTATCATAGCTACTGTCCTCGTGAATATTTCGAACGAGTTGTCAAGGGCAAGGAACGCCCAACCATTCACCGGGCGTGGCCCAAGCTATCCTCTAAATTGTTGGCAGAAGCCTGGAATCAAGATCCGACCAAGCGACCACACATGAAGAATATTGCGAAAATGATTCGGACAGACATGAGTGAAATTTGCCAGGAAGACGGTGTCCTCCATCGGACACAGTATATGCTACAAAGGTCTACTCGTAGTATCGAGGAGGAGAAAAAATAGTTGACTTTATGCTTGCTGGTATTAATCGCAGTTAAAATCATAATATTATTACTTTCATGAAGTTGCCTCAGTTTTGTGAATCTTTTAGTAGGACGGGAGACTTTCTATTTAATTAGCAAGGGCTGGCGCAAAGAATCAAGAAATATTGTAAGCCTCTCACATTAATAACTTCGCAATGCTTCGCCCCACGTCCCCAAACGATCGTTTCTTCTTCCATCCATCAACAGCCTGGTATTGTGTCCGTGTGATGCTGGCTTCGGCGTGCCATGACGAATCGAATAAAATTGCACTTGGTCATTCTACAATAAAATGCACTTCTTATCAGAGTGTTCCTTCATTTGATTCGTGTCTCTCATGCCGTGGAAACTGCACTGCTCCTTTTTATGTGTTCCTGGAAATTGCTCCACATGTCTACCGGGTATTCCTGTCTGGCCCTTTGGTAAATATCATTATCATAACTGGTAATGTTTCGGATATGTGCCAGAGCAGCTTCTGTCAAATTGGACTTTTTGATCTTGTCTTTGGATTTGTTTTTCAAATGAGAAGCAAATGTTACATTGGCGATTTGCTCAATCATTGGAAAAGTTTGTGTGGATAACAATTCCGTGGTGCCAATCCAATCCAAATCCTCGACAAAGGCTTGATATACGGCTGCACAACCCCCCTTGGGAACATGAATGGTTTTGTGCTTGTCTTGTCGCCATTCCTTGTAGTAGGCAACTTCACTCGAGACACAAAACAAACATTGTGGATTGGGGAGTGACAATTCTACAAAATCTTGTTCGGTCGGATCGGGGACGTAATAATATCGATTGTCGTCCTTTTGTCGATTGGCATAATAAAAATTGAAATGACTCACGGCAAAACTGAGGGGCTCTCGAAATACGGTAAAGGCAAAGAATGGAATGTTGCGTATCCGTGCCATGGCCCGCCAATGTTGCAAGTCATCTCGGACCGACCAGTCCATATACGGCGCCGCCCGACCACCATGATATTCAAAAAAGATTTTCGTGCCGGGCTGCCAGTTTTGTAACGTCTCTGTCATTTCCAATGAATAATTGGCTTGTTTGCGGGGTCCATACACCATACGATACCGCCATTCTGGATCGTGTACAAAGGGTTCGCTCATGGTGGTGCCGCCCGTTTTGGGAATGTGCCTGTCTCTTATACACATCTCCGAGCCCACGAGACTAAGGCGAATCTCGTATGCCGTCTTCTGCTT
>ENA-ORBV01017306-ORBV01017306.1-microbial-mat-metagenome-genome-assembly--contig:-NODE-17306-length-10321-cov-3.815697_pt1 | contig 10321 bp, 9 predicted proteins | sample MGYA00237777_ERZ505514 | MGnify/ENA primary metagenome ERZ505514 (study PRJEB26160, sample SAMN06269048) | microbial mat metagenome | isolation source: Oligotrophic lake microbial mat | place...
CGAGATCTACACCTCTCTATTCGTCGGCAGCGTCAGATGTGTATAAGAGACAGGTCTTGTCCTTCCAGTTCAGTTGCAAGGACACGGTGGCTGCGCTGAAAGATAAAATTATGGCACAGGTATCGTTTCGTGTACCCAGTTCTCTGTGTGTTTCTATCACGGATTAAGTTTTGGGTTTACTGTCACACCCAGCTTGGTATCCCGTCGGCAAAACAAAAGCTGCGAGTAATCGATGGACAGCATTTGAACAAAGACGAGTTCTCTTTGGCGAAGTATAATGTTCCGCCTGGAGGTGTCGTTGATCTGGGTGTTAAAGAGCGTGGTGGTCGCAAGAAGTAGTTTTATTTGTACCTCACGTGCTTGCGCAATACACTGAACACTTTGCCGCGTCACATGCTTTGCACTTGCTACTTCCTCGAGGCCTTGTTCGACGGCGCAGGGCGGGATGCTGGTGTAGGTTGCGCCGGCGGAGGTGCTGCAACAGGAGGCGCTGCGGCGTTGTTTTGTGCTGGAGGTACAGCATCTCCCGGTGCAGGTGGGGTGCCAGCCGCAGCTGCAGCAGGGGCGATGTTCATGAATTTATAGCGCCTGCATGTGTACTGATCTGATCCCCGACGACCGGTCAGAGTGGCCAGGTTGACACTAGGCGACTGAATGTGCCCCATGTTCGGTGCTGCAGCTTGCCATGCCATAAAAGTCGTTCCTCGCTGCACCCAGTGATGGAACAGCTGATACACGTGCGTCGCGATTAGTTAGTCTTTAGAGCTCAGTGCGCGTGCAGTGAACAACGAGCCGTACCATCACGTGCGGCCCACTGACCAAAATGTCACCTGGATTCAGGTCACTGACCGTTCGCAGACCATGTGAGGATCAGCGACAAGAACGTAGAAAAACGTGATCATTCGGATGTGCATTACTGTACCTGCATTGGATTGAGGTTGTCAGGGCATCGGCTTTGAGGCTGCCCGTGGTGTAAGCAGCGTTGATATTGAGATTCCAAGCTCGGGTGATGAGTCCCACGCAATCAACGCGAAAGTAGTGCGATCGCCCGCACTGCGAGTACCAATACCGAGCATCCACTGCAACCTTCGCGTTTCGTAGAGCTTGTGTCGGCGTCAATGAGCCTGTAGCCACGGACGAATACAGCATCGATGAGACGACGGTTGTCGCAGCCTCGCATGCCTGAAAGGAGAGCTAGCGCTACGTATATATACGCCTGCCAAATCGTGTGTACCTGCCGTGGCAGTATTCGATCCGACCGAAGGCTGGTCCGTGTAAGTCGGGCTTGGGCCTCCGTTGATGACTGAGATGAAGCAAAGCGGTGCTTATGTGTCCGCAGTGCATGCGAGGATGCCGTCACATACAGCACAGCACTTGAAGGCCGAGCTTACCGCACAAGGGCGTAGAAGACGACGTCGTTCGAGGGGCATACCCAGGTTTGCCTGGACAATTGGGATGAATCTCGTGGGGAATATTGGCGCTTTTGCGTTGCGCAGGTGGACACGTGGTCTGCGGTGCTTGTACGAACGCCTCGAGGCACGCCAGATCTCCTGGAATGCCCTGCACAGATTTGTCCGGAGGTGTACATTCGCTGGTTGTTTGAGCCGCGCCAGCTGGTGCCCCATTTTGTTGATTAGCGGCTGCAGTCGTGGGCGCAGGCGTGGTGGTCGCTTGTTGGGGTGCATACCGGAAAGAATGTGATCGTCTTTGGTGCTTGCTTTGGTGCAGGCGGACAGCTCTTGCGCCTGCATGCAAGTGGATAAAAGTGGAATCAAAGGAGAATCGGCATTTCAGGAAGAATAAGAAGAATCAGTGTGACAGTGTGCAAGGGGAAAGAAAATGTGGAAATGCACAAGGCAACAAGCTAGGCTTGCAAGCCAATGGCATGTTCCTAGCAATTTTCACACGATGCGAAAGCAAAATGCACAGTCTGGCGATACGAAGAAGATCAAAAAATTCCTGAGGTTGTCTGACTTACCCAAGCTGGCGCTGTCCACCATCGACATACTTATCACGAGCCAAACAGTCAAGCTCACAGTTAGTACTGTGCTCCAGTGGCGTGTGCAGCTGTGTCGATCATGTGCTCTGGGAACGTTCATGACTGCGCTCATATTCCACCAACCAAAAGATCTAGGTTCGTGGTTTCAAACACACGTGTCTGACTGACAAGATGCTACAGGCAAGACCCTACGCCAACGTGTCATAAGTTCATGGTGCAGTATCAGACGACGACACCGATCAGAAATATAACTTGAGGTGGGCTGAATCGGCATGTTGATCACGACAAGTACATCGAGCAACGAGCAACTTGATGATAGTCATTTGCGTTGCTTTTTGACTGCAGATCCTTTTGGCTGAGCTTCTTTCGGTGCCTTAGAGCTCGCTCCACCACTGCCAGTGGCCTTTCGCGCGTTGCTTGATTTGGAAGCCTGCGCGGAAGCATCACTCCGTGCCGATAAGCCTGAAACTCGACTGGCATACGAGCCCGTTGCAGGGCACATGACAGTCCCGTAGATAGTATATAGATCCCAGATAGGCGACTCGCGAAGGATGTTCCACAGATCAGCCTCTGCCGCCTGAGCGATTAATATAAAGAAGCCGAATCATACACCAAGTCACTTACCCGAGTAAACCAAGGTCTACGTACCACTGCAGCAGTTTGCGAGTGGAAGGCATCGTGAACCAGCCGCACTCGAGGCAAGCTCTCAGAGTCATCTTTTGTGCGCGCCTGAATCCAATGATCCAAATTCGCTTGCACCAGATAGGGACAGTTGATCGCTTCAATGGTGCTGTGACTGTTGCCAGACATCCTTGAGTCGCCTTTGCTCCGTTTCTGGGCAGCTGGTTGAGCTGCAGATGTCTCGACACGGAGCACGCCAGAGCTGCCCATCTCTCTCCTGCGTTGTTCGGATGACTCAGAGCGAGTAATCACGCATCCTGCAGCAGAAAAGAAGAAGTCACAATGAACCTGTCTGCAGATCCGGAATAGCAAGGTTGTGGTATACCATACCATGCTTGCCGACACCTGCAATGATTACATAGCATGGGCTCATCAACGGTGTTTGCGACATTGTCCGTACACAGTTCGTATAGCTGCTCAGGGAGACAGATGCACTACCAGTCGCGATGCTAGGCGGTGACATTTTTGACTCAGAATCCAAATCCATGGGCTGCACATCGTGTACAGCACGCACGGTCGACGTTGCCGTCGTCGATGTGGCAGCTGGTGAGACACTCTCTAGCACATGTCGCACCAAAAATCCGATCGGCCAAGCGAGAGCGGTATCGACGACGCTGTTGTCTTTCTTGCCAACACTCGCGTGGGCAAGCGCTTCTGCTCTATGATTAATGGCGATGCCATATTCACCTGTGCGATGAACATACCGTAGGGCCACAGGAGTCAGCTATGCGCGTGTCGGACTGCAGCTGCAGAAAATCAAAGCTGCTTACCCGGCTTCATGGCTGTCAGCACCCCCAGATAACCTGGCCACGTTGTCATGGTATACAACAAGCGGTTATCGCGCATGACGTCTACATCGATGGTGCAGTGCTTCAGAATGGGTAGGTCCCAATCAAGCGTTCTTGCCAAGATAGCATTTCTGGAACCCACAACGCAGAACATACCAACAGCACGGCAGATCCGCGGAGAATGTGATGCAGAGCACGATACAATTGGCAAAATACACTGCCATTTGGCAGACGACGACGTACCCGTCTTTTCCAGGCACGACGATGCTCGTACAACCAGCCTCTGCTTCGTAAGACATGTTCAACAGGAGCAGGTCCCTCAGCGAGATATTGGCGCAAGCTGCCACGCCAATCATCTCCTCTGCGTAGTCTTTTCGTCCTGCGTCGCCCAGCAGCTCGAATATCCCTGGAGACGGAAGCGATAAGCACGAATGGGCATGGGATGAAAGTGACATCAAGGACAAAGAAGCGCACCTTGCTGCAATGCTTCGACGAAAGCCTCGTGCTCATGAGCTGTCCAAGGCATTCGAGCCCACAATCAAAAAAGGTGTTCACGCAAACTCTACGCAAAGTGAATATATTAATGCCTACTCTGCGCAGGATCGGTGTCATCGAAGCTGGACCACATGATGTTGACGAGTTCGGCGTACAAGTGCTTGTAGTTTTCCACAATGTGCACCCATCGCGTTTTTGGCGGCAGATCCAGATTCAGGGTATACCTGCTTGGAGCACCACCGAACACCTCACCCACGCTTGCATTGACAGCTCGTTTGCGGCCGTGAGCGTTGCGACGATGAGCCCTTGACGCCATTTTTCACGTCAATGGGGACGGCGGAACCCACCGTCGATCCGAAGACGCACATTGGATGATCATCGATAAGATACCAGCACTGTTTTCTTGCCATTCTTCTGTGCGCATCAAATGAGTATGTTGTAACAGTGGCTTTGCACAGTCCATTTTTTGATTATAATTCGGTGCCAAGCACTCAAAGATACGGTCATGTCCCTTTCTATCTGTTTTGGTGTATGACAATGGCATGCTCAGGCGACTGGTTGGGATGTCTCCTTGTGGGTGCTCTGTGGGGCTTGACGAATCCTTTGATGAACAAAGGCGCGAATGCTGACGTACCGATCAAGGCTGACCATACAAAACGGAATTGGTTCACATCCGTGGTATCTGACACCTGGAGGCTGCTTCGAAACTGGAAGGTTCGCTTACCTGGCACGCGCGCTCGGTCGACTGCCACGATCCTGACCAGTTGCATTAATATTGCTATGGCAGTTTTTGTTGCCGTTTTTGCTGAATCAATCCGGATCGATCTTGTACATGATTCTTCTGGGACGAACAGGTCGTTTGATCCCTCTTGCTGCCTCGCCACCTCATCGCAGCAGCCAAGCTCATGTTTGCTGTTCGTATCACAGAGCTGTCCCTGGCGCTGCCGATCTGCAACGCTGTTACTTTTGTGTTCACAGCAATGGCAGCAGGTGCACTCGGTGAACAGTCGTTGAACAAAGGTATTTTGCTGCAGAATGAATGTTGCGTCGAGGGAGGGAGCATGTACATTCGGTATAATCGTGTGCATCGTTCTGGGCTCACGACGATGGATTTGGTCTGCAGGTACCGTTGTAGGGAGTAGTTTGATTCTACTGGGGGTTGCCATCTGCGTTCACGCAAAGCAACATCCTTGATGGTGAGTGGTCGCTGTCCGCTCTCGCGGCTTGGCGCGTCCTCGAGCCCTCGTATGCGCGCACTCGCTGATATCGGTATCGGATCGCAGCCGTGGCAGCTGCCCAGTTGTTTCTCGATCCTGGATTCTTCTTCGAAGTACAATGGTTGTGATGTCAGCAGGATGGGTCAGTCATTTGCCCCCATCAATTGCGCCACCGCTCAGGCAATATGCAATCTGAGGGGCCACGAGTTGCGCGGAATTAGGTCTCCCTTTGCAGATGGTGACTCACTACGCCGGCCCGAGCAGCAAGTGGCAAGAAGGCGGCTCAGACGCGGTCCACCGCGCAGGCTTTCGCGTACTTCCAGACTGCTGCGTGTCGTTCAAGCCCCATTCTAACTTCAACATCATTAGCGCAAAACTTGATGTCTGTTTTTTATATGGGTGGATAACTGTAACAGTAGTGAGCTTTGCGAATCTCGCTAGCTTTACTCATCGCCGTTTTGGGACGGCTTCGGGCGAACCGAATTTCCAAAATTCGAACATAACATGAAACCCCACGATACGCAGAGCATGCGCCAGGATATCAGATCAGTTGTTTTATACCACAAAGTCACAAGTTTGGCCAACACTGTGATATGCAGTGTGCGGTGTTTTGTGCACGCGAGTATTACATCGAGCAGCCACTTCGTGCCGTAAAGAACGAAGGGGCGTATGGACAGACGCGCACATGATAGACGAAAAGAATAAGGATAAATAATCACAATTGAGCGATGAAGAGGTATCTCCATTCATGCAACATATCATAATCACAACGCGGAAGCACAAGCGGTCGAAAAATTTGAAAAAAAAAAAGGTAATCACATCAGGATACGAAGGCATCACACAACGAGCCGATGTTGCTGGTCCTGCAAGCACGCACGTACATGCGCATTATGGATCACGTGCATGTCTTGCTGTATCGAACGCTCGATCAACGATTCCCAGCAAGCAAGCCTTGCGCAAGTTCCGATCGCGAGGAATGCCGCGATGATGTGGTGGTTGTGTCCACATGGGTATCAACATCAACATCATTGAGATGCCCAGTTGACACATCAGGATCGATGTCTGGAACGTCTGGATGCAATTGTGAGTCACTGCGTTGAGCACGACCGATGCCCACAAGCCGAATCTCGGATGCAGCGTGATCCACTGCTTTGCCGTCACGATAGACCCGATACACGAAGTACAAAGTACACAGGACAAGCGCGGCCATCAGAGCGATAGCAACGACAAAGAGCACCTCTGTCAACACATCACTTTCGGCTCCTGTTCTAGAAGTGCCGTAGAAAATTATGCCGCAAACCACCACCCCTGCTGTCAACGACATCATCACGCCTTCTTCACGATTGTTCGGTGATGACTCGTACGGAGCAAGCAGCCGCTGAGCCAAAAGTCGCCCAAGCAGCAACGTGATGAAGACGACAATTTGAGCCGTGGAGTGATCGATCAGAAATCGTAAAGTCAGCACCACAGCTAGCTTCCACAATAAACTGGCCACATCCCACCAGCGAAAACCAGGCCTGTACGCAAGAATCTGCAGCCCCAAAATCTGATATGCACCCGGTCGGTCCCCATACTGCCACGCGTGCAACAGCCATCCCATCAGCAATGGAATGCCCACCAGATAGCATACCATGCCGAAAATCGAAGATATGAGATATCGATACCATTGCTCTGAATAACATCGCACTGCCACGAAATCTCGCAGAAGCAGTTCACCGTTGAGCGAAACGCAATCAAATACGACTAGCGATTCGAGCGATAGAAAAGTGTACGAGAATGAGAGAAACGTCAGGTACGTGCGAATAAGCAGTGCCCGAAATCTGCGCTGATATTTGGCCGAATGCAACGGCGCATTCAGATCCGGGAGGAGACGGAAGCACAGCGACGCAGACTGGTGACCATCATCATGATCCATACTGCGATAGCCGGCTACGGTACCATGTGACTGCTGACGCAGCATGAGAACTATACAGTAGCAGAATCCCAAGATGGCGAACACTCCGAACGGGAAATACATCTTCACATAGAAGTTGGTGCCGAAGCTGATCCAGCACTGGGTGTTGGTCAGACCCAGGTTGAGCATGGAAAGCGAGAACAGTTCAAACGTCTGATGCACTGGGCTTGGCCAACGGAGTTGAGTGAGGCGGAGCAAAGATACCACTGCACACGTATGTTTAAAATACAGATAAGAGTTGGCATGGCGGAGGCAAAGAGAAACGACGACACGCACCTTGTATGTACACCAACCCGATTCGAATAGGCACCAAAATTCGCTGAAATGATGCAGTAGAGTTCAGCTTCAAAAAAGCGATAGCGACGAACAGTAGCGCCAACACAATTACAACAATGATCCATGCCGACGTAGTCCCACACTCCTGACATATTAACACCTGGTCTGAAGAGTCAATCCAAAATCCAGGCTGGCACAAACCACAGCGATCTCCAGTGTATCCAGGCCGGCAAGACGCCGTGCCCGAGCAACCTGCGGTGTCACATTCTGCGCACTCGCCGGCTCGAGCAGCAAATGTGTCTGGTAGGCATACAACGAAACACAGCGATATAGACTGATGAGAAAGCTGGAGCAAACCTAACCGCCCGTCAGCAAGTCGCCAAAGAAGAGCCATCTGCTGGAGTAAACTATCACAACAATGGCGACTCCTACCTGAAGGACACGCAATGCACTGTGTGGCGCCCGGGCGGAGCGCTTCAAAGCCCACAACACAAGCAGTACATGTTGACTGAGCGATAGCGCCTTCTGCTGCACTAGCCGTACCGACAGGGCACAGCAGGCAGTCCGATAAAGATGTCGCGCCGGTTTCAGCGTTGAATGTACCACCAGGGCATTTGCTTGTGGTATTGGGAGATTCACAATAGCTACCCTTTGAGCACGCGAGCGCAATTGTTGATCCCTCAGGACAATACTGTCCACGGATGCAAGGGTCTTGCACGGAGGTATTCCGACACACGAAGCCGGTAGCACACTTGACTGCCGTGACAGTTCGTGGTGGACAATACCATGTCATATCACAAGCGGTCTGCACAGATGTGTTGACGCACGCATAGCCCGCGGCACACGAGCGCTCCTCGATTGACGATATAGGACAATAGGAGCCAAGCTGACAAGAAGTGCGATTGGCTGGACTGTCACAAAAGAACGATGCCGGACATGGGTGCGACGCGATAGAGCGAGCTGGGCAGCAGGACCCTGGCAGACACACCACAGCAGCTACGCTTTGACTGGTGCAAAATGAACCTGCAGGACAATCGAGCTCCTGAACGGATCCCGCTACACACGTGGAGCCGAGGGCACACTCGGATCGGTTGGCGGGTGTGACACAATAGCTTCCAGCTGGACACAGCTGCTGAGCTGCGCAACCAGGTGCACAGTACATATGCATGTCGCAGGGTGTCGGGGCTACCGATCCCTCCGCGCAATACGAGCCTGCTGGACACGTGATGTTGGGTGAGGCTGGTGTGCGACAGTATGATCCCGCCGGACATGGATGCGACGCAATCGAACCCTCTGGACAATACTGGCCGACGGAGCAGTTTTGTATCTGCGTGGAGTTGCTGCAGAAGGCACCCGCTGGACACAACGAACCACGTGTGCTGCGCTCAGGACAGTACATGGTGAGGTTGCAGGCCACCAACCGATCAGGTGATTGACAGTAGAATCCAGCTGGACACGGGTGAGATGCAGTAGATCCTGCCTGACAATAGTCACCCAAGTCGCACTGCTGAGACACGGTTGTGTTCACGCAGTATGATCCGGCCGGACAGGGCTTCATCGCAACGGAGCGCTCAGGACAATAGCTCGATAGGATACACGAGGAGATGTTCGCAGGGGTTGTGCAGAACGAGCCGGCTGGACAAGGCTTTTCTTGCATCGACCGCGCAGGGCAGTAAGATCCATCGCTACACCTAGCTTTGACAGTGACATTCACGCAGTGATAGCCGGGTGGACAGTCCGCATCGTTCAATGATCGAACCGGGCACCAGGAACCGTCAGTACAAGGCTGCTTGTCATCGGTTTGCGGACAGTGGAAGCCCTCTGGGCAATCTCGATCGGTGGTAGTGCGGGGAGGACACCATGATCCCAACGTGCAATTAGCTTTCGTACTTGGCGAGGTACAGAATGAACGGGCTGGGCAGTCTGTCTCCGCTGTGGAGCGAACTGCGCAATAGCTACCCAACGAACAAGCCGTCCTCTGACTGGGGTCACTGCAAACATCGCCAGGTGGACAGTCCTGCTGTGCAGCAGATGATGCAGGGCACCAGCTTCCAGACGTGCATGAGTGAGGAGCACCACTGCTTGCTGGGCAGAAATGACCACTGGTGCACGGCTGCAAGGCGCTGCAGCCTTCTGGACAGAATGATCCAGCGGGGCAGGATGTCACATCTGGTTTAAACAGTCCCTGCCTGGTGCAGCATTGCCCGGCGGGACAAGAATAGACGAAAGTACCATCATAGCATTTCGACGGGGTCGGTTCGCTGTATTTGAGGCATCCTATGCTTGGTGGTATGTGCACACATGGACAGTAGGACCCTGCGGCACATATCGTACAGGGATAGTGGTTTGGAATCCCATGGTATGCGATAACATTGTTGCCAGTTCCTGTCACGGTGCAGCAACCGGTGGGCACCGCAGCGGCGAAGGGTGTCTCTGAAAGTGCGTGATAGACTACTTGCAGAACAGCCAGACTGAGCAGTTTCAGAATCACCTCGGCTTGAGACATCGCGGATCGATGATCCCCAATCCCCGCGTCACAAGGTCAAACACTGTGACAGGCGTCTGCATCGGACGCTCAGCGGAAACGGTTGCCTTCAATGCTGGCCACGATTGAGCCAACACAGTGGTGCACACAATGCACGTCGATGTGAGGCTACCGGAGGCTCGGACCGGCTAATCAGATCGCTGTTCTCTGGCTAGCATTTCGCCGCCATGGCTCGAATTGGGGACGTTCCTAATTGTCTTCAATGCACCTGCACACTTGCATCCACATTTCAGCAGAGACGGGCATGTCTGGTGTCCGTGAGCGTAGACACTGTCAGTGAATTCTGTGAAACGTAACCTGGATATCGGCATGCTCCCTTCAGTAGTTCGTCAGACTGTCTCTTATACACATCTGACGCTGCCGACG
>ENA-ORBV01017307-ORBV01017307.1-microbial-mat-metagenome-genome-assembly--contig:-NODE-17307-length-10320-cov-4.264766_pt1 | contig 10320 bp, 11 predicted proteins | sample MGYA00237777_ERZ505514 | MGnify/ENA primary metagenome ERZ505514 (study PRJEB26160, sample SAMN06269048) | microbial mat metagenome | isolation source: Oligotrophic lake microbial mat | place...
CCGAGATCTACACCTCTCTATTCGTCGGCAGCGTCAGATGTGTATAAGAGACAGGGGCCAGCGCAGCCGACGGGTAAGCCGCTTTGGCCACCTTTGCCGCACCCGCCCGACTCATCCCAGAGGAAGTCGTCGCCTATAGCATCAATGTCTCCTAGAGTGGTAAACACGTTGCCGGAGAGGGTGACATCGCGCACAGGTTCTGCCAGTTTGCCGTGGCGAATCATCCAGGCTTCTCCGGCGGTGAAGGTAAACATTTCGCCATTGGTCATGCCGCCCAGCCAGTTGCAGGCATATACGCCTTCATCTAGGCCGCTAATTAGATCGGCAACTGGGGTGGTGCCCCGTTCGATCCAGGTGTTGGTCATCCGCACTAAGGGAGGATAGTGATAGTTGAGGCAGCGGGCATTGCCAGTGGCGGCTTCTCCGAGTTTGCCGGCAGTTTCACGCGAGTGCAGTCGCCCGACCAATACGCCATCGCGGATTAGTTGAGTGGTGCTGGCAGGTACGCCTTCGTCGTCGTAGGTATAGCTGCCTCGGTGCCCATCGGGAGCGGCTCCGTCGAAAATTTGTAGCTCGGGGGAGCCAAACTGTCGCCCTAGGGTCATCACTTCCATCAGGTCGGGGTTTTCGTAGGTCATATCGGCTTCGGACAGGTGCCCAAAGGCTTCGTGGACAAACAAACCCGTCAAAATTGGGTCGATCACCACCGTGCAGGTGTTGCCTTTGACGGGAGGCAGCGCTAGGGCATCGACGGCGCGTTGGGCGGCACTGCGAACTTGGCCATTGAGCTGTTCCATGTCTTCGTAGGCTTTGCGAGAGCCAGTGGTTTCGCGCCCCGTCTGCACCGTTTCACCGTTGCGGGCGGTGGCGGCAAATCGCATTTCCATATCTACCCACGATTGCTCAATCAAGATGCCATCGGAGGTAGCCAGTACTATGTGCTGAATGCTATCGCCGTAGCGGACGGAGGTGGTGGTAATCCGGTCGTCTACGCTGCGCAGGATTTCGGCATAGTGGCTACACAGATCTTTTTTACGTGCCAAAGAGATATGGCGCGGGTCGGTGCCTGCTAGCTTTAAGGGCTGAATATCGTGAATGGCTGCTACGGCGGCCAGCAGCGTTTCTTCGTCTCCGACTAGGTGGGCAGCAGCGATCGCCTCTTCAATGCATTCTGTGAGGCTGGTCAGTCGATTGAAGCTGGCAAACCCCCAACCGCCTTTGTGGCAGGCGCGCACCTGCCCGCCAATGGAAATGCCCTCGCTCAAGGTTTCAACGTTGCCGCCGCGCAGCAAGATATCGGTGCCTGCCGATTCTTCTAGTCGGATGGATAAATAATCGACGCGAGCACGATAGCGGGCAATGCGATCGCTTAACAAGTCTTGGGCGTGAATGAGCAGGGAAGTCATGCTGGCTTTTACAATCAATATCGACAAAATCAATCTCTGCCTTTATTGTGCAGCAGAGATTGACGATCGACTAGGATGAACGGGGGTTAGGGGTTAGAGAGGGTTTAAACCCTGCTGGGGAAATTTGGATCAACACTTGTTTTTATGATGTTTTATGATGCGGCGATCGCTGTTTGGGCTGAGCCTATTGGTCAATCTTTGTGTGGCGTTCCGCATTTGTGTGGCGTTCCAGATTTGTGTGGAGTTCCAGCCTGCTTTGGCGGCAGAACCCCCAAATCCGGCTGTTGCAGCCCTGGTATTGGAGCCGTTAGCATTGCCGCTAGAGTTGAACCTGCTGCAACCCGGTGTGATCCCCACCGATCCGACCATCGTTACTTCTAGGCTGGCTAACCAGGAACGGTCCACGATCCCCAGTTTGTGGTGGGCACAGAGCCAGTTTGGTGACTCGCTACTGACCGATTGGCTGGCCTACCCCGGCAGCGATGGCACGCCCCAACGCGTGGATTTAGTCGTCAATGCGCAGGCATGGAGCATCTATACCTATGTAGAACGCTATACCTTCGTCAACCACTTGGGCACATCTGCGGCTGACTATGGCTATAATTCTCGGGTTTTTAATCCGCAAGGTGAATTGCTAGCGGCCTACATCTGCGATTTTGACACCGCTAACGCGGCGACAGGCAATGCGGTGGTTAATGCCTGCACTGTTTTTCTGGCGTCTGATGCGCGAACTAGTTTGACCGGACGCCCCCGGACTGGCGCAGGGTCTGCCACACCTGCTGGTACTGGGTCACCGTAGCAGCAGGTAAGGGCAGCAAAAATTCGCTCTGGCGTAAAATTTTGGGGTCTGGCAATAGCAGCGCGTTGGTTTTTAAGCTCTCGGGCAGGCCAGTTCGGTTCAGTGCCACCATGGGCGACGCGGCGGCGGTCAGAACCGATAGTTTAGTGGCTACCTCAGGTTTCCAGCAAAACTCAATCCATTGCTCTGCCAAGGCGATCGCCTGATGAGCCGGACTAGCAGCGGAGGCACCAGCCGCGCCCTCAGATGCCGTAGCGGGTCGTACCCATAGGTCTGACCACAAGATAGTGCCAGAGACCGGAACTACCGCTGCCAGCGCCGGGTTCCGCTCCACCACGGGCAGCAGATCGGTAGACCAGCCCACGGCCAGCCAGGTGTCTTTGAGGATCAGCGGTTGTAGGTAAGCATCGGAGCTATAGAATTTGACCTGCTGCTGTAGCGCCGTTAGTTCGGATTGCAGGGTGGCGATCGCCTCTAGGTTTTCGCTATTCACCGATCGACCCAACCGCTTCAGGGTCAGCCCAATTACAGCTCTGGCACTGTCGGGCAACGAAATCTGCTGCTTTAGTTCTGGTCGCCACAGGTCAGCCCAGTCTTGGGGTGTCCAACCGAGAGCGTCAAATTTTTCTTTGTGATAGGCAATCATCAAGGTGCCCCAGCGGTAAGGCGCAGCCCATACCTGCCCTTGTGGGTCGAGATTGCCGCCTTGATCCCGCCGGACTAATGCCTGCCACTGAGCGGGCAACTGCGCCCAACCCGGCAGTTGCTCCACGGCCAGCGGCTGCACCAGTCCTTGCTGAATGGCCGCTGCTAGCCAGCTATCCCCTAGCGTTACCAGGTCAGCTTGATCGGCGGGGGGAGGAGAGCTGAAGGGGAGGGAAAACGAGAATCCAGTTCGGGAGTCAGACTGGGGCTTGGTAGACTTGCCGTGCCACTGCTCTAGCAGCATGAACAATTCTGCTAGCTGTGCCCGTGGCGCAAAATTTAGCGCCGTTTTTTGAGTTAAGTGCTGACGAAAATCCTTCAGCAGCTGTGACGGAATGGAGTCCTTCAGAAATAGCACCCGTAAGCCGACGGCGGCAGTGTTGCACCCTCCTAGCAGCTGTGTCAAAGCCAAAGCAGCTGTTCCCACTAGTAGCGATCGCCGTTTCATGTCGTTAGATCGGCTCCGGTTGCTTGCGCTCTACGCCAAACCCCATCAGGTTAATGACGGTGGGGAGTTGATCAGCCGCAGGTCGTTGGTAAGTGACGATGGTGCGCATCCGGAGGTTGGGAGCGACAAATCGCATTTGGTCTACTGCCACAGAACGGCTGTAAAACGTAGTCATTTCTAGGGTTTGGCGCGTAGGTTGATAGGTGAAGCGTCCGGCGATCGCCCCCGTTTCAGAATAGCCCTCATCGCGCAGATAAAACCCTTGAATCAGATCTGATTGGGGTAACGCCTCTACCTGGGCGGCGATCGGCAATCGTGGGGTTGGAGCCAAATTATCAGGTCGAGTCACGTAAGCATCCGGCACAAACAGAGCTTGCAGGCTCATCGACACTTTTTCACCCGTTTCAGATTCAGTATCAAATGCGATAGCGAAGCCAGGGCAGCGATGGCGGGTCGCATCATCGGTTAAATTCAAGGTCATTCCGCTCAACGTGCCAACCGCAGCTACTGCCAAAATCTGCTGTTTTTCGGCAAACTCAAGGGCAGACACTCGAAATTCTGTATAGGAGCGTTCTGATTCGTTTTTCAAGATGAAGTGGTAAATGCGATCGCTCTGCCAAAGCCCGGTGCAGTCTGTAAAAAAATCTTGGAAACTTAGCATCTTGGGTTGAGCGGATGTTGCGCCTATGTAGCAGCTTTCAGATGAATGAAGTGCATCACAGGTAATTCGAGGGTTCAGCCTTTTATTATGGCACCTAAATTTAGGCTTGAATCCTAGCGAGTGCTGAAGCTAGTAGAAGATGGCGTAAGTTTAGCTACCGTAGGGCGGGCATCTTGCCCGCGCAGGCTGGAAGCCTGCACTACGAACGGTAGGCAGATTTACGCCTCAGACTACTAGTGCTGACAACTCGCCCCTTCATCAACTCGCAGCTTCATCAACATATGTGCAGATAAATCTCTGATTGAGAATTTTATATAAGTGTTGTAAAGGTTAAATGATTCAGGAATAAAGGTAGGTTATGGCAAATTCATTTTTAAGATAGACACATCGCACGTAAGGGAACGACTCGCCAGATGGATCCAATTCAGGAACAAATTGCCAGCCTAAACTTCAAAGTTGACGGGCTGCACAACATGATTGACGAGTTAAGCGGCAAAGTTTCTGAGTCATTGTCAGAGGTATTGACCGAATATAGTCAGCGTCATCAGCTGGAAGCGGTTCCGGTACGGCCCAGTTTTTCGTATCGCAGTAGCTTCGACACCAGCATGGAACATAAAGACGTTCTAGCCGACAATGACTTTCTAGATTCTGATAGCCACACTGGAGAGCGATCGCTTGCTCCTGAGGTTCAGATTCAGCGCCTCACCGCGCAGCTAACCGCCGCCTACAATCGCATTGCCGCTCTGGAAGAACAGCTGTTGTCCAAGCGCACCTATTCGTGACCGTCACGCTATTGGGATGTCTGAAAATCCATCAGGGGCAGGGGCTAAACCGGCTAGCCTGCATTCTTTGCTCTAGCAATGTTTCAACGGCCTGCAATAGCTCCGCCTGTCCCCACCCTCGCAGGTGAGCGCCAATAGCACAGCCGCCTGCTCCTACGCCTTCTTTGACATATCCCTGTTCGTAGGCACGCAAAGAGGGATAGTGGGAATCGGCGAAGCTGAGCTGGGTCGCCATTAGGGGCACGCTGAGCTGTTTTGCTAGCCCAACCGTGTCTCCTGTTGGATCTTCGGCCACCCACCGGGTTGTACCCACCATGACTTGTTCTGCCCGCCACGGCAATTGATCCCGTTCACATAACGCCTGCATCAGGGCATGCACGGCAAGCATTTGGGTGCCGCCAGCCAATAAAACGCCAGTGCGGCGACTGGCGGCGATCGCCATTCCCGCCACGACAATTTGCATCGGATCGCCCACTGCGGCTACAACTTGCAGCGGATCACATTGGAGGGGATCACTGGCTCCCGTTAGCCCAGCCTGCTCCAGCCCAGAGCGAACAAGCGCCCACTTTTGGCTGTGGTTACAGGCCGGATGGCTGCTATTCACCTTACCTGCGGCATCCCAGCCCAGCCCCGTCAATACTCCCAGCGCTGTGCTAGTGCCACCTGCTACACATTCCCCCAAAATCAAATAGCGTCCAGGCACCTCACTAGCCAGCTTTTCTCCCCACAGCAGCCCTTGTTTCAACAGATGTTTTACGGTTGACAGCTGTAGTGCAGCACCCTGGCTGAGGCAACGAGCTGCCGTGCCTCCCAAATCGATACAGGGCACCGTCGGCGCCTGTGGCAGCCCTGCATTAAACAAGTAGAGCGGCAGCCCCAACCCTGCCACTACTGCCCGCGAGATTAGCGTCGGTGAGGCTCCATCGACCAGCGGCGGCAGCGGGAACTGCGGATTGGCTAGCACCCCGTGATACAGGAACTCGGCATCGGCAATCGCCGTATACTGCCGATCTGCCGGAGTGGCTCCCGCTGCTGAAATACCTGGGATTAGACCTGTTGCGGTAAATCCTAAGACACAGGCAAACGCCGCTTCCTGCCCTCGAACGCGCTCAATCCAGCCCTGAGCTATTTCTGGCTGAGTATAAATCTGAATCATATTTGCGGGGAACTGGATGCCATGCGCTAGAACCATGCTGTGCCTAAGGCTCTTCCATCAATACGCGCACCCAGCTGGGCGGATCTGGAATCGGATTGCCTAGGCGAGGCAGCAACAGCCACGCCACCAAATGCACAGTGAATAAGTAAACAAAATCGCTGAGCAGCAGCATTCCGACCGTCAATAGCTGCACCGCCGTCAGGTTAACTTGACCCAAAATCCCAATATCTAACCAGCCCCAATCGACCAAGATCGTCACGATCCATTCCAACAAGTCGGCAATTCGGTCGGTGAGATAGACCCACAAATCTTCGCCCAAGAACAGCGACAGCAGCCAGACGCGAAAGAAAAAACTGATCGTGGCAATCAGGGTGCCAATGCTAATAGATACCATCCAGGGAGCCTGCCGTTTCCACAGCGCGCCCAGCTGCACCCCCAACAGCCCATAGGGCACCAAAAACAACAAACTTAGGTAGGGTCCCATTAAAATCGACAGCAGCAGCCCCGTGACCAATGTGCACATCCAGGCAGCGCGCTGCCCCCAGCGTAGATAGACCAGGGCAATCGGCGCTGGGAACAAAATCCGCATCCAGGGCACCAGGCTGAGGTAGTAGCTGGCCAGCCACAGCAGGCTAGCAGTGCTGGCCAGGAAGGCGGTTTCGACCAGCGACAATGGCGCTGGAGTCGTATTTACCCGCAGCGGAGTCGGGTCTGCGACAGCCTCGGGGATCCCGTTCAGTTCTGCTTCCATATCCAAAAATTCGGCTTCTAGTTCAGGCGACAGCCCCTGATTGGGTTCTGACGCAGCAGACGACCCACCCTGAAGATCGTCGCGATCGCCCTGATTTTTATTCACTGCATCACTAATTGGGAAACGGTCTGAAACACTGCCTATGCCCTGCTCTAAAGAAATCGTTCAACTTGCAGCCGACGTACCCCGACGCAGATCGTCGTAGGCAGCATATACGCCCTGAACGTTATACCAGTTGAGAAATATCCGGGCCAGCTCTAGAGCCAGCTGCGGCTTACCCTGGTCAATCAACCACTGAAGCAGCGGCGCTAGCGTCCGTTCATTCAGCTGCCCGCCTAACGAGAGGACGCCCCAGAGGACGCGGTGCAGCCAGGTCATTTGGATCATTAACCGCACATCCCAGGTAGGGTGTTTTTGATAGAACAAGACGCCCATGCGGCCTCGCTGAATTTCTTTGTCGATTAGGTTCGGAATTTGACTGAGGGTAAACGGCGGGTGCCAGTGATAGCCAACGGCATCCGGGCATTTGATCAAGGTTAAGTCCAGCTGCTTCAGGCGCACCCCCAGCTCCAAATCTTCCCAGCCATAGAGCTGAAACCGCAGATCGAATAGACCTGCTTGGTCGAGCCAGTGACGGGCGATCGCCACATTTCCGGTGGCAAAATAGGCCGCCGAAAAATCGGTGACTTTGAACGGCTCGGTGGTGGGGTGCTCAAAGTTGCAGGTGTTGATCACTCGACCATAGGTGAAAAGGCGATCGCTGCCCAGTCGCTGTTGACCGCTCTGTAAGGCATCGGCATGGGACTGCAAAAATACCTCAGTCACAACTAAATCGCTGTCGATAAAAATAATCGTGTCACCGGTAGCAGCTGCCACACCCAAATTGCGTGCTGCCGCTGGGCCTTGGTGGTCTTGCTGCAACAGTCGCGCATGGGGAAACATGGCACTCTGGCGATGCAGCCAACCCACTGTGTTATCGGTAGACCCGTCATCCACCACCACCACCTCATACCCTGCCACGCCCCCACCGGAGCGAAGTGCCTGAGCTTCCAGCGCCATCAGACACTGCTCTAAAATCGGCTTGCGGTTGTAGGTGGGAATAACGACGCTAAAAAACACGGCTTTTGGAGGATACAGTCCTCATCCAGGATAGTGAATTTGTTCGCTCTTGGGTTCAGCTCTTGGGTTTAGCCCTGAATCTAGAGCGGATCTGACAAATCTTACCCTTACTTATCTTTGATCCGAACGCCAACAACCGGGGCATTAAAGCGATAGGTCGTGCCCTCCAGCTCTAGAGGCGTACCTACCTTGACCTTACTGTTACCCAGCACCGGGCCATCATCCGTCACTTGCGCTTCGCCAGCCAAGGTAATGATCATGTCCAGCGTGTAGTTTAGCTCGGGACGCGGGTCGGGCTGAGCCACCACAGAGCCATCGGGTTGCGGTACCGCCACCGTTCGGGGCAGCGATTTGACTGACACCAAATCCAACTCTCCGTAGGGCTGGTTACGGATAATCACATTCACTTTTTTGGTAGCTTCTATGCTCTTGAGTAGGGCTTGGGGATCGCTTACCGTTAATCCTCTAACCATGGCGTCTACTTCGACCACTTTATTTTCCACGCCAATTTGCGCTACCGATGAACCAGACGTACCTGGAAACAGAAAAATTCCAGCCACCACTAGCAAAAGCACCAGCGCCGCCCCTAAGTCAAGGATGTTCACTTTGCCAAAGAGACGCCCTTGTGAGTCCAAAATAGCCATGTATAAATTCCACTCAATGAAAGAAAAACCAGCTAGCCACCTGACTCATGATGACCTGACTCATGATGCCGGATCCGCATGGTTGCAAGGTAGACCTACGCGAAATTTTACAGGGCTTCGGACGCTGTGTCTGCATAGATGTGTATGAGGATTCAGGTTCAAGCGGGTTTGAGGTAGCAATTTTACACCTGCAAGCCCAAGGCTGCTCCGTTAATTCCGTTACTATTTCTGTAAAGGCTGCTGTATGGCAATTATCGATCTGGTGCAGTACAGATCGGAGGGCGAACTGCCGTATCGCCCCTACTCTGATGCACTTCACTAGAATGAGAACCGCTGTAAAAACTGCTGTAAAAGTAAAATCTCACCGCAATCTCTCAGACTTCGCCGCCGGCAACATTCTTTATGTCACCTACGTCTAGCAGCCCAGGCTCACTCTACACTGCTTTTTTACCTGCGCTATGACTCATTTTCTTGGCTCTATGGCTGGTCAGCTGCGCCGTCGCTGGCTCTACGGGTTGCTCTCGGTGGTCATGGCGGCTAGCCTCGTGCTGGTCAGCCCGACGCCCTCTCATGCTCAGACCGTACCTCGCTGGCTCCAGCTGCTGTTTCGGGGCGTGCAAATTATCCAGCTATCAAATATTTCTGATAACCAAGAAGTGCAGCTGGGGCAACAAATTAACCAGCAGTTGACCACCCGGCAGTTTCGCATGTACAGCGATCGCAGCATTAACGAGTATGTCAACCAAGTGGGTCAACGGCTAGTTCCCGCCAGCGATCGCCCCAATATTCCCTACACATTTCAAGTCGTCGATACCACCCAGGTCAATGCCTTTGCCACCATGGGCGGCTTTGTCTATGTCACTACAGGCTTACTCAAAACCATCGATCAAGAAGCTCAGATGGCGGGTGTGCTGGGGCATGAAATCGGACATATTGCGGCGCGCCATGCCGTGACTCAAATGCGAGAGCGCGCCGTAGCGGCAGGTGTGGCCACAGCAGCAGGATTAGACCGCAACCAAGCCGTCAATATTGGGGTAGAACTAGCGCTCAGCCGCCCCAACAGTCGGCGCGATGAGTTTGAAGCCGATAGCAAAGGGTTAGCCACCATCACCACAGCAGGCTATGCTCCCAGCGGCATCGTCACATTCCTAGAAAAACTGGGCACCCAGCGCTCTGTCCCAGCGGTACTCAGCACCCACCCAGCCACAGCCGATCGGATCACTCGTTTGCGGCAAATGATTGACCCTGCCACAGCCAACGCTGGCGCTGGCCTGGACACGGCAGCGTATCAAGCCCGAATTCGACCGCTGCTGCTGGTTAGGTCTGCTGGTTAGGTCTGCTGATTTGGAGGCGATCGCTGACTCAAATAAACCAGTAAGCCTGTCAAGAGCAAAATTCCAGTCCCATATTTCACGGCATCAGGAACCGCCGGGTTGGGCGAGAAGAAGCCCTCAATCAACCCGGCGATGACCAGCAGGGGAATTACCCCAAACATCAGCTGAGCCGCCTGAGCGCCATAATACTTCAGCGCATCGGCGCGACAAAATCGACCTGGAAATAAGATGGCTCGTCCGAGTAAAAAGCCTGCTGCCCCGGCCAAAAAAATAGCGGGCAACTCCAGCGCGCCGTGGGGAAACACAAACGCCCAAAACGGATAGGCGAGGTTGTTTTGACCGACTAGCGCGCCGATGGAGCCGATCATTAACCCGTTCAGCAAGATGATATAGACTGTGCCTATCCCCGCCGTCATCCCACCTGCCACCGCCGTAAAAGACACCTTGAGGTTGTTAATCATGATGCTGCTGGAGGCAAACGGTTCAACTCCGACAATTGAACCCATCCATAGTTC
>ENA-ORBV01017311-ORBV01017311.1-microbial-mat-metagenome-genome-assembly--contig:-NODE-17311-length-10319-cov-4.802773_pt1 | contig 10319 bp, 8 predicted proteins | sample MGYA00237777_ERZ505514 | MGnify/ENA primary metagenome ERZ505514 (study PRJEB26160, sample SAMN06269048) | microbial mat metagenome | isolation source: Oligotrophic lake microbial mat | place...
TGTGTATAAGAGACAGACTTAATTCGGGACTGTTCCTAATTGAAATGTTGACTTACGTTCGCGGCTTACTTTGGCGAGATCGTACAAATCATCCGTTTCCCCATCTGCTGAGGAGTCGATTCAAGCTTACCGAATTCGAGCAGGACTTTGACGACGTTTTCCATGACCCGACGCCCCTCTTCAACGTGAGCCATTTCGCGGCCACGGAAGATAACGGACACCTGGACCTTATCCTTGTGCTGGAGAAAGCCAACCGCCTGCTTGACCTTAAATCCAATGTCATGCTCGCCAGTCTTTGGGCGCAAACGAATCTCTTTCGTCTTGCCGTGATGACTAGCGCTCTGGCCTGCACGCTTCTTGCTCTTCTCGTATTTGTATTTGCCGAAATCCATGATTCGACAAACAGGCGGCTTCTCATTCGGAGCCACTTCGACCAAATCGAGCCCAATATCGCGGGCGCGGTTCAGTGCTTGTTCTGTTGAGATAATCCCGAGTTGCTCACCGTCTTCGCTAATAACTCGCACTTGAGATATTCGAATCTGGTTGTTGATCCTCGTCTGATTCTGTGTTGGCTGATTGCGTTCGACTTTTTGATCTTTACCTGTTAGAGACACGTGGTTGGTTCACCCCTTTCTTATGGTGTAGCGGCGAAACACAGCTTGTCCAATCGTCGAAATCGATCGGTTTTAAGCAATGCACCATCCAGCACGCAACAACAGGTCGCGAAGCCGGGGCGCTGTGGCCCTCGCTGTGGCTCTGGGGCGCGCGGGTTGTGCGTGCGGAAAGACTCATCGGCTGTCCGGTCAGCTCACGATTAGCGCTCCAAGAAATGCCCCCACCCCGCCGTGTCCGTCGCGTCCATGTCGCTCGTCGGCGAGCGGGCAGAGCGCCCCGGCCTTGCGGTATTCGCCATCCACCGCCGCCGCCAGATGCGCTGCGCCCACCGCGAGTGATCCCTCAGCGAGTGCGAGCAGCGCGGCGTGCATGGCGGCGTTGCGGATCTGGCCGCCGCTGAGCGCGCAGCGCGCCGCCACCTCCGACAGCAGGGCCTCGTCAACGGTGTGGCCCTCCGGCAGATGGATCTGCCAGATCAGCCGGCGCTCGGTCGCCTGCGGGGCCACAAAGTTCACTACCACGTCCAGGCGGCGCTGGAAGGCCGTGTCGATGAACTGGCTGGCGTTGGTCGTGATCAGCACGATGCCCTGGTAGTGCTCCAGCCGCTGGAGCAGAAAGTTGGTCTCCAGGTTGGCGTAGCGGTCGTTCGACGACTTGACATCGGTGCGGCTGCCGAGCAGCGAGTCGCCTTCGTCGAGCAGCAGCACCACGTCCAGCTCCTCGGCCCGCGAGAGCACCCGGTGCAGGTTCTTCTCGGTCTCGCCGATATATTTGTTGACCACCGCGCTTAAATCGACCCGGTACAGGTCCATGCCCAGCTCAGCGGCAAGGATGCGCGCGGCCAGAGTCTTGCCGGTGCCGCTGCTGCCGCTAAACAGTGCGCGCACCCCGCGATTGGCACTGCCGACGAAGGCCGGGCCGAGGGTGGCCAGCACGCGCTCGCGGTGGTAGCAGCGCTGCTCCAGCTCGCGCAGCTTGTGCGTGGTGGCTGCGTTGACAACCAGCTGCGCCCAGCCGCCGCCCGCCTCGATGTGGCTGGCCAGGCTGTCGAGGAGCTGGCGGTTGAGCGAGCGGCAGGCGGCGCGCACATCCGTCACGCCGACCCGCTCGCGGCCATCGAGGCTGGCATGGGCCATAGCAAGCTCGGCGGCCTGGCGGATGTAGCCGCCCGGCAGGTGGAAGCGCTGGCTGATCAGCTCCAGGTCGTCGGCTGGGCGCCCGCCGAGGGCCTGACGCCAGTGGCACAGGCGCTGGGCGGCGTCGGGCGTGGGCAGGCTCACGCTGATCGCCTGGGCGGCAAGGGGGCCGCGCAGGCCGCCCTCGTGGCCGAGCAGCACGCCTACGGGTCCGCTGTAGCCCGCCAGCGCGCTCGGCGCAACCGTCTCGCCAGGCCCCAGGTCGTAGCTGATCACCGGCAGGCAGCCGGTCATCACGCAGAGCGGCCCGGCCAGACGCCAGCGCGCCTCGTCGGGGCCGTCGCCCTCGCCGCGCCCAGGCGCAAGCTGGAGCTCTGCCAGGCCACGGCCGAGCGCGCGGGCCAGCGCGCCCAGCACCTCCAGCCGCTCGCTGCCCGGCGTGGCCCGCACAACGATGGCGCTCACGCCGCCCGTGCCGGCCAGGGCGGGTACGTTTGCCAGGCGAGCGCGCAGCCGCTCGTCGAACAGCAGCGCCTCGACCGGCGGGAAGCGCTCGGGCGGGTGCAGGGTACACCAGGGGGCCGGGCGGGCCTCGCCGTCGCCGCAGATCACGTCCCAGAGCAGAGCTGGCACGCGCAGGGCCAGCTCGGCGCGCGCCGCCTCGGGGTTGGTCGCCTCGAGCAGCCCGGCCTGCAACAGCGGTCGGCAGAGCGCCCAGCCGTCGCTACCCAGGATCTGGCCGAGCGTCTCCAGGCAGGGCCGGCGATGGGCCAGGGGCGCCTGGAGGTGGGCGAAGAGCGTGCCGAAGCGCGAGTCGACCTCGGCAAGCCCGGCGATCAGCAGGGCGATGCGGCTACGGAAGCTGACCCCGACCCCGGCGAGGGCCAGCAGCGGCAGTCTCCCATCGGCGCGGGCCGCCCACGCCGCGATCTCGGCCTCCCACCAGGCCCAGCTGTCGGCGGCCTCGACCTGCTCCGGCATCACGCGCTGGATCTCGTCGAGGTAGCCGGCGATGAAGGGGAAGCCGGCCATGCTCTCGGCCGGGTCTTCGCCGCCGAGCAGGCTCAGGCGCTGCACATAGTCAATCACACGGTCGACTGCGGCGTAGAAGTGCAACAGAAAGTGGCCGCGCGGCCCAGGCGGCACGTGGTCGAAGGGGGCCGGTGCGGGGACGGTCTCACTGGCCGGCTGAGCGCTCGCCATCAGCTGCATAGATCACCCTATCACTCGAAGTAGAACTTGATCACCCGGCCGAAGTCGCTGAGCCAGCCTGGGTCGCGGTCGAGCCCGGCCCGCCGCGCCGGGATGCTCACCGTGTCAAGGGCCATCACCAGGTCGAGATGGGTGGCGCTGAGCTGCAGCCGGGCCGGCCGCAGCAGGAGCGCCGCATCAAGCTCGGTCGCCGGGTCATCGAGGCCAAGGGCCTGGCCAAGGCGGAAGCGGACGAAGGGCAGCACCAGCGCGAGCCAGCGCCGCTGGCAGGGCGTCGCCCAGCTGTGGTCGCTGGCCGGGTCGCGGCGCGGCCCGCTGTCGTCGTGGCGCATGATTCGCTCGGCTGCCGCCGTCGGGCCAAGGCAGGCCACCAGGGCGGCCTGCGGCCCGCCCGGCGGCGCAGGGCCGTCGTAGAGCCAGAGGCCGTCGTCGGACCAGAGCTGCAGCCAGCGCCCTCGGCGCCGCCAGCAGAGCGTCGCGCTCCCTTCGAGCTGCTCACGCCACTCGGCTGGCAGGATGCAGGCGCGGGCCGCGCAGGGGTGGCTGTGCCAGCCAGAGCTATGGCCGACATAGCTCCGACGAGGTGGAGGTGCCCTGCGCAGCCACACGGTCGGATGGCCGGGCGGCGCGCCAGGAGCCCGCCCGTCGAGTGCGGCCAGCGCTGCCCAGAGCGGGTCGCTGGACCATATGGACGCGTCGGCGAGCAGCCCGCGCGCAAGCAGCTCCAGGCCGCCCCAGGGTCCGCAGCTCCGCCCTGGGCCGGGCGGGAGCCGCGCCGGCAGATCGAGGTGGGCCATGAGATTGATCAGGAACAGCACGCCGCCCAGCCCGGTGTGCAGCCCGCCCTCGGGCGCGAGCCAGCTGGAGCCGCCTGGGGCCGAATCAGCCAGCGGCGGCGAGGCTGCGGGCTCCGTGGCAGCCAGCGGCGCAGCGATTGGCAGCGTGGAGGCATGGTCGGCCAAGCCGTGCTCGCGCCCCAGGGCTTGCGTCTGCGCCTCAGCGGGGGCGCGGGTTGGCAACGGGGCAAGGGAGTGCTCCGCGCCAGGCAGCGCGGTGGACCCGCAGCTCAGCTCTGGGGAGTCGGCGGCTTGGGCGGCCGTTGGTTCAGGGGCGCTGCCCGGTGCCTCACCAGCGCCGCTGGAAGGGGCAGGCGCTAGGTCGACCGCCGGTGCCGGGCGTCCAGGGGAAGGGACGGCGGCGCCCCGTGCTCCCGCGTCCACCGGCGCTGCCAGTGCGGGCGGTGGCTCAGCGGCGAGCGGGCCGACCAGCGTCGCCAACGATGAGCGGGCCTCGGCGCGCACGGTTGCGGTCGTCCACCAGCGGGCGAAGGCGCGGGCGAAGCCGGCGCCACGCACAGCCGCCGGGCGCAGATGGACGGCGAGCGCGACGCCTAGCAGGGCGCCCTGCGCGGGGGCGAGGGAGCCTGGCACAGCGCCGGCGCCAAGCAGCTGAGCCCAGGGCGGCTCGGGCGACGGGCCGACTTCAAGTGGCGCGGTCAGGGGCGTCTGATTGTCCGTTGGCTCCGCCTCCTCCCGTGTGGCGAGCTCAGCGGACAGCCACGCTCGCCGCAGGGGTGCGGCCAGCGCGGGCGCGTCGTAGCGCTGGGCGAGCCTGGCGAGCAGGAGCACGCACGCCTCGGGTGCGAGGGCCGCGACCAGCGCTCCAGCGACGCCCCAGCTGCTCAGGTAGTGCATGGCCGCCGGCAGCACCGGCAAGCCCTCGCTCAGCGCGCCCTCGAGGGTCAGGCTGTGGCCGCCGCCGCGCAGGTAGCTGTGCCACCACCAGCGCTCCCAGAGCGCGCCGGCGCGGATGTCGAGGGCCAGACAGGCCAGCAACTCGCCCTCGTCGCGGAAGAGCACCGCCTCCGCTGCGCCCTCCAGGTGGCCGGCCTGCGGTCGGCTGGCCCGCACGGCGGCCTGGGCGACGGCGGCCTGGGCCGCGCGCTCCCACTGCGCCCCGGCCTGCGGCCCGGCGACAACTAGGCGGCGCACGATCAGCACCGCTGAGACAGGCAGCCCCGGCGGGCGCAGGTCGGCGCCGCCCACCCGCGCAGCCAGGCGCAAGCGGCGGGCGGGCGTGTCCGGCCCGCCGCCGCCTACGCGCAGGTGGCCCACCCTGGTTGTGGTGTCAGAGGCAATCATTGGTTACGACCGCAGCTCCTTGATGAGCCGCTCCAGGGCGTGGACGCCCAGGCGGAAGATGGCGATCAACAGCTGGAAGAGCTTGATGATACAGCCGCTCAAGGTCTCGTCGCCACGCCCTGGACCGTCGTCCTTCTCCTTCGCCTCGATCTCGGTGACGATCTTCACCGAGCCACCGTTGGGCACCGCGATCCGGTAGAAGTCGGGGGCGATCTGGGTGAGCTGCGCCTCGGGCGGCGCCGTTATGCTGTGCCGCCAGCCAACCAGCGGGCCATCGTGCTCGAGGAAATAGCCAAATGGGCTTTGCTCATCAAGCACCGGGTAGGTTACCCCATTGATATCGACCCGCTCACCAGTGTCGTGGTACACATGCACGCGATAGGTAGGCGTGGACGCCAGCAGATCCTCCAGAGTCGGCTCGGGGGGCTGATCCTTGGGCGGGTAGTCGGGGTAGTAGTTGTCGTCGTCGCGGTTTGCGCCGAGCCTGCGAGTGAAGGTCGCGCTTCGGATAGCTGGTGTGGGCTGTGGCGTCTGTGCCCCCGGCTGAACTTGCGCAGGCATATTGACCGTCTCGATCGCCAGGTAGACATCGCGCACCTGTGGCGTGATCGGTGTCAGGCCGACGATGTTGATCTCGGCCTCGCGGCGGAAGAGCGAGGCTTTCACAAAGTCCATGTTGCGGTACATGCTGTCGTTGCGGAACGTGAGATTCGGCCCAGCCAGCTCCACCAGCATGCATTTGTGGGTGCGTGCGCCCGCAGCCGGGTTAAGATTAAAGTTTGCAATGTCTGCGTTGCTCAGCGTCCAGTTGAAGGCGATCGGGTTGGTCTCCGGTGGGTCGTTGCCGTCCGTCAAAGGCGGGATGGTGAGGGCGGAATTGGTGACTGTACCGCCACCTGGCACATCCTGCCAGACGTCGATCGGGGCAGCGACCGAGCCCCAGTTAACGATGCGGAAGCGGGCGACGATCTCGTTCAGCGCGATCGTGTTGGCGGTATAGTTGCGCGGGCGGCAGAAGAAGGTGTTGACCGGACGCGGGGGCGGCGTGCTCGTGCGGAAAAGGATCTCGCTGCTGTCCGCGTTCGTCGTGCCGATGTCGTAGTAGCGCAGCTCGATCCCCTGGTCGACGACCCCGCCGCCGCTGCGCTGGAAGCTATCCCAGTTGGCCGGATCTGGGAAGATGGCGTTTTGAATATTGGCCGCAGTGGTGGGGGGCTGGCCGGGCAGCCACTCGTAGCGGGTTATCCCGCCTGGCGTCTTCACTTGAAAGAAGTACCACAGCCCGAAGGGGTCGGTCAGATTGGGGCCGGCGTTGTCGGTGAGCGAGGCGCCGGCGAGCGGCACCACCATCTGCACTGCCCAGCTCACGGGCGCTGTGGTGAGCCAGATGCGCGTGGTGGTGTCGAGCCAGGTTGGCTGGCCGATCGGGCTCCAGTCCGCGCCGACACGCTGCGAGACGGCGAATGCATTGGCGGGCTGATTTGTGACCGCCGCAGCCGAATTGTAGGGCGTCACCTCGATCACAATCGCGCTACCGCCGCTGCGGAAGCCGATATAAATCTTGTCGAGCGTATTGTCCAGGCTCGGGTCGCTGCGTACATGGAACGAGAGATAGAGGCTGGTGATCCCGCCCCTGACGTGATAGAGAGCGCGAAAGGCGGCCGACTCGGCGGTGCCGCTGACCAGCGGGAAGCCCTGGCGGGTTGCCCCGCGCCAGCGCGGGTCGTCGAGCGTGTTCAGCACCGGGAAGGGTGTGCCAGCAAGCCAGGTCGGCGGCTGCCCGTTGAAGACGCCGGGGACGCCGTTGGCGAGCGGGATGCGTTTAGTCATGGAAGCGCTCCTTGTAAGATCCTAGATTCGCTGAAGCCGGTAGCGGCGCACCTGGTCGCTGGTGGCCCCTTGCCGCTGAATACGGAAGATCACCTCGCCGTTCTGGGTGGCGCCTGCACTCGCCTGGATCGTCAGGCGGGGCGCCTCGGACTGGTTGGGCGCTGGCTCCACGTACTGGTTCTGAATGACATTGAATGTCCAGCCGGTGGTGCCGGGGGCTGCCTGCGCGGTCAGCAGGTAGGTGCCGGCAAGGTCGAAGCTGACGCTATACTCGAGCGAGCCGAGGGCGTTGGGCGGCAGAACGACACTGTTGGTCGCCGAGTTGAACGAGGCGGCCGGCACATTCGCCCCGCTAATGGGGTCGATCGCGCTGAACGCCGGCGTGCTGAGGTTGATGGTATTGTCCGAGGGTGTGGTCGCTGTGCCGACGGTGAATGGGCGGCTGTCGCCCCCTGTGAGCGGACCCGCGCTGGCGCCGACTGAGAGGGTGAACTGCTGGCCACTGGTGCCCGGCGGCACCTGCGAGAGCCGGATGAAGAAGTTGCGCTGCTCGCCAGTGGTTAGCGTGATGGTGGGCTGGGTTAGCACAGCCTGGTTGGAGTCGAGCACCTGCACGAGCCCCTGCCAAGCCGTTACAGAAACCACCGGGTTGATCTGGAAGGTTGCCTGTCGGCTAGCGCGCGAGTTGAGCGTGTAGGCAAAGAGCGCAGCCGAGCCGGGCGTAATTGGATTAGGGCTGGGGTTGGGGCTAATCTCGTCGCGCCAGAGCAGATCAATGTTGCCCTGGAGTCCTTGATCGAAGGGCAGCACGGTAACGGTGCGGGTCACATTACCCAGACCATTCTCGACCCGCAGCTCCACTGGGCGGCCCGCGTCAGGCACACTCAGCTGGTTGGGCACGTCGAGGATGAGCTGGGTATCATTCGAGCCGCCCTTGAAGGCAGTCACTTGCAGAGTGTCGAAGAATACCCGCTGTCCGCCCAGCGTGAAGCGAAAGTTCTGGCCGACAATGCGCAGCTCGGTGGCAACGCGGATTGGGTCGGACGCCGTGCCGCTCGGGAGCAACACCGTGATCAGGGGGTCGTTGGATGGGTTCGTTCCAGGCTCCAGCTCGGCCATGCGCGTCTCGAGGTCATCCATCCGATCGAGCAAGACGTTCACGAAATCGGCGGTAATCAGGTCGCCGGGTCTTACACGTGCCATAGGCGGCATTGTTATCCTCCTCCAACAATCAGCCCGCCCACCCCCGGGCCGTAGTTACTGTAGCTCCAGCGGGCCAGGTTATATTGGGCCTCGCCATGGAACGGCAGCTGTCCGCTGGTGAAGATCACCACCGGCTGTGGTGGTCCGGGTGCGCCTGTGTCGCGGGCCTGGATGTTCTGGCGTAGCATGTAGAGCCAGGTCAGCTCGGCCGCGTCGAGATCTTGAGGTGGGTAGCTCAGCGCCTCGCGCAGGGCGTGCTCCAGGCGAGCGCCCTCGATGAAGACTGGCTCGCGATGGGTTACGTTGTGCCAGAAGTTCTGGTAGAAGAAGCCGCGCTGAGTGCCGGTCGCAATGGGCACGATGCCAGCCGGCGGCAGGAAGCGAAAAAAGTCACGTGCGTGCAGAACGTTTAAGTTCGCGACGCTTAGTCCCTGGTCTGTCACTAGGGCCGCTAGCTGGTCCTGGAACTGTTGGAACATGGCTTCGGCCTCGCTCTGGCGGCGTGGTTCAAGCGGCAGTGGCCACGCGCTCCCCAGCGGCGCAGCGGCAATGAGGCGGCGGCGCACTGCCCACATATCCACGAAGCGAACCCCACCTTGAGTCCAGAAGATGAGCGCCAGCGGTACATCGCAGTCGCTGAGCAGCCCAGCGTCCTCCAGGGCGTCCTCTACCCCGTAGCGCAGCAGAGGTGAGCGCCCTCCCACACGGCGCAGCGGGTCGCGCAGGAAACCTGCCAGACTCTCGGTGCCAAAACACGTGTGGGCCAGCAGGTTGCGCAGCTTCGAGCGGGCGGCCGCGCGGGCCAGCGGCGCAAGGCTGCTGCGCTCGCTGTCGCTCATCAGACCGGCGATGATGTCGCGGTCATCCTCGCTGGCGCGGAGGGTGTCGAGCGGCAGCTCAACCAGGCGGAAGACCACGCCCTCGACGGCGTAGCGGTCGCCGCAGCCGCTGGCCCGTCCGCCGCCGCCCACGGGCACCATCGGCGCGCGCTCGCGGTAGGCCGAGGCTGGGGCCACGGCGAAGATGTACACCCCGCGACCCACGAGGTCGGGGCCGAGCCGCAGCGGCTCGCAGTCGGCGAAGACCGCGTCGCTGCGCGCGGCGGCGGGCAGCTTGCGGGCCAGGGTCACGCGGGTGCGCGCCGAGACGAGCTCGACAGCCTGCCCGCGCCGGTTCAATGCCAGGCCGCGGCTTACCTCCAGCACCGGCGTGGTGTTGCCGACGCCAGCTGTGGTCAGGCTTACCTCCAGGCCGACGACCACGCCCGCGCCTGCCGCCCGACCGAGCTGCTGGTGCTGGCGGCGGTTGGCGGCCTGCTCGTCTTGCAGGTCGGTCGCCGTCAGCACACGACCGTTGAAGAAGTTCGGGTTCTTGATTCCGCTCTCCGGTACGACCGGCGCGTCCAGGAGGTGCATCTGATCGGTCATGGCCACCCCTCTACTGCTGGAAGGCCCACCAGGTTACAATCAGCTCGTCAAGCTGGCGCGCCGACAGATTGGTGGCGACAATGGTCATGCGTCCCTCGACGATGGCTGCGGTGAGGGCCACGTTGCCGCCATCGGTGAAGAAATCTGCCGGCGTCTGCCGCACCACAAGCATCGTGATCGGCCCCGGCTCAATCAGGGGGATCGGCTGTCGCTGCGACACGAGCTGGCCCCACTGGCCGGCGACGAAGACCGCGTTGCCCTGGTTGATTACCCCCGCGCCGGGAGGGCCGATCAGCCCCTGCTGCCCTGGGGGGCCGGCTGGGCCTTGTGGACCCTCAGGGCCGTCAGCGCCGACAGCGCCATCGGCGCCGGGAGGGCCAGCCGGGCCGTCAGCGCCGTCAGCGCCGGCTGGGCCGGCAGCGCCATCAGCGCCAGCCGGGCCGGCAGGACCTTGTGGACCCTCAGGGCCGACCGGGCCGGCAGCGCCATCAGCGCCTGCTGGGCCGGCAACTCCATCGGCGCCAGCAGGCCCGACAGGCCCGGCAGGCCCGACAGGGCCACCAGGACCAGCAGGACCAGCAGGCCCGACAGGCCCGACAGGACCAGGCACGCCTTGGCCGACACCAGGAAGACCCTGAGGACCAGCGGGACCATCAGCGCCAACGGGGCCGGCTGGCCCCGCTACGCCCTGGAGCCCCTGCGGCCCTGCGGCCCCCACTGCGCCAGCAGAGCCGGCAGGACCGGCAACCCCATCG
>ENA-ORBV01017313-ORBV01017313.1-microbial-mat-metagenome-genome-assembly--contig:-NODE-17313-length-10318-cov-8.709599_pt1 | contig 10318 bp, 11 predicted proteins | sample MGYA00237777_ERZ505514 | MGnify/ENA primary metagenome ERZ505514 (study PRJEB26160, sample SAMN06269048) | microbial mat metagenome | isolation source: Oligotrophic lake microbial mat | place...
TCCTGGCTGGCGAGATTTCTTGAACTTCGCATGCTTGCCGAGAGGACACAGCGCGTTGAAGGCTTCGTTCAGCAGGTCGCTGTCCAGTACGTGGCCAGAGGCTACGGTTTTATGTCAGTGGCATTGTGCCTGAAGTGAAGGATCCCAGGGCCGTCTGCGACAAACTGATCACGAGGTACGAAAGTGGAGTATTGAAGTTTGTCCGAGCGAGACGGAAACTAGCCGGGAACGCCAATCTTCAACTCATCCTTTTTAGGCGGATCTTCCTGCTGCTCGCAACGCACGGAGATCATCCTTTTTTCGAAGCAGAGAAAACCGGGATTCGAGATTGCCGGAAAGCTCCCATCAAGTTCGCCAGCTACTCGATAGGTTTTCGAGTAGGACATGTCCACGTTCGAATTGAACGGGAACTGAAGGCCCACTTCAAGGTGAGGGCTCTCGGGTCACGGGACACCTTGACCGGGCTATTCTCACAGATCCCCTTTGAGCCGTAAGCACCCGTGAAGCACCAATTCCTTGTCATACTGAACCAGGTGAACAAGCTTCGTCGATCGGCTACTTTATAACTCCTGGAGACGTCGTGCTTCAGGCTTAGACGAAAACCGTGCAGGCCGTTTGAGCCGCTTGCCTACCCCGAACGGGAAGCCTCTTGATCGCAAAAACTACCGACGTCGGTAGTTTTTGCAAAGCCGACTTCCCTTGGGATTGCGAAAACTAGCAGCATGCTCTATTGCCATAGAGTGGTACCATACGTCATACAACATTATTGCTCGAAGTTGTTTTGAACAAAAAAGGAGGTTTGGACGTGCCGAGAAAAGCATCGACAAAAAAATTCAAGAACACAGGAGTTCGGCTCGAAGAGCCGGTGATGACGTTCCTCGACGCGCTTGCCGTCGAGGAGGAGCGTCACCGCAGCTTCCTTATTAATCGTATCGTTCGCGAGTACGCCAAACAAAAGGGCAAGCCTATTCCCCTAGGGCTTGAGGCTTAACGTAACCGTGCCTAGTCGTAGCAATAGAGATCTAGGGAGTTTCCACCCCTCTGCTCGAACGGAATTACAGTTCCGAGGCTTCCCGGAATTTCGCTCGAACGTTCTCTATTGCCCAAAGCAGTTCTTCACTGTCGTCGTCCCTAACTCGACCGTCAACACAATTCGTGTCGTTGCCCATATGCTGCGAAAGACCCTGGGCTGGGTTGACGAAGATGGAAATCCAATTCAGGAAAAACACGAATTTTCTCACCGAGATTTGGAACAGGTTGCTGGAGTCTCTCATAGTCGGCTGTCTGAAGCCCTCGCTGATGCCTTGAAATTCAACTTCATTCGCCGGGCCCAAAAGGCCAGGGTGCAAATCGAGGGAGTCCGCGCAAGGAGTGCTGCTTTTGAGCTTCTCTGGGATGAAGCGTGGTACACAGACGACCTCAAGTTGTTCAACGGGTTCTACCTGCAACCGAGCTATACGGATGAATCGGGACAGAATCGGATTGGGAGAAAAAACATTCCGAACATCTTCTTTGATTACCTGATACGCGAGGAGAATCGAGCACTAATCAGGGTAGTCGGAACGCTTCTGTGGTACAGCATCGACTGGGGCAAGGGTGGTGAGCGAAGAACGACCGTAAGGAAGTCCTTACGAGACTTGGTTGAGCTGACACAACTTGCCAAAGGAAGCATTGTGCGATCCCTGGATGAGGCCATCGAAAAGGGTTATATCGAGCGGGTTGAGCCGGGTTTTTTTGATCTCGCCGGGAACCGGGCTGGAGCCATTACGGTCTACGGAATTAAATGGACCAAAGACTATACCTATACCTATGAAGGGCTTCCCGTTAACGTTGGGGAAGCGACCGAACGCCCCCAAAATGAGACACGGGTATCTTCCCCGAACGCCCCCAAAATGAGACACGGGCAACGCTCCCAAAATGAGACACGGAACGCCCCCAAAATGAGACACGCCGAACGCCCCCAAAATGAGACCATAAGAATTACTAAAACAACTATTCCTAACACTTTTATCAACAACAACAGCAGCTCCCCTTCTCCCCATACAAATTCTGTTGCTGCTGCTGAAGAAGTTCTTTTAAAAGCTGGATTCGACAGAAAAACCGCTGAGCAACTTTCCACCACAAACCCGTTAGACGTCATCACCGAACAGGTAAGCTTTCTTGCTCGACGACATGCCACAAAGAATCCTCTTGGACTACTCCGCCAGGCCATTGTCGAAAACTGGGCTCCTCCGGCTGAACCAAGAACTACCGACGTCGGTAGTTCTATTTCCCAGGCGTTCGCCGCTAACTTTTATGCTGGTTATAACGGAAACTCTGAGGCTCCGATTTCTGATCCCTCTCCGGCTGACGCTCAAGCCGCTGAGCGTCTGGTCAACCGGCTACTTGAAGTTTTCAAAGAACCGGAGCAGGTCCCAATGTGGGGCCGACAGTTTGGGACTATGGTCGCCCGCGAGCATGGTCACAAAAAGCACAGCCTTCCTGCCCTTCGTCTGGCACTCCAGCGGCATGGGGATAATTTCTATTCGCGCCTTAGGGAGTCTCGTGAAGCCGAACTTCGACACGCTCGAAACAAGGCTTCCCTATCTCATTACGAAAAGTTCCAACAGTCGTACCGCGGGTACATTGCAGGCGAACTGGCGCGGAATGAGTCTATGAACAGCAAACTCTTTCAAACGCTTCTTGCCGAAGAAAGCGAAAAACTCCAGGTGTTCAAAGCGAATCGGTTCGGCCTAAACGTCGAGCAAATCTGTGCTCAATACCTCAGCGGCCGCCTCGAACGTTTCCAGCAGCTGGTGCTGTTGGAAGAAGGCCACGGGGTGTTGCACTTCTGGGCCTGGGATAAGGCAAATAACCCAGAACGATTTAACGAGGCAAGTCTATGAATGTGATCACGGTCTGTAATGCAAAAGGTGGATGCGGAAAGTCCACCATTGCTCTGAGCCTTGCAGCGTCCTTGGGGCGTTCTCCGAGAACCAAGGTGCTTGTGTTGGATATGGATCCTCAGGCGCAGGTCTCAGACTGGCTGCAAGCCAGCAACGGGCTAGACAGAGTGGGAACTTTGGCTGCCGTCTTTTTGCGGGAAGTCTCGCTCAAGCAGATCATCAAGCCAACGAACATCAAAAACGTATTTATAGCGCCAGGTTCTCAGCCACTAGAAACGATCAGCCACTCCATGGGTGAAGTCGAAGGCTACGAATCGCTACTGGCAGAATTCCTCTCGGATCTTCCTGCTAATGAATTTGATTACGTGGTCATTGATTGCCCGAACCAGATTTCTCCTCTGATGGAATGCGCTATTTTCCCTACCGACGTTTTTGTGGTTCCAATTGAAAGCACTAAGGCCGTTGCCAGCTACGCAAACTTCTATTCTCTCGTGCAGCGGCATCGAACGCCCGGCTCCTACGGTATACTTCACGTCTTGAACAACATCACTCTAAATGGAGTTCGAAACAGCGTCTTGAAGTTTATGAAGGACGAGGGGATTCCGGTTGCAAGGACAGAGGTCAGAAATTGTGGCTGGCTGGCGCAAGTTGACCGGCACGGTGGGAGCATCTTCGACTACCGTCCGCGCTCCAAAGGAGCAGAGGATATTCCGAAACTACAGCGAGAGGTTTTGAACAGGTTCCGGGTGAGTGACCAGAAGAGGGTTGCACACGCATGAGTAAGAACGTGGTAAAAGCAGAAGAAGGGCGGATATCTAGGCTGGACCTTGTTCGGGCCGGAGCTACAGATACAGCAGGTTTGCGGCTGCCGAAGCGGGGAAGGGTAATGGTCGACATCACAAGTCTGGTTCCTGATGAACGGAACGAGAGAAAAGTATTTCGTCACATTCCGGAACTGGCCGCGACCATCAGGGCGGTCGGCATCATCGATCCGCCAACGGTTGTTGCGCTGGAAGATGGACGCTACAAGATAACAACTGGTGAGCGACGCTGGAGGGCGGCAAAGGAAGCTGGCCTCCAGCAGATTCCGGTCATTATTGGAGATGCCGAAGAGGAACGGGTTCGCCGGGCAAAGAGTCTGATCAGCAATATTCAGCGAGAGGACCTGGGTGCTCTGGAGGTTGCCCAGGCGCTTCAAGAGATGAAGGAAGAAAATCCTGAAGTTAAGACAAATAGGGATTTAGCCAGGCAGATTGGAAAGTCTGAGCAGTGGGTTGGGCAGATGCTTAGAATACTGGACCTGCCTGACACTGCCCAGGAGAAACTCCGTACCGCAGATCGAATCATTCCGTATGACTCGGTCATTGAAATCGCCCGTATAGCAGATTTCAAGACCCAGATCGAACTTCTGGACAGCGTCCTTGGCGGTGCCACTGTTCGCCAAGTAAGGGAGAAGGCGAGGGGAGCGAAAGATGACAGGGAGGGAAAGCCGATCCTCAGGCCTAGCCGGAGGATCCCCATTTCCAAAGGCTGGGTCATCATACACTGCGAGTTGGAGGCGGCAACCAAAGACGACTATATCCTGGCTCTTCAGGAAGCAATGAAGGCGGTCCGAAAACTCAAAATCTAACACCTACCGACGTCGGTAGGTATCGAAGCGCGTAAAGGGGATTTAGGGCCCTTGAATTAATCGGGGCGGAACGAAAAGGGGAAAGATGGTTGGTTCGGACGAGCGAGGATTATTGCACGATTCAGCCACCGCTGATTGTGAAACGCGTCATTGTGGACCTTCTTTTTTGAGACTCAGAGAAAGGCGGTACTATAGTCTCTGGAACTATAGTACCGATAATAATCAGACTCGGCTCTGTATGCAAGCACGCCGAGGCCTAAATCCCGTAAAATCTGCGGATGAGAGCGGGCGCGAATGGCCTTACACTCAACCGAAAACCCCCTCCCCTCCCCGAGTATGCTCTGGAGGTCTCGGCCTCCATGCACAACTCGAACGAGGTCAATTCCGTCTTCCGAGTCAATATCTAACGCGGAAGGTTGGGCTATCCTCGGGCCTGGTTTTTCGTCGGTCATAAAGGCGGGTGGTGGACACATTCGCATGCCCAAGCCATTCCTGCACTTTGGCGATATCGGCCTGATGCGAGAGGGCATTGGTGGCGGCGGTAGCGCGGAGCGAATGCACACACAGGCCGATGACATCGCCGCTGACACCCGCCATCAGTCCGTAATGGCGGACGATGTTGCGATAGACGGAAGCGGGATCGAGCGGCCGCTTTAACTTTTCCGGCGTCCGGTTGTTTCGCACCGGACGGAACAAGGGACCTCCTAGATCGTCGCCGTGCTTAGCCATTCCGAGATACTCTCCAATGAGCCTTTGCGCCGCGGCGTGAACGGGGATGTAGCGGATCTTGCCGCGCTTACCGCAAACTCGAAAATGCATTACGCCTTCACGGCTCTGCACATCCTTGACCAGAAGCCGACAGAGCTCCTCCCGCCGCAGGCCATGATAGAGCAGGACGGCGAGAATAGCCCGGTCGCGCATACCCTTGAGAGTGTCGGCGGGCGGCGCATCCAGTAACTTGCGAGCCTGGGCATCGCCGAGCGCGGGGGTCGAACCTTCGTTGCCGTTGGCCAGCGGCCGCTTGACGCCATCGACGGGATTGCCGGCGACGGCATTCCGCTCACACAGATAATCGAAGAGCGATGACAACGCCGCGAGCTTGCGCCGGATGGTGGCCGGCGAGAGGGCCCGGACCTCCAACTCCTTGCGCCAGGCGATGACATGGGCGCGCGTGACGCCGCGCAGCTCAATCGGACTCCGTAAACCGGCGAAGTGGGAGAAGCCGTTCACATCGTCTTTATATGCAAGCCGGGTTTTGAGGTTAGTGATGTTGGCGAGCCATTCCAGTTCGGGCGGGACATCGGCCAGATCGCCGAACTGTTTGGCGGTGAGAGCGCGGGCTTCGGGGACCGGAACGAGGTCGGACATGGGCTACCTTTTAAACATGATAATGTATTTTATCGTGTTTAAAAGAAAGGGCTAAAATTCTCTGTTGTTTCAGTTGTGGTCGATTCAAGTTTCAGAACCCTGGTCGTGAGCCCAGCGAATTTTGCAACGTGACAGTGCCTCTCAACGTTCCAGCCTCCGGCAAAACCTGGCGCGGTTCAATCGACTCACCCGTAAGTACGTACCGTCATGCCGAGTTCTGCATCCCTATCGGGAGGAGCGGTTCTTCGCGTCACGACCTTAGGCAGGAGCCGTATGCGGTAACTCTGCACGTACGGATCTGTGCGGGGGGCGGGCAGTAATGGCCGTCTCTACCGCGACCTATCTATCTACAAGTCCCGTTGGAAAGTGGAGTTGTTCTTCAAATGGATCAAGCAGCACCTCAGAATCAAGGCCTTCTATAGGATCAGCAAGAACGACGTTAAGTCTCAAATCTGGATTGCCATCTCAGTTTACGTCCTGGGGGGCAATCGTTCGGAAGCGCCTAGCTATCCAGATGTCTCTCTACAGCTTCTACAGGCCCTGAGTCTAACGTTGTTCGACAAAACGCCAATTTTACTGGCCTTCGAAGATATCTACTCCGAATAAAATATAACCAATGGTGCGTCCTGACAGAAGTATTGATCTCATGGGTGCAAGTCCTGTCCGGGTAAGCGCCGGAGCGCCCGGTAGCAGACTCCAAGCGGAGTGTCGAAAGCCTTTGAAAGAGAGGGAAGCAAACCAGCGGGCCGCAACGATGACTGAATTCAACGCAATAGCCTCGTCAAAGTTTCAGCCGAAAGGTGTTTGGTGGGGATTCCGGTCTGAAGCCGAACAGCAATCGGGTCCTCGCCCGGAACGAAAACGGTAGCGAACGTCGCTGGACATCACGCGGTGCGCGACCCTCTCAAACATAGGGAGGGCCCGTTGCCCGCCAGGAGAATGTCCATGAGAAAACTAAGAGAAGTCCTTCGACTTCGCTTCGAATTACACCTCGATCAACGCCAGATCGCCCGGAGCTGCTCGATATCAGTCAGCACCGTTCACGATTACCTGAAACGAGCCGAAACCGCCGCCGTCGGCTGGCCACTACCCGCCGATTGGAACGACACGCGTCTGCAAGCCGCACTCTTCCCGCCGGCCGCCGTTACCACACGGCCCTGCAAGGATACCCTCGACTGCGAAGAGGTCCAGCGGCAGCTCCGCGCCGGCCGCCATGTCACTTTGCAACTGCTCTGGGAGGAATACCGGGCCATCAACCCCAATGGCTATCGCTACAGCCGCTACTGCGAGATCTACCAGCACTGGCGAAAGAAGCAAAACGTGGTGATGCGCCAGCAGCACACCCCCGGCGAAAAGGCCTTCATCGACTGGGCCGGCGCTACGATCCCGATCTATGACCGGCACTCGGCCGCCGTCCGTCAGGCGTCGTTGTTCGTAGCTTCGCTCGGCGCCAGTTCCTACACTTACGCCGAAGTTACCCGCGATCAGCAGATGGAATCGTGGATCCGCGCCCACGAACATGCCTTCCATTTCTGGGGCGGCGTGCCATCGTTGACCGTGCCCGACAACACGCGGACCGGTGTGACTAAGGCCTCCCGTTATGACCCGGACCTCAACCCGACCTATCAAAACCTTGCCGTCCATTATGGCTTCGGCGTTGTGCCCGCAAGGCCATATCGTCCGCGCGACAAAGCGAAAGTAGAAAGCGGTGTGCAGCTAGCCCAACGATGGATCGTCGCCGTGCTGCGCCACCGGCGCTTCTATGCCGAAACCGAGGTGAATGATGCGGTCCGGCCGTTACTCACCGCGCTCAACCAAAAGCCATTTCGCAAGCGGGATGGAAGCCGCGAGTCTCAGTTCCTGCAACACGACAAACCGGCGCTCAAACCGCTACCCGGCGAGCCGTTCGATCTCAGTGAGTGGACCCAGGCTCGCGTCAACATCGACTACCACATTACCTTCGACGGCAGTCTCTACAGCGTGCCCTACAACCTGGTGCACGAGCTGATCGAGATCCGCTCGACGGCCACCACCATTGAGATCCTGCACAAGGGAACGCGCGTGGCGTCGCATCCGCGCAGCCGCACCCGCGGGCATGTAGCGACGGTTCACGAGCACCGTCCGCACAGCCACCAGGCGCACCTGGAGTGGACGCCGTCGCGCATCCTGGAATGGGGCGGGAAAGCGGGTCCGTTCACCGGCCAACTAGTAGAACGGATCATGGCCGGCAAGCCGCATCCGGAGATGGGATTCCGCGCGTGCCTGGGCATCATCCGGCTGACCAAACAATACACGGCCGCGCGCATGGAGGCGGCCGCCGAGCGGGCGTTGCGCACCGGCGCCTGCAGCTACAAAAGCGTGGAGTCGATTCTCAAGAACTCGCTCGATCGGCTACCAATCGCGCCTTCCGATGAGCCCGCGGCGCCATCCGGCCACGACAACATTCGGGGCGGCGAGTACTTCGAATAGGAGGAACTATGCTGGAACAACCAATGATGGACAAACTAGCCGCGATGCGGCTGCAGGGCATGATGGAGTCGCTCCAACAACAGCAAAAGGACGCGGGGATTGGCGAGCTTAGTTTTCTGGAACGGCTGGCGATGCTGGTCGACCACCAGTGGAACTGGCGCCAGAATCAGGCGTTGGCCCGGCGGTTACAGGCCGCCAAACTGCGCGGCAACGCGTGTGTCGAGGATATCGATTTTCGCGCTGCGCGCGGACTGGACAGGAGCGTGATTCGCGCGTTGTCGATGGAGTCCGGATGGGTAAAGAATCACGAGCATGTTTTCGTTCTCGGGCCAACGGGAGTGGGCAAGAGTTTCGTCGCTTGCGCGTTGGCGCAAAAGGCGTGCCGTGATGGCTATTCGGCCTACTATGTGCGGGCGGCGGCGCTGTTCCGGGACCTGGAAATAGCGCGGGCCGACGGCAGCTTCCGGACAATGCTGGCGCGGCTGAGCCGGATCGATGTCCTGGTGATTGATGATTGGGCGATGGCTCCGATGAAGGAGCAGGAGCGCCGGGATTTCTGGGAGATTTGCGAGGACCGGTATCAGATGAGATCGATGATTCTGACTTCGCAGATGCCGGTGAGTAAGTGGCATGAGCAGATCGGAGACCCGACGGTGGCCGATGGGATTCTTGACCGGATGGTGCATAACGCGACCCGGCTTGAGATGCGTGGTGAGTCGATGCGGAAGAAGCGGGGAGGTGCGGAGCCGGCAGGGTAAAGCTCTGCCGGGGTTGCTACGTGCTGAACGGGGAACGAGGCTGCGCCCCTTTCCCCGAACCCCTTTCCGGCTGGGGCCATTCTTCCTCCGCTGCGCTCCGGAGAGGGTAAGCGAGTCCTCTATTTCTTGACGAAGCCGAGCACTTGTTCCACAATCAAAACACCAGCGTCGCTTCGCTCCGATTGCTGTTCGACTTCAGCCCGGAATCGTGTTCGCCTTGCCTCCGGAATGCTGTTCGACTTCACACCGGAATGCTGTTCGCTTTGCCTCCGGAATGCTGTTCGACTTCGTCGGAATCGCCAACGAAGGCACAATCGGCCGACAGGACCCCGGCCTCCCCCCTGCTACGCTCCCTCCCGTGCATCCAGCCTCCTCCCGGGCGGCAGCGGGTTCTGTCTCGGCCGACGCGGAACCAACTGAAGCATGCCCCGAATCCGCTGAAAGAAGCTATTCAGATCAAAAAACGAACCGGATCTGCCCCTGCAAAGTACGAGGCCCCTGATAGCCGGTGGCGAGGCCGAACCCTGCATTCTTGGGTAGCGAGCGCGAAGGGATCAGCACACCGCTCGCGTCAAACGGTAGGTTGGTCACCGTTTGGTCGAGCGGACTCACCAGATTCATCGTCGTGTTCCGGCCCGTAATCGTCGACTGATTCGGAGCGTTAAAGATGTCCAGGCGAAACTGCACCCGGCGGGACTCACCCAGACGGATCTCACGGGCGACGGCCAGATCCGTGCTCTGGAAGAAGCATCCGCGCAAATAGTCAGCCCCCGATTCGAGCCCGACGCTCCCGACCGAAGGTCCGGTGAAAGCAGCGGTGTTGAATTGCCGATAGACATCACTGGAGCATCCGGAGCCGGGATTCCCCAAGATACGAACGCGTCCGCCGTAGTTTGGCGAGCCGGTGATGTTCTGATTCCCTCCGGCGCCCTGAAAAGAGGTGCCGACGGTGTAAGCGCCGCCGGTGGAGGCCGTCCAGACGCCGGATAAGCGCCAGTCGTTGGTGATGGTCTTAAGAATGCGGTAACCGCGCTTGGTGCCGGGAATCTCCCACACGAAATTGCCTTTGAAGATATGGCGGTTTGGGACAAAATTACCTATTAGCCGATCCTGATCGCGCTGGTCGGGACGCTCAGAGAACGTGCCGTCGGGGTTGTGCTGCAGGCGGGCGTTCGTACTGCCCCTCTGGACCAGTAAAATCTGTCTCT
>ENA-ORBV01017315-ORBV01017315.1-microbial-mat-metagenome-genome-assembly--contig:-NODE-17315-length-10318-cov-3.307685_pt1 | contig 10318 bp, 12 predicted proteins | sample MGYA00237777_ERZ505514 | MGnify/ENA primary metagenome ERZ505514 (study PRJEB26160, sample SAMN06269048) | microbial mat metagenome | isolation source: Oligotrophic lake microbial mat | place...
GTTATATCAGATGTGTTTCTGGCAGCCGATATCGCCATGCGTTTCTACACTGGCTTTGCGGAAGATGGCAGCATGGTCCAGGACCGCAAGCGAATCGCCAGGCGATACCTACACACGGGTTTCGTTTGGGATGCTTTGGCATCGATTCCGTTTGATTTCATCCAGCCCATAACCGGCACGTGGCATCCAATCGTGAGGATCAATAAGCTACTGCGCCTACCTCGCATCAAGCAGGCCGTGCAGCAGTGGGAGGAGAATCCCAACATTAGCCTAGTCGTGCCCCGCTCGCTGAAGTTGCTGTTGACATTCTTCACGGCAGGGCACTTTTTTGCCTGCGCATGGTGGGCTATCGGCGTGTTCGAAGGAATCGGTTCTGATTCATTCGTAAGTCCATGTGCTGCGTGCACTTTGAATCCGAATACTGATCCTATGTCTGAATACCGAACAGGTTCCCGGTCTGGATCTTGCAGAGAAAGGCAGGTGGTCGCAGTACATCACGTCACTGTACTATGCTTGCGGGACCATGATGGTATGGGCACATTTTAGTACAGTTTGTGCCTGTAGCTTGTTCATGTTGCTCTATCACCAATCAGGGCGTCGCGACCAAGCATAGCCCATTGGATGAGGTTCCCAAGACTCATTTGGAATCAGCCTTCACTTTCGTCCACCTGCTTTGCGGCATCCTGGTGTACGCCTACATTTTAGGTACCAACTGAAGCACTTGTTTGGCATATAGGGCCTAGTTGAGACACTCACGTGCAATCGTGATGCTACCAGGATCGATTGGAACATTGGAGGACACCACTTCAACTGCAAATTACCAAACATTTCAAGGCAACTTGGATAACATCAAGAGATTTATGATCAATCACGATTTGCCTGAAACGCTGGTTGAAAAGGTGACGAATCAAAGACATTTAACACATCGGTCAATGACACTTACCGCTTAATGTGGCTCAGGTGTGGAACTACTACTCATACATGTGGGAGAAGAAACAAGGCTTCGACTCGCGTCACCCGAGCATGCGTGCGCTGGAGAGCCTGCCGTCAGTGCTGAGATCAGATATGGCGTATCTGCTGCCGAGGTCGATCATACTGAGATCCCCGTTCTTTGAAGGACTGGAGGAGGTACTCGAACACTGATGCGAGCATGTGCGCGTTGGGCAGCCTGATTAACAGCGCGGCGTTTATCATGCAGGGATTTTGCGTCTATCTGATGTCGAAGATGCACTCCGTGACCTGCATTCCTGGTGAGATGATTGTCCGAGCTGGAGATATCGGAAACAAGATCTATTTTGTCAATTCAGGTAACGCGTTCGCAGAAACGCAGCGAATGAGTTGGGGTGTTTTCATCAGTGACGAGTTGATCGCTTGCAGGCCGAGTGGCTGTACTCGTCGGGCCACAGAAGACGCCAATCAGCACGTTAGGTGACGGCGATTCATTCGGCGAGTACTCCTTGCTGTTCAATCTGAAGAGAACTGCATATTGCAAAGCTCTCACGTACTGTGACCTGTACTCACTGGACAAGGCGGATCTCGAGACGGCCATGAAGGTACCGGCTACAGCATAAATGATGTTGCACCCTGTTGATCCCTCTCACAATCTGCTCTTCTGTCACAGATCTTCCCTCCATCATCAACGGAGCTAATGAAACGAGTCAAGCAAAACCGCGCTTTCACCAAGGATAACGAAAGACAAAAGCTGGGTTTACATGTGGACAATCTGATTCCAGGAAGCAAGCGCAAGATTAGAGTGATTGAGGTGAATGAACACGACCGCACAGTTTCGAAGGCGATTGAGCAGGAGAAAAGCCACGACAGCTCAGTGCAGAATGTTCAGAATCGTGGCGATGCGGGCAGTGATGACGATGATGACCCGTGGGTGGTGCTGCCCTCTGCACCTTGGTACCGGCACTGCCAAGTAGCAGTCATGCTCATCATCATGTACAACTGCTTTATGGTCCCCTACCGGGTATCGTTTCTGCACTACAACGGGGACGATAAAGCTTGGAGCGTGCTGGTGATAGACATTCTTTCCGACCTGTATCTCATCTGTGATCTTATTCTGGCGGCCCGAGTGGCTTACGTGGAACACGGTTATTATGTGTGTGAGCCCGCATTGATCTGGAGACGCTATCTAAGGTCTCACTTCCTGGTGAATTTGGTGTCCGCAATACCGCTCGGTAAGATTGCATGCCTTTGCGAATCCAGTCACTGGAAATTCATGATGTGCTTTCTGGTTCATGCTGGCAGACTACATCATGTGGGCAGCCACCGCTGTTCGCAATCCGGCGTACCGTTTGCTGAAGCTTCTACGAATCTTCCAATTCTACGAGATCATGTCGTCTCGATTGAGAAGCAGCCGCTATCATCGGCTCATGAAATTATTTGAATTAGTCCTGACAACACTGCTGTTGGCGCATTGGATGGCGTGTGCATACTTCTCATTTACATATCTGGAAGGCTACGAGGGCGTGTGGCTCCCAGAGCCTGAGCTAAAGCACGCTCATCCAGTGTTGAAATACTGGCGAGCTCAATACTTTGCGGTAACTATCTAGGGTCGCTTCACTTATGTTCGCAGTTTTGCATTGCCTACTGAAACGGTGATCGGTCATCGTGTACAGATGTGCCTGCTGACTGGCGCCGGCAAACAAATTCCTCCCGTGACCGACGCGCAACATTTGTTCGGATTGTTTTCGCTGTTCTGCTCTGTGTTCATCATTGCGTACCTCATCGGGAACGTAGCTTCCATTCTGGCCAACCTTCATATCGAGAGATCACTCTTCAACAAAGAGAAGCGATTTGTTCTCGACTACCTCAAGCATCGCAAGATGCCAGACGACTTACATCAGCGAGTAGTTTCAGTTTTCGACCAAAAGTGGAACTCGCAGCAAGGTTCTGACCCCAACGCAGTGTTGGCGCAGCTACCTAGGTACGATCAGGTTGCAACTATAGTGATTCTGAGGCTGTAGCTTGCTGAAATCACGTTGTTTGACTGTTCAGAGTGCTCCGCTCAGAAATTCTTATGCACATTTGCGGTGGAATTATTCGGGACATTCCTTTATTCGCCGATGCACCGACCGAATTTACCCAATCGCTTGCCTGGAAGCTGAAGTTTGAGGTGTTTCCTCTGGGAGAACTCATTTTTCGAAAGGGTCACTATGGGGATCGGATGTACTTTATTGTTTCCGGTCAGGTTTCATTGCTGCTACCAGTTTATCGAGCAAACGAAACCCGAAGCAGCAAAGGGTTTGATGCGTTCCGCACTATCAAGAGCTCCACCCTGCAAACAGACGGCATGTTTCCTGACGCTGTGCCCAGCGGTCGCACTGCTAATTCTGCCGCCAAGTATCTTGCTACAGACGTAGACGCTAGTGGTCCTAGCGCAAGTGATACTGGCGGTGTTCGATCTAGCCGTCCAGCATTATTGACTGTGCCTAACTCTGGAGACTCGCGCCCGACTGGAAAAGAGGTTCTTGGTCCTGCGGTGAATGACGAGCCTCAGGACGACAGAGAATTCTTTTGGAACAGCCCGCAGCTCATCGATCAATCTTTTATGGTGGTTGGCCGCGGATCATTCTTCGGTGAAGGGGCTCTGTTTACTGGTGTGCGAGCTGCAACTGCTCAGGCACTAACAGCGTGCACGCTTCTCTCGTTGGACAAAGCTGACTTCAGGAATATTTTTGCTACATTCCCGGATCTGCTTGCGAAAATCACAGAACTTTCGCAGACGCGGCGGGCTAATACCGAGAAGCTAGCAGCCGCGCTGGCCAGTCCGCCCCATGAAGAGTCCCCTACCGCGTTTGAGGAGCAACCTCTAGTGGATAAAATCAAAGAGCCTGGCGATGCCGTTGCCGCACACGACAGGTCACAATCGGCTGATGTTGGAAGCAGGCCCAGTGATCTACAGCCTGCACAGACTTTACCGCTGGACTACGTCAGGACTAGAAGCGCGATCGCGTCTGATAGCAGTGCATTAAAGCGATTTGCAGCAGCAGCCCAAGCAGCAGCCGCACAAGCTTCAGTCGCAGCAGCATTTGGTGGAATCAGGAGGATTTCCGATATCACTGACTTGACTGGTCGCAGTCAGAGACCTGTTTCACATAGCGCGCAGCGCGCGTCGATGATAACCCCTGCCTCGCCCCTAAGAGTTGTTCCATTGGGCGAGGTTACAGCTGACCGTTCATCTAGACGACCGTCTGTGGAACCTTCACCTGTTCTTCTATACCGAGCGCGTCTGTCGAAATGACCGAGGCTTACATTAAAGATATATATGGTATCATCATAGTACTATATACGGTATCGCGTGGACTTGGCTCGCGATCGAGTTTCGAGTCGATCGATGACATTTGAATACCATCATCTGTTATCGGTAGCTATACACTTGTTCGCAGCATACACTCGCCCAGCTCAGTCACACAGCTGTGCAAGCTATGGATCGTGAGCACCCGGCGCCGGTCACAAGCACTAGTCACTAGCGGCTCAGCTGAATGCTGGATGACCGACATTGACCGTAAGCTTGACTCCATGATATCAGCTCTGATCATGGCGTCAACTCTTTTAGGGTTGCTCCAGTGACATCGATTCAGAGTCAAGTTCAGAGTGCCCTTCTTGCTTGACAAGCACATATAAAAAAAAATTGGTGAGCGATATATTGACAGCCAGATCTCCGTCCTGATGGATCCGGATCAAGCTGCGACGAAAATCCAGAAGCTTTATCGGGGGTCCTCTACTCGAAAGGCGGTGACCGGTAAGGCGGCTGCAGACCTGCTTGACAGTCGTGTCTGACCATGTCGAGGGTTGGTCCTATTAGATGGCAAGACGGCGAATGACAAGATGCCCTCTGACGTCGGTGGAGACCAATCACTCGCTTCAACCGGAGGTACAATCCTTAAGCTTGCTGCTGGTTTCCAGCTATAATCGCTTACTTTTGGTTGGCCAGCATTTTCGCCAGAACTGCTAAACGCTCTGCCTTCTGCTATGTTTGGTCAAACCTTGCAAACTAAGGAGGTCGGTAACTTTTGCGTTGTGATGAGCTTAAGGCTTGATTCAACATTCATCCTTCTTGGGTTGCAGAGGTACTTGGCGACATACATCGCAAACTTGGTGGCAACCATTGCTGGCTCTGCTGTTTTGCGACTTCTGTTTGGGCGCTGGTACGATCGACTTGACGCGGATGATCATCATCTGGTTACATATCTGTTCAACTTTTGCGTAATAATCAGGACCTTGCCGTTCTTTATCTGGAAGTGGGTGTTGGTTGTGCAGCTGGTTGCTGCTGTTGGTACATTCATACGCCTCGAGAAATATGAGCGGCAACAAGTGCCCAGCAAAGGTACATCTCTGACTGGTGTGATCACGATGTTGGTTACTGGCTTAGCGTTGTTGTACGGCAGATCGTAATCGCGACGGAGCAGCTTCGCAGCGTCCGAGGTACGCTCGACCATTGATGACAGCAGCGCTGCTGATCGTAACGGATGTGTGGTGTGCATTAGATTGAGTGTCTTTTCCAAGCTACAAAACTCCGTCAACCCGTTTGGTACAGGCCTTCTGTAGAGGTTTGAGTTGGACCCCGCATGTACACATTCTCGTGTTTCCCGACAGTGAACTTGACCTGGAAGATCGATCGAAGTGAACGCATCAGAATCTGCACCGCAGCTGTCACACTGCTTCCAGTGCGATTCTTCGGCATCGTTGTGTCCTTGTTTTTGGCCTACATCTGTGCATTGGTGCGTGCGGTGTCGTGGGGGGGGCATTTTCTGTCAGGAACTGAGCGTACGTTTTCGTTGGTAACAGATGGCCGTTCGCGGCATTCCCAGCAGCAAACGAAATGAACCACTTCCTGCTGACCGGAGGCCGTGGCTGTTTTTGATCTCGGTTTGCGCGAGAATGATTCTGTTTTGGTATGCCAGTGGCTGTTTTCCAACGTCACAGCACTGTACTGAATGTGTGTCATTTTTCAGCACCGGATTTCATTTTATTCCCGTTAAAGGGAAGAAAGCGACGCAACAGGTTCTGTTCTAGTTCGAGTCAGTGCCCCGCGCTTGGAACACTCACCCCATGTGCTGTCACAGGAGGCTCCTATCTTGGTGTGCAACCACATCTCGTTCGTGGACGCGGTTTGTGCAGTCTATTTAGCACGCCCGTCTGCTGTTGCAGCTGCAGAGGTGAAGGATACTTTGTTTGTTGCGTATGTAGTGGTTTCTGACCCCTGTTTGGCGCGTGTAGCACGTGGGAGTTCCCATAATCAACGAAATATCCTCTGCGCTACAAGTAATCAGAGTTGACCGTCGTGCGGCTGATTCTCGCAAGCAAGTGATTGAGACCATGAAATCTCGTGCAAATCAACCCGGATGGCCTCAGGTATACACTTGCTGATTTGGACTGGTCTGCATGTATGCAAGTGAAGTCTTTGTTCGTTGCTGTAGGTTATTGTTTTTCCCGAGGGCACCACCACAAATCAACGAGCACTTATCACATTCAAGCAAGGCAAGTGATCGATTTCGTGCTACGGGGCTGAGCTGTTGCTTACGTCATATGTATACAGGAGCTTTCATTCCTGGCGTACCCGTGCAGCCGATGCTGTTGCGCATCTCGCATGATGTCGTTGATCCATCATGGTGCGGTCGCATCTTATGCCGCTAGTCCTCCGTCGTTGACTTACATCTGTAAACCTCTCAGGGTATCCGCGGGTCCTTCTCCTGGGCACACCCTTCTCCGGCTGCTGTGTGAACCTGTCAACAGCATGTCAGTTGAATTTCTGGCACCATATACGCCGAATGAAGAAGAGAAAAAAGACGCGGGGCTATTCGCTAGCAATGTCCGAGCGCTAATGGCCCGACAGCTCGGAGTTCCTGTCACTAACCACTCGTTTGATGAGGTATTGCTGCAAAAAGAAGCGTTGTCGCTGGAGATGCCGCCAGACATGGCTGTCGACGGATTGGAACTCAAGACGGTCAATGAAGTGTTCAACGTCGATATGACGTTGGACAAAGTCAAAGAGCATTTGCATCGATTTAAGCAGATGGACAAGCGGGGAAAGGGTAAAATCATTCATTATATTTCGCAAAAAGCTGTGCAGCAAGCGCTCATTTGACTGGCTTGTAGGGGCGGTGAATTTGCGTGAGTTCTTGGCGCATTTCGGTGTGACTGAATCCCCGGAATTGGAGAACCTGTTTCGACTGCTGGATGAGACTGATACGGGTATTCGATTTTCAAACTCAGTTGCGAGCAACAACAACTGAATCGATGTACTGCAGGTGAAATCGATTTCCGCGAGTACCTGGTTGGCGTTGGTATCCTCCGCCAAGCTGATCCAGAGCAGATGATCCCGCTGGCTTTCAGGTTTGCCCTCGATTATACCCTTTATCATTTTTTTGCATCGCTGGTCTCGTAGGATCGCCCGTTATCTTGAATTTTCATCGCCGGTGTTCGTAGGATGCTGGACCTAGATGGCGATGGAAAGCTCGATTTGCCTGATGTGAAACGAGTTCTTCGGAGGGTTTTCAAAGTAAGTATTGGTGCAAACAGCAGTGCGATCATTCCGGTTATCTGGCTGAACTTAAGCTGTGCACAGGATGTCCCTGACGGGGAGTTTACCACGTTGCTGTCATCTATCAATACCGACTCCCAAGGCTTGATCGGTTTTGAAGAGTTCCAGCGTGTCGTCACCACAGACCCACGCTACATGCAGAAGTTTCGAGAGACGATGTTTCCCACGTGATTCCGTCTCGTCGCCTGCTAACTTGTGTTTTCCATCAAGCAGCGCTAAGTTTGATCAAATACAACGTGATCATAGACAACGCACAAGGGCACGTACGCACAATGCACGCACCGGTACTCTCTGGCCACTTGCGTCAAAGTCAGAACGGGCTCCTGTATCTAATGACGTCTCGACTGAAACGATTTGCGCAGTGCATCGTTCCAACTGGCATGCACATAGCCCACAGCGACCCTGAGCTGGGCGAAATTTGTTGATCCGGTCGATCGAAGCTTTGCCTGCTCAAATCGGTGTGAAACCACTTCCGTTCAACTCAAAATACCACACAGCAGCAGCAGTCGCGCAAATATGGACAAAGATAGCTATACGTAGGCTTCCTCTTCATTCAGTTCACGACATAGAGGCAGGGGGTGCTCTCCGGAAGCTCGTCCACGAACTCGTAATTAAGTGTACACAGCTCCTGCGACGTATGGGTTGTATGCAGTCTACGTGATTCGCGCACAGTAGTCTACATCCCGCTTACAATTGGCGGGCACGTGCGCAGAAATGCATGTCATCCGAGTCCATTAACAGCCAGAGTGGTCGGCTAAGGTCGCAAGGTATAACTCATCTTTGTACCATGGACATTGAGCGTGGCCGTGACAGCCTGGGAGGTCAGCAAGTGAAGAGACAGCTGGATCTGCGATCGTATGATGTCGAACAGAGAGACTGACTGAGACCTCAACGGCGCTGGAATTAGGAAACACTTTCAGACGACTCAGTGCATGACGGTGAATCCTGCGATTATTGCAAATCGCCACTCGCCCATCTGCTATCTCAATCTCGAATGCTGGTACCCTTTAATGGCATCTCCTACAGGTAATCTTTGGCGGAGGGAAAAGGGAGCCCGCGGAGACGACTCAGTGCGTGACGCTGAACTTTCTAATGTACTACAATCGTCAACTCACCCGATACTGTCTCAATCTCCCATGCTGGAAGCTCATGGTCGGCTTGTGGTACAATAGATCACAGGGCTAGGGTGTCGGCCTAGGTCTTGACGGCCGAGAGGAAAGCGGCTGGTGCGGAGTTTTGGTTGACCGGATACCGAGTCGTACTGCTTTCCAGGGCTGAAGGGGCTGGCGGACGGAAAACTTCCGGAAGGCTTGAATGTAGTGTGAAGTGCATCAAGCAATGCCTCATCAAACACATTCAGTAGCGGGGTTTGGGTCACAGAGTGCCATGGTTTAGCTCAGATTGTTGGATCGGCGCATCCTGAGGAGCAAATCCAGATGCACCGCCTTCTGGGCTGGCATGAGGGTGGATGAAGAGTAATGAAGACGTCGTTGTATCTTCTGTTTGAAGACTCCCGCATCCATGTCGGGCTCCTCGGCCAGGCGTGCTCTTCCCTGAAGTGAGAAGTTGTAGACGGCCCTTTTTGCTGCGGCATCCTCTTGCCAGAATACGCCAGATCCTGATACCCAGGTGGATTCCGCGGCTTCCGCTGACCCAGTAAGTAGGGCGCGTATTACGCGCAGCCGTTGCATGCAAGAAAAGTCGTGATGTAGGGAAGGCGAGTATTGGATGCGCCTCTTACATTATCGAGCGCATTGTGACCTGTTCTCAAACTTCGGCATTCGCACGTCCTCTCAAGTTTTCGATGCCTGTTGCTGTCGGACGGTTCGAGTTGAGTCCGCTTGACTGGGCTGTCGGCTTGCACTCGTATCTGGTTTGTGTGCATGCTGAACGAAGGGCTAAAAATCCAGCAGTGCTGACTGAGCGAGTTTCCCGCGAAATTAGCGACTTCGGCCGCATCCACCAGTAAACCTTTCGTGGATGGCCGACCAAGTTGACTCGCTCGAAACCCTGGTTTTGACGCCTGGTACCAGCTGCAAGCCCAAAACAGTAAGACTCTGTCATCGAGCTGCTCCGCTGGACTTTCACCGATTTCGCACCGATTTGCGCAGGCATGGTTGCGATCGATCAGATCAAAGGGGTACGCCCGGCTCAGGGTAACTGTTGGGTAGGTGCATGCGAGTTGGAACGAACCGCTGCGCAAATCGGTTCACTCGAGATGATGTCATTCGATAGGGGAGACCATTCTGAGCGGAATGCAAGTGGTTTCACACCGGTTTACGCAGGCATTGCTTCGATCGGCCATTGTGTTTCCTCGAACTGCAGCCCAAATGGGCCTGTTGCGCACGGCTAGACTAGCGATCTCGGCTTTGTGTATCCTCGACCGGAATCATACCCAAACCACTATATGCGACACGGGGTATCCAATGATGTGTTAACATTGCGAGGAAACATCCCGGAAACTTCAATCTCACCTATCACCTCTGCAGCCTAAATGGGCCAATTGCGCACGTGTTTAGGCTAGGCTAGCAATCTTGGCTTTGTGTTCCCCCGACCGAAATCACACCCAAACGACTGACGATGACACGGGCTATCCAATGATGTGTTAACATTGCGAAGAAACATCCTGGAAGCTTCAATCTGACCGCTCACCTCTGCAGCAGTGATAGGTGAGATTGAAGCTTCCATGATGTTTCTTCGCAATGTTAACCCATCATTGGATAGCCCGTGACGCATTTAGTGGTTTGGGTAGGATAACGTTCGAGG
>ENA-ORBV01017316-ORBV01017316.1-microbial-mat-metagenome-genome-assembly--contig:-NODE-17316-length-10317-cov-9.216895_pt1 | contig 10317 bp, 7 predicted proteins | sample MGYA00237777_ERZ505514 | MGnify/ENA primary metagenome ERZ505514 (study PRJEB26160, sample SAMN06269048) | microbial mat metagenome | isolation source: Oligotrophic lake microbial mat | place...
ATTCTATCCTTAGAGACCTTCTTCACTGCTTGTGAAGAGTTGGGCTAGTAGCAACTAGTCCGATGCGCTGAGAAGCGCATCTTTTGTGAATGAGTCATGACCCCGTGAGTCCCGTATGAGGATACTCTATGTATAGCCAATTATAGGCAAATTAGGGTATTGCATATGCATGTCCTATTCTAGGCATTGCAGGCTGCAATTTGCCCAAGTGCCCAACTGTCAGATTTGCACAGAAAGACATGCAACTGCTAACATTTTCCAATGTTGAAATGTGCATCAATTGCATCAATTGCATCATTGGTCAGAAATGACATCCATGTTGTTAAGTTGATGCAAGCTGACATGTCCATGCACAAGGGAGGAGAATGTCAACGTGAATGATTTTGTGTGTGTGCTCTGTTTCTTAGTCACAAAATCACAGTTAAGAATGCAATGTGTTTTGATTGTCCGACGTGTACAATCATCACAATGGGAGGCATTCATGCATTTTGAGTTTGTCTCTCGCACATGCTACAATTATATCCTTTTTATTTGTAAAAAAAAAAAGTCACGGTTTGGACAAAAATCATGCTTTATGAATGCAGTGACAACAACTCAACAACTGTGCAATGATTTTTGTTTTGCCATAACAGAAACCAAATGTTTGGGACTGCAATTCCATTCATTGTGCTCAGTTGTGCTATTTGAATGAATCTGTTTGCCTTAACAGCAGCACCCAGAGGAATCGTGGACCTTGTCGTTGAACAATAGCGAATCATTGCATGGAAAACATTTTCTCAATCTCTGTTTGTGTGTTGTCCAGACACTTTTTCCACTGTTAATTGTCTTTTGTCCCCTTACTTTCTTCTTCACAATCTGTGACAATGAATATGCCTAAATTTTATTGTTTTAAGAGGCTAATGCCATTACAGTATGGGATTAGTACAGTAAAGAGCACTAGTCTAGCTCTAGCTAGCTACTAGCTAGCTAGCTAGCATAGTAGTAGCTCACTAAACTAATGATGATGTGACAAAGTAGACCACGGGTGTCACCCGAAAACTCAAGATTGGCCATTATTCATTGTGACGGAGTGTTACCGCGGGACCAATCCGAATCGTGAGTGTCGACGAGCGAGCCTACCAGTACCAGCACGTACATACGTGGTTACCACAAAACATGAGAAATCTCACACACCGATTTGTGCACGAGCATGGTCGGCTGTGGGCTACTTATGACTTAAATCAATCGGAAGCTAGTTGGCTATGACTGTTTGTTGCTAGTTAGCTTCGGCCGATGTTGAGGCACGACCTAGGCTTCGGTGCCGAGGGCGAGCATGGGGAACTACTCGGCACCAGTACTGAGTCTACGCGAGGTTCCACAAAACATGAGACGAATCGAAGTCGATCCCATTAGCACGATCGATCTTACGCAAGCACAGGTTGGGCAACACCGCTATAACAAGTTAGCTTCCCACAGCAACAGCCTTCCATCAGACTAATATCCTTGTCACACCTGCCAAGTGTCGGCATCAGTTTCCCATCAGATAGAAAACATACATCCATCATCTCACTTTTCTAATTTGTCTCAAGCGACAGCAACAACAATAGCTATCCACAACAACAACAACAACAACGGCAATCGATTTTCGTCGATTTTCCGAACCTTCTCACTCGCACATCTCTTACTTCCGAACACTCACCCGAAGAGCACAGATACCTTTGTTGTGCTCACCATCCATAACAGCCACAATAGCAGTTGGTCAAGTGTGGTTGACGTAATTGGCTGATAGTGACGCGGTCATCATTCCTTGTTTTCTGTCCCCAAAAGACTTTTTAGTCTCCTACACAACTATTTTCTTCCATTCATATATTATTGAATGCATCCTCCTACACAGACAAGCATGAAAATGCCTCATGTTGACGACTATACCTTGAGGTCTCCGTCGTCGCCGCCTCACCCGGCGCAGACCCACCATGGCCATGATGAAGATCGAGCCCCGCCGCGGGTTCCTCCTCACGACACATCTGCTGCTAGTGCCGCTAGTAGTCCAGGGACAGGCCATGGCAGTGACACGACTACCAAGCACCAAAATCATCATCATCGCCAATATCGGGACAAGGCCTTCTCCTCTAACAACAGTGAAGCCGAGATGATGACGACTTCCACTTCGTCTCATCATGATCCTCGAGAAGAAGAAGTCTTTTCGCCGCACCACTGGCAGCGACATTCCTCGCCGTATGCCTTTCAAGATTTGACGCATTCCAGTCACGTGAACACTCCTCCGTCGCCTCAGCCGCCTCATCATCCTCGGTATGAATATGGACCATCGTATGGAGGAGGAGGACCCTATCAACATCCTCCTCCTCCGCCGCATTATCATCATCCTCATCATCCAGATGCCCCTCACATTCCTTTCAGTCATCGTGGCGGAGGGGGTGGCGGAGGCTACAGTTACTATCATCATCATCCCAACAGTCGACCTCCTCCTCCTCCCATGATGCCCATGGAGTCCCCGCATCATCATCACCCATATCATCCTAGTCATCACTATGGACCGTATCATCCACATCCTGCCTATGGTCCTCCAGCAGGAGCGGACCATATGGGTCCACCTCCGCACTTTGGAACGCCACCGCCCGCCCTTCGATATCCATTTGGGGATCCACCACATCACGCATCTTCCACACCATCACCACCACCACCCGGGAGTGGTACCAGTTATTATCATGATCAACAGTATCCCAGTTTTCTGCCACCCTCCGCCTCGATTGGTTCTTCGTCTTCGGCGGCGGCAGCCTCCAAGACGACTCCTCCGTCCCTAGTACCGCGATGTGATACCGAAGATTCGTCCGATTATGATTATTCGGGAGGATCTCATCACCACAGCAGCAGCAGGCATACGAGTCATCATCATCCTCATACTCCCTACGATACTTTGTCACCCCAAAGTACGGCGAGCAGCAGTGCCGTGGGTGCCGAAGTGAATCAAGTGGGTCCTCATGATGTTCTTTGTGGAAGGTATGTACATATCTTATATATACATTTCGTCTTTTGTGTATTTCATCTGGACATTGTGCACTCATTTATTATTATACATTGTCCTACTCTACTCTACTCTACTATACTATACTACAGAGGAGCACCGACCAACTTTCATCCGGGTAATGAATACTTTCGAGATTTGGTCAAACAATATCAAGGTCAATATCTGGCATCCAAACGTGCCGACAAGCCCTTTATTGCCAGCCATATTGTGCAAATCATTCAATCCCGGGGTGGTCGCTTTTTGAGACGTCACAAGCGCAATGGAGTGTCCTGGGAACGAGGACACTTTGTGTGGGTGGAAGTCGATCCCCAAAAGGCCTACGAAAAAGCTTGCCAAGCCCTGCGAGAAGGAGCCCCCGAAATTCGTCGCAAACTACGAGGCTCGACTTCTGCAGATAGTGCCGAAGATGAAATTCAGGACGAAGACGAGGATGATGACAACCACCACGAGCATGAGAATATTGAGGATGATAACAACGCCGAAGTTACCACCACATCTCAACATGATCACCACCGCCGCAAGAAAGCCCCGCCAGTCGTTTCTCCGGCTGGTGTTTCCTCTTCTTCTTCTCATCGGCATCATGCTCCTCCAAAGCAGCCGCAAGAAGAGGAAGAAGAAGCAGGAGAGAGAATGGAAGAAGACGGAGCCAAGCGGCCCGAGGGTACCAAATCATCGTCATCATCACCATCATCCGAGTCGGATTCCCAGCAACCCAAGAAGGAGAGTTCAGCTGAGACCATGAAGGAGGAAGGACCAAGTGGAGATGATGATCGCAACGATGAAATGCAGGATAGTGAACAACGAAGTTAATTACATGTAGTTGAGAAGGCAAATCCGCTGCTGCACCAACGCGCGCGAGAAAAATGTTTCAAGGAAAATGAAATGAGCCTTTGTATATTGTTGCAGACAAAGAGAGCTACCATCCGTTTTATGAAAAAAAGACGTTGCATGCATTCCAAATACATACGAGAATAATACATAATGATAATAGTTAAACCATAATAAGATTAACGTTTTAAACTATCTGTTGATCGAATTGTGTTCTTACTTAATAGTTGTTGAACTACAACTAGTGCATTGCTACCGTCATCTAACTCGATCTTGATTACGCAATATTGGTGGTATAGGTGTCCTTAAGAAAAATCAAGGTCTAGAACAGAACCAGCCCTTAAAAAAAAATTCAAAGAGTCTGACGGGTGTGACGCTTGATGCCCAAAGCAATGCTGACGCGGTAGCTAGTCCTGTCTCCTACCATCTCCAACGAAAACTTCCTGCCGGTGTTGGTGGGCGGCGGTGCCATTCAGCGTATCCACCCGGTGCTGTCGCAGTGATGGCGACTGCCGCTGTTGAGCTTTTTTACACATTACAGTAGTAGCGGTTAAATCCGAAACCACAGTATTAGGTTGCGTGCAGGAAAAACTGCGCGATATCTCTTCAGCTAAATAGTGTCTGATACTCAAGCATCATGCGGTAGGTGTAACATTGCATGTCTTCTCTTCGAACATGACGTTTTACATTGTTGCGTGAATGCTCGGCAATGCGCTGAGCTACCTCTGGATGAGTGTGTACCCACGCAATCTGGTCCACAAGGTTGCTCAAATCGTAATTGACGGGAACATAATCAATCCATGGCTGCAACCGTTCTGTAAACCATTCTCGGTACCGAGTGGATTTGAAAACCACGCTACCCAATTTCATCAGTTCTGGAAATCTGGCAGTAAATGCTGGTGATATGAAGCGGAAAGGGAAGGATCAGACGGACGCCGGTACTATATAGAAACGATACCAAAGGTCCATGAGCTTCTTACCATTCCCATCCACATCCAAAATGTACTTATATTGTTGCAATTGAAAGTAATATTTGTGGCCTGCAAATCGTAATTTTTCACCAGTATTAAAACTCTGGACGTTTTTGGCAAAGGCAAAGTCCGCCATGACGGTTGTGACATTTGGATCTATGGGGTGCACATCTTTGCCTCCAAATTTACGAACGAGTTCGAATCTTGGGGCATCCAGCCGCCCGCCCGTTGTGGATCCTCGCCAGACAATGGCATCCTTCCTCCGACTCAGTCGTGGCGGAAAAGGATTTACGGTATATTTGACATGAGCATATGCATTGTAGTAGGGGATCATCAAATCATGGCTGGCAAATGATTCGACATCAGCATGATGGGCTTCGTCTGGTTGAAAAAGCTTTGTACTTTGATAGCGCATGTCGCCTTTGTTGTTGTATTGAAGTAGTAGGTTGGAGATGTCTTTTGGAGGCGGTTGATTGTCGGTAAAGTAACTCATTTTACAGACCGAAAATATGGGGATTGTGTCTTCAGGATATGTTTGTAAGGCGGAGTCATGAAGATGAAAAAAGTAGGTCGCATTCAATGGCGGTCGATGAGCGGCCACGGGCTCTAAAAGCCAGCGAAAAAACTTTTCAATGTTGTCTTGTTCTTTCATGTTTCCATTAAAAGTCTTACTTGCAACGACGGAAAGATGATTATTCTCCAGTGACAAGGCTATATGATTGTCCGATTTCTTTGTGTGAACCAAGACATCCTCTTTTTTCAATAGCACACCCGTCGCATTGATCTGTTGTCGAAAATACTGTAAATCGTGTTCTAATCCAGCATAAAAATTTCGTTCTTCACAGTTGTGATGTTTGGCAAAGGCCAGCCACGATCGAAGTGATGATGGTGGCATTCGGTGGAATCGTTCCCTGTAGTTTAGTTGAAATAACTGCCAATCTTCCAAAGACACATAATCTTCATGGATAGAAGAAGAATAGTGGGTATTGTCATAATGCCAAATGACCAAGGGAAGGACGATACTCCAAACACCGAAAACCAAAATGGCCATCCACACTTTGTAGCGGCCCTTGATGCGACAAAAGGACTTTCGAAATGCGCCTAACAGTGACATTGTTCCCTTCCTTTTTTGGTAGATTATAATGTCAATGAATGCCTTGTAGTATCCCAAATCAATTTGTCTGAGAATGTCGACTTGTTTGTGAGTCTTTTTTGGGTTGGGTCAACTTTTTCATCTACATCCATTACAGTACAACGGAAGCTGCTGGAGGTTTGGCTATTGATTCTGGGGGCACCCTTAGAGCTGCGTCAGCGAGACGGGTATCAATTGTCGGCAGACTTGAATAGGCGATGGCTTTGATGGACTTTTCCAATTTTGAGCCGCTGAAAAAACAATCCAGACCCGCCAGGCGAGACGAAATGTAATTAGGCCGAGTAGCTTCGAAAGAGAAGGGACGTAAACAATGTTCGAAGGCTTCTTCGTCGCTGCAGATACTATCTCTGCCCAAGTTGCAGCTGTTGACACCACTGACTAACTGTGTTCAGCCAGCCATTGAAAGTATTATTGTTCAAGCAGCAGGTGTTGCCACCGACAAAATAGGACAAAGAATTGGGCGGAGAAGGAATGACAACCAATTCCAAAAACTGGAGTGCTAGCGAATAGGTCTGCAACCAGGTTAGACACAATATAAATAGATCCAGCTGCGTCGACCTGATGTCCTAATTTAGAAAATACTTGGCGTCGTAGAGCACCTATGGCATCCAACGCCTCTTTGACCTTGATAGCGTCGTTGAGGTTGGTTTTGGTTTTGGTTGTTACGTTTCGTTGCGATCGGATATACAGTGTGTTTGACGCGGGTTTACGGGATTTATTTTTGATGTCAGTTCTAGTGTGCGTCGTCATTCATAATCCTGTTGGTGATGCCAGTTCTAGTGTGCGTCGTCATTTAGAATTCTTGTGGTGTCCCGCGCAATGGTGGAACCAGACATGGATCTTGAAGAGGCTTAGAACCTATTCCAAATCTGACTGCAAGTCATAGTTTTTAAGGGTAACTGGCAGAACTATGTAGCTATCCTTGCTACACACTACATCCATGCTGCTTATCACCCTTTACAGCAGCTAGCTACCCTTCCCTTTGAACCAAATGAGAAATTAGAAGCTGCAAATGCAGAATTGTAAGAAAATGAGTGCCAGTCAAAGTCACCCAAAATTTGAAACCCAACCGCAAATTTCAACACTAGAACCATGCCTACACCATAACATAAACCCTTCCTGGAGACATTTGAGGATAAATGAAGGGACCCCTTTGAGCCTTAACAGCACAAGTCTGCAATGAACTTTTAAACCAATGACAGCTGAAGAATTCAAATGATGCTAACATTGAAGCAATGGAAAACATCGTCAAGGATTTCAATGCCAATGATGTCAGAGTGGCTGCTTCATCAAGAGCAACCAGAGAAAACTAAGGTTGCCTTGGGCTCAAGTGACAAACAGGAACACAGAACATCATGGCAGCTCTGCACAATCTGTTTCATGCATGAAGGAATCAAGTTGGGCATCAACATGTCAACTGAACATCTATTGATGCACATCTCAAGTGCAGTGGGCTGGCATGGTTCAGAAATTCAAGGACTTAGGGTGTCATCTCCATCAAGTTGATAAATGATTTCCTTCCATGCTCATGATGTCGCCATTCAACATGTTCACATCTTTTGAGCAACCCTTTTCATGTAGACAGGCATTCTATGGTTTGAAGACCAAAAGAAATTAAGTCTGGTGCACACAGAGAAGTTAAATAGCAACAGGTTCAACATTGACAACAAGATTTGCTAACAGAGAGTCTTTATCTTTGGCATGGCTAGGTGTGTTGATAATGCCAACCCATGTTATCTTTGTGTGCAATTCATGGAAAAGTCTGATGTTGCAGACAACCTTTTTGGCTTCAGTGCTAGGCCCATCATCCCAATGTGATTGAGCACGCCTCAGCCTAACAGACAGGTGCATATCCTACCATTTGAAAGGAGTCTGCACTGAAGACTGCAAGAGGATCATGGCAGGCCAAGTTCCTCTCGCGAGGGAGTATGCAGGTGCCAACTGTCCAGGGAGTACCGAAAGTGCTACGTGCCTGCTAAGAGCTACCTGGTCCAGCTCCTACAGTGCTGCACTCATTAGCATTTGTTTTATCATAACTCGGGTCACGTCCCAAGTGGAGTCGCGTGTGGCCCATCAGAAACAACTTCCTGTGGTCCATCTCTTCATGAATATAATACTAGCTACTGATCTCTTTACTAGCGCCTCTCAACAAACAGCTGTGAACTTTAGTACTCTAGCTAGCTGGTTTTAACTCTTGAAATGGTACAGCTTCTGTTATAATATTTACATGATATATTTACAAAATAGAGATAGCATTGCTGCGATGTGTCGTATATAAGTGGATAATGATTGTGCTCCAGGCACAGTCATTGCATATGAAGTTTAATTGTTGTTGTTGTTGTGGGCCTGCAAGATTTGTTGCATCTTTTCATAGGTTTCTTGCAAGGACGTGCGTGTTTGACGACTCGAGGCCAGTGCAACATTGGAGCGTAGCCATCGATGATTGCCTTGCAAAAATTGATTCCACGATGGTTGCCATCGATGAGGAACATAATCCAAGGGAGAAAACCCACGATGGTCTTTATGAAACAAGAGTTCGGGAGAGTGTTGTACCACAAATCTCACCATGTCCACTTTGGGAGTAGTACCAAACCAACAAATATCGTGCATGGGGGATCGTCCCATGTCATCTTGGACCCGCATCGATAGTTTGGCTTCGTGGACCAGAAATTGAAGGACCGACAAGTGCCCAGTCCGACAAGCCAAATGAACGAGACTTTCGCCCTTGGCATTGCAAATGTTCAACGTCTGATCGCGTTGGACACGTTTGACCAAGATTTTGTGCAACAAGCCCAAGTCGCCTTTTTCAATGGCGGCGAGGATATTGGGGGCAACGTTCTTTTTGCGGTCTCCTTGTGGCATGAAATAGTCTTGTGAAAACGTGGGTAATGTGACATTTTGCAAAATGTATTTGAGGACTTGGGCCGGTTTGGCTTTGCTCAGATCGGTCTGCCGTTGCTGTGGTGGTTTGGAAGCAGAAGTCGCACTACTCGTAGTGCTACTGGCAGCTGTGGATTCATCGGAACCAGGGCTATCCTTGTTTGCTTTGGCTGCCTTGCCATTTTGATCAATGTTGTTGAGAGTTGCTTGTATTCTATCCAACGAGAGGATACCAGATTCTAGGGCCATCATCTTGGTATTTGGTTAGTGGGAGCTTCTGAAACGAAAGTGAAAGATCCGTTGAAATGAGAAAAGTAGTACTAGCTATCTAGAGTTAGTATTGTCTCTCTGGAAGTTTTATGATCAAGTAGCCAGTACCAGTAGCAAGTACTTATTTTGATGGGTTACACTGATGAAGGAACGTACAGAGAAGCCTTTGACTGACCTTTCTTGGAATCTATTACTCTCCCAGTCAAGTGGTTACGGTTAGGAGCAGGTGGTGAACAGAAGGGAAGCCAGATTTTAATTCAACAAAAGCAGAATTCAAAATTCACGGATCACTTCTTTCTATCAACCTTCCCCCTTCCCCGATAAGAAAATAAAAAAGGGTTCAGTGATAGTTTCATATAGTAAGTTCCAATGAGAAGACATCTCAGGCGTACTCATAGTGACTGGTAAAATGAATTCGAGTCTCCGCTTGGCCAGTGGTTACGACGTACAGTACGGCGTACAATTTGTATGCAGCTGCTCTGCGCCTCTTCCAGCCGCTAGGTTGTGAGCTACAATAAGTTACAGTGATCCCGTTTTCATTGGAAGGTTCAAGTACAGTAACGGTTTTTTGTTCTCTGCCTTGCTGGGAGCCGTTATGGTACGGTTCCAAAGAAAAAGGAAGCTGTCGTAGATAGAACACTAGAACTATTTAGCGAAGGTCATTGTAGAACGGCTCTTTCTGATGCCGGAGAATCAGAATTAGAGGTTTCTTCCCTTTTACTCGGAATTATGTCCTACATCTTCTGACGAGCCATTCCTGGACCTTTCGACGGTTCTGCACGCGCGCCCCTTTAATTGCAAAACACGATCAAAACATAAGAATTCTATCGAAGCGCGAACCAGCAGTCATGCGTTGCGCTGAAAATCTCCCTTAGCACTTAACGCCAAATCGCATTCTCCCTTGTGACGAATTCTCCCTTAACAATTCTCCTACTGTTTTCGGGAGAGTAACAATTCTCCCTTAACAAAAAAAATTCTCCCTTGTCGCACACATTCTCCCTCATTTCAAAATCATTCTCCCTTGTAAGGGAGAATCTTATCAGCAAGGAAGAATTCTCCCTTACTCAACACACGACATATGCTATGTCACTAGCTAGCTTGCAGCACATAGTGCAACACAACAACAACAAATGCCAAGTAGTTTGTGTTGTTCTGTCTGTAAATGAACTGCTAACATCATGACTGACACC
>ENA-ORBV01017317-ORBV01017317.1-microbial-mat-metagenome-genome-assembly--contig:-NODE-17317-length-10317-cov-5.600586_pt1 | contig 10317 bp, 11 predicted proteins | sample MGYA00237777_ERZ505514 | MGnify/ENA primary metagenome ERZ505514 (study PRJEB26160, sample SAMN06269048) | microbial mat metagenome | isolation source: Oligotrophic lake microbial mat | place...
ATGATACGGCGACCACCGAGATCTACACCTCTCTATTCGTCGGCAGCGTCAGATGTGTATAAGAGACAGATATAAAGACAAAACCAGCTAGGTACTTTCGTAGGCTTCCAAAAAATTAGAGGACAGTCCTTTATTCTATTAAAAATACAATTCGATTTTCCAGGCTCTCGATTTGGATGCAAGTACTCGTATGTGTGCAAGTACTCGTATGCGTGCCTTACTATTTGCTGTAGACTCTCGAATCCATCGCCAAGACCACGATCGGCCTTGGAGTTCTTGTGATAAGCTGGATTCCAACAAGGCCGCAGGAGTGATGACGATGACCAATGCATCACAAATTACATCCCATAGCCTCGTGAACGCAAAACGGAGTGCAAATGGTCTGACCTTGCAGTGTGGTTCTAGTCAGCCAGAAAACTCGTTGTTTCCACAAAAAGAGGCGCAGCTATTTGGTCCATTTCTTCGTTCGTTCATCCTTCCACAGAGGCGGAGGGACGCCGCAATCAAAACCATTCAAACAATCAATATATTGTCGCAGTAGTGTTCGTATCTCAGAATCGGATCGAATCGATCAATTCGAATCATTCATGCATCTTCTGTTAATTTGCTTGCTTCGGCCAGTCCACGATTTTCTTAGTAACCGAAGGATGTTTCGCTGATTTCATCTGCTCGTAATGCTGCTAGAGTATTGTTGTTATGATGGCTATCGTCCACGCCAACGGCATGGCGGAGTCTGGCTTCCGCGTGATGGAGCCTGCCTTGCAGCCTCTGAAGTTCCTCCAGTGTTCGTTTTCGAACTTCTTTTTGTCGTTGTCGGATATATCCGCCGGCCACATTGTTGCCCAATTGATTGATAAATTGATTATAGGATAAACCAACGGCAGCTTTGCGGATGCGGTCATTCTCATCCAAGAATATTTCGACTTGGGCAAAGCCAAATCCAATCATATATTTGGTGTACGAAATACAATCGGCCACGAGGGGGTGATGGACGACAAAGAGATTCCATTTGCTCAAGACCAACATGGTTTGATACAAAAAAATGGCCAGAGCTCCCCACAGAAACAGCACGCATCTGAATACTAGGGAGGCTATGCAAAAACTGAGCATGGCCAAGGCTGGTCTGGACGTCCAAAAATGGACAGAAGAGGATTCCTGTACATTTTTGCCCGTTCTTGTCGATGAATAAAGATAGGCCAATCGTTGGGCTGCTTTTCGTTCGGTCAAGCTTTGTCGGGTGCTTTCTCTCGTAGACACAACGGACGAACCAAGTTTTCGTTTGCTGCTGGTGTTGGTGGTGGCGGTGTTGTTTCTCCCTACTCCTCCTGTTTCGTTCTTGCTGCTGTGGCTGCTGAAACTGACTTTCCGCGTGTCTGGTGGGGGGTCACTGCTGTGGCTCGATCCCATCCTAGTAGTTTCACTGGTCTCAACTCTTGCAATCTTCGCTTTCTTGTTTCCTTGTCCTCGTTCCAGACTTGAAAGGGACGATCCCCGGGAGGACGGCATACTCGTGACGCGTCGATTGGCTTGTGTGAATTATATGTTGGTAGTTGCAGTTGCAGTTGCAGTTGGTTATCTTGTCTTTTGATATACCTTGCTCCTGCTGATACTAAGTATTCGTTTGGTGCCCTACTCGTGGATAACAACGACTAACTGAAGACTTTGTTGGATTTCCTCCTGTCTTGTGTGCTTGTGCCAGACAAGACTTATTGGAGCAACAACTGGTGTATGCTATTACAACAAGAACTACGTACCAGTATGTTCTCGACTTCAGGATAGGACTTGCTGGTAAATACGGGCACATCTGTTGGCGTGTGTGATAGTTATGTTGTTCATAGGCGGGAGAGTAATAGTACTGTTCAGTAGATGAGGTGATATCTTGTTTATCGACGGAGCTTCGATTCGTGTACCTGCCGGTACTTGTACGAGGTACAGGCAGTTGCAAGCAGTTGTTAAAAGACTCCTGCAGTACGTACTACTAGCTAGAGTACCAATCTAATCAATAAACTGGGTTCAATCAGTGGTTAACTTGGAGTACTACGACGTACTGTAGTATTAGACTACACCCACCGCATATCAAAAGGGGGGCAGTTCCAGCTCTATAATTCCATGCAATGACCCTTCCAGAAAGTATTATTTAAAGCATCTTTATCTACTACTAGCTACTCCAGTAGTACTCGGAAATAGCCCGCAAAAGTCTTTGCTCGTACGGACTCTACGTACAATTCGGAATAGTAAAAAACCTGCATCCGAGTTTTAAAGTTCGTAAAACGTTAATTCAATGCTACCACGACCTCGATAGTCTTGAAATGGATACTCTTAGCAAACCGTGAATAAATATATTTTAAAGAGTCAACATTAATTTCAATGTAAGAATGCTGGGAAGTTGAATAATGTGGGTCTTCAGGAAATGTTGTTCCCAGTTCGGGTTCCATGCATAAGGAGGCAGGGAGCGTCATTATCGGTTTGAGACACTGTCCACTTCAGTCGCGTAAGGAGTCTTGCTTTGTTTTGCGGCACGAACTTCAGAACGCACATTTGGTCGATAAACAGTAGGTCAAAAATTATATCCATAGGTTTTGCTCTTCATTGGATCTTTCTTTCATCATCTACCCCATCTATAGTAAGCAAAACTGATCAAATCTATTTCATGATTTTGTGTTGAAAACCGATGACAATTTATTCCTAATTCTTGCATTGGAGGCACAGTTCTCCAGTCAAAGTGAAGACACCATAGGTTCAGATTCTCAAACCCAAATGACCAACAGTTTCAGAGTTCAGCACAGAAGCAAAACCTTCATCCCCAGGCATGAGCTCATAGAGGAGGGGGGGTTGAAAGCTTAATGATTCCACTTGGTGGTTGGGTGAGGAGAGGCCGCCTAAGTCCATGGCATGCCGCACATTGAACGATGATGTTGTCTTTCTCTGCATTCAACAGTGCCATTGGCCTTGGTTTAAAAAGCTACAATCTGCGGCTTTGTGACCAGGACTGACCCTTCATTTGCATGCGCATATTTGCAAGAGACACATCAATCTGTTTTGTGTCTACGTTGCAAACTTATCACATTGCTTCATGCTAGACTTTGTAGTCATCTCTGTTTTGTACCACCTCCACAAAACAGAGGAAGCATTTCTCCTCTGGCAGTTAATTGTGGACAAAAGACGATTTTTACTTCCTCATTTGCATTGTACAACAGGTAGCCAGCTCTTCTTGCTCTGGCATGGATACTAACTTCGCTTTGATACTTGGAGCTTGTACCTGTACCCAAAGTGAGCTACGCATCTAAAAGACTGCAGAACCACTACCTCAATCATTCAGCTGGCGAATGGCTTCATTGAAGTTCGCAACGGCATTTGATGTCTCCGTATCAATGGCTTTGCCGCAACCGATGGCATCGTAGCGTTCCATTACATTTACATCCTGCCCCTATTCATGTGCCGTACCGCTTGGCGTTGAAATAGTAGTCGCCTCTGGAGCCTTTATCAAGGTACCATCCACTGGCATGGGGATCAACGTGCTAGGGTTCCAACGCACCCCTCCTTGTTGATTATTGACAAGCTCAATAACGGGTACATTGCGTGCCATTGTCGCCAAGAAAACCTTCATTTCGAGCATGGCGAGATTGTAGCCGAGACAAAACCGAGGTCCAGTCCCAAAGGGCACAAAAGCGGATGGTGTTGTTGCTTCTTGAAACCACCGTTCCGGAACAAAGCCTGTCCAGGGATCCATATGCGCATTGTTGGCTTCTCGGATCACGGGATCCAATTGGTGCGTCAATCGATAATTGGAAAAGATGTTCCACCCCTTGGGAATCTGAAAGCCATCCACCGTGATTGTTTGTTTGGCCGTTTTGGGAAAGTTTCCCGTCACAGTGCCCAGTCGCAAGGCTTCTTTAATGGCCGCTTCCAGATAGGGCATTTCCTGGTCCAAGATGCGGGGTGTCAGCTCTTTGCCGTATCGTTGAACTATGGCTTGTTGTTCTTTCACAATTGTTTGATGCTTGTCGGGATGAAGGCCCAGCAAGAGTGTGGCCAACGTGAGGGTGCTGGCGGTCGTTTCGGACCCAGCAATCACCAGGACTTGGGCATTCTCAATGACTTCTTCTCGCGACAACTTTTTGGCGGGATCATTCTCGTCGACCGCAAAGAGCATGTTGGAGAGTGTGGACGAGTCAGGGCCTTTTTCTAGCAATAGATCAATCTTTTGTTCAATTTTCTCGACAATGTACAATTTGGCCTTGTACGAGGCGGATCGTCGGACCAACCACGGGACGAACGCCGATAGAGAATACAGCGCCTTGAGCCAAACCTTGACTTTGTCGCGAAATACACATGCTTCCTCGGTCGAGAGCTGAATGCCCAAGAATTGATTCTGCACAATGGCCATGGTAAAATCCACACAGACATTTTCCATTTTGACCACTTTCTGACCATTTAGAATTTCGGATTCAATAGTAGCTTGGGCGGTTTTTTGAATGGTGGGCAAGGCTTCCTTCAAAGCTTGAGGCGTCATGGCCGAGCCAACCAATCGTCGCAAAAAATCGTGGCGTTCCTTGTTGCGCTCAAACATGACATTGTTACTGCCAAAAATTCGAGGTCGATCATCTTTTTTCTTCTTTGCGGCCGACTCTTTTTCGTTTTCAAAAGGCTGTAGATCGGTATCCGCTGCTTCGGTGGCATTGGTGAATTCCATATTGTTGATCTTCTTGAGCAACTTGATGCCCGAAACACTGGCCACCGGTCGTCCCAAAAAATAAAACTTCCATACCGAAGGATCTCCCACTTTGTGCGATGCTTCTCGATAAAAATATTCGGGTCCTTTTCGTTGGCTGCCCTTTAAAATATTGCTGCCCAACCAGGGACATCCCAAACTACCGGGCGGGAGAGGCTCGGATATGGCGGGATCAGGTCTCGCATTGGGCCACAGCAAACGAGGCAGGATGCGGAATTGTTGCACAACGAAAGCGGACGCTGCCAACAGGACGGCGGCAGCCAAGCGTATTACGGGTGCAGAGACACGGCTTGCGTGTAGCAATGCAGCATTCTTCTTCTCCTCCTTTTGCCATAATGGCTGTCGTCGTTTTGTTGGGAGCCTCGGCGGTGCGGATGAGAATCCCCTTCTTGCGGTGAACCTTCTTGTTGGTTCGGTGATACCAGTACTATGCCCAGACGCGTCTACTGTGGTGCCAGAGAAGATCAGAACAGCGCTACTTGTACAGAGGACAGCAGCAAGTCTCGCCAGAAGAACAGTCTTTGTCATGGCTGATTGCTGTATGGACGTAAAGTAGTGTATTGTGAAGTAGCTACTTGGCCTCGTAGACTTCCAGTGCCAAAAATTCCGTCATGGCCGGAATTCATAGAAGATTAAATCTCATCTGGATCTTCGTTCGACGGGGAATCATTCACTGACTGAAGCCAGGCAAGATTGAATCTTCCTGATGGAAGGACAGACAAAAAAGCAACAACTGGAACAGAAGGTAGCAGCTAACAATGGTCATCCTGTTTGTAACTACAGCCTCTTTGGCTTAGTCTGTCATGGATAGATGTTGCTCAATGGGCACAACAAGGACATGGGAAGAGCTTCAGATTCAATGGTCTTTGCCCCAAGGGATTTGGACTGATGCATCAGTCTTTCCCTTCGACGCGTGTTGTTGCAATGGTCCTGCACAAGGCCAAGGACCCTGGACCTTGTCCTGATCTTCAACAAGACATGTCAGGTGCTGTCAGATTGACCATGTCCTGTCCTGTCAATGTCAAACCCAACATTTGGTGGCTTGATCACAGTGAGAAATAGCAAACAAAGCTGTGACGCGCAGAGCTGATCAGAGCCAAATGCTCATTCACATTTCCCTCTGTGCAAGAAACTTGTCAATCTGTTTGTCCAGTTTGTGAACTTGTCAAATTGCTATCAGATAGATTTCATAGCCATCTTGGCTTGCAACACCTCTTCCAAACAACGGAAGTGTTTCCATCAGCAAGCAACCTGTGAATGTGTCTGTCCAGTTTGTGAACTTGTCAAATTGCTTCCAGACAGATTTCAAAACCATCTTGGTTTGGGACACATCCACCAAAAGGGGAATGGTTTCTATTGTAGAGCCAGCTATTAGGTTGTGGATAAAGACAATTGGTCCATCATTCTGCTTGCAAGCCTTCCACAACATTGATTGTTTTGGTTTAGGTTGTTCATTCCAACGTCTTCCAAAACTGCCCTGGTCGCCCCGCGCTATGGCACACAAAAGGACTTGACGCCCTACAGTACCAGAAGTGGAGTTCTTAACGGCCGTCGGCGAGCCTTGTTAAATATGGTAATTACAGGGTGCCGTGTTTGCTACTTGGTACGAAGTACGGTACATGCATGCCAACGGCCTTCCTACCGGTGGGAGATTTCAGGAAGTAAACCACATTTTTTCTCAAGGTTTTGATAACCGGCTACTACAGTAGCTAATACTGGATAGGACCATCTCTGGTTACAACAAATCATAATTAACACCTACAGCTACTAGGCTGAAAAGGCAAAGAACCCCCATACGTAACAATGAAGCAACACATCTTGAACTTGCTGCTATGTGGATTGATTTTGTCGATTGCATCCGCAGTCGAGCCCAAAGCAAAAACCAGAAGAACCAAAGATGATGGGATCAACAGCAGGGCCACACAAAGCAACAATAATCGTCGGCCAGATGGACAACTTAGACGACGTGCTAAGAGTTTTTTACCCGACTTGCCGAATGAGGTCTACGCGGGTGCCGGAATTGCGGCTGCCAGCGCCGTAGCCGGAGCGTACGTTTGTGCCTCGACGTCGCTGTGGGTGAGATACATTACGGAAGGCATCGGTTCAGCTTGCAGTACTCTTGCTTCATCTCTCGGATTGGGCAATGGCGAGGAGGACGTGGACGAGGACGAGGATTCGAAAAGAGCTGACGAAAGCGAGGCGGTAGTACCATTTGAGTATTTTGACGAAAGCGAGGAGGTAGATTCATTTGAGTATTTTGAGACGGGAGCCCCGACTGAGGAGGAAGAGCCATCTAGTTAATTTTGTTGTTTGGTTTGGTCCGAGTTGGTTGCTCTATCGCTCGAACAGCAAGTCGAAGGATTTGCAGTCGGGTTGGTTTGATGGCAGGTTCATAAGATCTGATTCTTCCTTTGATTGGGTACATAATTTGACATTCATTCGGATGAACAGACAGTAAAAACGATTAATCTCTTGTCATTCTTCAAATATTTCAGAGTAAGAGAGAGGCCCATCCACTTTCGCATCAGTGTTGGAAGTATTATTTGTACGAATGTATCGCAATAGATAAAACGAATTTACTATTATCATGACATCGCTACTATTGTCGCTATGCATGCGTAAAAAAACTGAATGCACTTGAATTCATACCAATGCGCATATGTCCTAACAGATAACCTCACTTAATGCACGCGTTTCGCCTATGTTGGCTGAAAGCCCAGACAACGCTGTTCGGCGAATCCAAAGAAAAGCCTCCATATGCTTCTACAGTTGAGCCTACAGTAGTGCACACAAGCGAAGGTAGATTAGATATCCGACCAACCTCTTGCGCACTTTGCAACTCACCTTAGTTTCAGCTTTGAACCTCGAATTTTCATTTAAAACACAACCACAAAGGCATAGCCTTTTGCACAGTGTATATGGATGCAACCACAACCACCATCTTCAGAAAGAGAGCTCTGAGTAAACACCCGGCATCCAAGGAGATTGTTTTTGCAAAGCATGATGATGCCTTACATATTTATTGGAATGAAATTGAAGCCTGTTTTTGAATAATGTGATGACTCGGATGAACCACTCCTTTGTTATCAGCACTTTTTGGTGGGATCACTAGCAAAGAGCTAAACCCCATTGGACGCAAATCCGATCACGACCACAACCGCTCTTAACCTATACTTGACATTTTTGACGAAGCAGCCAACCTTTTTTGCAAACGGTATCATTGCTATTCAGATTGCTTATCCCATGAGTGTGTATAATAACAGTCAGTTTATTTGCATTATAAATTATTTATCGAATGTCGTCGTTCGTTCGTTCGTTCGCCTAAAGTCATCAAAATCAAGCTTTGTAGGTTTCTTGATTGAAAATGCATGTATAGCTACATGTACAAGGAAACGTGAAATGGGCTTATGGAACGAGAAAAGGGTATATATCGTTTGTTCGATCGGGGCCCTTGATTCAATAGCTAGTAGGTAGCAAAAGGAAGGACAACTCTCCATGCAGCCACTTTAGAAGGGACTGTCATCCATGCCGAGAGCGTCTTCCAAGTCGAGGAGGTCAAGTGCACTCTGGATGAGATTGGCGCAATTCCTGCCCATGCCAGCCGAAGTGGCAGCAGAACTTGAGGCTGGTTCGACAACACCATCATTCTCTTGCTGTTGTAGCTGCTGCTGTTGTTCAGCCGTGGGAGGAGGAACACTCTTTCTCTTTTGGTGAGGTTCGTCGTCGTGGTGTGATTCTTCTTCTTCTCGGAGTTCGTTGCGCTGGCAGTAGACATCAGGTCGGTAGTTTTGCGGATGACATTGCGGATGACACGCTGCTTTGGCGGCGCATGCCACCGAGGCCTTGGCCTTGCCGTAGGACAAGCCCAACATTTGTGCCACTCCTTTTTCTTCTCGTTCATAGGGGAGATCTTCATAGGGCATATCACACAAATCGTTTGGATTCGAGACCTTGCGCATGGCCTTTTTGGCGTTGCCATTGAAATTGAGTTCCCTGACAATGTCCACGGCCTTGACGAGGTCATCGCCATCTCGGGCGGCCCGCTGATCCGCCAGACCCAAGCGTCGTGCAAATATGCGAGAACTGCGAGAGTGTTTTCGGGAAACACTACGCAACTTGTCCGCCAAAAAGTCTGGACCCGCCTGTTTGGACTTGAGGACTCGTTGGCGGTGTAAGACCGCGGTCGAGAGTGACACGTAGTTGAAATCACGAGACTCTCGATGCTGTCTCGATAGGTACATTTCGCAGCCTCTCCCACAGTGAAAGCCCGGCAGTTGAGCAAAGGCGTCAATGTGTTTCTGGGCACGTTGCTTGTTAACCTCGTCAAAGCAGTCCTTTAATAGAAGATGATAGCCTTTGGGCTTCAAGGCATCGGCGTCCTCTCGGATTTGAGTCTTCAAAGCGACATACTCATCGGGAACGAGCCAAAGCGGATTTTCAGGGACATCCGAGTACGATATCAGGGCCACGCTGTCGTCTTCTGCAAACTTAACTTGCTTCATAGCGCAGTCTATTCAGTTCAGTTCTTTGTTTCTTTATTGTCTATTAGCAGTAGAAATAGTAATGCTATTCCAGTATGTCTAATAGCTTCTTGGTTGGTTATCAGGTGGTTGTTTGTGTGCTTATATTATGAGACTGTTTCCAAGGAGAAAGGAACTGACAGATTAGCAAGTACTAACTGGTACGACGTACCCGGTGGATAACCCCGTTCTACTACCATCCAGTAAGGCAGTACAGTGACTACTAACTTGGTCGGTTAGGATTCTTCGTTTGATGTCGGCAACGTTACCCTTAAATACGCTGGCATTCTCCAAAGTACTAAAAACTCGATATATATTTTGTATCGTAACTTTCGAGCAAAGTGTTCCTTTTCTTCAACTACAAGTACAGTACATGTATTCGCTTTGGAGTAGGAGAATGACATTTGCCAGGAGTATGACATTCTGCAGGTGTCGCAACGTACGTACAGTACAACCTGCCAATGTGGATGACATTGAGCAAAAGGTGGAACAGAGTATCGAAACGAACCGTTACCTTAATTTAAACTAAAACATTTAACGTTATATCTAGGATAAACATGTTTATGTTTTGTGTTCTCTGCGCCCTAATAGCCTTCTCAACAGTTGCTCAGCAGCCTTCCTTCGTTTCATTATTCTTTTAGCGTCTATGATGAGATTGATGACTTCCGTCCCATTGCCCCCAGTCGGACACTCACACATCACCAAGACCGGAAAGCATCTCTGCGTTGTCCATATTACCCGCTCGAAAGGAAGGCAAGAATTATTATCAACGTGCCGCAAGTCGACAAAAAGACATTTATCAATCTGCGGTGTAGGGTTCGCTCGTTTGACCAATGTACATATCTCTCGGGTAAAAGGAGTTCGTGTTTGGGGCGCAGTATCTCATCACGTGCGACAGGATCAATGTCTGCTCAGCTCTAGCTAGTACCAGTACAGTATAATGATACACTGACAATACTATGAACCCTATGGTGGCATTCGGAGTAGTATTGTAGCCTTTAGCAAGCCTGGTTGCTAAGAGCATCGTCAACGGTAACATCTATATTTCGAACCCAATAGTCAAAT
>ENA-ORBV01017318-ORBV01017318.1-microbial-mat-metagenome-genome-assembly--contig:-NODE-17318-length-10317-cov-3.877441_pt1 | contig 10317 bp, 9 predicted proteins | sample MGYA00237777_ERZ505514 | MGnify/ENA primary metagenome ERZ505514 (study PRJEB26160, sample SAMN06269048) | microbial mat metagenome | isolation source: Oligotrophic lake microbial mat | place...
ACCCCGCAGCGAAGAATGCACCCGCCCCTGCCGCTGAACCAGCAGGTTCGCGCGGCGCGCTGCTGTCGACGCACGCCCGTTCCCTTGATTCGCGGCTTCAGGTGGCGGCGCAGACCGACCGGCAGGCGACGCGCCGTGCCGCGGCCCATGTGATCCAGCTGGCGCGCCGCATCGCCCGACTGCTGCCTCGCGTTCCGACGCTGCTGCCCGTGCTACCCGACGGTGGACGCGATGCGCGGGTGCGTCACTACGTGCTGCAGACACAGTCCGTGACAGGCAGCGGCGGCACGCGCATTCTCACCATCTCGACGCACAGCGTCCTGCGCTACGGTGAATTCGACGGCACCGGCAAACCCGTGCTGTGGAACGAGTACGATCCGCTACAACCGGTGGCCGGTTGGGATCTCGAGATCGTGCTGGAACGACTGGCGCAGGTGCTCGGCCAGATTCAGGAGCAGGTGGAGCATGTCGAAGCGCGCGTGGCCGAACGTGCCAGCGCGTTGAACTCGCTGCTCAATGCGACGCCGCTCCAGCGCGCGGCATTCCCGGCGCCCCCAAAGAACGTATCGGTGCCGACAGTGGCGACGAAGCTCCCAGCGGCAGCGCCGAAAGCGGAGCTCGGGCAGGCCGAGAAGGCCGAGAAGGCCGAGAAGGCCGAGAAGGTCGAGAAGGCCGAGAAGGCCGAGAAGGCGGCGAAGGCATCGCCGGATGCGCCAACCCATTCCGATGTGGCGTTGGACGAGATGTCGTTGATCGATCTCGCGTTCGCGCAGGTCGACGAGGACGTGTCCACGGGCGCGATTGACCGAAGCGACGATGACGCGCTTGGCGTGCTGTTTGAAGAAGCGCGAGCAGAAGCCTCCGACGCGCCGACATCAGCCAGTGAAGCGACTGCTGCCGAAGGGGGTGGGGATCGCGAACCTCGCGAGCGTCGCTTGTTCCAGCACCTGCGCGCGCGGTAGGCGACGGCCAGGCGCTTTGCTAGGGTGTCGCGCGATAGAGTGTGAGCTTGCCGTTGCGCACGCGGACGTCGGCGATGTTGGGCGGCAGTGCGATGCGGAGCGCGTTATCCGGCATCGCGATCACGGTCGACGCAGCGGAGGTCTCGGACGCCGACCGTTGGCGAATGATGCGAACGAGTGTCGGAATGAGCTGGGTCGGCACGCTGACGCCCTTGACCTCGAGCGCGGTCAGGCGAAGGAGTGCGTGCCCGTTGGCTGGCGCGTCCAGGAGCCCTTCGGCACGCAGTTGATCGCGACCACCCAGCGCGCCGCCAAGCAGCACGCCGACTGCGCTACTGCCGGCAAAATCACGAAGATCCACCTCGGAACGAAGCAGCAGGCGCTCTCCGGCGAACGCGACTTCCGGTCGGCTGGCAGATCGCGGCAGTGCGCGTTCAAGCGCCGGTGCGAGCAGGCTGGCCGCTTCGCGCGCGTCGAGCGTGACGTACGCGGGACCGTCGTCGCGCGCGAGCCCATCGAGTTTGGAGCGGACCCGATCGGCGAGGGCGCGGTCAGCGGACAGCGTGTCCACGGAAACCCACCCAACTGCGCGCTCGGCGCTGTCGCGTGATGCACGCCTCATGCGATCGGCTTGCGAGACGCGAGTGGAGACGGTCCGGGAGGCGCGGCGGAGTTCGCTGGGCAATCGGTCGCCATACAACCAGTACGCGCCGGCAGTGGTGGCGGCGAGCACTACGAGACATCCGACGCGAGACAGGCAGCCCATGCGGTGATTGGAGATCGGGAAGACGAAGCATGGCCGTCGCGGTGCGACGACGCGCGCATGTGAGCGCGAGGTGAGTGCGGAAGCTTACGGCCATGGATGCGGAATCGTGTCAGCCGCATCGCGACCGGAGTCACTCGACGCGCGACGATGCGCGCCGTGTCGCGGCAATCAGAGGGTTCCTGGGCGGGCCAATTCACAGGGATAGTCGCCGTGTCCGCGCTCGAGTTGCAGGGTGACGTGACCAATGCCGAAGCGATCGGAGAGCTGTTGTGTGGCCTTGGCGAGGAGCGCGTCTTCGCCACAGGCGCAGGGGCGCAGCAGGTGAGCCGTGAGTGCGACGTCAGTGGTGCTCATGGCCCAGATGTGGAGGTCGTGCACGTCAGTGACGCCATCGAGCGAGAGCAGCTGTGCGCGGACCGCTGTGGGATCGATGTTCGCTGGAACCGCGTCGAGGGCGAGGTTGACCGAATCGCGCGCGAGCGACCAGGTACTCCACGCGATCAATGCAGCGATGACCAGGCTGACGATCGGATCCAGGACGATGAGCCCTGTGACCTGAATGAGCAGCGCAGCGACGACCACGCCGGCCGAGACCGCGGCATCGCCGAGCATGTGGAGGTAGGCGCCGCGGATATTGAGATCGCGGTGTCGCCCGCGTAGGAAACCGAGTGCGGTGACGAGGTTGATGACGACGCCGACGCTTGCGACAGCGATGACGGTTCCGGTGGCGACTTCGGCGGGCTGGCGGAGTCGCTGGACGGCTTCGACGGCGATGGCGCCGACGGTGATGAGGAGCACGCCGGCGTTGATCAGGGCGGCGAGTACGGAGAATCGGCGAAGTCCGTATGTGCGGCGCGCAGTGGGCTGTCGGCGCGCGAGTACGCTTCCGGCCCAGGCGAGGACGAGGCCGAGGACATCGCCGAGGTTGTGAACCGCATCGGTGACCAGCGCGAGTGAGTGCGCGCGGAGCCCGTAGACGGCTTCCGCAGCGACGAACGCGGTATTGAGTGCGATGCCGACGGCGAAGGCGCGATCGAACGCGGCCGGAGCGTGCTGGTGGGAGTGGGAGTGGGAGTGGGAGTGGGAGTGGGAGTGGGAGTGGGAGTGGGCGGTGTGGTGTACGTGGGCGGATTGGTGTGCATCGGTACTGGCGGCGTCCGGCGGGCGTTGCTTGCCGTGGCTCTGGGGTGATGGATCGAGCGGTGCGGCGGGTTCAGGCTGCGCGGGCATGAGTGGAGACTACGCGCCGTGTGAACGGCGCAGCAAGCGCGGGTGCGGGGTTAGATGGCGAGTCGCGAGGACGAGGGTGGCGTGGGAGCGTCGTTGGCGGCTGGGAGATCGGCGGCGATGGGTCGGTAGCGCAGCGCTTCGGCGATGTGTTCGCGGACGACGTTGTCGGTGTCGTCGAGGTCGGCGATGGTGCGCGCGACGCGAAGGACGCGGTGATAGGCGCGCGCGGAGAGGGCCAGTCGGTCGGCAGCTCGCACGAGGAGTGCGCGGGCATCGGTGTCGAGTCTCGAGGCGGGTGCGATGATTCGGGCCGGGGCGGAGGCGTTGGTATGTATGGCGGGCGAGATGCGTCCATGTCCGTCGTGGAGTCCGGCGGTGTCAGCGGTGTGCGCGAAGCGCTGGCGTTGGCGTTCGCGGGCGCGGATGACGCGTTCACGCACGCGTGCGGAGCGATCGGCGTGTGAGTGTTGCGCGAGTTCGGTGGGTGGAACGCGCTGGACGTGGACGTGCAGATCAATGCGATCAGCGAGTGGACCTGAGAGGCGCGCGCGATGGCGCTCGAGTTCGGCGACGCTGCACTTGCAGCGACGATCGTCGCTTCCGGCATAGCCGCACGCGCACGGATTGCTTGCTGCGACGAGGGCGAAGCGCGATGGGAATCGGACGGCGCGTGCGGCGCGCGCCACGACAACGACGCCATCCTCGAGTGGTTGTCGGAGGGCGTCGAGAGTGTTGCGCGGAAAGAGCGAGAGTTCGTCGAGAAAGAGGACTCCGCGATGTGCGAGACTGACCTCTCCTGGCCGTGGCCATCCGCCACCGCCGACGAGTCCAGCGACGGAGATGGAGTGATGGGGGGCGCGGAACGGGCGTTGTGGCTGTGCGCCGAGTGCGGCGGCGTGGGGCGAGAGCATTCCGGCGACAGAGTGAATGGCGAGGACTTCGAGGGTCTCGTCGTCGTCGAGCGGGGGGAGGATTCCGGGCAGTCGGCGCGCGAGCATCGTTTTGCCAGCGCCGGGTGGACCAAGGAGCAGCAGGTTGTGAGCGCCTGCGGCAGCGATCTCGAGTGCTCGGGCGGCGAGTTCCTGACCGACGACGTCGCCGAGGTCTGGTGTGTCGTCGGGAGGCGGAATGTGTGGGCGAACGCGCTGTTCGTCGCGGAGGAGACCGTCGCGCAAGGCGGTGACGAGTTCGTGCAGGGTGCGTGGTGCGGCGGCTCGCGCGTTGGGGACGCGCAGTGCTTCGGTGAGGTTGTCGGGTGGCACAATGAGCAGTGCACCACTGGTGTTCGCGACGTGTCGAGCGACGGCGAGTACGCCGCGCACGGCGCGCAATTGTCCATCGAGTCCGAGTTCACCAATCGCGCACACGCCCTGCAGCGCATCGGGCGGGAGCTGTCCGCTGGCTGCGAGCAGGGCGAGGGCGATGGGAAGATCGAATGCAGTTCCAGATTTCGGTGTGTCGGCGGGCTGGAGATTGACGACGATGCGTTTTGGCGGCATCGAGAATCCCGAGTTGGCCAACGCCGCCCCGACGCGGTCGCGGCTCTCCTTCACTGCCGTCGCGGCCAGTCCGACGAGTGTCCACTGTGGCAGCCCATTGGCTACGTGCACTTCGACGAGGATATCGAAGGCGTCTATTCCGAGGACGGCGGCGGAGTGTGCGGCGGCGAGCATGGAGTCAGTGTAGTGCGCGTCGGCGCGATCGCCGTCACCGTTTTGTTGCCCAGGTGATCAATCGAGCGCGGCGAAGTGCGTCGGCACTGCGGCGCCTGCGGTGCCGCTAGCGCTGTGGTGTGAGCGCCAGTTTGACGATGTGCGGGATGTCGTCTGCGTCCTGCGTGGTGACCCAGGCATCGCGTCCCCGTGCAGTGCCGTAGAAGACCATGCTCGGCAACGCTGGCCAGACGACCGTGAACGCGTGCGTTCCGTTCGGCAGATAGACATCGGATTCGCGAAGTGCACCGCGGGCGACGAATCGTTCGACCCACAATCGGCCTTCGGGGTCGAACTCAAGTCCACGCAGTGGTGGCTTGCGCGCGGGCACGCCAAAGGGGAGTTCACTGACGCGCTTGCCCGCACTCTTGGCGACATTGGCGATGTCCGCCTGTGCGCGCTTGCGTTCGGCATCGGCGAGCGGCGGTCCATCGATTGCCCGTCTGATCGTGTGTTTCACTGCGCCGTCGGAATTTCGCCAGACGATTTCATACTTCGCGCTGCCGGCTTGCGCGTAGTCGCCGTTGGGAGCGCTCGCGAGGAGCTGAATGCCCGCGAACGGCGGCTGAAGCAGTCGCCGAGACACGCCGTCGGGGGTTGTTGTCGTGACGACCAGGGGCGCGGTGACGTTATCGACCTGCTCGAGCAGGTCGAGCGAGCGTTTGACGACCCCCGCGGTGTCCACGAGGAATCGAGTGAGCTTGGACACTGGTTTGCTGTCGGGACTGTGGATCAGTCCGATGTCGAATAGCGCTCCTGTGGGGTCAAAGCCGAGCGCTGTCCAGCGATTGACATCACGGTGGGGCATGTTGACCACGAATTGTGGTCGCGCCTGGAGCTTTCCGGCGGGGAAGGCCACGTTGAAGACGACGTATCGCGCGCCTCCGAGATCGCGCGCCCAGAGTCTGCCTTTTGGATCGAAGCCTGCGCAGCAGATGTTCTGAAATTCGCCGGGACCGCTTCCCTTCCGTCCGATCTTGCCGAGAAAGGAACCGGTTGCGCTGTACACGTAGAGGGCGGATTCGGTTGGCTCCGGGAGGTAGACGCGTCCGGCCGCGTCGACGGCGAGGCGCGCTGGCCGACTCGGAGTTGCATCGTCGTCATCGGCACTGCTCCACACCGGCTTGGCGACGAGACGTTGGACTGATTGCGCGCGCAGCACCTCGCCGTCGGCGACGCTGATAAGCTGCATCGCGAGGCCCATTGCTGCGACGATGCGAGCGGCGGCGACGCTCCGTGAAGGCAGCGAGCGGTTTGGAGAGCGACTCGTGACTATGGGAGTGTTCATGGTGCGGCGTGGGGTGGAGGGGTGAAGGTCACTTGGCGCGGTCGGGTGCATTGACGACCAGTACCCATACGCTGATGCGTCCTCGGTTCTTGATGAGCAGTGCGATCCCCGTGGAGGACGCGGCGACGGACTCGATGCGTTCGGCGAAGCGCAGCGAGTGGCGGTACGTGCGAGTGGAGGCGTCGTACACGTCGAGTTGTGTGTTGGCGTACTTCTGCTTGCCTTCGAAGAGCACGAGCACGGAATCGCCGGAGACCGCAATCGCTCGCGGGCCGCGGTCGGCCGACTGGACGGACTCGACGCGTCGCGTTGTTTGACCGACCGTGGTCGATTCCACGATCGCAGCGGGTGGCTTGAGCATCTCGATCCAGGGCACGCTGACAGGTGGTGCGTCTGCACGGAGCAGGACGAGTCCGCGATCGAACAGGTGTCCGAAGACGCACGCGCCGTTGTTGACCGGCGCACTGGCGAGTACGTGTGCCGTGAGTCGGTGTTGCTCGTAGTAGCCTGGCCACGGTTCAGCCGTGACTGACTCGGTGACCGCGGACCCGCTTTTGGTGAGCCTCATCGTGCGGTAGCCGGTCGGCGTTAGCAGGAACACGAATACGGTCGAGTCGTTGGCGACGCAGGCCCCCGCGGCTTCTCCCTTCATCTGCCATCGCCAGCTGTTGAGCAGCGCGCCGTTCTCGTGCAGCACGTGCAGCAGTTGCCGATCACGATCGAGGAGCAGCACGGTGGAGTCGGAGTGCGCGCCGAGCAGGGCGCGCTTGGTCCTGAGACTGTTGATTCGTCGGTCCACGCGGTCAAGGTGGACTCCGTCGTTGTCAAGATCGTAGGCGAGGACAGAATCGCGAACGGCATCGGCGACAAAGAGAGTGCGGCGAGTCAGGGCGATGGCTTCGACCTGCCACGCGGAGGCCGCGTCGGACTGGAGGAGAATTGATCGACGCGTTACGGTGTTGGCGTTCACGACCTGCCGTGCTGGCGGTCGGGTGGTGGCAGCCGTCTGTGCGGCGGCGACAGCGGTCTGTCTCGCGGCGTCGCGGCACGCGGACGCAACGATTGCGCTGAGGCAGAGGAGGGTGAGGGCGGCGAGACGCGTGTGGGGCACGGTCAGTGGCGCTCCACTTCGCGTTGGACGATCGAGGCAGCGAGCGAGATGACGGCGGCCATTTCGCGGGCGGTTGCGGGTACGAGCGTAAGTAGTGCGATGTGACCGCGCGAATCGAGCAGCATCAGTCGTCCGATATGTCGGGCCGGTTTGATGCCGAGTGTTTGCAACTGGGTGTATGTGACAGGCTGGATGGTGACCGAGGAGGATCGATTTTCTGCGGCAGCGACGACGCGTTGTCTGGCACTGTCTGAACCGGCGACCAGAATTCCGCGTGACAGGTTGGGATGTTCGAACTCGAGCGCGTCCAGTTGTTCGACAAAGGAGACGGCGGACTTGCAATCATCTTCGCCCAGGAGCAGGAACGCGCGCATAGTGCGCTTGTTGGTTGCGGCGTCTGCGGCGGGAAGGAGATTCTGGATGCTGGCGCGATGGAGTTGCAGCCGTTGGTGGAGCAGGAACCCGAGCTCGATGCAGAGGAGCGCGGCCGTCGTTCGCCTGATGAGCATTCGCATCGAACGGGTCGTGTTGAGGGCATTGTCAGCGCTGCATCGTCGGCGATCGCGGGTGGTGAGTGCGAGCGCCGACGAGCCAGGAGACGAGACGCTGGAGGTGCGGCGTGGCCTACTTGGACCAGTAGAAGTTTTCGGTCGAGGAGGTGGTGACCTCCGTCTTGCAGACGAGCGTCAGGCCCATTCCGAAGCCGCCCACGCCCGCGCTGCCGTTCATACCGACCCACTGCCACGCCGAGCACGAGGTGGTTGAGGTGGTACTGGTTCGGCAGACGTTACTCGTGCCGGAGGAGCAGGTGGGGACGTCGCCATCTTCGAAGAAGATCGGATCTTCGGCGGCGTAGAGCGTGCGAGCGCCGCCGAGTGCGGCGACGAGGGCGAGGGCGGAAAACAGGCTGGTGAGGTGTGTCTTGCGCATGTATGGGGTACTCCCGGTGAGGGATTGGCAGAGTTGGTATTGCGTTTCGCGCGTGACGTTCGGGGCGCGCGTGGATCGAGAATAGCGAATGAGGCGAAGTCCCAGATAACCATTTCATTGCAGGTCGTTTCATTCGGTTGCATCCCGGTATGTCGGCGGCGGTGCACGGGAGGGTGCCGACCTCAGTGTGACCAGTACCAGGTACTGACGCGGGTCGAGTCGTGTGTGGCCTTGCAGTACGGGATGAACATGATCGGAATGCCGGGAACGGAGATCGAAATGGCGCTCCAGTCGGTGCAGCTTGTGGTGGTCACGGACTCGGTTTGGCAGGCATTGCCGCTGCCCGACGAGCAGTTGCTGGGCGCGTCGTCGGGGACCACCTGTGCGGCGTCAGCGTACAGGAAAGGCGCGATGGCGAGCGCGAACAGCAGCGTAAGCGGTGCGACGCGTGAATGGAGTTGGAGCTTGCGCATTGTGGTCGGCCTCCCGGATGGGGATGCGAAGATGAATGATCGGTACGAACGCCGACGATAGCACGCCACGTCGAGCATCATGTACCCAATCCATTCCTGCCTGTAGCATTGCGCCGCACGTCGACGGAACCCAGTCTGCGCCTCGCGGAATCGTACGCCAAGGTCGCATCAACTCATCGCACGCGTCATCGCACGCGTCATCGCACGCGTCACCGCACGCGTCACCGCACGCGTCATCGCACGCCTCATCGGACGCGCGGCCCTCCCCGGCACTGGCGCCTCCTCGCGACGGCACCGCCGGCGGGCGGTGAAGACGCCCGGCGTCGCCGCGATGCACTGCGGCAAGAGACGGTGAGCCGCGCGATCTCGGACCGGCAGTCGCTACTGCACGCCCAGCAGCTCCACATCAAACACCAGCGTCGCGTTGGGTGGGATTGGACCGCTGCCGGCACGCGAATATCCGAGCGCCGAGCCGATGACCAGCTTGCGCCGACCGCCAACCTTCATCCCCTGAATGCCTAGATCCCAGCCGGCGATAACCTGACTCGCGCCGAGCTGAAAGGAGAATGGCGCGCCGCCGACATTCGTATCGAATCGGGTGCCGTTGATCAGATACCCCGAATACGTCATGCGCAGCGTCTTGCCGCTGATGGCGTCCGCCCCTGTGCCGACCACGAGGTCCTGGAAGAACAGCGCGTCACTCTTCTTCGTCATGGTCGCGATCGTCACGCCAAGACTGCCCGCGTACACTTCCACGGCCGGGTTGGACGGGATATCGGGCACATCGTCCGACCCGCATGCCGAGAGCAGCACGGCCACAGCGGGCGCCATCATGATCGCCCTCACGATGCGACGGGACGCCAGAGCAGACCAGCGCGACAGGGCAACGGCGGACGAACGCACAGTACGATGCATGGCTACACGGGTTGGTGATGACGGATCGTGGGCGCCACTGTGACGCCATCGAAAGATACCGCAAGGTAGCGACGTGGATCTCTCATCGCGTTCGCGGCGATGTGGACCCATCGCTCCACTCAACCCCTCGACACTGCCTCGGCCCTACGCCACTGTTGCGCCGCGTCACCGGGAGGCGTACCCTGCCCTGCATGATTCCCGTCGTGCCGGAAACGTCGCCCGCTGATCCGAAGCACCCGGTCGCGACGCGTTTCGTACTGGAACTTGCACGCGCGCTTCACACCCACGGTACGCCCGCGCACCGACTCGAAGTGGTGCTCTCCACTGTCGCCAAGCGGCTGGGACTTACGGCCGAGTTCTTCTCCACGCCGACCAGCATCATGGTCGGATTCGGCGACCTGGTGGAGCAACACGTACACCTCATGCGCGTCGAGCCGGGTGAGCCGAATTTGGGCCATCTCTCCCGACTTGGCGCCATTACCCGCGACGTCATCGAAGGTGGTGTCGGTCCGACCGACGGACTCCAACGAATCCGCGACCTGCTCGCGGAACCGCCGCGCTGGCCCACATGGCTGGTGCTCGTGGCGTTCGTCTGCGCCTCCGCCGCCGTCGCCTGCTTCCTGCGCGTGTTCACGGGTGACGTCTTCGTTGCCGCGACACTGGGACTGCTCACCGGTTGCCTCTCACTCGCCTGCGCGCGATCGGATGCGTGGCGACACGTGACCGAACCACTGGCCGCCTTCCTCGTCAGCACGGTCGCGCTGACGGTCGATGTGGCGACACACACGGGAACGGGCTACGCCACGTCGCTCGCCGGATTGGTCGTGCTGCTTCCGGGACTCACGTTTACGGTCGCTCTCGCCGAACTTTCGTCACGACATCTCGCCTCGGGAACCGCACGACTGAGCGGCGCGCTGGTCGTGTTTCTCC
>ENA-ORBV01017319-ORBV01017319.1-microbial-mat-metagenome-genome-assembly--contig:-NODE-17319-length-10317-cov-3.042285_pt1 | contig 10317 bp, 8 predicted proteins | sample MGYA00237777_ERZ505514 | MGnify/ENA primary metagenome ERZ505514 (study PRJEB26160, sample SAMN06269048) | microbial mat metagenome | isolation source: Oligotrophic lake microbial mat | place...
GTGCTGCACGCCCACTGCGCGGCGCTGGGGCGCGATGTCGCGTCCCTCGACCAGTCGCTGATGGTGCCGCTGGTGACGGCGCGGCGCGAAAAGGACGTGCGCGACCAGCTCGAGGCGGCGCGCCTTCGCGGCGGCACCTTCGCCTACGATGATCAGCTGGTGCAGGGCACGCCGGACATCGTCGTGCCGCGCCTGCTCGACTACCAGCGCCGCGGCGTGACGCTGTTCATCCTCGTCCTGCCCGATCCGACCGATCTGGCGCAGGTGGAGTTCGTCGCCGAGCAGGTGATGGCGGCATTGGCGTGATCCCCGCTCCCCTTCACTGGTCGGGACGGCCCCGGGGGCCTCGCATCTGAGGCCGGGAATGTGGTCATCTTTGGCCATGTGTGCTTTCTCCCACCGCATGGCGCTTCTCCGCACCCTGGTCCTCGCCGTCCTCCTCCTGGTCCCGGCGCAGCGCGCTCCGGCCAGCCCTGCCGACGCGTGTGCCGGCGACTGCGACGGCGACGGCATGGTGGCGATCAACGAGTTGATCGCCGGCGTCGGTATCGCCCTCGGCCAGCAGCAGGCGTCGACCTGCGCGAGTCTCGACCGCAACGGCGACGGCGCGGTGACGGTCGAGGAGCTGATCGCCGCCGTGCGCGCCGCCCTCGACGGCTGTCCGGCGGCGCCGACCGCGACGCCCACCGACGCGCCGACGGCGCTGCCGACGGCGACCGCCGCCGCGACGCTGACGGCGACGGCCAGTCCGACACTGCCGGTGACGGAGTCACCGAGTGCGAGCGCGACGGCGACACCGCCCGCGCCCGCCACGCCGACGCTGAGCGCGACGCCGAGCATTACGCCGAGCTTCACGCCGACGCCGACGGCGACGCCGTTCGGGGCGCCGAGCGACCTGTTGGTCGCCATCGACAGCCGCGAGGTGCGCCTGGTCTGGACCAACCCCGACCCGCTCGGTGGCTTCACGCAGGCGCGCGTGCTGCGCCGCCTGAACGCCGCGGTTGACGGGCCCGACGACGCCGCGGCAGAGACGGTCTTCCTCGGCGCCGCCAGCAACGCCGCGCATCCGTTGCTGGCGTTGCTGCCGGACGTGCCCGAAGACAATCACACCTACCATTACGCCGTCTTCGCCTGCACCGCGGCGGGCATCTGCGGCGCCGAGGGCGCGCCGGCGACGTTGACGCCGACGCTGCCCGACGTCCTGCGCGGCGGCGGCTACGTCATCCACTGGCGGCATGCGTCGGCCGACGTCTGCGGCGACCATACGGACCTGAAGACAGCCGCCGAGACGACTTATCCAGATTGGTGGAAGCGGTGCGATGCCGACTGCCCGACCACTCCGCTGAGCGGTACCGCCACCGCCCGTCAGCTCAACGACGAGGGGCGCGACGAGTCGGCGCGCATCGGTCAGGCCTTCGACATCCTGCGCCTTCCCGTCGGTCGCGTCCTGTCGAGCGAGTTCTGCCGCAATGTCGATACCGCCGAGCTGATGGACCTCGGCGCGCCGATCGAGCAGCTGCCCGCGATCACCTTCTTCGTCTACGACGAGGCCAATCGCTGCGCGAACTCCTACGATCTGCTCGCCGAGCCGCCGGCGGCGGGGACCAACACCGCCATCATCGGCCACGCCGGCTTCTCGTCGCCGGCCTGTCCGGTCATCGGCACCCTCGCCTGGGCCGAGGCGGCGGTCTTCAAGCCGGACGGGGCCGGCGGCACCTCGTTCGTGACGCGCGTCAGCGACGACGAGTGGGCCGATCTGCTGCCCGCCGGGCCGAGCGGCCTGTCGGCGAACATCGAGGCGACACACGTCCGCCTGACCTGGACCAACGGGCCGGACTATCCGCGCGTGCGCGTGCTGCGGCGACTGAACGATGCGGTCGCCGGTCCGGCGGATCCGGACGCGACGCTGGTCTTCAGCGGCGTCACCGACACGCTGCTCGACCCGGTCAGCAACCTGCTGCCCGGCACGCCGAGTGAGCCGCGCACCTACCACTACGCGGTCTACGGGTGCGTCGGCTCGTCCTGTGAAACCGTCGGCACCACGACCTTCATCTCGCCGACCCTCGCCCAGCTGCTGCGCGCCGGCGGCTACACCATCTACTTCCGCCACGCCTCGGCGCGTCAGTGTGCCGATCAACTCGAGCTCGGCACGGCGGCGAACACGACGGTGCCGAACTGGTGGAAGAGTTGCGACGCCACCTGCCCACTCTTGCCGGAGGTGACTACCGCCACCGCGCGGCAACTGAGCGACGTCGGCCGCATCGAAGCGACCAGCATCGGCGCCGCCTTCGCGGCGCAGGGGTTCCCGGTCGGGCGCGTCATCTCGAGCGAATTCTGCCGCGCGGTGCAGACCGCCGAGCTGGCAAACTTCGGAGCGCCGATCGAGCAGTCGCCGGCGGTGACCTACTTCGTCTACGATGAGGCCGGTCGCTGCGAGGCGACGCGCGCCCTGCTCGCCGAGCGGCCGGCCGCCGGCAACAACACGGTGATCATCAGCCACTCCGGCAACACCTGTCCGCCGATCAGCAATCTCAACATGGGCGGCGCGGCGATCTACCGACCCAATCCGGGCGGCGGCGCCACGTTCATCACCGACCTCAACTGGGAGCAGTGGGGCACGCTGCCGTAACGGCGTGTCGCGCGCGATCGCGCCAGCCCCGCGACCGCGGGGGCGTGGAGGGCGCCACCCTCCACCTGCTGCCGGAGCGCACGCGGCCGGGTCAGTTCAGAGCATGGCGCCGAGCTGGCCGCGCTGATAGCCGGCGTCGCCGAACAGCAGCTGATTGTGCTGCTGGCGCTTGAACCACAGGTGGACATCGCACTCCCAGGTGAAGCCGATGCCGCCGTGCAACTGCACCGAGCGGCCGGAGCAGAAGGCGGCCATGTCGGCGGCGCTGGCCTTGGCCATGCGCGCGAAGCGCTCGGCCTGCTCGGGCTCGCTGTCGATGGCGCAGGCGGCGTTGTAGGTCAGTGAGCGGGCCTGGTCGATGGCCAGCATCATGTTCACCAGGGGATGCTTGACCGCCTGGAAGAAGCCGAGCGGGCGGTCGAACTGCTTGCGCACCTGGGCGTAGCCGACCGTCGTCTGCAGCTGCCACTCGCCGGCGCCACACATGTCGGCGGCGACGATGGTCAGCAGCGCCGGCACGGCTTGGGCGAGCGCGCCGGCGCCGCCGTCGGGCGCGGCGGCGCAGCGGTCGGCGCCGGCGCGCACGCCGTCGAAGGTCACGCGCGCCTGATCGCGGGTGAGGTCGACGATCTGGTCGGGGAGGATGGCGACGCCCGGTGCGTCGGCATCGACGACGTACAGGCCGACGCCGCCCGCGGCGCGCGCGGCGACGACGAAGGCGCGCACCTTGCGCGCGTCCTGCACGAACGACGCGGTACCGCTCAGGGTCACGCCGTCGCCGCTCGGCGCGGCGGTGACGTCGGTGTCGTGCGGCGCCCACGAGCCGGCGGCGTTGGTCGTCGCCAGCGCCATCGCCGTCCCGGCCGCGATGCGCGCCAACGCCGCGTCGGCCGCGGCGGTGCCGCAGGCGCGCAGCACGCAGGTGGCGAGCAGCGTCGTGATCAACGGCGACACCAGGGCGGCGCGTCCGGCCTCCTCGGCCAGCGCCGCGACGGCGACCATCTTCATGCCGACGCCACCGGCGCGCTCGGGCACCGCCAGCGCCGTCCAGCCGAGCTCGCCCATCTGGCGCCACAGGCCCTCGTCCCACGGCGCCGGCTGCACCGCACTGGCGTAGGCGCTGTGGTGGTCGCGCGCCACCAGGCGCCGTAGGGTCTCGATGCCGAACTGCTCGGCGAGCAGCTTGCGCGCGGCATCGCGCAGCATCGTCTCGTCCTCGCCGAAGCCAAAGTTGCGTGGTTGCGTCATGGGCGCCTCGTCCTACTTCGACTTCGCCAGGCCGAGCACGCGCTCGCCCAGGATGTTGCGCTGGATCTCGCTGGTACCGGCGGCGATGGTGATGCCGTAGGAGTTCATGTAGGCGAGCGGCCAGTCGCCGCCGTCGGGGGCGCGTTCGTCGCGCAGGTAGAGCGTGCCGTGCGCACCCTCGATCTCGAGCGCGACGGCGGCCATCTCCTGGTTGAGTTCGCTGAGCAGCAGCTTCGACGACAGCGCGATGCGCATCGGGTGGTCGGTGAGGGCGCCGACGCGGGCGCGCCGGAAGGTCTGGCGAAAGCCCTCGACGCGCACCGCGAGCTGCAGGATGCGGTCGCGCAGGACGAGGTCGTCCCAGGCCGTCTTGCCGTTGCGCGGCAGGCGCTTGGCCAGCGCGACGAGCGAGGCGAGGCGGTCGTCGACCGAATGGCCGCCGCCGCCGCCGGCGCTCTCGGCGGCGCCGCGCTCGTGCGTCAGCGTCGTCATCGCCACCTGCCAGCCCTTGCCGACGTCGTCGAGGCGCAGGCTGTCGGGGAGGACGACGTCCTCGAACAGCACCTCATTGAAGCCGGTCTCGCCGGTGATCTTGATCAGCGGCCGCACGGTGACGCCCGTGGCGCCGGCGATCGGGCTGATGAAGTAGGTCAGGCCGGCGTACTTGTCCTGCGTGCTGTGACGGGCGAGCAGGATCATCCAACTGGCGAAGTGCGCCAGGCTGGTCCACACCTTGTGCCCGTTGATGATCCAGTGGTCGCCGTCGCGCACGGCGGAGGTCTGCGCGCCGGCGAGATCGCTGCCGGCGCCGGGCTCGGAGAAGCCCTGGCACCAGATCTCCTCGCCGGACAACAGCGGCGGCAGATAGCGGCGCTTCTGCTCGTCGGAGCCGTGGTGCAGGATCGTCGGCGCCGCCATGCCGAGGCCGATGACGTTGATCAGGTACGGCACGTTCGCCGCCGACATCTCGGAGCTGGCGATGCGCTGAAACCCCTGATGGCCGCCGCCGCCGTACTCCTTGGGGTAGTCGGAGCCGATCAGGCCGGCGTCGTAACACTGCTTCTGCCAGGCGCAGAGATAGACGCGCTGCTCCTCGGTCATGACCTCGATGGCATGCTCGGGCAGCCGGAAGCTGGGCGCGGCCGGGCGGTGCTCCTCCAGCCAACGCTTGCAGTATTCGCGGAACTCCGCCTGCTCGGGCGTAACGCGTCGTCCGTCCATCAGCGCTCCCTCCGGTGAATAGAGCTTCACTCATAGCAAGGACGGCGGCCTTGAGAAGAGCCGCGGGCGGCTTGCGCCGTCGGCGCGGCGGCGACATGACCGAGGCGATGTCCACCGCGCCGCGCCGCGAGCGCCTCAATCTGTACGCCACCTGTGCGGCGCAGTTTCTCACCCTCGCCGGGATGACGGCGGTATTGCCGCTGATCCCGCTGTATCTGCAGGACATCGGCGTCACCGACCGCGCGACGTTGAAGTACTGGACCGGGGCGCTGGGCTCGGCGCCGTTCGTCGTCGCGGTGATCGCGACGCCGATCTGGGGGGCGCTGGCGGACAGGGTCGGCTACAAGCCGATGGTCGTCCGCTCCGTCTTCGGCATCGCCCTCTCCACCGTCGGTATGGGGTTCTCGTCGACGCCGCTCGGATTGCTCGGCTGGCGCGCCGTGCAGGGCGCGGTGAGCGGCGTCTTCCCGGCCGCGGTGGCGCTGATCACGGCGTTGACGCCGGAGCTGCGCATCAGCCGCGCGTTGGCGCTGCTACAGACGGCGCGGGCGGGTGGGGCGCTGTGCGGGCCGTTGCTCGGCGGCGTCATCGTGGTTCGGTTGTCGGAAGGCCCGGCGGCGACTGGCGGGCCCGATGGCGCAATCAATGACGGGACGGACCCGTAGTGTCCAGAAACTCGTCGCGGCGATTCTGACATGATCTCGCGGACGTCGGGAGCTTGAAGGGGTAGGGGAGGAGGTGCAGATTTGCCGTCGCCGATGCTCCCGATGCCGCTGCAGTTCGTGATCGCAATGATCGCCAGCGGGATTAACGATCGGATGCAGCGGCGGCTGGCGTACCTGGAGGAAGAGGTGACGGCGCTCCGGGAGCTGGTGGCGCGGCGGCCGTCCACCGCGCGCGGCTGACGGGACGCTCGGCTGAAGAGACGCGCGGCTGAAGAGACGCGAAATTCAGAGGGAAACAGGCTCGGGGTCGTAACGTATGCTGCCGCAGCCTGTCGGGTCGTAACCGGGAATGCGGGCCAGCGACCGCTGAAAAGCGGCGGACTGCGTGAGATCGCAGAGGCGGACGATCAGCGGCCCACCGAGATGGTGTGCCCGCACCAGGAGGCCGTAGGACTCGGTGGCCGAGGCAACGAATCCAAGCCCCAGCCGCGACGCCCAGGCGCGTGTGGTGAAGCCGGCATCGGCGTCTCCCCGAACGATGGCTTCGACGACCAGCTGGTGCGAATCATGGCACGGAGCGCCGGCCAGGAACGACGCCGCGTCGAGCCCCGTGGCACTCAGCCACTCGAGCAGATGAATGTGGATGCCGGCGGTGGAAGGGCGCGCCGCAAATCGATTCGGTGACAGCTGCAGCAGTCGGGTCCGATCGAAACCATCACGATAGGCCAGTCCGATTTCGCGCTCCACCAGGTGGAGACGCACCAGCCGCCCGGCTGACAGACGCGTCGGCGGCTCGGAACCGTGACAGCCGGCCGCGGCCACACGTCCCTGTTCCAGCCATTCGATTGCCGTGGCGCGATCGGCGCGCACGAATCCGACCATTTCCCGTGCGGAGGCGTTGAGCGCGGCGAGGAGGATTTCGATCACCAGGTCACCGTTGGCGGCCAGCAGTGGTGGTGGATCGGTTGGTGCGCCGGGTCGGGCCTCCCACGGTTCGAGGTTCCGCGGGAGTTGCAGGGCGGCGGGTTGGGCCGGGGGACCTGATGGCGTCGAGCGCCCGTCCATCCACGCAATGACATCGTCCGAAACGAATCGCCACCCACGGCCCAGCCGGCGAGCCGGCAGCCCCTGGCGCAGCAGGCGGTAGACCTGCTTCGGATGGACCTTCAGGAGCCCGGCTACCTCCACCGTTGTCAGGAGAGCGGATGACGTAGGCACCCATGTAGGGTAACATAGGATCACTTTAAGTAACTTTAGGGAGGTTCAAGTAACATGAAACCAGTGATCGCGCTCTTGTTGATCACGCTCATGGCCTTCGGATGTCAGCGGCCCGACAAGTCACCGGAGCGCCCTCTTCTGGTGATGGGCGCCGCGAGCCTGACGGAAGTTCTGCCGAAAGTGGGCGCGGCCTGGGCCGAACAGGGGCATCCCCTGCCAGGCTTCACCTTCGACGCCTCATCGCGACTGGCCCGGCAGATCGAGGCTGGCGCACCGGCGGATCTCTTCGTGGCGGCGGATACCGCCTGGATGAACGATCTGGCCCGGAAGGGGTTGGTCGCAGAGCCGACGCGGGTCGATCTCCTTGGCAATCGACTGGTTGTGGTCGTCCCGGAAAGCAGCCGTCGATCGATCACCAACCTTGCCGACATTGCTCACCCCGCCTACCGACGACTTGCCCTCGCCGGAGAGGCCGTTCCAGCGGGTCGCTATGCGCGGTCGGCGCTTGAATCGGCGGGCGTGCTCAATACCGTCCGGGACCGGATCATCAATGGCGATAACGTCCGTGTCGCGTTGGCCTGGGTGGCCGGCGGTGATGCCGACGCGGCCATCGTCTATGCCACCGATGCGCGCATCGAGCCCAGGATACGTGTCGCCCTGGAGATCCCAGCCGGATTGAGCCCCGAGATCATCTATCCCGCAGGCGTCATCGCTCGATCCACGGCCCGGAAGGAGGCGGAGGACTTTCTCCGGTTTTGTCGCGGCAACGAGGCCCGGACACTTTTCGAGGCCGCGGGCTTTCGTCATGCCGCATCCTTCCGCGATGCCGAGCACTTCCCCCACCGGGGAGCCACCGGGTCATGACGACGCTCGATCCCGGTCGCGCCATCCTGCTCTCCCTGCAGGTTGGCCTGGCCTGCATGCTGCTCGGCCTGCCGTTTGCCATTGCGTTCGGCTGGCTCCTGGCCCGACGACGCCTGCCGATGCGTTCGCTGATCAGCACCCTGTTGATGATCCCACTCGTGCTGCCGCCGGTCGTAACTGGCCTGCTCCTCTTGCGCGGTTTCGGGCGCGGATCATGGATGGGCCCGGCTCTGGAGAGCCTTGGTCTGTCGCTCACCTTCAACCTGGCGGCCGCCATCCTGGCCGCGCTGGTTGTCGGTTTGCCGCTCTACATTCTCGTGGCCCGGGGTGCCTTCGAGGCCGTCGATCCCCGCTATGAAGAAGTTTCCCTGACGCTCGGCCATTCGCCCTTCCGAACCTTTCGCCGTGTCACGCTGCCGCTGGCGCTCCCCGGCCTCGCGGCCGGCGCCGTCCTCGTTTTCGCGCGTGCCCTGGGTGAGTTTGGGGCCACGGCTGTGGTGGCCGGAAACATCGAGGGGAAGACGCGGACCATCTCGCTGGCCGTGTACAGCCTCCTCGAGATGCCCGGCGGTGACGCGATGGTAGGCCGCCTGGTCATGGCCAGTGTCGTTCTGTCGCTGGCCGGCCTCCTTGCCTACGAGTTCCTTCTCCGCTGGCAGCGCCGGCGGTTGGAACTCCCGTTGCTCTTCCTCGTCCTGGGACTTTCGGTACTCCTGCCCGGCGCCAGCCTGGCCCGGCGGATCGATATCGTCGGCGTTGGGGAACTCGCCGGTGAAAATGCGCGCGTGCTCGACATGTTCGGACGCCTGAAATTGTCATCCATGGAGATCATCGCCGGCTACGCCAAGACGCCGTTGTTCATCAGCGGGCGCAACGAGGGTGAGGATTTGACACCGATCCCCGAGCGTTCCCAGGTGGCCAATGCGCTCTGGCCCAATCGGGACCTGGGTGTCGAGCTGCGCTGGGCGCCGAAGGAATCACCAGTCGAGGGGACGCTCTGGTTCGGCAACGGCACGTCGAATTATCGGGCCAACGACAACTCGTTGCTGGCCGCCGCCGCGCGCGCCGACCTGCTCTATGGTCGCGCGAAGCCCGGCCGTGGGAAGGAGGCCATGGGCCTGCGCAGCGGCCTCTGTGCCTACCTGGCCAACGTGGCGCCACGGTCGGGTCTTTCCGGGCGCACGATTTCCGGATCGCCCTGGTATGCGGCGCCGCGCATCAACGGACAACGCCTGCTCCTCGAAACCCATCACGCGATTTACCTGAATTCGGTCTACGTGCTGGCCGAGGCCGGCTGGGCGCGGGAGGAACGGGAGGCGATCCCGGCATCGGCGTTGGCGCCGGCGGTTCCGTCCGGCGAGTCGATCGACTCGTGGGGATACGGGATCACCGTCGCCTGGACGTTGCGCGGCGAACCACGCGGGCCGGCGCGCCCCCCGAAGGGGCCGGACACGCTCCTCCCGTGGAACTGGAGCGGCGGCGCGGTCGAACTGGCCGTGCGCTACGACGACCTGGCGCTCGGGCATGGCGCGGCTGATGTCGCCGGGGGAGGCGCACGGGGCGGCGCCATCGCGGCCACCTGGTGGCTGATCGACGAGTGGGCCCTCTCGCTGGCCGGCTACCATCTCGAATTCCGCGAACCTGTCGTCACAAGGTCAAACGATGAGGCATCGGATGTCCTGCTGGCCCGAACGACGTATCGCTGGAAGTAGGTGTGCAAATCGTCGCGCCGGGTCGTTCGCCCGGCAACTCCGGTATCAATCTGTCGGTCCGCCTCCATCTCGGGCGCCTGCCGCTCGCCTTCGATCTGACTTCCACCGCCCGGCGCAATCCGGGTTCGGCGGCGACGGCCGCCTCAATCCGCGCCGCCGCGGCCTCGGAAAAGGCCTCATGCGCTTGTCCCTCGCTGGTGCACAGCACAAGGCGCCAGTGATCTATTTTGAGGACGGGTCGCTGGCGCTGCCGAGCCCTGCCAGTCCAAGTACGCACATCCTCAAGATTCCAAACCCCGAACTACCTGGCGTCGTGACTCTCGAAGCGCTTGCCATGCGAGCACTCGCCGCCGCCGGTCTGCACGTGGCACATGTGCGGCTTGTTCCTGCGTCATCGCCCTGCCTGCTGATCGCGCGTTACGACCGCTCGGCGGTCGACGGTGTTCCGCAACGTCTGCATCAGGAGGATGTTTGCCAAGCGCTTGGAATTTCAGCTGAGAGCAAGTACGCCGAGCACGGAGGCCCCACACTCTCGGACGTGTTCGCGCTCGTTCGGACGCGTGGATCCGACCCGAAGCGGTTAATGGAATTGACAAGACGGGTCGCCGCAAACGCCGTGTTGGCGAATGCGGATGTGCACGGCAAGAACATAAGCCTTCTGCTCGAACGCGACGGCACTGCTACGCTCGCGCCTGCCTACGACGTGGTGCCGTCTGGACTCTTTGCTGACATTGATCGCACGCTGGCCATGCCGATCGGC
>ENA-ORBV01017320-ORBV01017320.1-microbial-mat-metagenome-genome-assembly--contig:-NODE-17320-length-10316-cov-6.174919_pt1 | contig 10316 bp, 12 predicted proteins | sample MGYA00237777_ERZ505514 | MGnify/ENA primary metagenome ERZ505514 (study PRJEB26160, sample SAMN06269048) | microbial mat metagenome | isolation source: Oligotrophic lake microbial mat | place...
AGAGACAGGGCCTGACATCATGAACCAGGTCTGGGTTCACAAAGGTTCCTTCAATTGTAGATCCTGTGTCTAGGACAATCAAATCTTGGAGGTCGGGTAACAGTTCGCTTGTCTGTTTATGGCTGATTCCTGTTTCATCAGTCCATTCCCATTCACACTCCCGCTGGAAAGCACTCCATTTGCTTCTGCATTGCGTCCTTCTTGTGCGGCGCATTGCTCCTCTGGCAGGTGTCCCACTCCTCCCGCTACGGGAAGTGGTGGATCTGTTGGATGTTCTTGATCCCACAGATTCATTGTCAGAGTCAGACTCTTCGTCCCCTCTGCCTGTGCCATGCTCTTCTTCATAGCAGTCATGGCCTTGTTCACATGCCAATCGGCATATTTGTGGGGTTTGTTTTTACACTCGCGTGCCATCTAACACTTAATGTTACATTGAATTAATGAGCAGTAGCTCTTGCTTTGTCTAGCTAGGTCTCACTGCAGTGAAGTCAAAAGCTTCACTCAGCACCACTGCTTGCATTGGTCCTGGTACTCACTGTACGCAGGGTCTTACCCGGACGCTCACTGGCCCCATGACATTTTGACTCTTCCAACACCGGCATTGAAAAGTCAAAGCAACACAACCAGAATGCAGAAAGTCAACAGCCTGCATAACAAATTGTCCAAGAACCACCCTTGGTAGACTTTTCCCTCAAGCAGTGGTTAGCTTTGAAGAAGCACCTAGAGCACCTGCGGCCAGGAGACGATGCATCATGGTGCCTTGTCATGGGCAACAAATTATGAAAACAGACTGCCGATGTGGAGGAAATCTGCTGCAAAATAGCAAGATTTGGTCTGAAACACTTGGAGGTGGAGCCAAAGCTGTGCCCTAAACTTAGAAAGACCCATGGTCGCGACATCTTAATGCAAATCAATGAGAGTTCCCCCATGTTTTTGATGGATGCAGTCACAACAATCAATGCTGCACTTGACGAGAAGAAGCGATCTACATCCACCGCGGAAACAAGCTCTTTGTCAAAAAAGGCAAAGACAGCGTCAATGTCCGACGAAGTGTTGGACACAAAAATGAGTCCAATTTGTGCCATCCAGAGAGCTGACACACAACAGGTGGAGGTCTTCAACGGATTCCGAGAAATCAAAGCAAAGCATCCACAGCTTGACCTTCACCCTTTGATCACGTCGCATTCATTTTCCTGTCACGAAGAAAGTCCCTTCGCAGTCACCTTCTATGAAAAACTGTGGATCGACAAAGCTTTTCATGAGGAAGATTGGTGTCACCTTTGTGAATGTGTCCCTGTAATTGAAAAGGAGACACAAGAATGTGGAAGTAGCAATCCTGTTATCGTGGAAAACCAAGCAACTGGTGCATGATCCTTTTTCAAGTCTGCTCACAATGCAATTCCCATGTTCCCTTCAGTCTTCCCAAACGGCGACTCATAGAGAACCAGGGCTGAAATCCACCACGAGATTTGTGATCAGCGGGCAAAACAAAAGCAAGACAATGGCTCACTTTTGTCCTGCGCCATCAACCAGTGGGTTGAAGACACTGTGTCTTGCTGCATGACATGTGAGTTGCTTCTATTGGAAAGTTCATTGACTTTCCCAGATGATGATGTCAAGACCCAGCTGGTCAAACCGTTTTATCTAATTGATCCAAAGGATGTGGATGAGCAAGGTGAAGTGAGAAGTGAATCCAACAGACAACATGTGTTACCCACCAAAAATAGCTGCTGTTTGCACATTGGTTGAGCTTGGGCATGTTGAACCTTGGGAACCAAAGACGCTGATGAGAAAACTTGGCTACAGGTGCTCTGCTTTGCTGGTCATAGCAGGCAAGGGTGACGAAAAGACAAAATCATTCTTTTTGACATTCAAGGCCAAATTCAGGGATGGTGTCCGCCTTTTTGATTGCACTATCAAACATGTCATTGGTTTCGATTGTCAGCATGGTCAAACCATCGACTGTTGGGATCATTGTGGAGGGACACATCCACGGTCCAACGCATGCATGCCTAGCAGAACACATTTGATGTCAAGCGATTGTAACCCTCTGGTGTTGCGTCCCAATGACAAAATTGGAAAACAAGTCACACTTCAGTTTATGACCGAGACCATTGGGGCACCACATGGCTGCATCCAAATTGCGTGGAAAGCTAACAATCAGGCTAATTTGGAATTTGATGGTAACCGTGCAAAAAAGATCAACAAACTTTCCCTTTGTTCTTCTCTCATGATTTTGCTCCAGCTGATGCGCATTTCTGATGTCCAGGAAGCCAACCTGACAGAAGCGGGCGCAAGCAACTTCACATCAAGATCAAGTGCCCAACATGGTTACTAAGTGGTGACAACACCTTCACAGTGCAAATAAAGGGGATTGATGTTCCTGGGAATGATTGTGTCATTGCGATTGTTCTACCCAGCTGTTACAACGAATTTTACACGCCGCATTTGACCAACATCTTGAAAAGCCCCGCCATTCGCGAGGAATGCCGACTGAATCCATTCTTTGCTCCAGCAATTCCATTTGACTTGAACAACGTGTGAATGCGGAACATCGATTAGCCTGTTCTATCTTTGTTGTGCCTACCAGCGATGAGCACCTATTTCCCGATCAGCAAACCAAGAAGCATCTCTTGCTGTAAACCTTCCCTTTTCGGATTCTGCACTTAACGGCTGGCCAATGGGCAGGAGTCCTTGTACTTATATTTACAGTTACCGATACAGCTTGACAGACAGCAGTGCCCGAGAAGCGTTTGGTGGTTTTTTCGAGGATCTCTAATTGGTTCAACGCTTTCGTGGGAATGATATCCCCATTCTAATATTACTAGTAACGGGTACACAGTCCCAACTAACTGTAAGAGTTGTTCTTGATAATCTAGAAGACTTTACACTGCATTATTGGCTCGATTCGCTGCACTTTGTATATCGTATGTTAATCAACACTTATAAAGGTAATTAATCATAACAGCCATCTACGAAATTAGTTATCTTTGTTTATTCCAAAGCCTGTGTGATTACAACATGATTGACAAAGCAAGTGTTAGTATTCAAAGTTGATACATAGACACAAACAAACACAAAAAACAGGCCGAAATCAAACTCGCCTGTGCTCCTGAGACAATCTCAAGAATCTCTTGCGTGACAGCAGCTTGACGGGCACGATTGTACTGCAAACTCAAGTTCTTGGCAAGTTCTCCGGCATTATCACTAGCACTCTGCATGGACTGCATACGGGCGGCGAGCTCGGATGCGACGGATTCTTGGAGGGTACGAAGGATCTGTCCGTTCAAGTAAAGAGGAAGGATGGAGTTGATGATCTGAAGAGGGTCCTGCTCGAAGATCATGTCGTTGGGGAACTCCTGTGGTTCAACGACAGCCAATTCGGTACGTTCGACACCGAACTGTCCTTGGTCGGAAGTGAGTTGGAAGACTTCGTCACCCTTCTTGGTGACATCACTGGCAGAGAAAGGAACCAAAGTACGGACACTTGGCTCGGAGGCGATCAAGGAGACAAACTTGGTGTAAAGAAGTTCGATGGCATCACTCTCTCCAGCGAGGAAAGTGTTCAAAAGCTCCTCAGAGATTTCAAGGGCCTGCTTGGCGTTGGGGTTCTGTCCAGTTTCGAACTGCTTGCGAATGGGATAGTTACGACGGGTGAAGTATTTAATTCCCTTCTTTCCGACGAGAACAAAGTCACAAGTAACACCTGCCTTCTCCAACTCCTTGTAACGGGCTTCGGCCTTTTTGATCATGAAGGAGTTGTAACCTCCGCAAAGACCACGATCTCCAGTAATAACACAAAGGGTGACCTTCTTGACTTCACGCACAGTCAAAAGAGGGAGGTCCATGGCTTCACCATCCAAGCGTTGGATCAAACCTCCGAACACAGATTGAAGAGTCTCACTGAAGGGACGGGTGGCGAGGACAGCGTCCTGGGCACGACGCACCTTGGCGGCAGCGACAAGCTTCATGGCCATGGTGATCTTTTTGGTGTTCTTCACAGTTACAATGCGATCACGGATGGCTTTACGTCGTGAGATATATCGTGTATGGAATGGATGTTAAAGAGGGCAAAGAACAAATGTGAGACTTTCAGGTTAACTAGGATATCATAGAGTGCTAGTAGAGCAGCTACAAGAAGGGCAGGAGATGGCTATAACAGCACCAGCACCACCAACCGGGAAGGGTTGCGACCCATCACCCAAAACACACACGTCAGTTGGTGTAAACACCCATCAGAGCTGATTGTTTTGCATTCTATTGGAAGCACACAGGGAGAGATGTGTGGCCGATCCATGCATGAGTGAGTGATTCCCTCAACTAGGTGGTGTGGTGTGGTGTGGTGATGATGGTGCAGTGTTTAGGTGTGATGGGTGTGGTGCAGCCTTCCGTCTGTTTGGCTGTGTGTACGGCTCAGAGCATCTCGCACAACTCACCATTCGCCTTTCCGTCCATCACAATCGTTGCTCGGCGGTTTGCGTGTGAGGAGCTGTCGGCAACGACATTTTTGTTAAAGCCACCGACCGAGGGCGATCGGGTGGTGAAAGCAGAGGCAACAGCCAAAACAGAAAGCAGACAGAAGAACCTCATTGTCCCAATTATTCTAATAGGTAAAAAAAATAGTAAACGCTTGCTGAGAGAGGCTACAGGTAAGGTTGTTCCTTGCTTGTCCCAAGCGACTGGCATGGAGCAGCAGGAGGAGGATTTCGCGTACCAAGTACGGAGGATACCAATATTTGCCTTCTCACGTCGTTTGTTGTTGGACGATCGAGTTCAACTTACTGTGTGGTAGTCCCTTTGGGATGACGTACGTGTATTTTCTTAACCGGGCAATTTCGGTTTTCGTGTGCGTATCTGGGTGGCCCACGCACGCAGCAGCTTTTTTTGTTTCAGCAGCCTTATTCTCGTGATGTTGGACAGGCGGACAGACATTTGTATTCTAAGCCAAGAGTGTCTGTCATGCGCCAGAGTCAAGTCCACATCGCCCACATAACAACGTAAACGACTAAACACACACGTACTACAGTTACAGTGACTGTAACGGCTAGCTAGAAGTGTCATTACGTGTTATTGCTGCAGCCGTCTGCTTCGGAGCTTTTAAAATTTCAGCCCCTCCCTCATGGGTTTGGATTTGATGTTTGATGTTTTGCAACTGAAGCTCATCAAAGAGTGCGTTTGGGGTTGTCACAGCCTCAGTCAGTCCTCTCCTTTCAAAGTTCCTCTCCGCCCGACGGAGTCGGCCCGGCCGCCCCCGCTTGTCAATTGTTCCGTCCTTCAGTTGCAGGTGATCCTCCTGGTTTGCTACTCAGTCCTGTTCGGTGATATTATTGGTAGTCATATTTGGTTGCTTGCTGCTCCATTCTCACTGCTCGCCGTTTCGTTGAGTGGATAAGCAAGCGCCACTCAGTCCACTCCGTCAGTTCAGTCAGGTCAACCCCTTCTCTGTTGCAAGTGAATTCGAGAAGCGCTTGCTATTGCCAGTGCTTCGTAGCGTAGCCCCGGGCCCGTCGTCACCTCACTAGCTACTACTAGTAGTTGTAGATCTTCCCTCGAAATGAAGATCAAGCATCAAATTTACTATTTCATTTTAATAGCGTTCGCCCGCCCTTACACCTCGTCCGCGAGGCAGGTTACTAGACTCATCAAGCTGGCTATTACTAGCTACTAGTACTACTAGAAAGCTAGATACCTACTAGAAAGCCTAGCAATTAGTACATTGTAGCTCCAGTAGTAGCTGGCATGGCTATCCGGTACTTGTACTCTTGTAAAAGCCCAAAGGTCGCCGCTAACTACAATTGTACCAGTGCTACTATGTTGTAGCCTGGCCTAATTATTTTAGAGGGCTGACGTCAGTCCCTAGTGACTATTGACTCAATCTGCAGGAAACCGTGTGACTCACTCATCATTCTCACTCCATAGCTTTCTTTTCGGCTTGGCATCAATAACCACGTTGTTGATTGCTACAAGTACCATGCATCAGCATTAGCTACACAGCGAATCAATGGCGTTGTCTGTTGTTGTCAACATCTCACAACGAAGTGTATCACAATATTTTTGTCATTAGACTGTAACTTTCCACTGATTGACTGACAACAATGAGACAATTCCTAGCTCTTTTCGCACTGGTTGCCTTGCTCGCCTGCACTGGAACAAGCGCTTTCGCCCCTCAACAAAATGCCTTTGTGTCGCAAGCCAAGACATCTACGGCCCTCGAGATGACCGTCTTGAGGTACGGGTCCAAGAAAAAGGATTTCAAGCCAGGAAGCCCACTCTCCTCGGCATGCGCCGCTTTGGGTGTCAAGCCCAAATACAACTGCAAAAAGTGAGTCCAGTTTTTAGTCTTTGTCTACTTCACCCGCACCTCTCATGCCAACAGATCTATTCTGTGGCTTCGCACAACTTGAAAACGACGCTCACCCTGAAATTTTCTCTTTCTTTGTCTTCAGAGGTGACTGCAACTCTTGCGTTTTGACCGTTGGAGGAAATCGTGTGAAGCCCTGTGTTGGCAAAGTGCCACCAGAACCAAAGCTCAAGTCTCTGATTGAAAATGGTCTCGAGGTCAGATAAGCGCATCGATCGTGTCTTCTCGAACCACAAAAAATCTCCAGGAAAAAGTGAACATTCGCTCGTGTAGAACGATCATCGGTGGAGGAATCGCAAATGAAAGTCAACTGGGCACAACAATTGAGATCGACAAAAAATAGCTACTAGTACACAAAATATATTAACAATAAGCCATCAAGAATTTTCAGTGTGCTTAATTTCAGTTGTATCTGCGCCCAGAAATGTGCATTGATTAGAACATCATTCAGTAGGGGCCAGTAATCGGAGGTGATTCAGTAGCTCCTCATTTCTGCAATAGGAGTGCTGCATGCTTCTCGTTGCTAGCTGCTGGCTACTGGCTCTTTATTGTGTAGTGTTGCCACTGTTGCAGCCATTGTTGCCACTTCACAATTTGTGATTTGTCACGATAAGGAAGAGTATTTTGGAAGGAAGGAGCCCTAATGTGATTCAAATTATTGCATACCACCCTCAGGAATCACCGCAAATTTGGCACCTGTTGTAGCTTATCTTGGCCAACAGGTCTGTCCTGCTGTACTTTTGATCGGTATTGCCCGCCTAGTTCACGCACTCATTCCTGGCACTCTACGGTCTGTTGTGGCACCTATGCAAAAATATGTAGGTCAACCTAACGACCAACCAAGGAATCTATCTGCCCACTTACTGCAGCACCTGCAACATCAGTCGTTAGAGAAAGGAAAAGGTTGATAATGAGCTGTATGCAAGCAACGGCCAATGCAAATGCTATCCTACTAGAGCTTTATCGCAGTTCTTCCTGTATCGATTGCCAACTGGAGAATCTATACTATACCTGTAATTCAACCCAATCAGCCCAGCTACGGTGCCTGTGGTAGAGGAAAATTCCAGCAACAAGGTCTGCCCATACCCAGGCACGTGTTGTTGTGTGGGCGGTCATTGCTAGCATGTGGAGGATAGCTTTTGTGTTGTAGCTTGTCGGGCTCGGGTTGAAACCTGGGCAGTAAAAGCCTTGCTCCGCTCCCACCAGCATACCCCCCAAAATCTCTAGCTCATAAGCCCAAAGCTTGCTTGCTTCCTTGTGGCAAGGGACGTTTGGCAATCGGAAATGTGCCTGCTTCTCTGACAATATTGCTCGGGCATTTATTGGGGTGGGACTTCGCATCATGGCTAGTAGAAGACCCGCAAAACGGGCAATGCCTTTGGAACCGAGAATGTACCTTATCATGGACCTTGCGGTGACGGCAAGGGTGCTGATGACAACAAAGGCAGTTGTTAGCTAATCTATGGAAAGTAACGTATGAGCGGGTGTTCTTTAATCTTTATGCTTATGTTATAGCTAGTGTATATATTTTAGAAGTGACAGGTGGTAGCAGTCGTATGCGTCAAAATTTGTTGCCATCATGATCGCTTTATTTCGCTTGAAGGCGTGATGCCAAAGAAGAGACTGCGACAGAAAGCCCCTTCACAGATGTTTCTGGTTTCAAGTAAGGTTGATGGTGATAGACCGCCGTTTCGGGAGTGCGTGGGGGCAGATGGAAGAAGATGATGGGTAGTTGCTTTTGGATGGAATCTTGATCATCATCCGAAAGCCCTGCTTTCTGAAACCGGTCACTCCATTGCCGGCAGACGCCGGACCCGTAGATGGGTTTTGCACAAGCTGGAATGTCTTGACGGTGGAGAGCCTCCAAGAGATGGAATACTTTGGTATTTGCAGTTGTCTGGTCGTTGTGATATCCTTCCAGAGTCACGTCGGATGTGTCGGAATCTTCCGTCACAACGATGACTGCATCTGGTTGGGCTCTCTGAATGTTTTTCTTGATAGACGACATAGCCAGAATGTATCGATCGTCTCGACTATCATCCTCCACTTGGCCGTCCGTCAAGATCACGGCGGTGTGAACCTCGGCATTCATGTTGGCACTTAACTGTCTGCCGGCTTGTTCGGTGACTATTCTGGAGGGGTGAACTTGTCTCGAGCTGGAACAAGGCTCCAAGCCCAAGATCAAAATGCGGGGCACCGCCACAGTGTCACAGTCGTTTTGTTCCTCTTCTTCCTCAAGATCAGGGACTGATTGAGCCATAGACCGGGCATTGGATAGACGCATTGTAACAGCTGCTGACTCGTCGTCGTCGACCAACGAGGCTTCTTCCGAGATGTAGGAACCCACTTCCTCCTCCTCCTCCTCCTCCTCATCATCATCATCATCGTAATCTTCGTCGTCATCATCATACATGGAGAAAAACCCAGAGTCAAATGTAATGTCGGAACACGCGGTAGCGTTAGTGGATCGACGACGAAACGTGATAATGGGTCGGCCTTTCCGGTCGTATCGGATTCTGTTATCGACCAGGCCGTCCGAAATTTTTCTTCGTGGGGCCACTGGCGGCTTCCCACCGATAGGATGATCCTGCTGCTTCTCGGCGATGATATCATTCTCGAAATGTCGTAGTGTCGCTTCTGCGAAGCTACGCTGTGAACTGTGTCGTCGTACTAGTTTGGGTGGATCTCGTTTAGCTCGATGGACATTCCGAGGAAATCGGGGATTTTGGCGGGTGGGGATGCTTTCCCAACGGGAATTTCGTGCTGGGAGAGTCATGCTGTTGTTGTTTTTAGAATCTGGTTGTAGTTTGGCCAGTGCTGGTGGATGGAATAAAGTGTATAACAGTTGCTGTTGTGCTAACCGTTTGTTACGTTGCTGTTGTTAGTCGAATTTTATGTGATGGATGTTGTGTAAGGATGCATGGGCACTCTAGCTAGCTACTAGTAGCTACCAGTACAGTAGCAGCAGAGCTGCAGCAGAGTGTCATTCGACGCGAGATTTTATAAATTTGATCCTGCAGAATTTTTCTCTGCTTACCGAGTGAGACATCGAAACAAGATGTCCCACGAATTGAATCCGGCTCAGCTGTATTTGAAAACACGTGACCGGGACCAACACTTTTACCGTATTGCCCGCAACCCCCGTGGTTTCAGGGAGATGTGGAAAAGGGATGAATTGTTCCTGGAATGACAAATGTGTCACCCCCTTGAGGGAACTCAAACTCACACACAAAAAGACTTGAGAAGAAAAGCAAAATGTAGCTACAGATCAGCATTTAAACAAAAACCAAATTGACACCTTTCCTTCACTGCAGTTGTCCTCACAATGGAAGAAACAACATGTCAGTTGATTGACCATGCAAGTCTCGCGATTGATCTTCTTAGCAATTCACAGCGATCTTAGGTTGAATCAGACTTTGACACTGTAGAAAGAAACAAGTGCAATGAAGTAGTTCAGAGCAAACTATCTGTCTTCTCTCTCTTGTCTGGTTTTTTGCTGTTTCAAATGCTCAAGCAGCTCCCTCATTGGTTCGTTTTCTTTGCATCAGCTCCATCATCTCATGCACATGATCTCGTGCACAAGACGACATCATCATTGTTTTGGGGAAGAAAACTTGCCCCAAATTTGATGATCAAGGGACAGACATGCTCAATTTTTTGAAAATGTTGTCAAGTCCAAAAGAATTGGTTTGCCTGCAATGACTTTTGACAAAAAATTGTGGGGTGACATCAAGATTCTTGTGTGAGCCTCTGTGTTGATCCAAAGCATACAACATTGCTGGTGCATGATCTAAACTTCAACACAAGATGTTTGTTGACCATCTGTCAGTGACAAGGACTTGGGATGTTGCTTCAATTTTTGCAAAGAGCATGCCGCATGCACTGCGCTAAAAGCTACAGGCCTTTTGAGTTGTTTGTAAATGAAAATCATAAGCTTTAGAATGAAGCTAAAATG
>ENA-ORBV01017321-ORBV01017321.1-microbial-mat-metagenome-genome-assembly--contig:-NODE-17321-length-10315-cov-6.866966_pt1 | contig 10315 bp, 5 predicted proteins | sample MGYA00237777_ERZ505514 | MGnify/ENA primary metagenome ERZ505514 (study PRJEB26160, sample SAMN06269048) | microbial mat metagenome | isolation source: Oligotrophic lake microbial mat | place...
GTTGGGGGGGGATTTGACGATGGACTATCATGCGTCCGATTCCTTTTTGGTTTCGACCATTGTCTCTGTTGCATCAATTGTTTATCTAGCTAGCTTTGCCGCCACATTGTCTCTTCTCGTTTAGCCTTGCTGTTGCCGCCTTTTGGTGTGTTTGTTATTTTTTATGTGTTGCTGTTATCCGATGGCACGACCGGGTGGCCACTGTGATTTGACCTTTAAGTAAAAATAAGTTTAACTTGTTTTTACTTAAGGGTCATCATGCATTAGTCTTTCACTTGCTCCTTGATTTTCCCTGTCATTTGATGTTAGCGATCCTCGATGTTCAAATTTTGAACCTCAACGGTCAATAGGTGGTGCGCCCGCCGCTCCGCTTGTTTGACACTTGGCCTCACTTTTTCCCTCAGGCACGCACTTTGCGCACTTTTGCCCATGTTGTGGACCATGTTGTTGCTTATGTCTCCATTGATCGTCACGCTCTGGCTTCATCTAATGGATCACAGGGATTAGTTATTGATGATTGTGTGTCCCACACGCATTCTTGTTATTTGTAATTGCATTTTAGAGATTGCGGCTACATGTGGTCCAACAATTTTTGCGGCAATTTCCTTTTGGTGCCATCAAAGCCTTGCGTTCAGTCGCATTGGCAAATTTTCTGTTTTCACTCAACGACAGTGTCACCAAACATTTGGTGGGTCCGCTGTCCCAATCAAATCTTGTCAAATCACCAATTTTTTCCATTCTAACTGTCCATTCATTCCTGGGATTTTTGGTAGCAGCATCGTAGTTGATTGATTGCTGTAGAAAATCATTTCGAACAACATTTTGTCGCTTTCCTTTTTCTTTAATGTGTCTTCCCTTTTTTTTTAAAGCAATTCTTTCACCATGGACGAAGTCGATGACCCGTCTACCGAAACAGCAATTGTTTTGCACAATGACAATGAGTCCGCTTCGGCTACCGATGTGCAACACTCAGAGACAGAGCTAGCACAAAAGCCGCTGTCCCAGCTACTAGCATCTCCACCAACTGAAGACATTGATCTCACACCCTTGTTGAGTGGCTTGCAACATTGTCGCATGATGGCGGAGTTTGGACAATCGAGTCTCGCACAATTTTTTAACTTTGCCTATGAACCTAGAAACCGAAGTCGCATCACAAAGATCGCTTACCTGGATGGAAATCATAAGCCACTTCCTGGCAGTGACCAGCTGTCCGATGAACAAATTGATGACTACCTAAGAGCGTTTTACGTTTCTTCTTTTGCCTCAGGGAAAGCTGGTGCACCCGATCGGCTATCAAAATTAATTGATAGTGAAACACTTCTCTTAAAGAGCAGGCGTGAGGAAGCGTGCAAGCAAGATAAAATCCTGATTGAACTAGCTTGGCGTTTGAGAAATTACGCTACCTATGCTCGTAACCACCGAGTGGAGGATCATCAAATCAAGTTTCTAATTGATCCGGAAATGGTCTCTGTTCATCAAGGAAAGGTCATTCTCAAATGCTTCAGTCGCATGTCCCTGTTGCGGGCTTTTTCCTTCAGCAAAAACACAAGCAAAGCAACTCTTGTTCGGTGCGACAAAAAGGAGAGCAAAATAGCCAAGTGTGAACGCCTAGCCCTTTCCTGCAATGTGATTCCTTTGATGCAGGAAATGGTTTGGGAATTTGATCGCAAGTTGGCAGGGTTGGAACCAGCAGGTCAAGCACTGATTCTGTCTCCCACTCAAGTGGAGGAGTGTCTTGCAATGGCTTGCCAAACTTGTGACACCGTGTTGTCCGAACTGCATCTGGATGACACGGCAGCATTGATGCCTGACAGCACATTGGGAGAATGTCATTGGCAAGAGATGCCCACTGAATCTCTTGATTGCCACGACGGTTCCGCCGTCCTGCTTCTCGAAGAACCTTCTGATGATCTTTCTATGCCCTTGGATGAGCAATCGTCAGCCACCCAGCGCCCCATTCCACTGGCCGATTTGCACAAACTGACATGCGAAGAGGGTGGAGAACACCGAGTTTCAACAGAGGCTGAGATTGTAACGAGCAAGTTGTTTCCAGGAGGTGACATGGACATTTTATCGGCTTCGATTGCTGCAGCTATTTTCACTCACTACATCACCAAAAAAGGAGTTCCAGCTGATGTCCTGTGTGTCGTTGGAAAGAAAAGTAGGCAAGAAATTGGGATCAGTGACGATCCTCATCCAAGCATGACTTCCGTACCCAAGTGCACCGTGCACTATGTTTTGGATGACACAGAGAGAAAGTCAGTAGTTGCTAAATGCTCTCGGACCGGAAAGCCGTGCATCGTTGCTTCTAAATTTGTTATTCAAATTGATGACATGCACTCCAAAGATTTCCGTGATGCGAAGATGTTGACATGCAACTGGCTGCCATGGAATGTCGATGAAGCGGGCAGTGGGACTGCCTTCTTCAGGGCTTCCATCATTGTGCCAGATGAATTGCTTGATGAAGAAGGGAAACGCATGCCCAACTGCAAGATGCCGCATGTGGACATGGGAAAGAGAAAACTCATGTTAGCAGATCAAGCTCATCCGGTTGAAAAAGCAGACATGCTGTTCAGTCGCGAACTCAACGACTTGTTTCATTCAATCCAGAATGATGTCAAGAGGATGTTGTGTTTCTGCAAGATCGACAGCTACATGTTTCAATGGAAGCGGCTCTGCGACACTCAACCCTCTGTCTCATCCGATGATGTCGATTCGGATGCATCTCACGGCAGCTCATCCTCTTCCTCTGATGATGCAGTGGTCGTGGCAGCCCGAGCTACTAGACGTGTTGCTAGGAAAAAAAGGGGCAACAAAAAGGGCTGCACAACTAAGGAAAAGGACAGAAGAAAGAGAAGGGTGCATGCTCTTGTGACACTGGAGACCTGTCGAGCAACCGCGTTTCTCTCCATGGAAAAATTGAGGGAAACAAACGATTTCTTCCAGTGGGAAATGGACAAGGAGCAACTGTCCCTGTTCCGCAGACTTCGCAGTTCCTGCTGTTTATTTGAGGGTCAGGTGCTTGTGCACATCCCAGAGCCGCCATGTGACGACAATGCGGGATTAAACAAAGGTGGTGGATTTGCATTCTATGGGCCCCATGATGACAAAAAAAATTCCTTGAACACAACTGCACTGCACCCATTGAAAACCCTTCACGATGGAACTGCCTTGCACAGTGCTGCCAAAATGCCTGTTTGCACCGCTGCTTGTGGTTTCCACAGTTCAGTCATAGGAACCAGCTTGCAGCACGGGAACGCCAAAGCTGATGGAGAGGGTGGTAGGAAAGTTGCGCACAGCAACCTGATTGCTGGCACGTGCACTCATCACATGCAGGTGCATGGACTGCAAACCGGGCTGAAGCATTGGGCCTCCAATGTCACAGGGCAGAAACCACACGTTGCACCAGACAAAATGACGTTTCCCCATCTGCCACGAGAGTTTTTGCTGAAGTGCCCTCCCCGAAGGGCAGATGGCTCTGCCATTGTCATTGCAGATGGCGACAACATTGAGCACCCATCTCCCCTCAACAACAGGGTGGTGTCCACACCCCGTCACGCCCCTCTGCCCGAGCATGATCAGGACGGACATGGTGGCCTACGCCATGGGCTGGGTGGAAGATCAATGGGATCAGAAATCAGTGATCTACAACAAACACGATCACTCCAACATCATGTTTTCTCCCGCAAAAGTGACGTCCAGCGCCAGCCAAGAAGACTGGCACATTCTTCAAAATGTGACGTCCGATTGGATGCTTCAGAAAATAATTCACCACAGGAGCCAATCGACACAGGTGGGGGAACCGGACTTTCACCAACAAGCCAGCCAGGAATCTAGGAACGTTTGGCTAGAAGACAATGAGATCCCTGTTCCCAAGTTGAATTTGGTACCCAAAAAGAGACAGCCCAATCAAAGGGACTGGCTTGCATGTCACCAGTCAGAGCTGGTCATGTCCACTCCGACATTTGAAGAAAAACAAATTTTTCAAGGCTTGTCCCCTGTGGCACACATGGAGAATGACATCGTCCGTGGAGTAGCGTTGCCAGTGAGGAAATTTGCAATGTCCGAGTCTTTGGAAGAGATCGCCATGAGCCATGTCTCTACCGAAATTTTCTTGAAGGAACGCAAGATCCTTGAGTTGTGCAGTGCGGACCAAGTGACCAAAATCCCCAGAATGCCTCTGATGACAAACAGAGCTCGAAAGTTGCCTGTTGGCGTGGGGGCCTTGGTTCCTGGTCAAGAGCTGTGTGGTGTCCGCAACTCGGCCCGCAGTCATGATCTTCTCAGTCTTTTGACCATGGATCATGCAGCAACGGTCAGGCCACACAAAACTGACCAACCCCAACGAACTCTTGCCTACATAGAGCATGCTGGAATGATTCGGTACATGGTCGAACACGACAGAAAAAAAAGCATGGAATTCTTGAAGGAACTGGACAAGTTCTGGGAAGAATGCCCCGTTGGGACTCTGGCACCAATGCGGCCACCAGAGTCGCTTCAAGATCTGCTTGGACAGGCCAGAGAAATCATCGGGAATGATTTGAAACGATTGCTTGACATGACGATGGAACAAAGATCAAAGATGCAACAAGAAATGAACCTACACTCTTTGTGGCCAACCATGCCATCCAAGACAGTCAAAGCAACTGCAAAGCTGATGGCGAAGGCAATTTGCGTTTGCCCTTGCGCACTGGAAAAGACAGAAGACGAGGCGTTGACTCGGTGGATGGCGGAACCATCAAATAAAGACAAGGACCGCAAAGCATTAGAGCGGGCAGCACACAGGATTTTGATGGCCGAGCTCCAACTGTTTTGTCAGCATGGACTGATGGACAAAAACAGAAAACCCAGTGTTGCAGTCCTTCTCTCTGCGTCCAAGGAGAACTTTGTTTCCATTCTAAATGGCGCAAAGAAGAGGCATCTCATGAGGGAGAAACATGATCGCCTGCTGGACAAATGCAAGAATCATGCTCTGCAGGTAAAGCTGTGCGAGATTCACACACGGATGATGACCGAGCCATTGACCAATGCAGGATCTGCTGGGTCTGCAATGGAGTCTGGGACAGAAAGTCTCAAGGACACAGCTGGCCCTGATGACCCAGCCATGACTTCCGCCACATCACAAAGAATCAAAACCCCCATCAATGAAGGATTTCATCACCTGGCAGAGACAGGGAATGCTTTCACCTTCTTTCTCAGCGCTGAGGAATGGACAAAAAAGAGCTCCGATAACAAAAGCTTGTGGTTGTTGCCTCTCAATGATGAATCTGGTGCGAAGTTCGAATGCAAAAATCAGTTCATCAACTTGGGGCATTTTTATCTGAAAGGAGCATCATCCAATAGCTGTCTTCAAAGTGCGGAGGTTGTTGGTGCCTTTGAACAAGCGGGAATGCTGTCGTGCTGTCAGAAAAATTTCAATTTTATGTCCTTTCTTGGTAGCGGCTATGTGCGCAACCACCTGGTGCGGGCATTCAGTTTTGCGAGGGAGGTGCAAATGACTCTGGATTGGTGTGATGTTGCGGCTGTTCCATGTGAAATTGTGCCTGTGCAAATTTCCGGAGATGGACCTCAGTTCCAGCCAGAAGAAGTCGTGCGATTGGCCAGCACCGTCGATGTTGACAAGAGCTTGCACTCACTGAACCTAGGTCCAACATTTGCTAAGAATGACTTGTGGAACGCTGCTCATTGCCGAATTCATGACTGCTTGCGTTATTTTTACAGTCACAAGCCGGAAAAACTGTGCACAGAAGTGCTGCAAGCACATAAGGCAACAATTCGACCATCCAAAATGCAAGAGGGCAAGGAGCTTACCAGAATGCCCCGACACAATAGGGTCTTCCGAATGACTCCTGACGACGACTTTTTGACAACTGTGCGGTGCAATCTGTTGGCTGCCTCCATCAGATCCAATCCAGAACTTTGCTGTTTGTTGAATGACACAAATGGCGATGTGACTCCGCTGCCTTTGTTCACCGGTCTGCTGCCAGACAGCCTGCGGGAGAGACAACATCCAGTTGCTATTCCATCTTTGGATCTGGCAAGATGCAAGTGCCGATGGGAGACTGCAAAGGTGATGTCCAGTGCCAATTTGTTGGCCGGAGTGGGCTGACAGATCGATTTTGGCATGCGATGCTTGGTGGAATCACCCCATGACAGTGCATCATTGAGGACAGAGCAATCAACAAGTGCTCCTTGCTTGGTAGCCATTCGGAAGCCTTACTGCAGTCACTTTCCAACTCTGGGCACCCAACACAGCGGCCGGTACCCACTTCTGGAAAAAACAACTGCGCTCAGCGCTCCGTCGCTCCCTGCTCCAAAAAAATTGCTCGATTGGTCAATTCGATGACAGAAAGAACTGTGACAGTGTCAGACCGAAACTTTTTGGGTTTCTTTTGCAAATTCGGCAAAGACAATCCAAAAAATAGTTCATAATTTTTTGTTATCGTGCATGCCCGCTTCGGGATCGACACAATTGGCGAACACAATCCGAAAATCAATCATGATGACGTTGTTGTAGTGCCTGCGCACTTAATTCCGGATCGACACAATTGTCGAACAAAATTGTCAAAGCGAAACCGAAAACAGTTTGGTCGTGCCCTACCTACACAAGACAACCATTTGCCAACAACAGCGATTGGGCCGCCAAAAATGTTAGTGAAAAAATTGGGCCGAAAGAACAAAACCGAGTCCCACAGCTGTGCCGACCCAATGAACTCAGATGACCGTTTGGACATTGGGGCCATTTGGACATTTTGTTTCTTATCATGGCTAGAACAAAGCAAACAGCTCGCAGGTCGACTGGAGGGAAAGCCCCTCGGGTGCAATCCGCCACCAAAGCGGCTCGCAAATCTGCTCCGGCTACTGGAGGGGTGAAGAAACAACGCCGCTACCGCCCCGGAACAGTTGCCTTGTGTGAGATCAGGCGCTACCAGAAGGCAAGCGAATTGCTGATTAGGAAGCGACCCTTCCAACGTCTGGTGCGTGAAATTGCGCATGATTTCAGAAGTGACTTCAGGCACCAGGGAAGCGGGATTTTGGCATTGCAAGAGTCGGCGGAGGCGTGCCTGGTGGGTTTGTTTGAAGACACAAATCTCTGTGCCATTCATGCACGCAGAGTCACCATCCAGCCTAAAGACATCCGGTTGGCGAGAATCATCAGGGGCAAAAGGTCTTAAGAAAGGACAAAACAGCAGAAGCCACTGGAAGAAGGAAGAAAGTAGCATTAATGTTGCTTAACAAAACCAGTTGGCAAACCAGGACATTTGTTGTTCTGTGTGTCAGTTCTTCATCTGTGTTAGGCATGTTTGTCCAGGACATCCACATGTCAGTTTTCTGTTTTTTCTTCCTCTGTGTCGGGCATTTCTGGCTCCTGAGGTGCGGAAGAGAGAGGCTTGGATATCAAAATCTCAGTGTTCTGTTCTTCATCTTGCATTGTGCTTTCAAAAATGACAGCCCACTCAGCCGGCCTCTCCACGGTAAGATGCTCCACCTTGTTTACAGCGATGTCATCCTTTGCAAAATCATTGTTCTTACTTCTTGGCCAAATGTCTGGAACAGCAATGAAGGGCTCCACGATGGCTTGAATTGGTAGCAGGTAAAGCAACATGTTGTCGTCTGCTTTTTTGTTGTTGCTGATTTCACGGTTGCGTGACTTCCTTCTGGATCTGCTTCGGTCGCCAATGCTGCTCCCTGAATCAGGAACATTCATGCCATGGCAATCTTTTGTTAACTGTTGGATGATGGTCACACCGGCATGAACTTGCTGGGGCACCCTGAAAGTGGCTGCATGGCACAAAACAAAAAGTCCAGGAGTTTCCATGGAGGTTCCATCTGCAAGTTCAATGCCAACAAATGAACTGCCCAGTTCAAGGAAGCAAATCAAATGAGCCGGATGCAGTTTCTCTGCACCGCAACTGTCCTCTCCGAACCGCACCATGGCCCAGTCGTTCCAACCAGGCGACACTTCACTTCTTGCCATGCTTGCCCTGCGCCCTGGCTCAGCATGGCACAATGTTGACTCCTTCGTGGACAAATCTACGAATGTGCATGTGTTGAGGAGAGGCATGATTGGACATTGGCCATTCTCCTGTTCGCACCCAAACGTCTTCTCCACTAGGGTGGACACAAAACACTCAACGGATTCTTGCAAACGAGAGTCACTCCACGTCGCCAGTGCAGACGGAGCCTCTCTTTTTTGTTTTGGCTTTGCATAGATTCGGTAAGACAAAGCTTGAACATTTCTGTCTTGCGAAAGGAAAAAGGAGCGACCGTTGGCAGTGATGGACTCAGCGCAATTGTTGTCCACCACCCTCTCGAAGCAATGCTTGACATCCAAGTAGTTGTTCTCAATGATGAGATTCTCTGTCAGTCTTACTCCAGTTTGTGCGTCCAAAGTTGCTGCCCTCTTTTGTGTGTTCTTAGCTGTCTCCTTGCAAGCATTGATTTGGAAATGTTCAGTTCTCTCTGCGTCGGTGTTGTCTGGGACTCCCGTGTCCTCGATTTGTTCAGCGCGGTGGATTTTGCTATGAAACTTCAGCTTCTGCATTCCCTTTCCATCAATTTTGTTAAGAGTTTCCTTGCATCTCTCACAGCATGCTATCAAATGTTTTCCATGCAACCTTCTGCTGTGTTCTGAAATCTCTGTTGTGCGCTCAAAACCGTCAATCAACAGCATTGTGTCAAGAATTTCCACCCACTGCAGCAGTCTTTTGTTACCAAGACATCCGCGCTTCGAACACCCGGTTCTCTCTTTTTCTTGAGCGGTTTCCGAGTCCGAGAAGAGATGGTCACCTAAGGTGGAGCACAGCAACAGAAGGTCCAACAGAATCAAGCCAACATGTTCTCGCGCATTGATTTTCTCAGTTGAGAGTGCCCCACTCGTAAAGTTGGTTCTTGGAAGCATTCGGTCGCTTTGGTGCTGAAGGCAAATGCCCCAAACAGCAGTTGCCTTTTCACACAATGATTTGAGGGAGTCAGAGAACAAATGATAAATCTTTGGCTTCGTTTTGAATGAATCTTTTTTGTCCTTGGTTGCTGTCCTAATGGTTTCCATTGCAGTTGATTTATTCTATTTTTTTACCTTCCCCGCTCCCCTCTCCTTGGTTGGTGCCAGCTCAATGGAAAGCAAACAAGAATGAGCTGTTTCCATGTCTCCCTTCAGACGATCATGAAAGGCGTCCACCTGCGTCCTAATGTGGATGCCATCAATCCCATCATTGTAACCAAATGGGAGCCTATTGTATGCTAATTGAATGACCTCATCCACCACAGTTTCTCCACGGGCAGTGTGAGTGAGACATCGCCAGGAATGCGTCAAGGCAAATTCTGGGCTCTGGATCTGGTCCATGCGAAACAAAGCACACCCAGTGGTTAGGCTCCATCGGGGCTGGTCCATCATGCTGTTTGGAGCATTGCACCGCCTGCACATGTAAGGAACCTTGAAAGCGGATTTGTGACATGATGCCTTGTCGTGCCCCTCGTGATCCCCCAAAAGACTGTGAAGGTACAAGTGGATGTTCCCTTTTGGCCGGCCCGGCAAAGTGTGAAACTCCCAGAACATTCCACCAGGATGGCACATGAGTTGGCAAAGTGGTTCCAAAATGTGGTTAAGGATGACATGATAATCGACACTCTTTTTGTCTGCGCAATTGGGGGCAAAACGCGAGCCTTCATTTGGCATGTACCCCAACACTCTCCAAGCTCCAAAGTTTGCTCGTGTGTCTCTATTGAAGATGGCGAGAGCAACTAAGAGAGGCTCAAGCTTTGACCGGCCATGCAAATCTATGTGCGTTTTGTCACATGCGAGCAACAAACCAATAGCAGTTTGCGAATGGCCGCCACCACAAAGTTCATGGTGACTCATGACTGATGTTTTGCCAGCATTCAGGTCTCCACAAATGTGCTCCAAGTCATCAATTGGAAACTTTACATTTGGAGGGGCAAAAGGATCGCCCTCCTTGTGCAGTGACAATTTGTCTTTCCTCATCAGATTGTTGTCGTTGAGCAGAGAGATGAGCATCTCTTCTGGGTCAAACCGGGTAACTGGGATGGATGTTTTGGCTTTGGGAAGTTTCACCGTCTCGGTAATGGGGGTCAGACCTTCCATGGACTTCCTGATCATCATCTGCTTGATGAAGCTTTCTCTGTTTGGAATTTTCGTTTCATTGGTGATTTTGAATGCACCGGCCACAGTGGCATTGACAGCCCATTGCACAATGTCATTGAACAAAGACAAGCGCGGGATGCCACGCAACAAATGAAGTAGACGCAGCATGAACATGTCCTGTGTGGACATGTTTTTCTCCTCAAGGAATTG
>ENA-ORBV01017322-ORBV01017322.1-microbial-mat-metagenome-genome-assembly--contig:-NODE-17322-length-10315-cov-5.651006_pt1 | contig 10315 bp, 14 predicted proteins | sample MGYA00237777_ERZ505514 | MGnify/ENA primary metagenome ERZ505514 (study PRJEB26160, sample SAMN06269048) | microbial mat metagenome | isolation source: Oligotrophic lake microbial mat | place...
GGCATACACCAGGACGTTGACGTCAGGCGCCAGCATCGGGCTTCCGCGGACCGGAGCGCGCGTCGTCCTCTTCCAACGCCGCCGCAATCTCGCCGGGTGTGGGCGCATACCCTCCCGGCTCACCACACGTGACGAGCTCGAAGGGTTCGACGTCTCCGCGCGGTTGCTGCGTCAGGTATGTGCTGACGGCTTCGCGTACGAGCTGGCTCAGCGTCTGACCTTGGCGGGCGGCACGGCGTTTGGCGCGCTCCAACAACGGGGCATCCAGATCGACCGTGGTCCGCATGATGCGAAGATACGGGATGGGCGCATCATGATGCAATCCGTTGATGCAGGGGCATCAGCTTCCCCACTCGATTGACTCACGGGGGAAACCCGCGGGAAAAGCACGCGATGAACCTCTATTGCGACCCGGAGATCGACCGTCTCGAGCGCGAGCGCCTGTGGCCGAACGTGTGGCAGATGGCGTGCCGCGAAGCCGAGCTCGTCGCGGCGGGAGACTTCGTCACCTACGACATCGTCGACGACTCCATCCTGATCGTCCGCACCGGCGCGGGCGCCGACGACCTGGCCGCGATGTACAACGTCTGCCAGCACCGCGGCCGGCGCCTCCGCGACGAGCCGCACGGGCGGATCGGCAAGACCATCCAGTGCCGCTTCCACGGCTGGCAGTACACGCCGACGGGCGAGCTCGTGCAGGCGCACTTCGAGGAGGACTTCCGCGACTGCCCCGCGTTCGACAAGGCGCAGCTCGGCTTGCCGCGTGTGCAGGTCGCGCGCTGGGGGGGCTGGATCTGGATCCATCAAGATCCACAGGCCGAGCCGCTGCGGCAGTGGCTCGGCGAGGTACCGCGCTTCCTCGATCCCTTCGCACCCGAGGCGATGCGGCCGCTCTGGTGGAAAACGATCATCGCGCCCGCCAACTGGAAGATCCTCGTCGAGGCCTTCACCGAGGCGTACCACAGCGGCTACACGCACCTCACCGGCATCAACTACCGAAGCGCGCGGGTGCCGAGCCTGGCGCTCGGCAATCACTCGATGCTCTACGGCGAGCCCGGCCCCTTCACCGAATACAAGAACGCCGAGGGACGGTGGGTCACGCCGACGTCGCTGCAGGAAAACCTCTGGGCCAACTTCGTGCACCTCGGCCGTACGATCGGCGCGATGACGCTCGAGCCCGGCATGGCCGCGTACGAGCGCTTACGACGACTCCCGGACGACACCGCGGTCGACGTCGTGCTCACCAAGCTGCTCGAGTACCACCGCGAAGAGATGGAGCAGCGCGGGATCGTCTGGCCGGAAGGATTGACGCTCGAAGCCTGGGCCGCCGCCGGGCTCGACTGGCACGTCTTCCCGAACAGCATCGTGCTGCCGACCTTCGACGGCGCGCTCTGGTATCGCATGCGTCCGAACGGCCACGACCACGACACGAGCCTCATCGACATCTGGTCGCTCGGCCGCTTCGCCCCCGGCACAGAGCCGGTGGTGCGGCAGGAGATCTTCCAGGGCTTCGCGGCGTTTCGCGGGCAGTGCGAGTTTCTCGAGGAGGATTTCTCCAACATCGAGGCCGTGAACCGCGGCGTGAAGTCGCGCGGCTTCCGCGCCGCGATCTTGAATCCCGTCCAGGAATCGGGGATCGCCCACTTCCACGGGATGCTCGAAAAGTTTCTGCGGTCAGCAGGAGATTGACGCACGGCAATTGGGTTTCCCCGGTCCGCCGTTGCGCCGTTTTGGAGCATCGGGCGCGACTCGGACGGATTGGCATGGCCGAGCGATGAGGAAAGTGCCCTGCGGATCGAATTTTCGCGTGGCATGCGTGGACTAGCCCGCCCCGCGGCGTAGCCTGCACAAGAGCCGGCGTCCTTTCATTGTGGGGGGCGCGCGGCGGCGTGCGATCAGGCGCGCCCTTCGGACCAGGTCGCCCCGAAGGAGCAACGATTCAAAGGAGGGAACCATGGCAGGTGACGACAAGTCGAAGCCAGACTTCTCCGATGTGAAATCCGGAAGCTCTTCCACGGCGCCAAGCCCCGCCGCTCCGAGTCCCGCCAGAGAAGAGACCACGTACGAGGTCGTCGCAGGCGACAGTCTGTCGAAGATCGCCAAGCGACTGTACGGCGACGCCAACAAGTGGCGTCAAATCCACGAGGCCAACAAGGATCTGATCAAGAATCCGGATGTGATTCATCCCGGTCAGAAACTGAAGATTCCGCGATGACTCGAAGGAGGTCGATGATGCAGGACCACAAGCGCCCCGCTCTCATTGCGATGCTGAGTCTCGTCGTGATCGCGGCATGTCAGCGAACCGAGCCACCCGCCACCCGACCGACTCCCGGCCTCTCGCCGGCTCCGGCTCCGGCTGCGGCTGCTAAACCGGCCGCCGCCCCGTTCAAAGTCTCCTCGGTGGAAGTCGGCAAGGCCGTCGGCGCCGACAAACGCGTGACGAGCCCGACGACGTCATTCGGGGCAAACGATACCGTCTACGCGTCGGTGCTCACCGAAGGCTCCGCGCCGAGCGTCGCGTTGAAGGCGCGTTGGACCTACCAGGACGGCCAACTCATCGACGAGTCGTCCCAGACGATCGCATCGACCGGCCCTGCCGCGACGGAATTTCACATCTCGAAGCCGTCAGGATGGCCGGCCGGCAAATACAAAGTGGAGATCTCCGCCGACGGCAAGGTCGTAGCGACGCGTGAGTTCGATGTCACCGCATAGGAGGACGAAATGATCGAGCTTCTCTGGATCGTCATCATTGGCGCCATCGTCGGCGCCCTCGCCAAGCTGTTGATGCCGGGATCGGACCCCGGAGGTTTTTTCGTCACCGCCCTCGTGGGCATGGGCGGGGCGCTGATCGCGACCGTGCTGGGCCGCATGCTCGGCCTCTACGCGGACAACCAGGGCGCAGGCATCATCGCGTCGATCATCGGTGCCATTCTACTGCTCTTCGCGTACCGGAAGTTCAGCGCTCGCCCCACGTGACCTCGTCACACCGAAAGAAAGGAGTCGATCATGGGCATTCTCGATGAGCTACTCGGAGGCGGAGATCTGCAGCGTCGCTTCGAGGACTTCGGAAAGCGTTTCGAGCAGGGGCATCCCTCCGAGGGATACACGGACCAGGAAGTCGTCGACCGCTACCAGGATGTGGCGCACGCGGTTCCGCCGGACCAGTACGCGCAGGCCGCCCAAGAGGCCCTCGCGCGACTCTCGCCGGAGGAGCGGGCGGAGTTCGTGAAAATGCTGCAGGAGCGCGCGAACGCGCGGGGCGTCGAGCTCCCCCGGCAGGTGGGTTCGGATCCCAAGGACGTGGGGCAGGTCGTCACCGATCTGCACCAGACGCCCGGCCGGCTCCGAGAGATCCTCGGCGGTGGGAGCGATCCCGGGCAAGTCACGGGGGCGAGCGCATTGCCGGGCCTGTTCGCCTCGCCGCTCGCCAAGGCCGTCCTCGCTGGCATCGCGGCCATGGTCGTCAAGCGGGTCACGCGGGGGTCGGCGCGGTAGCGTTGCCGTTGAACCGTTCAGCTGCCAGGACGCGGTCGCGAGCCGAATGGCCCGCGACCGCCCCGGTCCTCAGTCGGTCTTCTTCGTCGCCGGGTGCGTGAAGCACTGATTGCCGATCGTGACGGTCAGGTGAGTATTCGCCGCGCTGTCGTCGGCCGCCGCCGCGCCGAACCACTTCTTGGCTTTGACGACGAGCTGAAACACGCCCGGCTGTTTCGGGTCGAGATTCTTCAACTGCACCTGCTGCAGGCCGGTCTTGGACTTGGACTTGAAGCGCCACAGCTTGCCCGAGGCGCCGACGGGGGAGAGCGCGCTCAGGCTGCGCGTCGCGATCGGCTGCGAGTCGCCGTCGTCGAGCCGCACGTTGACGAGCTCGCCCGCGTAGGCCGCGAACGGGATCAGCATCTTGGCACCGAGCTGACCGCCCTCGTTCTTGGTCTTCACGCCGACGACGGCCTTCGGGTCGGCGACCAGGTCGGTGCAGAGACAGGTGCAGTCGTTCTGGCAGGTCGCGGGGCAGCTGCCCTGGAGTACGCCGTCGCACGACTCGCTGCCTTCGAGGAGACCGTTGCCGCAGGTCTGGAGGTCGCACGCGTCGCCGACGCCGTCGCCATCGGAATCGGTCTGGGCCGTATTGGCCACGAGCGTGCAATTGTCGAGGTGATCGGGAACGCCGTCGCCGTCGGTGTCGGGGCTCGCGGGGACGATGGATTGTGGTTCGCAGGTCGAGCCCGGCGGGCAGTCCGTGCTCGCGCCGCAGACGCCGTGGGTTTTCTTGCAGGTGCCGGCGTCGCAAAACGCACCCGGGGCGCACTCGGCCGTCACCGTGCAGAGACCGCCGGTCTCGATGCACGCGCCGGTCGGAGATGGGGGAGCCACGCTGTCCGGTCCCACGTAAGTCGCCCGGTGTCATCGCAGCGACGCTTCCCGGCAACGAGCGCGGGATGCGCGACGACGGGGTGTCCCATCTCGCAAAGATTTCCCGGTGAGAGCAGCGAGATGGGACGCGTTGATGTTCTGCGTCCCATCTCGATGGCGGGGTTCGGGAGAGCGGCGAACACGCTGGCGGCGGGGCGTCAGAAGGGATCGTGAATGACGTGGACGCGCCGCGGCCACTCGGACGTGGCGTCGCGGTAGCGACGCAGCATCGTCTGCAGGAGCTCGGCGTGCTTGATGATGGCCTCGGCCAAGAGCTCGCGGCGATCGAGGCCGCGTTGCTCGAATTCCTCGTCGGCAACGCGCGGGTTGACAGCGAGGAGCGCGAAGCCGGCGACGTAGAGCGCGTTGTCGAGGACGGCGAGCGCTGCGCCCTCCGGTGAGCGCGCGAGCTCTGGCGGCGTCGGGGGTGGCGCGGGGTGGGTCACGGTCATGTTCATCTCCTGCGGCAACTACGCCGCGTTGGTGGGCTCCGAAGTGGCGCCCTGGTAGAGCGGGTGAGCGGCGATCTGTTGGCCGACGAAGTTGCCGTCGATGGCGTCGCGCCCGAGGACGGCGGCGGCGATGAGCACCTGCATGGCGATCTGGTTGACGTTGCGCGGCTTGCCCTGCGACGCGAGGAAGATGCGCTTGATGGCGTCGTCGGTGAAGAGCTTCGGATCAACCTCGGAGCGTTCGAGGTGAAAGCGCACGTAGGCGCGCGTGTCCTCGAGCGTGAAAGGCCTCAGCGCCTGCGCGTACGAGATGCGCGAGCGCAGCGAGTCGAGCGTGGGATGCCGCAGGATGGTCGGTAGCTCGTCGGTGCCGGCGAGGAGGATGGAGAAGCGGTCCTCGGCATCCAAGTCGGACGTGGTGAGGCGGCGCAGGACGTCGAGGATCTCGATCGAGAGGCCCTCGGCGTCGTCGAGGATGATGATCGGGTGCGGAGTGCTCCCGCTCTCGTGCGCGGTGAGGTGCGCGCGGGCATCATCGAAGATGTCTGCGCCGTATCGGTGCATCTTGAGACCGAGGGCGCGCGCAAGCGAGCGCAGGAAGCCGGAGACCGTCGTCGGCAAGTAGGCGAACTGCACGACGTTGAAGCGGCTCTCATCGAGATCGGCCACGAAGCGACGCAGCGAGATGCTCTTGCCAACGCCGCTGTGGCCGGTGACGAGTCCGAAGCCTGAGATCTCCGTCCACATCTCGAGGCCGTGCTGCAGCTCGCGCTGACTCTCGGAGTCGAACATCTGCGTGGCCCACATGGCCTTGTTGAATGGCAACTTCGAGAAGCCGAAGTGGGCTCGCAGCTTGCGGCGCTGTCGCTTCGAGATGCCGGTGTTTGATTCACTCATCGCTTGTCTCCGTGATTGCGCCTGATGGCGTCGAGGTAGTGGGTGATGTGCAGATCGCGCGGCGCGTCTTCGCCGAGGGACTCGAGCGCGTGACGAGCCTTCTCCTCGTCGAACGGTCCGTAGCGCGCGACGAAGTCGCCGATGGCGCGCTCATCGAAGACGTCGTCGTGCACGTGTTCCTCGAGCAGCGAGACGATGGCCGCGTCCTGCACTGCGCGAGCTCGGGCGATCTCGTCGGAGAGCACGCGGGGCGCTTCCTCGATGAAGCCCGCCTTCTTGCGCTGCTCGACGAGGTGCGTGAGCCAGTCAGCCGTCGGTGGTCCCGGCGAGGCCGGCGGCGGTGGCGGCGGCAGCGTGGGCGGGCGCCGGTGCGTGCTCACTGCGAACGGCTTCACGCGCTCGATGAAGCGGCCGTCGAGGTAGACGTCGAGCTCGTGGAGCCGCTCCGGGTCGTAGCGCACCTCGATCTTCTTCTTCGCGAGCGACGCACCGGTTTGGTAGCGCACGCCAAAGAGCGGGAAGAGACCGGTCTTGTCGGGTGTCCTCGGTTCGCGCCAGAGGAACGCGCTCAGGACGAGCTTCTCGTCGACGTAGCGAACGCGCTCGAGACCCTTCTTCCACCGCGCGAGCGGCGCCTCGTTCGTCTCGCCGTGGGTCGCCTGGTTGTAGTCGACGTCGGCGAACGCGACGAATGCTTCGTTGAGCTCGTCGATGGTCCTCACCGTCGACGACTTCACCTCGGCGATGAAGTTGTTCGTGATGAAGCGGTTGAGCGCCTCAATCTTGCCGTGGCCCATCGGTCGATGACGCTCGGTGAAGACCATGCCGTGAATGCCGAGCGTGGCGACGACCTGGCGCATCTGGCCCGATCGATAGACCTTGCCGTTGTCGTAGTAGACGCGCCGCGGGACGCCCCACTTCTGCACGCAGCGACGGAAGACGAGCTCAAGCGCGGGCAGCTCGCCCTTGAAGCTGAAGCGGCCATGCAAGAGCAACCGGCTGTGGTCGTCGAGAAACGCGTAGAGCCACGCTCGTCGGACTCTCCCGGGCCGCTCGGGATCGGGGAGCCATGGGCCCGCGAGCATGTCCGACTGCCAGAGATCGTTGGGCGCGTCGGCTTCGAAGCGGTCAAGGTCTGCGTCGTCGGACGCCTTCGTCGGGCGCCCCGAGATCCCTTCGCGTGCGAGCACGCGGTGCAACGTGCTTCGTCGCACCGCGCCCTTCTCGCAGAAGCCCATCGCCTCAAGGATCACGATGATGCGGTCGAGCGATCGCTCCGGCACTTCGCGCTTGAGCTTGATGACGGTGTCGATGACCACTGACGACAACGCCGTCACTCCGCGCTGAGGACGGCGCTTGTCGTGCAGACCGTCGAGGCCGTGGCGGCGGTAGCGCCGCACCCAGGATCGGATCGTCTCCCTCGCGACGACGATCGGCTCGCCGTTCTTGCCGGTCCACGTCTTCTTCGCGAGCTGCTCGAGCAGCGGCCCTCGCTGCCCGCGCGCGGGCTCCATCGCGAGGTACGCGCTGATGATCTGGTAACGCAGGAGCGCCTTCTCCTGCTCTTCATCGACGGGCTCCGCCACCTTCGTCACCTCCGCGCCGTGCAAGGTGCAGGGACGCGACGCCGGTGACGACGCCAAACTCTGTGGGAGTGGATGTAGTCACAACTTGGCGCGAGGAGCCGATGCTCGATAGCTTCCTCTCCCAGGAGGAAGGCTCTCAGAGCAAGAACGGCTCGCCGGGCGTCGACCTCCCGCGAGCCTCGGCCAGAAGCAGCGGTAAGGGGACAGCAAACGAAACTGCGCCGTCGACGACGATTTCGAGACCGCGATGAAGGGCTTCAACCAGCAGGCGGTTCGACCATCGACGACGACCCGGTTCCTCAGGCGGAGCAAGACCGCTCGGGAACAGGCGCTTCATGGGCCGAGGCTCGCCTCTTTCAATCACGGCAAATCGCAGGAGCTGTTGCGTCGTCATCGCGAGCACGAGGGCGCGGCGCATCCACCGCTGCACCGTTCGACGCGACGGTCGCTCGCTCAGCGAGGGGAACGCGTCCTCGTAGTTCTCGACGCCCTGCCGCTCACGAGCCACGCCCATAGGCAGATGACGACGACGGTCGAACAAAAGTGAATCTGAGCGACGTCGTCAGGAGGGCGGCTATGCACCGTGCCGCCGCGTCGATGACGCCAGCGCGTCTTCAGCAGACGGACGCGAACGCGCTCTCCGTCGACGACGGTCCAGAGCCAGCGGCTGAACGATCCGTGCACATTCCAATCGACACCGGGCCGCTCGCCGCGGAAGACGAGGACACCGTCAGCACGACGCCGGTGAGTGTCAACGTTGTTGTCGGATGAAGGTTCATGCTGCCGCGCGACGCTCCTGACGCGCTTGCGCGTTCTCATGGCGCGCTTGCGCGCTCGGCGTAGCCCTTGGCGCCGCCGACTCGGTCGCTCGCGTCGAGGTGAGCCCGTGCGTCACGGAGGCCGCGGCCTGACTACCGCGGTCGGCCAGAGCGCCTCCCTTGTCTCCGCGCTCCACGACGCGCCCCCGAGCGGGCACGTCGCTTCGCTTGGACTGCTGTTCGTCCGGATTCAAGTAGACCTCGTCGACGGGCGTCCAGTTGCGCGTCGACTTGGTCCATCGCGCGGGATTCTTCGCGCGCGCGGCCTCGTAGACCTCGACGCGCTGCGCGAGAATGGCGACGTCCTTGCCCGCGTGACGATCGTCGGGCGTGACGAAGCGGACGCCGCTGTGCAGGTGCGTGCCGTTGTACCAACTGACGAAGCGCAGAACCCATCGACGCGCGGCCGCGACGTCGACGAAGGGCTTCGTAGGGAACTCGGGGCAATACTTCAGCGTGCGGAAGAGCGCCTCCGAGTACGGGTTGTCGTCGCTGACGTGAGGCCGGCTGTACGAAGCGAGAACACCGAGGCGCTCCAGGGTCACGACCATCGTCGAGCCCTTCATCGGCCCGCCGTTGTCAGCGTGGAGCACGATGCCGCGCGGATCGAGTCGCAGCACGGTGCACGTCTCCTCGAAGAGCGCGGCCGCGAGCTCGGCGGACTCGACGTCGTGCACGTCCCAGCCGACGACCTTGCGACTCCACACGTCGACGATCATGTAGAGGTAGAAGAACACGCCGCGGACCGGAGACTTCAGGTACGTGATGTCCCAGCTCCACACCTGGTTCGGTCCCGTGGCGACGAACGCGTTCGGCGGGCGACGAACAGGAGCCTTCATGCGCCCGCGATGTTGCAGCAGCTCCTCCTCGCGCATGATGCGGTACATCGTCGACTCCGAGCCCACGTAGAGCTTCTTGTCGGCCAGGAGCGGCACAATCTGGTTCGGCGAGCGGTCGCGGTATTCCGGCAAGTTGACGATCCGCACCACCGTGGCGCGCTCGTCGGCGGTGAACTTGTTCGCGGGCGCCGTCTTCGGGCCGCGGCGCAGGTCCTCGACGTGATCGCCGCGCCAGCGCTCGAGGGTCCGCGCGCAGAGGCCGATGACCTCGCACGCGGCCGCTCGACGAGCACCCGCGTTCACAGCTTCGTTCACGAGCTCGATGCTCATTGCTCGCTCTCGTCCGTCGTGTCGGCGTCCAGCGCCCCCCAGATCGCCTCCGCTTTTTTTTTCAGGATGAGAAGCGCCGCCGCCTCCGCGAGCGCCTTGTCCTTGCGCAGCACCTCGCGCTCGAGGGCCTTTATCTTCTTCGCCTCGGGCGACTTCTTGCTCGCACGCGGCGTGTCGAAAGCCGACTCTGCGGCGATGCGCCACTCCTTCAGCTGCGCTTCGTGCAGGCCTTCGCGGCGCAGAAACTCGCCGAGCGCTCCATCGCTGAGCTTGCTCGCCTCGACGACAACACGGAGTTTCTCGGCGGGCGTCCACTTCTTCGCGGGCTTGTCCATGACGCCGACCGTACGGGCCTCTTTCAACCAGCGCGAGAGCGTCGGCTGGTGGAGCCCCGTCTCTGCCGCGAGGGCGTTTGCGCTCATCGCGCCAGGAGGAAGCATCTTGCGAACCATCTTGGCCCTGAAGGCCTCGGCATACTCGGTCACGTTCTCGTCTCGCTGCTCGTCCCCATGGTGGCGATCACACCGTCGGCTCTACGCCGGCGATGCGACAACTACGCTGACACTGGGGGCCCCCGCCGCCGCGGCCTCGAGCAACACCGGGAGCTGCTCCTCGCGCGGCCCGAAGGAGCGCAGCGAGCGCTTCCGCTACGCGCGAATTTTTGTCACTGTGTAATGGATTGTTTGCGCAATAATCTTTCCATCTCGAAAAAGATAACTGTCAACGCCATCAAGGACTTCTGTTTTATCAGACTGGGCCGTCCACTCAAGCATTCCTATTTCCTTGTCAAGCAGTATCATTTTGTTTTGATATTTTCCGTTCGGAAGCTCTCGAAGAAGTCGTTTTGCAAGTCCTCGGACTTCTTCATGGCCGCGGTCGATTTCATTCTCCATGAGCACTGTGATGTCTGTGGAGAAGTTTTTTCTTAGATCGGCTTCAAAGTCGCCCATCTCACTAAGTATCAGGTGGTCGTTGAACAC
>ENA-ORBV01017323-ORBV01017323.1-microbial-mat-metagenome-genome-assembly--contig:-NODE-17323-length-10315-cov-5.010549_pt1 | contig 10315 bp, 11 predicted proteins | sample MGYA00237777_ERZ505514 | MGnify/ENA primary metagenome ERZ505514 (study PRJEB26160, sample SAMN06269048) | microbial mat metagenome | isolation source: Oligotrophic lake microbial mat | place...
TAGACTAGTGGTTAACTACAGTAGGTTGATATCGTGTAGTTAACGCGAAGAACGTGCTATGACGTCATAGTTTTAATACACGACTGACGGACCTCAAGTGCGCACTAGGCTCGAGCACTAGAGTGGAGACCAAAGGCAGCAGCATAATAGACGGGGTCAAGATGACGCGAGTTGCCGAGTTCTCAATTGGTCGCACATCAACAACGAATTGATGAAGGATCATCAACAATAACATAATCGGGAATATCCGGTAATTGGGTCGGCCAGGAGTCCCAGCCTTGGACACCTAATTTCCTTTAAATTTATGGAAGAAGTGAGCGCTTTTAGTGTGTAACCGGAACCTCCCGAGAACACCCTCACATTTTTGTTCAAGAAAAGATTCTTGAGAAGGGACATTTGATTATTGACTTCACTGGTTCACTTACGCAGATAGAAGTATGCCAAGACCATTACTTACAACGTTAACGTAACACAGAACGGGAAAAGTTCTATTAGCAGACATTCGCGTGACTTGGTGGACGATGACACAGTATATTATTAGCATCCATGGAGAGGTATACTTCAAGGCTAAGAAGGAGGACTTCTCAAGACGACGACAAGAGTGATTTATGGACCAAGAACAGCAACTTGAATGGCAGCGACCGAGACAATAACTCAGCCAGAAGCGTTCCAATTGGTAGCGGCTCGGGGCACGAAAAAAATGATGCCCATGTAAAAAGAAGAAAGAAAAACGGGGAGCAGTTTTCCTGGTTTGCTTCGGTTGCCTCTGGAGTCTTGCAAGTAATATCAGGAAGCGCGTCGCGATCGAGAAGTACAAACAGAATTTCAAGCCCCAAGCATGAGAAAATGCCGCCCACTGGTGGCAAGCCAACAAAATTCGTTGTCGCTTGTTTGCTGGTGTTTGGAATTGTTTTCCTTGGCACAAAACAAACCCCAAACCACGCGCTCCATCCTTCCTTTTTTCGGGGCATTTTTATGCCACCTGCAAGGCTGGATGAATTTCTAGCCGAGTCAAGCGCGTTAAGACCCTCCAACGACATCCCCCTCCTTTTTGACCATCTCCTGGAAAATCCACGCCGTTATCGCATGACTAATTTTCAGTACACAAAGGGAAAAATTGTCAGGGGAGGAGAGGAAGCGGAGGATGTGTCCTCTTCCTCCTCGTCCACCGATTATGGAGGTATTGTCTTTCGACTTTTGGAAGAAGGACAGTCTCGTCAAATCTACCACGATATGAAGGATAGGAAACGAGTCATTCTAAAAGACTCCTACTCGTCGTCGGATTCGGTTGACAGGTAATACCGGTGACAATGAATGAGTCTGTTGATCAACCCTTCGTCACGATTTCCATTTAATCCTTCGTCTCATGCACTGCTATTGCCCCAATATTCCCCCCACACACACACACTCCAATCTCCCATGTCTTTTTTCTCCAATCATTTCCGCTCACCTGGCAACATATATGTCTTTTGGTTGAGACAGTTATTTCGCATTCGACGATGACCATAGACGTAACTCGGCGCGTGACTTCGTCGACGATGATGTCGTCGCAAAAAGGAGACCATGCAGACGGACTTCGTGGTATAGATATGAATTCCCTACATGCTTGAGCTTTCACGAAATCGATTTCTCGAGGAATGTACCTCGACTGGTTGGGTAAGTCCTTGCCAATGGGAGTGGAATAACGGAAGCTTCTCGTTTCTCGCTCAAATCCCATTTTTTCACACATCACTCCCAGTGATGGTAATTTTCGCCAAGTGTTCATTCACGAGCATGCTCTGCCGAAGAGTTTGACAGAAAAGGTCGTGTTTAAGGAGCTTAAATTTGAAGAAAGCTTTGAGTACAAAAATAGAGAAACCGTCCGAATGGACGCCTTGGTGTCCGAACGTCTTACCTCAACGGATACGATAGTTGACATCTACGGCTACTGTGGCCTTTCGATGCTGTCAGAGGCATTTGAATTTGGCGACATTGAAAGTGAGGTCGTTGGCTTTACCGAACACGGAACAGAGGTGACGGACCCAAGAGACGAAGAAGAGCTGACGGTGCATAATAATTTCACGCCTAGCCAGAAACTCAAACTGGCCCTGGCAATGGCAGAGCCGCTGGCGGCGCTTCACAACTATGCAGAACGTGTTATAGGTAAGTCTGGATCTAAGGATCTACTGAGAGATGAATCAGTTGGAGACTGGTGTTTATGAACGGCGATGCAACCCGGCTCACTCATGACAACGCATGGCCATGACATTAATAGTTCACGACGACCTTGATCTTGGGCAGTATCTCTGGACAGATGAAACGAAGACTTCCGTAAGGCTCAACGACTTCAATAGGTACGTTCGAACCCCAATTGCTTTGTTCCAACCAGCATTTCCAGACGCAACTGAAAGACGTTCTTATTCTCCGTCTTTCGTCGACATCCTGTATCAGAGCGGAGTTGATGCTTTACGACGAAAAACACCATCAGTTCTGTGAATATAGGAATGGACATGGGCACGGCTATGTGAGTCAGGGGAAAGGGTATGCGAACGACATCACGTGTTCTTTTTCAATTGTTGCTTACATCGCTTCGTTTGTTGAATACAATTCCCAGTGGCGAGCCCCAGAAGAGTTCGCAGATGAAGGACTTTCCAGTAAAATTGATGTTTATTCGTTAGGTAAGTGAAATTGTGTCACTCGGCCGTACCAAGAATCGTACGAAATCTGAGAGCCAAAGGTCCCTGACAAGGCAGTGTATGCAATTTTTTCGCCAGGTAACAACTTCTACAGCCTGCTAACTGGGATGCAACCATACTTTGATCACGATAATGACGAGGCCTTTCAGGTTCGTATGTCTACAGGATTTCAATAAAGTCAGCTTTTTTTCATTCCAGTTATCCAAGTAATTCATTTGTTTGTTTTGTTTCGTATACGCAGATGTCAGTACGCCACGGGAAGTTTCCCCCAATTGATCCTCGCTTTCGCACTAATTCATATGCCGAGGGAAAGTTGGTAGATGTCATCCAACGATGCCATGTGCTCAAGCCCGAGGATCGCGCGGACATCAATGAAGTTATCAAAATGCTGCAGGATGCCATTGCCGAGGACGAGAGACGGCAACAAAAAAACGAACATGGCTAGGGTATTTCAGGGGCCCTGCAAAAATTGACATGATGCTTACTAAACTTCTGCTTTCTTCAGCTGGCACTAATGAGCGTTTATCATTGCTCTCTTCGGAAATGGCCAGCAATGGTTTAGCGTGATCCTTCATTGAATTCTGATGAATCTGCTGGCTATGCCGAGGTGATTTGTTAATCAGCAATAATCCTGGTGGTTACGTTCCTACTGTACTCGTACCAGTGTGCCAACGTAAAAGAATCTTTGAGGGCTACATTGTCAGCTACTAGTACTGAAGAGACTTTAAGTATGGGAGAACGAGAGAGGGGGGAACGTTGGATGCAACCCCTAAAAAAAATCAGTCTCACTTGTCGGCAGTCTACAAGCTATTTAGACCTAATAAGAACAGTTTTTGCTTCCTGCCTGGCTAGCGATGTGCTAACCTGACCCAAGCAGCTACATGGTGGAGGTTTCGCAGTTTTCAAAGCCAACTTGTGCGAGTCAGCAGGGTTCATGGAACTGGATCTTTGGCTGCAAATGCTGTTTTCGCCTCCTTTCCTCCATTGTGGTCTATTGATCCTGGGTCAGCATTTTGTTCTTTAGCACCAGCTGATTCTGCCTTGGATTTTGCAAGAATTTCTTTGGCCACTCTTTCTTTCTCCCGCTCAAACTGTTGCCTTAATTGCTCTTGCTTTTCTTTTTGTTGTTGCCGTGCTTCTTCCTCCCGTTGTTCTTCCTCCTCCAGTTTTTCTGCCTCGGCAAGCCTTACAGCTTCCTCTTTTTCGTATTGTTCAGTGTCCGCGATTGCTTGTTCAAGCATCTGCTTTATTTCGTTAATATCAGCTCGCTTGTCTGGGTTGTAGACAAAGCATCGCTCGATTACCTCAACGAGCTTCCCCAGACCAAAATCGTTCACGAATCGAGGATCGATGACAGCAGTCTCACCCAACACTACTTTTTTCTGCGAAGCAAGAACAGAGTAGGTGAGATTATTCGAGTATATGAACGCAATCGACGCAGGCTCCAAACAACCGTACCACTATCTTTTTGTCCTCTTCCACGTTAGAGAAGGGGTAGTAACCAGTGAGCAGACTGAAGAAATTGTTGCCTGATATCAGAGAGAGAAAATCATGGTCAGAAGACCGGACTGTCAAAGGCAAGACACGCGAACAAGATAGCGAAAACAGGCTTGAGCATCACAAACCTAGACTCCAGATATCAATCTTTTCGTCCAGCGGTAGATCCTTATACTCCTCGGGCGCTCTCCACTGTCGCAAACAAAAGGGATGCAAAACAAACGTCAGACAGATCATCAGTTCAAATATTCTCAACAGACGATCCTTGCACTTACATCACCATGCCCCGCGCCATTCTTGTATTTACAATACCTTTGCGCCTGCTCGTCCCAGAGCATAATTTCTTCAAAAGGGCAAGCATGCATTGGCGGTAACGCGTAAGAAAATGATTGGCGCATGCTTATTGCGGGAACAATAAAGAAGCTGGAAGACACCACGTACCGGCACGATTGAAATCATTCAACTTAACATCCTTCTTTGACTCGTCCGTCCAGAGATACTGGCACAGCTGAATATCATCATGAACAATGACACCATCTTTGAAGTTATGGAGAGCTTCCACAGGCTTCACCATTGCCAGAGCCAATTTTAGCTTTTCAATGGAGGTAAAGTTGTTGTATATTTTAAGTTCATCCGCTTCCACCGGATTGAAGTTCTTTTTATGTTTCTGGTAACCAACTACATCGTCTTCAATATCACCCCAAGCAAAATACTCTGTGAGCATACTCAGGCCGCAATATCCATAGATATCTACAGTATGTTTGTTGGACGTGAGACGTTCTGTAACAAAGGCATCCATGCGCACGCTTTGTGGAATAGAACCATAAACAAGTGAAGTTAGCATTTCGAAGATTACACGATGTTCCAATAGTTTACAAGTATCCAACGACAAACTTACTATTCAAAATCGTCATATTTCTGGTCCAAGCTAGGTTATCGAGGGTGAAAAGAGGTTAGAAATGATTCTTCATGTGCAGACAAAAAAGACAAGTACAACCAAGAAACTTACTCCCAACGGATCTCTTTGAAGATGAGTTCTTCGATAGAGTCCATATTCGGGAGCTCTGTCACAAACACTTCTCTGTAAGCGCCATCTCTAAGAAAGAACGAAATCAAGGAACACACAAAATGGTGAGTGCATGAGTAACCAAGCCATTGATGGATTTTTGCTGTTTGGATCGACTGTTGCAGTCAACAGTACGCATGCACGCACCCAACAAATCGTGGAGTGTTCGTCACCAAGTCCATTTCGTGAAGATTGTTGCAAGTCTGAAAATTATATCGATGCCAGGACACACGGCGGCATCGTCCATCCATGGAAGGATTGAATTCATTATAATCCCGATACGGATTACGTAATATGTCGTCATCGAAATTCCAGTATTCATCGTAGTCATCATCGCGGGGTGCGCCCAGTGATCTGGCGCTACCGTGACGATCTTCCACCATTATGTAGATTTGTCGCTTTTGGTCGTCGTCAGGCAGCAGTTTAATATCGATACCACCAAAGTCCATATACGTCGATTCCCTCTCCTGTTTACGGCCTAACTCGTCGGGATAATAGAACCCTTCATCCTCTTCGTCGTCTTCGTCACTATCACGGTGGTGTTTCTTGTGATGTGGCTTATGATTAGAAAACAATAAAATTGGCAATTCCTTATTTTCTTCTTCCAACTCAAAAGATGGAGGTCGATAGTCTGCCAAGGAAGCCATTAATTCAGGAGAAATGTTGGTTGTTGCACGGATCATCAAGTTTCGGTTATCCGTTTTCACGGCAATATTGTAGAGACCCAAGGTTACCATTAAGAAACAAACCAAACTGGAGATGAGTATACAACAAGACATTTGGTCCACGATCCGGCCACCACCACCACGATGGCTGGGGCTGCTTCGCGACTTGCTGCTTAAGGACTCAATCGTCTTGCTCTCACGAGGATCATCGACAATGCGAAGGGCAATCAAGCAGGATCGAAAACAACTTGGAGCAGCTTTTTTTCTTCGGCGTCGAGGAGTGTTCTTGGACGGAGTGTTATATTGAGTAGAAGCGCTCACATCGCCACCCAATGGCAGGAGAGGACTCGCAGGACCATTTCCTGAAGATATATTATGATGTTGCTGCTGCTGAGGATCAGCACCAATAGAAGCGCTTTGCCTTAATCTCAGCATTTGATTGTTGTCCTTCCTTCAAGCAAAGTCAAATGATACTTTCAGATTTGTAATTGTAGTACAGTATGTGCAAGACGAAACACGAAAGAGCTCTTTCTCGTTTGAGCAAAATCAAATGATACTTTCAGATTTGCTATGGTACTGTGTGCAGGACGAAATACGAAATAGCTCTTTCTCGTTTGCACTTGGTCCGTACAAGGTATTTAGCCAACGATTCTGGACATCGTCTTGCGCAATTGTATCTAGTATAGTATTATTAAGATAGTTGTTAGTTTGCAGCATGCATGTCGATGTGGATGCACTTAACATAGTACGAGTAGTTGAGCATGGGGTATCTTTAAATTTTCGAATTCGCGGCGCATGTCAGTGAGTGATCTGACCGTTGTTTACTTGCTAGCGCGCTGCCGCGCGCCGAGTGAGCTCGCAATGTACAACGACGCCATCCAGAAGAGGTTATCAAAAGAAGAATTATTGCTCATATTTCAATTTCATGATTTTTTTTCTTTGATGACGCTGAAACATCACCCACAAGTGGAATTCTGGCTAGCACTAGGTCTACTAATGCTGTAATGCAGAGAAGAAGAAAAAGAGAACCAGAAGCATAGCCTGACCCCCCTGAAAGCTGGACGTTGCATCAGTCTGACACTCAAGAACCAAAATCTGAGGCCAGTTGTTTTGACAAACCTGCACTGACTTTTTTGTACCCTTTGTTCCTTTACTAGCATGCTCTAATAAACATCACAACAGTCAAGAAATCAACATAAATGTATCAGAGATAGCTTTAACAGCTTGTTTGTAGCAGGATGCACTGTCAATGTTATTTGCACGGCAACACACTGACTGACTTGTTTAACTTTCCTTCTGGAATGAATTCATGAACAATTATCTACTGTGCGCATTCCCGTTGTGAGACATCATGTTGCATGCACACACACTCAATCTGTGGAATAAAAGGCTTAAACTGATCTGATTGTTCATCAAACTGCAGAGCTTGTGCCTACTTTCTTTGGATTCAGTGTCGATGTCCGGAATGTGCACTGCTTTGGTCTTCAGAATAGGTTTCCAAGGTGAGCAGTGACAGAAAAAAACATCATCATTCGCCCCTTGTTTGCAATAGAGCACATTTGCAGCAATCAATGCTTCTGAAACAAGCCAGAGATCATGTTTTGATTGGGCTAGTTTTAGCTTCAACAATCAATTACTCTTAGCTCAATCTTTGCATCACTAGGGACCGAAACATGTGTGCCACACCAAGGTAGTTGGTTACCTTGCAAGAATGCCAATGTGTGTCTGGCATTTGTGAGACCTACAGCAATCCATGGTTGTGTATTATGAGACTAAAATTGGTCTTATTTTGCAATTGCGAGCTTGTTGCCAATGAGCCGCCACCATCTCTCGTCCCCCCAACACACATTCTGTGCTTGTGAAGGAAGTAGCACTTTTTATGTGATTGATTGGAACCAAGCTGCACCCTGATTAATCGGCTTTTTCAACCATCCTCCCATTGAGTGGCAGTAACACTGAGGACGCCACAATCTAAATTACTGTGCTTAGTAAGTAGTAGCTATCTACAAATCAACCAAAGAAGTTGGGATAAATAAGCTCTAAGCACAGAGTGAAGAAGGCGAATCTCATATCCAATCACAATCCGTGGAGACCCTGGCTCAAATAGTGTGGCATTTTCACACCAGTCTTCCGTGTGAAATCAATAGTACTGGCACCAGTGTCTAGCCAGGGCGACCCTCTAATAGTGTTTCTTCCCGGATCTTTTCTGCGGTGCGTCTTTTAATTGCCAACAAGGGAACACCTTGGGATTTCCTACTAGCTTCTTATTGATCCAGGAACAAAGCATTGTTCCAACCACAAAAAGCAACTTCAGTATTGTTCTAGGCCATTTTCAGGGTCATCGTCAAACTCTTCGTCGTCCATTTCTCCTCCGTCTTCCACTTCTTCTTCTTCGTCTTCCACTTCTTCGTCTTCCACTTCAATGTTCTCCACATCTAAAGGCGCCTCTATCACATTCTCGTCACCAGAATATCCCGAGCTCGCTTCGTTTTGCATCGTGGTTTGGCCTCCTGGTGCGATCGGACCGGAAGAATCTTTCCGTACCTCATCATCTTCTATTGCACGCTCGAGGAGACGCTGTAGTTCATTAATATCCGCTCGTAGGTCAGGATCTGACACATAGCATCTTTCAAGGATGTCCACAAGCCTACTCTCCGCGAAAGATCGGTTGTGAAATCTGGGGTCGATCCTGGGCCTATGATTTCTGGCGATTTTGCTCTGAAATGTCAAGGTTAGGAAAAAGGAAGTAACATCGATTGAGTGATGCAACAAGGCTTTGGCTGTCAAATACTGTATTTGCGGTGCTCACCCGGATTCTTGCGTGGTTTTCAATGTTTGGAAAGGGACTGCGGGAGATCAAGTGAAAAGAGCAACGTCTGAGAACACTAGTATGTGATAAGCATGGATTGACCCAAACACCTTAAACGTAGACACTATTCTTACTAATAACCAGTCAATAAACTGAAGAAGTTGTTGCCTGCGGCACATTTAAAGAGGAAAGTCATTAGATTGGTTCCAGAAGCTGACATTCGTGCTTGTTGGGATCGAATAAACTTACACAAGCTCCATATGTCAATCTTCTCGTTGAGAGGATCGTTCCGAAACTCTTCAGGAGCTCTCCACTGTGGAAAGCGTAAATTGTGAGGCAGTCGATGAATAATAACGATGCAGGACAACAACAAAGTGGACACCTTACATCACCGTGACCTCGCCCATTCCTATATTTACAATACTCTTCGTTTTCTTCATCCCAGAACATGACCTCCGCTCTATTGAAGCTGTAAAGAGGGTTCAATGCGCGATTGTGCGAGGTTAGCAACTAAGAGTTTCTCTGCCAATAAGATTGGACATTTTTTTATCAAAAACACGTGTCCATCAAGGCGCCAAATAGATTCGCCGCGACTTACTCATTCAACTTCACTGACGTCTTGCTCCCATCAGTCCAAAGATACTGTGAAAGCTGGATGTCATCATGAACAATGATACCATCTTTATAGTTGTGCAGAGCAGCTACTGGCTCCACCATGGACAGTGCAAGCTTCAGTTTTTCAGTGCCAGTGAAATTGTTAAAGGTTACCAGTACCTCCCGTTTCAGAGGGAAGAAACTCGCATCCCTTTCAACGGTTACAACATCATCTTCTACATCTCCATGCTCAAAAGACTCAGTGATCATTGAATAACCCGTATAACCAAACATGTTGACGATTTGGTCATTAGATGACATCCGTTCCGTAATCAGTGTGTCCACCCGAACACTGAAAGTTTGTTACATTGAGCGATACGCAGACATGAGCAAACGATTGGTCTGGACTCGAACATTGGAATCTATATGTCAACCACAGCAGGCACTTACTATTCGTAATCGTCATATTGCATTGGCAGGCTGTCGATGGATAGAGAAGCTGTAAGAGAAAATGATTCTTTCAGGCATGAATTTATTGCTTGTAGACGAAAAGAGATCATTCATGTACTTACTCGAATCTAATCTCTTTTAGCACAAACCGCTCGCTCTTTCCAAGCAGAAGGTTCTCCACTAAAAATACTTCTCGGTATGTACCTTCACTGTAGATATACCAAAGTGAAGTAGAGGGCAATTCAACGCGGATTGAGCCAAACTATGGCAATGCTGAAGAAAATTCATCAATCTGTTTAAGCATAAAACTAATCAATGCAATAGTCTGTTGTGCCAGTGCCTCGTTTCTCATGGTTAAACACTGGTAATAAGCGTCGCAATAATACTCCAGTGCTTCAGATCTATGGCCATCATTTCTTGTGCATAGAGACATCGAATGACAGAGGGATCGATTATAAACGCCGCGCGTTGTAAGTAGTTTTATAAGAATTTGTCTTGTTTTGCTTAGCGACCATTCGTCTAGTTCGTGATTAGAGCTATAATTCCGAGTTACAAAGTC
>ENA-ORBV01017336-ORBV01017336.1-microbial-mat-metagenome-genome-assembly--contig:-NODE-17336-length-10309-cov-4.029418_pt1 | contig 10309 bp, 5 predicted proteins | sample MGYA00237777_ERZ505514 | MGnify/ENA primary metagenome ERZ505514 (study PRJEB26160, sample SAMN06269048) | microbial mat metagenome | isolation source: Oligotrophic lake microbial mat | place...
AGCTTTACCTGCTGATCCGTCGATTGGGCAGTCTGAAAATCAAGTAGCCCTTTTTCACTTATGTTCATAGCCGCACTGCCGGCGGTTACGCTCGCGGATCGAATCATCGGGCCAATGAGGTCAATCGCGGCGAGTGCGAGCGCGGCATTCTTTGCATGCGCAGCGCCCGCTACTGCGAACTCCATTCGGATCGGTGCGGCTTGAGAGCTTCGCCGCGACCAATCTAGACTCGCACATCCGAGAAGATATCGCCCCACAAGCCGGGTCTCGGTTGTAATGTTAACAAGATACTCTCGTTCTAAAACGTGCAGTGTCGAGTTGTTCGCGGCAGCCCGCGCTCGAAACACTTCGATAATTTCTGTGCTCTGGTCAAAAGTGAGTGCTGGTACGCCCGGCTTGATGATCCCGGCCTTGGCGTGGGCGATTTCTACGAGCGAGTTGCCGAGTAGATCTGTGTGCTCAAGATGGATTGCGGTAAGCACGGAGAGGATTGGGGCGACGATGTTCGTCGCGTCACCGCCTCCTCCCAGGCCCACTTCAACGACGGCGATCGTAACTCCGCTTTGGGCAAAGGCATCGAAAGCTACGAGGGTAAGTAGTTCAAAGGCGGTTGCCTCGCCGGAGTTTGCACGCTTTTCCGCCGCGAGCACACGACCGAAGCTTTCAGCAAACGCGCCCTGAGCGACCCACTGACCGTCAACTAGGATACGTTCACCGATGTCGCGCAGGTGCGGCGAGGTGTAAAGGCCAACGCACGCGGCATCTAGCCCCGCCGCGATCAGGTGGCAGACCGTTCCCTTCCCCTTGCTCCCGGCCACGTGAACTACCTTATACTTATGTTGTGGATCGCCCAGTTGCCTTGCGATGGCCCTCATACGATCTAAAGTAAAGACACTTGCGGGCGCAAACTCGGTACGTCGTAGCCGCTCGACGTTTAGACGCGTACTGAGCGTTTCAAGAGCTCGATTATAATTTTCTGACTCCGCATCGGTGGTGCTGCCATCGGCGGGTTTAGCTGTGAGAGCCGCGGCTTTGGGTGGGGTGTGCTCCAGAAAAGTATAGTATTCACTCGGCGCGAATGAGAGAAGAGTCATGGCGGCGATTCAACGTAATATCTCGTATTCGGGCATTGTGAGAGAGAGTACCCTGGACCAGCGAGTACGCCGTGGGTAGGCTGATAAGGGCTATCTTGGGGGCAGAATCAGCGGCGAGCGTGTTGCTGGCGAAGGAGATCGCTTGCTAGCGTCGCAATGACGACCCAAACTGGTTAGTAGTTCCTGAGGCGGTGCCCGGGAGGCAACAAGTTAAGTCTCCTTCTCGCGGCGGACCCTCTGTGGGCCGATCCACCCGCGTCGCCAGAAAATCCACAACATAATTAATCCGATAACTGCCATGAAGGCCAGTACGACCGGGTAGGCGTACGGCAGCGCGAGCTCGGGCATGTTGCCGGGCTTATCGGTCTGGAAGTTCATCCCGTAGATTCCCGCGATAAACGAAAGCGGGATGAAGATCGTGGTGATGATCGTAAGCACTTTCATCACTTCATTCAAGCGGTAGCTTGCCGCGGTCATGTGCAGCTCCATCAGCCCCGCGCTCAACTCGCGGCTGGTCTCGACAAAGTCAAGAATCTGCACCGTGTGATCGTAACAATCGCGGATGTACACACGGGTCTGCTCGGTGATCAGCGGCGTTGAATCGCGGTTCAGGCTACCGACCGCTTCGCGCAGCGGCCACGCGGCGCGACGGACCGTCAGAAACTCGCGACGCATGATGTGAAGTTGGCGCATCGTCGCCATGTCCGTGCCATTTAACGTCATATCCTCAATCTCATTGAGCCGTTCACCCAACTCCTCGAGCACCGGAAAGTACGCATCTATTACACTATCCAATAGCGCGTACATAAGGTAATCCGCGCCACGGGTGCGCATGCCCGCGCTCGCCTTGCGGATGCGCTCCCGTACGCCGCCAAAGCAGTCGCCAGGCTTAGCGGCCTCTTGAAAAGTAATAATGAATCCCGCGCCCAGATAAATACTTATCTGCTCAGTCTCCAGCCCCATCACACCGGCCACGTGCCCCTCCCCGGGAATGGCTCCACCCGCTTCACCGACCGTAGACGCGGCACGCCCAACGCTCGGACCCACCTTGAAGGGCGCACGCGTAACAAGTAGAATATAACTACCAAAGTCCTCAACCTTGGGCCTCTGATACGCATTGGCAACGTCGGCGAGCGAAAGCCGGTGAAGCCCCGCCGCCTCCCCAATCTCCTGAAGCTTTTCTACCGAACCCAGGCCGTCGACGTCAAGCCATACGACGGGCCAGCGACCGGGGCTCAGATACTCCTTGAGCTGACTTACATTTTCAAGGACCGTCTCTTCAAAGCTGGATGCGTTGTAAGCGAACAGCCGCATGGTCGTTGGGGCTGCCGCGGGGTTGGTGCTGATCTCGCCGGGGGCGGAACCGGGGGGTGTACGCTTGGGTTTTCGGGATCTTAACTTCTTGATCACGCTTGGTCTCTTATATTGCCTTCGGTGCCTTACAGACTCGTCCGCACGGGCACTATAACTTGGATCACGCCGCGATTGGCTGTCCTCGCTTGGCTCTCTTTCACCTCATCCTCGCCGATGGAGCGCCCGCCCTGATTTACTAGCCACCAACAATAAACACAAGCCCGCTTACACTATCGGCCGAAGGGTTGACACACCCGCGAAAATTCTATACGCGCCCCCCGCCCCGTGTCCGCTGCCAAGAGCTATTCTTCACTGTCTCAGTAAGTACTCCAGGAACTCGCCGCAGTTCCGCCACACCGCGTAACGGTAGGTCCGATCCGTTTCACTTATATTAACACTCATGCATACCGACCAACAGAACGTTGCCCCCCCGCTCCCCGATCTGCGGCCCCAAGCGCTAGAGCGTGATTCTCAGGGCATGTTAGCCCACCTCAAGTCGTTCTCGCTTGATCTTAAGTTTTCTGCGGGTATCTGGTTTTTTTCGCCCGCCGCCAGCCGATTTCATGGCCCCTACGGCCCCGCCTTGCCGATCGATGCGAGGCTTGAGATCGCCGCGGGCCTCGCCAAAGATGGCCTCAAGGGCATCGAGGCTCATTACCCCAACGAAATTAACGAGGACAACATCGGGCTCTGGAAGTCGTTCGCCGCGTCTAGCGGCATCCGAGTGCTGACTGTAATTCCTTTCCTCTTCTGGGATAGTGAGTTTGAGTTTGGTTCACTGAGCAACCCGGATGAAGGTGCTCGGCGCCGGGCCATCGACCGCACCATCGGCGCGCTGCGGATGAACAAGGAGCTGCGCACCGACTTTGCCATCGTTTGGCCCGGCATCGACGGGTACGAGCAGGGATTCGGCCTTGATTACGCCGCGGCGAGGAGGCGGTTCGCATCGGGCTTGGCGGAGGCCATGGATGCGTGTCCTGGTGTGCGGATCGCGTTTGAGCCCAAACCGTACGAGCCGCGGGGGCGAATCCTGTACGGAACAACGCCCGAGGGGGTGCTGCTGGGCCGCGATGTCGAGGCGATGCTGCGTGCGCCACTTAATATTAACTTAATGAAGGCAGGGCATCGATTATGTTGCATGAACCCCGAGGTGGGCCACGTGCTCATGGGCTTTGAGGACTTGGCTTACGCGTTCAGTTGGCCGCTGAGCGAAGGACGGCTGGCACACAGCCACTGGAATAGCCAACCACTGGGCAACTACGACCAAGACCTGGGAGTCGGCGCTGTCTCTCCCGAGCAGCTTGAGTCGCTGCTTTACACGCTTAAGATGCACGGCTACCGCGGGTATTACGGAATTGATATTAACCCTGAGCGGGTGCCGGTGGATGTGGCACTGCGCAACTCATTTGATGCTATGCGAGCGGCGCGAGACCGCGTCGAGTCATTGGATCATGAGTCGATTCTCGCCGCGCACGCCACGCCGGGCCGCGCGCGTGGTTACATCGATGCGTTGTTGACCCGCGCCCGCGCGCCGCACTCCACTCGCCTTTCCCCGCTCGCCCCGCTGCGCTTCTGACTTTTCACCGATTCACTCTGAAATTAAGTTATGATTCCCAACTCAGACACAACTCCCCCCGCCAGCACCGGCCCCAGCGTGAACACCGCGTGGGCGCTCCTCGCCTGCGCCGGACTACTTGAAATCGGCTGGGCCGTGGGCCTGAAGTACACCCAGGGCTTCACCAAGCTCTGGCCTTCGGTGCTTACGATTCTGTCTATGGCCGCGAGCATGGCCCTGCTCGGTTTCGCCGTCCGCACCCTCCCTCTGGGCACGGCCTATGCGGTTTGGACCGGAATCGGGACCGTCGGCACCGCGGTCTTCGGGTTTATCGTGCTTGGCGAGTCTGCGGCAACTTTACGACTACTCTGCCTATTCATGATCGTCGCGGGGATCGTGGGCCTTAAGTTTATCAAGGTGTAAGCGGACGAAGACCGGTGCATACTGATCTGTGCACACTGGCTGGCGCACACTGGCTGGCGCACACTGGCCGGGCCGCTGGTTCGGCGCGTTAATGTTAACTTACGTTCACTTGACCTGCGCCATACCTCGCTCGATGCACTCAAACACCCGGGGCCAATCCGATTCGTGCATCACTGGCAACGGCGGGAGCATGCGCACGTGGTACGGGCCGTGACCGCAATAGAACAGAATCACGCCGGCGTCAAAGATCGCTTTACACGCTGACATAATCTTTGCCTTATCACCCCCAAACGGCGTAAAGCGCATCATGCCGCCGCTTCCCCCGACTAACTCGCCGACCGCGGGAACGGCGGGGAACCATTCAGGGTGCTTGGCCATGAGCGCGGCCACCTGCTGGCGGAAGAGGCCGTGGTGTTTCTCGAAGAGACCATCCGCCCCGTAAAAATTACCATCGCGCAGTCGCTCGACAATTCGCTGACCTACACGGAACGAAAGCCCCTCACCGGTAAAGGTGCCGCTGAGCAGCCCCGCCTTTGGGTTAAACTCTTCGGTGAACATGGTGACGCACGCCTGCGTCATCTTGCCAACGCAGAAGACATCGACGTACTCGCCAAGATCAAAGTGTTCATAAGCGAACATCCGCGAGAGGCGACCGAAAGTTTGAATTTCGTCGTCCCACACCGGTATCTTCCGGGCCATACAAACCTCCATCAGCGCTTTGAAATAATCTCGATCGCCGACGTTAAACCCGCCTTCGCCCTGCACAAGCTCGAAGATAAAGCAGGAATGTTGACCGGGGAACCTGGAAATATATTGGTCCAGGTGAGCAACGGCCATATCAATAAACCGCTTTTTGCCCGAAGGCCCCCCGCCCATCCGATCGACGATGGTTTGGTCATAAAAAGGCATGTAGTCAACCGCGATATTGATCGGCATTCCCTCGCGCCCCGCGTGGCTATCGCCCACTGAGAGCATGCTCAGGCTGCGGCCCATGAAGCAATCCTTAAACGCCAGCACGCGGTGAGCGCCCGCCTTCTGCATGCACACCTTGAGCGCATTCTCGTTCGCCATCGCGCCGCTTGTGCCGATGTAAGCGTGCTTGAGCTTACTATTCTTGCCCACTTCTTTGAGGAGCGTCTCCGCGAAGCGGTAGGCCTCGAAGTTACTTACAAGGTTACCGTGCTTCACGGTGTCATCGATACCCGCCCGCAGCGCGGCCTCCGCCAAGTCCGCGTCGCTGTGGCCGAAAAAATGGACTCCGATCCCGCAGACCATATCCCACTTCACGCTGGCATCGGCCAGTTCCACCAGCGCCCGATTCCCCGCGCCCGAGCCGATGAAAGGATATAACAACGGGCGGCCACGAACGGCCGCCGCTCTCGCCATCAGAGCATCGTACTGCTCTTTGAGAGCAGGATTACTTACTTTAACATCGCTGATCTGCGCCGTTCTGGCCTTCAAATCATTTATAATCGCTTGAATAGCGGCGTTCACGGCCGCACTCGCATGAAGCCCTGCGCCCACGGTGCTCACGCCATTGCCCCCATCTCCTGAGCCCCCCGCCTCACCTGAGTTCTGCGTAGGGTCTCCGCCCGCCGAGAAAGCGGTAGCGGGTTTCCCTGAACTCTGGTGCGCGATCGTTGACATAATTAGTGTTCTCTTTGTTCTGCTGCGGATGCCGTTATGATTACGTCTTCTGATCTTCCACATCACAAATAACTTCGGGCGACGTCGTGGTGCGTTTGGTATCGGCAGTTTTGGGGGAGTGACTAGCGGTTGTGCCACGCGGGGCCATTCCCCGATGTTGGAAATCATAGGATCAGACAGTACCCCAATCATCCGGAATGGTCGGATTCTGGAAGGGAGGGCGGGCTCGAGTCATCTACCTTTCCGCCGTTAACAGCGACGCGATCAGCGTGGCTGTGAGCTCCATCCGCTCTACAAGACTGGGCACTTCAATCCACTCCTTGGTCGTATGTAACCCCCCGCCGCGGGCACCAAGGGTGTCGATCGTCGCGAGCCCAGCGCGTTGCAAGTTATTACCATCGCAGACTCCTCCGGTCGAACCAAAGGGCAGTGCCTGGCCGATCGCTTGGGCACATTGCTGGGCGAGCAACGCCAACTGTTCCGTGCCCGGTGTAAGCGGCTTCGCGGGCCGATGAAAACTCCGGGCGATGCGAGTGCCGGGCAGCTCACCGGGCCGCGACGCGAGCGAATCGAGCTGAGCGGCCAGCTCCGCCCCCACCTCTTCAGAATCAAATCGCACGTTACCCCACGCCGCGGCGTAGTCCGGAACGATGTTGGTTGCCTCGCCCCCAACCAGGGGACCGATATTAACAATTGCACCCCTGTCGGGGTCGGCGAGGGTCGCGACCTGCACGATGCATTCGCCCAGCCGCGTGACAGCGGAGATGCAGGATCGGAAGTCGCGGCCGACATGGCCGGCCTTGCCGGAACATTCGATCATAAACTGACCGCTGCCCGGCCTTGAAACCACCAAGCCGCCATCGGCCATTGCGGGCTCAAAGACAAGCCCAGCAACGTAACCACGGGCTGCCTCGGTTTCCATCGCCACCGAGGAGTGGTATGAACCCGTCTCTTCATCGCTGTTGAGTACGAAAGTCCAGGGAACCCGGATACCGCAGGATTCAAGCACTTCCAAGGCGTGCAGCGCGATGAGCAGCCCTGACTTCATATCGACACATCCCGGGCCGGTGGCCGTGAGCCCATCCGGAGCGATTTGTAACGCTGAGAACGGGCTGGAGGCTGCATGCACGGTATCGAGGTGCCCGCAGAGGAGGACGCCGCGGACAATAGGATCTATCCTAACTTCATCGTCATGAGAAGCGGCCTTTTCGATGGCACGGCGGGCAATTACGGTCGGCGGGGGTAGCTTGTCGCTCTCGCCCGCCGGACCGCTTAACCAGTGTTCCCTCGGGGAGCCGGGTACTAACGTAATCTCAGCTCCCAGCCGCACCAATCGCTCTACGAAGAAAGCCCGCACCCGCTCAAGGCCGTCGCCCGAGCCCGGGCCAGAAGGAATGTTAACTATAGTTCTTACATCTTCGAGAATCGCTGCGGAACGCGCTTGCGCCGCCGCCCGAAACGGCCGTTGACCCGTGGAGGAGTGTACGCGTGCAGGGATCATGAGCGCAGCGTAGGTTCTTCGTTGGCGTTATGTGCGTAGGGAAAAGCCGGGCCTCGGGTATAAGTTACATCCGTCGGCTGCGTCAGAGGGATATTAACCACTCACCACCGCGCCGTTGCGGTGAGCATCGCCCGCAGGTTCCGCGCTCGCGAGCACCGCTCGCCTCACCGGAAGCGTGACGGGTTCGTCCACGTCGATCTCCACCTCCTTCTTGTGGGTCGCGGCGATCAACATATAAACCGACGGGACAAAGAAGAGTGTGAACAGCGTGCTGATCACCATGCCGCTGACAAGCACGATACCGATGCTGTTGCGAGATTCGGCCCCCGCCCCGCTCACAAGCACCAGCGGGAAGTGCCCGAAAACCGTCGCGGCTGAAGTCATAAGAATCGGGCGAAGACGGGTCAGCGAAGCCTCCTTCACTGCTTCAAGTTTTGTCCGCCCCTGCTCTTGCAGGTGGTTGGCGAACTCCACAATCAGAATTCCGTTCTTAGCCACTAACCCTACCAACGTAATCAAACCAACCTGCGAGTAGATGTTGATGGTCGTCCAGCCGACGAACGTAAATATGAGGGCACCTGCGATGGCCAGCGGCACGCTCCCCAGGAGCACGATCAGCGGATCGCGGAAACTGCTGAACTGCGCGGCGAGCACCAGATAGATCAGTCCGAGCGCGAACCCCAGCGTCACCGCGAGCGACGAACCCTCGGTGCGTATCTGGCGGCTTTCACCCGCGTAATCGATGCCGTAGCCCGCTGGCAGAATCCTCTTGGCAGATTCCTCAAGGCTGCTGAGGGCCTCTTCCTTTGTTACTCCAGGTGCTATGCCGCCGTAGATCTTGACGCTGTTACGCTGCTGAAATCGGTTGAGGGTGCGAGGGGCCACCTCGTTCACGATTGTAATGAAACTGGAGACTGAGACCAGGCCCCCATCGCGGGTCTGCACTTTCAACCCCGTCAGCCGGTCGGGTGTTAAGCGGTCAACATCCGCGACTTGGGGAATTACTTTATAACTGCGGCCGTCGTAGTTGAATCGGTTCACGTAGTTGCCGCCGAGCAGAATGCCTAGCTCGCGGCCCACGCTCGCCAGGTCCAGCCCCATATCCGCCACCTTATCTTTATCGATGACCATCCGCGCCTGCGGAAGATCGATCTTAAGATCACTATCCGCGAACATAAACTTACCGCTCTGGAACGCAGAGCCCACCAGCTCATCGGCGTACTTGGCCATCTGCTCGGGAGGATCGTTGCTGGTAACCACCATCTCAACATCGAACTGTCCGGCGCCCGGGAGCGGGGCTGGGAGCACCGGGAGCACACGCAGCCCGGCGATCTGAGAGATTGATTTATAAGCCTCGGGTAACAGCTCGTGCGTTGTACGCTCGCGCTCCTTCCAAGGCACGGTGTTCATTCCGCCGAAACCACCCGACATCTGTAGCAACTGCCAGGCCACTTTCGTTTCCTTAAACTCAAGTAATCGCTTTGAGACCTCGCTGCCGTTTAAGCGCGTGTAATCGAGCGTCGCCTCGGGGGGCCCTTGCAAGATGAGGAACACAATCCCCTCATCTTCAGTAGGCGCGAGCTCCTTTGCAGACATCATATAAAGAGGCACAGCGCCAGCGGTAATTAAAACAGCCGCCACCGCCATCGTCCAGCGTAACTGGAGGGTCGTCTCAAGCAGCCGCGAATAGAGATTTCGGACCGAATCAAACCTGCGATTTACGAACCGGGTAAACCAGCTCTCTTTTCCGTTCGCTGGCAGCATCGTCGCGCTCATGATTGGTGAGAGCGTGAGGGCAACGACGCCCGAAACCACCACCGCCGCGGCGAGGGTGAATGCAAACTCACGAAAGAGCACGCCAGTAAGCCCGCCCTGAAAGCCGATCGGGGCATAGACCGCGGCGAGCGTGATCGTCATCGAGATGACCGGCGCGAAGAGTTCTCTCGCCCCAATGAGGGCGGCCTGAATCTTTCCTTTGCCCTCCCTGATGTGTCGCTCGACATTCTCGACCATCACAATCGCGTCGTCCACCACAAGCCCAACCGCGAGCACGATCGCTAGAATCGTAAGCAAGTTAAGCGAGAAACCCATGAAGAGCATGAAAATGGCTGCCCCAACCAGCGAGACGGGCATCGCTATCAGCGGGACCAGCACCGTCCGGATCGAGCCCATGAAGAGGAAGACCACCAGTCCAACGATCGCCACTGTTTCAGCCAGTGTGGTCGCGATTTCCTTGATCGCGTTCTCCATGTAGTACGTGCCGTCGTACGCCATCGCCATCTCTACGCCGGGTGGAAGGCTAGTTTCTAGCGCCTCCATCGCGGCCTTGAGGCGCGTGGCAACCTCAAGTTCGTTTGCCTTGGGAAGCGGCCACACCGAAAGATAAATCGCGGGTCTCCCGTCCAGTCCCGCCTCGCCGGTTGGCTCTTCGCTACCCAGTTCTACCTTTGCGATGTCACCCAGACGCACCACCGAGCCATCAACTTCACGCACGATGAGTTGTTTAAACTCTTCGGGGGTGCGCAAATCGGTATTCGTGAGTAAATCGACCTGAACGTCTGCGCTCTTGGTGCGGCCGACGGTCGCGAGAAAGTTATTCCGGCGCAACGCCGCGTCCACCTGGTCGCTGGTTACATTCAGATTCGTCATCCGCTCGGGGCTTAACCAGATTCGCATCGCGATGTTGCGCGGGCCCTCGACCCCCACCCGCTGCACCCCCTCTATGGTGTTAAGCTC
>ENA-ORBV01017337-ORBV01017337.1-microbial-mat-metagenome-genome-assembly--contig:-NODE-17337-length-10309-cov-3.983581_pt1 | contig 10309 bp, 10 predicted proteins | sample MGYA00237777_ERZ505514 | MGnify/ENA primary metagenome ERZ505514 (study PRJEB26160, sample SAMN06269048) | microbial mat metagenome | isolation source: Oligotrophic lake microbial mat | place...
CTGACCCGGCAGCGACGGAAAGTTCAGCCCGAGCGTGGCGGTGTTGAACGACCGGCTGTTCGTCTCCGCGGCGCCACTGATGGTCGGCAGCAGATCGGCTCGACGCTGCAGCACCCGCGTGTCGGCCGCTTCGGCGCGCAGCAGCGCGACCTGCGTGGGCAGGCTCTGTCGCGCGGCCAGCCGCGCGGCTTCGCCGAGGGTCAGCGCAAGCGCCGTTGGCGCCGTCTGGGCAGGCACCGCCGGCGGCGGAACGAGCAACGCCGCGACGAACAGCCAGCCTGCCCGGAACGCGATGGACTCAGTGTGTCGAAGCATCGGTCAGGTGGAGTGTGGGCATCGATGGACGCATCGCAGCCCTGAAGAAGCTGAGCACGCGATCCATCACCGCCTCGGCGTCCTGCAGGCCGATGGAATCGCACATCGTCGGATTGGCGCGCATCAGGGCATGCTGCATCAGCAGGGCGTGCAGCATGCGCGCGGAGCCGGCTGACTGTTCGCTGCCGAAGACGCCGTCGCGCACACAGGCATCGATGCACGATTGCAGCAGGCGTTGCCAGCGCAACGACACCCGCTCGGCAAAGAACTGACTCAGTTCCGGCAAGCGAGGCAGCACGCCGGTCACGAGACGGTAGAGCACCGGAAACTGGGGCTCATTGATGTACTCCCAATAGATGCGAACGACGCGGGTGAAGTCCGTCAGCGCGTCGGCGTCGTGCGGCGCGCGCTCGAGCTCATCGAGGCGCACCAGCACCGTCCGGCGGATCATCTCGCGGAAGAGCGCTTCCTTGTTCGGGAAGTACAGGTAGATCGTGCCCTTCGCCACGCCGGCCAGTCGCGCAATGTCTTCGAGGCGGGTCTCGTCGAGCCCTGTTTCAGCGAAGGCGGTGAACGCGGCATCGATGATCTGGGCCTCGCGCTCCTCGACGGGGCGCCGGGTCCGAGCGTCGGGCTTCACCGTCACTCGGCTGGCCCTGATGACTGACGGGTCAGTCATCAGGAGACTCTCAGGCGCGACGGACAGGTCGAGGGCATTCCTTACGATACTGACCGGTCAGTCATTTGGATAGAGCCGACAGGCGCGGCGCCAGCGACCGCACGGCCTGGGCAGACCCTGGACCGCTGCCCGGACCGCGCATTCACCGATCCCCTCCCTCGTGCACCCAGTCGTGTGGCGCGTATCCGACACCGCCACGATCTTCCGGATCTCGCCGACCCTGCCTACGCCAGCCGACTCATCGATCGCCCCCCGTCGCCTTGATCCCGGCCGCCGGCGCCACCGGATCGAGATTCTGCCATGACTGCGCCGGCAGCGCCCGCACGGTCGGCCATACCTCATTCAGCGTACTCGCCTCGTACAGGCGACCACCCTTCATCACGTACCGCAGTGAGTTGGTGTTGCGGATGTTCGCCAGCGGGTCGGCGTCCATCACGAGAATGTCGGCGAGCTTGCCGACCTCCAGCGATCCGACGTCCTGCGACAGCCCGATCGCCTCGGCCCCGTAGATGGTGGCAACGCGCAGCATGTCGTACGGCTTGATGCCACCACTGGCCATCGCCCACATCTCCCAGTGGTAGCCCAGCCCTTGCAACTGCCCATGCGAGCCGACACCAACGCGCCCGCCACCATCGACCATCCGCTTCACGAAGTCGGCGTGCCGAGGAAACACGTACTCGTCTTCACGGAACCAGCCGCCGGGACCGGGACCCGTCCCCGCGCCCTGACGACGTGATTTGGCGTCGACCCACGCACTTGGCATGAAGTGTCCCAGCTTGCGATCGAGCTGAATGTCTTCGTGCGTATAGAAGAAGTTCTCGGCCCAGGGTCCGCCGTAGCTGACCAGCAGCGTCGGTGAGTTCGTCGTCTGGCTGGCCTTGAACAGTTCGACCACGTCGTTGTACATCGGCATGATCGGCAGCGCATGCTCGATGCCGGGATAGCCATCCAGTGCATGCGTGATGTCCAGCTTGTAGTCCAGACCACCTTCCGTCGTCGGCATGATGCCGAGCTCGCGGGCAGCCATGATCACCCACTGCCGCTGCTGCCGGTTGCCGGTCATGTACATCTTGAGCGTCTTGGTGTCGTAATACTGCGAGTAGCGCTTCATGATCGTTCGCGCGTGATCCAGATCCCGAATCGGCTCGGCCCAGAACACGCCGGGCCCCGTCGAGTAGACGCGCGGCCCGAGCATGCCGCCGCTCTCGACCTGATCGGTGTACGTCAGGATGTCCGTCGTTCCTGTCTGTGGATCGCGGGTGGTCGTCACGCCATATGCGAGCGTCGCCAGATACTGCCATACCTGCGTCGTGTGGATGTCGGTCTCGAGCCACTGCGCGTGATAGTGCGTGTCGACGAACCCCGGTGTGATCGTCTTGCCGGACACGTCGATCACCCTGGCGTCCGTCGGGACTGTGACGGTACCGCGACGCCCGATGCCAACGATGCGCCGATCGGTGATGACGATATCCGCATCATCGATGATCTCCTGTCCCTTCATCGTGAGGGCACGCCCGCCGCGCAGCACGATCGTACCGGTCGCCCGGTCGCGCGGCACCGTCACCACGATGCGCATTTCGGCCGGCTTGTAGCCCGGCTTGGCGGAGTCGCCGGCGGCTCGCTTCACCGAGTCCGCCAGGGCCATCACCTTCTTCGCGCTGTCGCTCAGCGCGGCGCGTGTGCGCGCCACTGCCTTCAGCGAATCATCGACGATTCGCGCCCGATCGAGATCGTAGGTGAAGAACGAGTTGGCCAGCGAGAAGTGCACCTTGCGGCCGTCACTGCTGAACGTCGCGAACTGCCCCGCCACCTCGCTCAGCCTTCGCGCCGGAAAGTTCGCATTGGCAGGCATCGCCACGTTGATGGTCGGCACCTGTCCCGCCACCGGCGGCACCGTGACGGCGTAGATGTCGTTGCCCACCTCGGCCAGCGCCTGGTCACCGGTTGGCGCCATGCGAATCACGTTCGCCGGCACCGGCATCGGTGCGCCTTCGAGCGCGAGATCCGAATCGAGGTCGGTGTGGGTGAGCGCGTCACGACTGAATACCCGCAGGCCGCGCTCCGCCGCCGGAACATTCGCGGACGGCGGCACCGGGCCCACCACCTTCAGGATCGCCTTCTCATCGGTGTTGTCCCACCGGAAGCTCACCAGCCCCTTCGCCTGCGAAAATGCGAAGATCCGTGTGCTGTCGCGTGTGAAGTGCAGCGCGCCACGTCCATTGGCCGAGCCGATCCGGTTGGTGGCGCCACCCTCGGCAGACACCCACACCAGTTGTTCATCGTACACACCGCCACCACCAGTACCGATCACCACCAGGTCGCGTGCATTCAACATCACCGACGCAATCCGTTTCCCCGTTGGATCGAACGCCAGATCGCGATAGATCGCGGCCTGCGACGTGAGTTGCTTCGGCGGTGTCCGACCATCGGCACGCACGCTGTAGATGTTGCCGCCGGCACCATCGCGAAAGGTGGCAAAGGCCAGCGTGCGCCCATCGGGACTCCAGGAGGGCATGTGTTCGCCCACGTTCATGGTCGTCAGGCGACGCGGTGTGCCGGACGGCCAGTCCATCACGTACAGGCGGTTCACGGCGGTGAACGCGAGCTTCGTACCGTCTGGCGATGGCACACCGTCGCGAATCTGTCGCGCCGTGAACGTCGCGCTGTCGTTCACGCGCCAGGCGAACTTCACCTCCGGCCCGATCGCCACGTCGGCGTCCACGGTGAACGGAATCTTCGCCGGTGCCGTGCCATCGACCGGTACGCGCCAGATCTCGCCGCCGTAGCTGACCACGATCGACCGGCTGTCGGGCGTGAAGCTGTAGCCAGGCAGCACGTCCAGCGGCGCACGCGATTCCTGGTCATCGTGTTGCACCGGGTATGCCAGCCACCGCTCGTCACCCGTGCCCAGATCGCGGATCCGAAGCCCGGTTTCGACATCCTGTCGCGTGCCGTACACCAGGTACTTGCCATCGGGCGAGAGCGCCGGACGGAATGCCGACCCATACCGCGCTGAGACCACGCGCCGCTCGCCGGTCTCGCGATCATACACGTTCAGCTGATACTGGGGCAGGATGGCGTTGTATTGCCAATCACCGGTGCGCGATGCAAACCAGATCTGCTTGCCGTCGGCCGAGAATGCCGCGCCGAGCGTCTTGATCGTGGCGGGTTGTGTGATCAGCTGCATCCCGCTGCCGCCGTCCACATGCCACATCCAGAGCTTCGCCGCGCCGCCCAGCGGGCCGCCGCTGCGCGATGCGACGATGTACTTCCCGTCCGGAGTCCACTCGGGCGAGAGCATCAGCGCGTCATTGCCCTTCGTGACCTGCGTCGTGTCCGTTCCGTCGAGCGACGTCGTCCAGACATTGTCACCGCCGCTCCGATCGGAGATGAACACGATGCGCTTGCCGTCGGGGCTGAACCGCGGCTGGGCGTCGAATGCGTTTCCACTGGTCAGGCGAGCCGCCGTGCCTCCGGCGATCGGCATGGTATACAGGTCGCCAAGCAGATCGAACACGATGCGCTGACCATCCGGGCTGACGTCGAGCGACATCCAGGTGGCTTTCGTCGCGGTGAACTTCGCCGCGCGCGTGGCGACCAGCGGGAGGTCGCGCTTGGGGGCATCGCCCTTTGGCGCGGCCTGCGCCGAGAGCAGCAGTGGAACAGCCAACGCCACCGGCACCACCGCCGCGCCAATCGCACGCAACACACGATGCATCATCAGAATCCTCGGCATGAAAAAGAAAGCATCGGTGCGCGAACCCGTCGCGACACCGATGCAGTAGAGAACGTGGAGGGGTGAACCCTTACCGGGATGGCAGCACCCAGTCGGCTTTGCCGAAGACGGCCAGACCGCTGCCAACACTCAGGACGGATGACGGCGGCGCAGACACCGCCCGCACCCCGAATCCGTCAGGCGCGCCTCCCGCCGGCTTCGCGTCACCGGGTGCGAACGTCCCCGACATCGGCATGTCCATACCCTGATACACGACCGAGCCGGTGACCTTGTCGGTTGCACTGAACTTGACCGTCACCGTGACACCGCCGTCGGGCGTGTCCGCCGTGACGACGACGCTGCTATCGGTCGGGACAGCCGTGGCAATGGGGAGTTCCGGGAACCCGTCGGCAAGCAGGGAACCAGCGAATGCGCCATTGAGCTTCTTGAGCACGAGCACCGCCTTCACCGGACCCTGCGGGCTCTCGATGCTCACGGTGTAGGTACCGGTGACGACACGACCCTGAGCGTGCGCGGAAACTGGGGTGAGCGCCGCAGCGGCGACGACCAACGATGCCAGGGCGGCAAACCGGAGTGCAGTGCGCATGAACGAATCCTGAGTGACGGGGAAGCGACCAGACGACGGATGAAGTCCGTCACGAGCTGAGAAACACTACGTGGCATGATGCGGCGAGTGTCAGGGCGTCACCCGCCCGACGATGCCAGCGCACTGCCTCAAATCCTCACCGGAACCGGCGGAGGCACAAGCGGCGCACCTGTGGGCCGTTGCCGTCCGCTCACTGCTCCGTGACCGATCCGGCACACCATCATCACCATACCGCGACCTCAGACACGGTTCTTCAGGAAACCTCCACCCTGAGGATGGCGATGCCGCTTCGACCCTCATTCGTCACAACGCCACCGACCGCGCGCCGCGTGGTCGTACTCGTGCTCGACGGCCTGCGCGCCGACCTGGTCGGCGATCCGCGCTTCCCCAACCTGCGCGCGCTGCGCGACGCCAGCGCGCACACCGTGGACGCGACCACTGTCCTGCCGAGTGTCACGGCGGTCGCAATGACCTCGTTGCTCTCCGGTGTGGGGCCAGCAGAACATGGGGTCGATTCCGACCGGTTCCGCGTACCTGACCCGAGGCGCGCATTGCAGACCGTGCCACATGTTGTGAGCGCCGCCGGCCTGCCCAGCTCTGGCTTCGTACGACAGGTTCCGTGGCTGATCCGACCGCTGGCGCGACGTATCGTCGCGGCCCTCGGCCTCTCCACCACGCACTTCGTCCCGGCCAACGCACACGCACTGCTGACGGCGGCGCTACCGACGCTCCGCACACAACGCGACGGGTTCATCATCATGCACTGGCCGGACTGTGATGCCATCGGGCATCGCACCGGGTGGATGTCGCTACCATACCTCGCGGCGGTGGCCCGGATGGACCACGCCCTTGGCGCGCTGCGTCGCGAACTCGAAAGCGACCGGGAGAACACCCTCTTGATCGCGCTGGCCGATCACGGTGGTGGTGGTCGCGTTCCGACACACCACGACAGCGCCCATCCGCTCGACTGCACCATCCCGATCTTCCTCGAAGGCGCCGGCGTTCACGCGCAGGAGCTCTCCGGGGAACTCTCGATCCTCGACGTGCCAGCGACCGTGCTGTGGGCCCTCGGCATCCCGATTCCACCGTGCTACGCGGGGACACCGATCACGGAGGCGTTCACCGCGCTACAGCGGGTGGCCACGACGATGACTGCGGCATGACCTCAGTTCTGATCGCCTTCTCCGACACGGGTGGTGGCCACCGGGCCGCTGCGTCCGCAATTCGCGACGCGCTGGCGCGCAGCCGGCCTGACGTCGACACGACACTGATCGACCCATTCGCGCTCTGTCCGCGGTGGCCCTTCAGGCAGCTGAGCCGCGCCTATCCAGTCGTGATCGAACGGGCGCCGTGGATGTGGAGCAGTGGTTTCGCGCTCACGAACACGCCGCGGCGCGCGGCGTTCGCCGAACGACTCGCGTGGCCCGTCATGCGACCGACCTTTCTGGAGATTGCGTCGGCACACACGCCGGACGTCATCGTGTCGACCCATCCGCTGCTGACCGCGCCGCTCCGCCGCGTCTTCCCGGAGACCCCGATCGTGGTCGTCGTGACGGACCTCATTTCCGGTCATGTGTCATGGTACAACCCAGGCGCTGATCTCACGATCGTGCCGACCGTCGCCGCCCGTGATCGTGCGGTGGCCTGTACAGTCGACCGTGAGCGGTTGGTGGTGATGGGAGTGCCCGTGTCGCAACAGTTCATTGCCGTACCGGGTGAAAAGTCTGCGCTGCAGCAGCAGCTCGGCTGGGCCACCTGCAAGCCGACGATCCTCCTTGCCGGGGGGGCGGAGGGTATCGGACCACTGGAAGCGTTGAGCGCCGCGATTGACCGGGCGCATCTCCCATGTGATATCGCCATCGTTGCGGGACGAAACACGGCACTGGCAGCACGGCTTCGCGCGAGGCGCTGGCAAGGCACCGTGCACGTGTATGACTTCGTCACGAATTTCGCTGAGCTCGTGCGCGCCGCGTCCGTCCTGGTGACGAAGGCCGGACCGGGCACGATCAGCGAAGCGTGTGCCAGCGGGTGCCCAGTGATTCTTTCCGGCGCGATTCCAGGGCAGGAGACGGGCAACGTCGATTTCGTCACCCGCGGCCGAGCCGGGATCTGGGCGCCATCGCCGCTGGCTGTCACCGCAGCGCTGCACGCCTGGATGGTGGGGCGCGACGCGCCTGCGGCGCTGCGACGCGCGTCATCCGCCGCACTGCGTCTGGCGCGCCCCGATTCCGCACAGGACATTGCCACCCGCGTGCTTCAGCTGGCCCACGCGGCAACCAGCGACGAAATGCCCACGCGCGAACGCCGGACCGCCGCCGCCTGACCGCCGCCCCTGATTCGGCTACCGCGCGCCCTGCATCGAGGCGCAGGTGGCATCGGCAGCGTCGGCTGCCCCGTAGGTGGTGCGCGTCAGTGCAACCGAGCCGCTCGGCTGTCCGCGAAGCAGGAAGTATTGACTGTACTGCGAATCGCACAGCTCGGGCGCCGACGGACCGCCCAGCGCTTCGACGATCTTCGTCACCGTGTTGCTGTGCCCGACCACGAGCACACCGCCGCGTCCCGCAGTCCGTGCGATTGCACGCACCGTGTCAGCCAGTGCCTGCACGTGTGCCGCGACGCCAGCGGCACCAATCGGCACGACGTGGACCACGGCATTCGTCCGTGCGATGAAGACCGACGCCGTAAGACGCGTGCGCTGCAGCTGACTGACGACGACATCAGTCACCGACAGATTGCGCAGCGCTGAATCGAGTGCTCCGGCCCGCGCCATCCCTGCGGTACTCAGCACCGGGTCATTCGGAGGCGTTGGTGCCTTCTCGCCGTGGCGCACCACCACCACCAGCATCGACGGGTTGGCTGCTGCAGCCACCGCCGTAGGCCGGGCGGCGGCACTCGCACACGCAGTGAGTGAAAGCAGCAGCGACACGCCGCGCAGCAGACACCCGATCATCTCACGCGCACCAGCACGCGACGCGAGCGCACCTGATCGCCCAGTACCAGGGTGTCGCCCTGAATCACGAACGGTCGCTCCTGCACGGTGTTTCGCCAGCTTGGCCACAGACTCCCCTCGATGCGGTGGGTGATGATGCCTCGAACCGGGTCGACGGTGTATCGACCGAACCAGGAGAAGTAGCCCTCGTACGCCTGGCGCAACTCCGCCTCCGATGCACCACGATCATTTCCGGCGGCGAACATCGGTGCGACGGGCGTACGCGTGAAATTCATCGTGTGGGTGCCGTCCGCATTGTACGTGACGTATCCGAACGGCACCTCACCGAACGGATGCCGCCAGGGACCCGTCGTACTGTCGCGGTTTTCCACCGCGGTCATGGACCACGTCCCGACCCAGGGCGTTGCAGGTCGCCGAGCAGTGCACCCGATTGCAGCACACAGGATCAGCGCCGCCAGACGGAGCCTCACGGCAGGATGCGCGCACGCCACTCTGGCGGCCAGAGCTGACACGCCTCCACCCGGCCGAAGAACTGGAATCGACGTTTGGCGAACGCCTTGTAGGCGCTGTCCCGGATGGCTCGCGGCACCAGCCCGGCAGCGACGCCGAGCACGCTCCAGACACCACCCAGCAGGCGCAGGACCGACAATGCCGCGTCGGAGTGCAGGTGCACCGACGCCGCGCGTGACGCGCTGGCTGGTAGATACAGCACCGTGGAATCGATGCCGACCAGCTGCGATGCAAACGGCTCGAGCGCACGCCTCGCAGTCTCACCGGTCAACGTCGCGGCGTAGAGTCGGCCATGGACATCGCGCGACATGGCAAACCGGATGGCAGCGTCGCAAAAACCACACTCGCCATCGAAGAACAGAATCGGAGCCGTGGCGGCGGCAACTGCCGCATCGCCTGCAGGCACTGGCAACGCCACGAGACTCACCAGCCCATCCGCGAACGAAGCGACGTGATATGTGCCACATGATGACGCCCGTGCCACGCGTAGCGCAGCAGCGACATTTCGACCGGTTGCGGACCGAGTTCCGGATGCACGAACGGACGCCGGAATTCCGCCGCGTCCGTTCCGCGCAGACACGACACCCAGCGCGCATGTATCCCGTCGACCAACGAGAGACTGACGTCGATCGGGATCGCGGCCACATCGGGCAGCAACGACCAGGCGGCCTCGTCGTATGGTCGAATCGTCGGGCTCTCTTCCGTCAGTGCGAACTTGACGCGCAGATACGCATGCATGTGGCTGTCCGCGACGTGATGCACCACCTGCCGTATTGTCCAGCCACCGTCGCGATACGGCGTCTCGAGTTGACGATCGGTCAACCCGGCAACCGCCGCCCGGATGGCCGCCGGCAGCGCCGCGATCTCGTCGATGGCCGCATCGCGCAGGGCCACCGTCACCGTCGACGACTCGGAGAATCGCCCAACCGGGTACTGCAACGAGTGTTCGGTCATTGACGATCAGGAATCGGCGAAGTGTGCGGCGATGGCGCGGACCTGGGCGAGATGCCGGCGCTCGTGTGCACCAACGAAGTACACCCACTCATACAGATCGAGTTCCCCGAGGAACGGATGCGGATGGCGCACCGAGGAGTACGCCAGGCCATCACCCGCATGCAGCTGGTCGAGCAGCACCCCACGGGTCTCGAGCAGCGCTGCGCGTGCGTCTTCCGCTGACATCTCTCCGAGCGGCGCCACGCGATCCGGCGCGTCGAGTCGGACCGTCGGTGTCACCACGATGCCGAACTTGCCGAGATCGACCGGCACCATCTCGGCGGCTTCGCGCGCTGGTTCGGGTTGCATCTGCATCTCGCCAACCTTCAGCGCGACGAGTTTCGCGATCCCCTTCTCCACACGCGACAGGTGCTCGAGCACTTCGGCCACCGACCACCCTTCCTCCGTCGGCCGGGCTTCGCGCAGGGACAGCGGCATCGCATCGACGACCGCCAGCAATTCGGTGCGGGCATCGTCTGCGTACGCGACGACGGCGGCAAGTCGGGGATGCATCGAAACTCCTTCCGGACAGGCCGGGGG
>ENA-ORBV01017338-ORBV01017338.1-microbial-mat-metagenome-genome-assembly--contig:-NODE-17338-length-10308-cov-6.562995_pt1 | contig 10308 bp, 9 predicted proteins | sample MGYA00237777_ERZ505514 | MGnify/ENA primary metagenome ERZ505514 (study PRJEB26160, sample SAMN06269048) | microbial mat metagenome | isolation source: Oligotrophic lake microbial mat | place...
AATTAAACCTTTTCAACTTTAAAGTGTTTTCAATAAATTCAACCATTTAGCGACCAAATCACCAATAATCACAAATTCCCGCAACCTCCTGATAGTACTTGATTGATTCTTTCTAGCTCTAGCCAGTAGAGGAGCGCTACAGTAGCCAGCTTGCAGACAGCAAAAGGAGATACGAAAGTCCCTTGTGCTCGTGAGGCAGACAAGTTCTCATTTGAGTGGTTGGGTCTCACTGCTCTATACTAGTAGCTGGTTAAGAAGTGAAGTAGATTGCTCAACCATCGAAAGATCTGTTCCGTCGCACCGTCGATGGATCTTTTTGTGGGACAACTTAAATGTTTCGTCCCTTGCTTTCCTCATTCAGAGTAAAAACTCCAAAAGCTCGTTTGGTTGGCGCCTTTTCCAATTCTACACTGAACAACATGACCGCGGACGTCTCCACACAAGCTGCTGCTAGTTCTGGTACTGCACCAAGTATGGGCCAGCTCAAGACCACAACGTCAGCTCCCACCACAGCTCGCTCCGAACGCGAGATTGCCGAGCGAGTCCAGCAACGTGTCTTGGAACGAGACTCATGGTTGGTGGAGGGAGAACCACAAGAAAAGCACTCGCATGCCAAAGATATGAGTCTCTTTATTGGCACAGTCTTGCCCAAATACGTCAAGATGGAAATTCCTTCTCCAGCATGGCTCGATCAACATTTTCCTGTCCTGCCCATGGATTGGAAGCGTCTTCAACAACAACGTCCTGCTTCTCCTAGTAGTAGTAGTCCCATCCAAATGACATGGTTGGGTCATGCCTCTGTTTTGATCCAAGTGAATGGGTGTACCATTTTGACGGATCCCGTCTTTTCGCAACGTTGTGCTCCCACTCAATTCGCTGGACCCAAACGCATTCGACCACCCCCCTGTTCCATTGCCGAATTATGCGGCCACATCCAAGTGGATTTGGTATTGATTTCTCACAATCATTATGATCATCTCGACTACAACACACTCCGTGATTTTTACAAGCATTCACCAACCACCCCCTTTGTTGTGCCGTTGGGATTGCGAGTTTGGATGCACAATAATATTTCCAAGCAAGCCGTGGTCCATGAGATGGACTGGCATGAACATGTCGATATTACCTACAACTATGGTAGTTCTGCTGCTGCTGATGCTGCTGCTAGTAGTAGTCAAGCTGAATGCGTACGGATCATCAGTGTCCCCGTGCATCACTGGTCCAGTCGCATTGGAGCAGATCGAGACAAAACGCTATGGTGTGGATATAGCATCGTCACACAACCGTCACCATCCTCCTTGGAACAACGGCAACCACAAAAACCAAGGAAAATTCTTTTTCCTGGAGATACGGCTTGGTTTGATGGATTGGACGAACTGGTGGGACAAGCGTATGGACCCTTTGATGTGGCTGCCATTCCCATTGGAGCTTATGAGCCTCGTGAATTTATGAAGCGCAACCACATCAATGTCGATGAGGCCGTGCGTATGAAAGATGCTGTACAAGCGCGACATGCAGTTCCGATTCATTGGGGAACATTCCCCTTGACGGTGGAACCCATATTGGAACCAGCCGAACGATTAGAAGAGCTCATGCAACAAAAACAAGAAGACCATGGTAACGACGTTAACAATGGGGACGGGTCCTTTGAAGCCTGGAAGATTGGTGAAACCAAAGCATTCATGTAACCACCGCCCAGCCAATAATACGCATCACGATGAAGATAAACAGGAGGCGACCTACACAATGAATGCATAAAACCAATTTTATCACTAATTATATTTAATTTTTAATTGAATATGTATGGTTGAAACAACCAACTAAGCTGTGCCGACTCAAACGACTGCACAGCTCGTCATCTTCTTGTTGAGTTTCTGCGCTTGTAAAATGGATAAAACAATCCCTTCCCAATCTGACTACCTGATTGCGTGCATTGATTGCTGTTTTTGGTTATTCACCACACACTTGCAAGAGGGAATAAATTTCGGGATACTCCTTGCCAACATCTGTCAATGGAGCATTGCCAGGTCGAATCGTCATGACTTGATAACCAATCCCGGCGTCCTTGGCCGCAACCAATTCGGCTTCCGCGTCACTACAAAAAACAATGTGCGAGGGTGACACGCCAAGGGCTTCGGCAATCTTTTGATAGGACGCTGCCATCTTTTTGTTACCCGCCGTGGTAATATCAAAATGCGCCTCGACAAATTCCAACAAGTCACCCTGCACCGAATGCCCAAATAACAATTTTTGGGCCTGGACCGATCCGGATGAAAAAATACAAACCCGCACGCCCTTGGCCTTCATCCATTGCAGCGTATACCAGACATCCGAGTAGACGTGCCCTTTCAATGTGCCGCGTTCGTATCCTACTTTCCACATTTTGCCCTGCAAGGATTTCAAACCCGGTACTTTAATGTCTTGTTCCATCAATTTTCGGACCATCCATTTGACATCTTGGGTGTGCTCGGGGGGGACGCTGGTTCCGACCGACAGTAAGTCTTGTGTCAAACTGTCGCATGTATCCTGATACTCCTCGGCATTGGGTGAGAGGGTGTTGTCGACATAATCATCCAAATGATCCAAGACATAGGGGAACAATTGGTCCTTGACAAAGGAAATGGACGTCGTGCATCCTTCAATATCCAACAACAATATTTTGGCATCCCGCGGCATGATGGGAACAAAATTACTTTGTAAATCTTCCAAATTATTGGCTTGTCCCATGGCATTGAATCCAGGTGTCGATGCTGGTTGTGTGGGTGCGCTACTGGCACCGGTCGCCGAATTTCGTTTGGTCTTTTTGCGAGGACGTTGGTCGTCGCCGGGTGGTGCCAATCCATTGGCGGGTAATTGCTCGACGCGATAGGTTCCACTTTTGGGTGCGACTCCCGGATCCATGTGCAACATGGTTTTCATTTGTACAGCGGATTGGAACAGATAATCAAAGGATTCACACTGTGTCTTGGCAGCTTCCCACGAATCGCCCCAAACGTAAACTCCTGCCCACATGGATTGATTTTTAACCGATGAGTTAATTCGTATATTTCAAAAAAGATGAACAGGAAAAATAAAAATAAATGACCAAAATAAAATTATAATTGCAAATAAAATACTGGAACTGTACTTACCATGACGTCGGACCAAGACGGCATTGCATTTTGGATACTTCTGAATGACTGCCTCGAGCTGATCCGCTAATAAATCTTCCGACGGCCGATTGTCAATAATGGGTATTTCGAGTTGATCATCATAGGCATGATTTCCCACTCCCTTGAGCATTTCCAAATGAGTAATATTGAGGGTATCGGAAGTTTCCGTGGGATCCAACAGGGTTGCCATTTGAGCATTCATACTGTGGGTGTGAATGACACATTTGGCCGAGGGTCGATTGCGGTAAACGACATCTAAAAAATGGCGTTAAAAATGGCGTAAAAGAGACAGAAAACATTAGACTTTCATCATGAAACAACAGCGTAGTAAACGACGGGAATCTTTTTCAAAGCAACTACTTACACCACAGTGGTGTACAGGCACTCTGTCGTAGATTGGGTGTTTTGGGTGGCACCACGACATTGCGATCCATGTCCAATTCAAACACGTCGTCACCAATCATGTCTTCTTTTTGAATGCCCGAGGGTGCCACAAAGACACGCCAAGGACGATTTTCACTGGGTCCGCCCACCCGAATACTACACCCACCACCGGTGCCGGTCGCCCATCCATGTTGGTAAAAGGTTTCACAGAGCTGGGCAATCAAGGAGCGAATCGCCCGCGCTTCTTCATCTCGACATTCCGTCAAGGCATTGCCCGTTTGCGACTCGCTCGTACGGGCACTGTGTTCGGTGGCACCCCCTCCGAGACGCGTCCATCCGTCGTTGACGTGAATCCATCGACGTTCGCCCGAATACAGAGCAATGCGCCCATCTCGTGTGATGGGAAACATTTGGGGATTCATATCCCCATTGGACCAGCCTCGTCCTGGGACGTCAAAGCTTTCATTGCTGTAGTGACCAGCTGAAGGATCCATGGTTGTTACTATTTATTGGTTGTTGGAAACGCCACTACAATCTATCTTGTCGCTTGGTGTTCTCTTACCAAGGACTACTATCAATAACTGTAAAGAATAAACAGTGGCTAGTACGTAGATAGCTACTACAGTACCCTACTTGCTACGTCGTAGTACTAGAGTACTGTAGTAGATAAGATGAAAGGTGAATCTGTTGGATTCTTCGGTGTAGTCCACAAAAATGGAAGGCGGTAGAAATAACCGTTGCGCTGGTTTGAATCTTGTCGCGTTGATTGGCAGGAATCATTTTAACCACGTATGTGACGTCACAGTGAAAACTAAATACTAGCTAGCTAGCTAGTAGTGCATGTGGTTAGGATCTTAGCTACCTTTTTTTCGGACCGACGGCCCGAAATAGTACCCTGTAGTACAGTACGATGGCCCCATTGCCTCTACTAGTAGCTAGCTAGGTATCACTTCACTACGTCCAAACAAGGATGTGTTTAAGGAAGAAACAAAAATAGAATTGGACGTCGTATGCATTTCAAAATTCTAACTACAGGTAGCACGCGAAAGACGTTATGCCAACACATCAGTAAGAACTGAAGACTCCTCCATAGAGACTCCTTTCACGTCCGCCTCCTCGGAGACGTGGTCATCCATTTCATCTACCACGAAAGCTTCCTCCCGCGTTTGCTGTTCCTGTCGTCGTTCTTGTTTTTGAATCATTTGTTCTTTCACATCTTGATCATTCCATCCCATGGCATCGTCCATATACGTAAAAAATTGTTGGTAGTAGACACGACCATCTTTGTGATGACGTTCATGTCGGGGAGAACCACCCAAAAACTCGGGCCAAATGTTGTGCGACATCCACGAAAAATTGTAGCCCGAATGAGATTCCGTTAACAGGTACGTGACCATGATATTGTGAATGATGCGGCTGAGCATGTGCTTGGGTCCACCAAAGGGGCTAATGTGCTGGACCAAAATATTCACCATCACTTGCAAGCCTCCATCGACATAACTGTGCTGCACCGTTTCGACGGGATTCAAGGAGCCGTCGGTATGTCGATGATGGTATCCGTGGGCTTGTCGTAGGTCCTTGAGGGGACCCTTGTGCAGCAGCAAATGAACCGGAGCGAAAAAGAGGTCATACAAAAAGACACCCGCCATGACTTCGACTACCAAAACACCAAAGGTTGGTGCCAAATCGATAGGTTCATGATACGTCTGGAAGACTTGTTGGTAGATCAAAATGCTGACCAAATATGATACCAGTGGATTGGACCATTCTTTGATACCCTCAAGTGTCAAGGTTGCCCAGCTCAATGGATTTGTGTTGGGTTCTTGACCATCCAAACGATATTTGGCCATGCGTTGTGTCTTTTCTTCCCCCTTGCCCAAAAACAAGTGCGTGCAAGAAAAGCAGGCAATGAAAAAGACAAAGGAAAAGGCCGCAACGTGTGCTTCAAAGAGACCCGTGTGCGTGATGTCCCAGCTATAGATACAATCCCATACGACCTGAGTGGCAGCATCGAATGGTTCTTGATTGTACGCGTAGGCCGCCAGGGTCAGGATCGGTGCGATTCGGGAGAATTGCTGCCAGGGAGTGAATTCGTGGACGTTGCCGTTGCGAATATCGGCACCCCGCAAGGGAAGTTTGGGACTGAGGCCCACGCGTGCCATGCTATAGTCGGCAAGTTCGTCAAGTTCGTCCTTTTGAGTAGGAATATCCAGAGCACGTGAAGATTGTTGCAGAGGTGGAGCCATCTTATTCATCTTGTTATCCGCATCGATGATCTTGAATTTTGAGGCAGAGGAAGCAGGAGGAGTTGGCAGCCAGGCACTTGTACAAGTAAGGGCTGCCGCCAAGAGCAAAGGGCGCAGAGAAACCATTTTTGTCTGGTCGGATGGATTGGCGGGATGGGGGGATGCACGGCGGATGGTTGATTCTAAAGGCGAGGCGTTTTAATACGAGTTCGAGGCAAGGCAGATTGAAGTGCTCTTGGAGATAGTTCTGTAGAAAAGCACTTCCTAAAAATTCATGAGAGGTGCTGGTTGGGAGATAATAGGTACTTCGCCATAGATAGATCTGATAGTTGTGCTACACTCGCTACCGGCAGTAATTGCTGGGATAGGGCCATATGGGAGATTTTGCTGGAATCAATGAATGAGCTGTTCCATTCATTCATCCGTTTGCTTATTACTCATACTACTAGTATTGTTGCATCATCATCATTGTTACATCACAAAATGTGTGAGACTGATGAGTCAGTCATCGATCGGGATGTAGATGAATTTATTATCCTAGACCCTAAATTCCGCACGCGAGCAATATCGGGCTGCCCATCTGCCCATCTGCGTGTCTTTGCCATACACCAGCACTTACAGCATAATAATGAAAGAATAAATACAGGACAATTAGTTGACTAATTGCAGATAATTACACGCGTGTAAGTTACTGCACAGTGGAATGCCTTGCTGCGGTAACAGGCGCGCGCCAGGTTGTCTGGTTCCGTGCCAATGAATGCCACAGCTGCTTTGTTCGAGGTCCGCACGAAAGAGCTTCAAATGCACTTGTCGACAGTCTGCAGAATCAAGCTAACTCGTGCGGGGTAGGATGGAGGTTCGAGGCTATGGTGGTGAGGAGGACTGTGCCCTGTGCATGGTTTGATGGGGTTGCCACCATTGAAGCTGGGAATGGAATCGTAAAATTGCTGAACCGCAGTGGCATTGCCATTGTCATTGCCTTCTATCATCGACTCTCCGTATTGGCTGGCAATACGGTCCTCTACTGTCACACTACGGTCACATAAAAAGCATTTAGGTTGACAGCGTCTGTGAGTGGAGACCACGATTCTCCCATGAAACTGTCACTTTCTAGTTAGATTGATAGCTACAAAGATGACGAGGAGATGTCCCTTTGCGTGCCTGGAGAAGAGGGTATGGAAAAAGGCATGCAGAGGTTGCACGGATAAACTGTTCTTTTGGCGTTTGTCGCTTCATTCTTTTGCACAACCTCCAAATGCCTTGCATTGAAACTGGAAGCTAATGACAGGAGTCGATGTGGTCCCTAGCTTTACCCAGAAAGGCAATGCAGGCAGCCCAAATCTACCTATGGGCTCGAGCAACCTCGCTAGTGCAGTAGCGTGTGTCACAGAATGTAACAGCCTCTATTGACCGGGCCTCTATGTTTTGTTTGTCGTTTCCAGCACTCCTTTTGGTACTTCCTTGTATTCTACATGGCGGCCTTTCCCTCGCGTCAGCCAGTAAGAATCCTCTGTGGCAACCTTGATCCACCATGCCGCTGCCGATGATGATAAGTCGTCTTGGTAGTTGCCGTCATGGAGTAGTTGACGTCCAAGATTCTCATCTCCTTGTGTTGTATCAATGTTGCCTTGGGAGTGCAATCTTGGAAATTGGGACGAGTAGGGTTTTCCGTTTCGCAAAACGCCTCGCAATTGCAATTGATTGTCGTCCTTGGACGTTCCCACCAATTCCACCACAGACAGAGCTTGGCCACGATTATCGATAGATCCAGCGTCTGAAAACGAAGTGTCAGCCGACACAATCTCCACTCCTGTATAGGTAGCAGACAGAACCGCCGGACAATCACCGGTCGGCTTGTGACCCACAACCACTCGTTGAATATTGTTGTGGAGCAACCACTTCGCGACATCTGGATCCATGGGGTCACTGCAAACCTTTTCAAACACGAGTGGATTGGTGGTTTCTTGTGACACTCGATCTGGATCAAGTCGTTCTTGTTTTGCAGACTCGGTCGTGATGCATCCACCATCACCATAACAATTACTGACAATGGATCGGCCCCACATGGCCGGTCGATTTTGGAGTGCCATGAGAGATTCTCCTCCACGGCTGGTTCGGTCGTCATTCCAGTAGGGTCGATTTTGGTAGTCCTGCAATCCCACTTTTAAATACTGGTTGAGGGCAAGTGTCCAATCGCGGGCACTTTCAATCATGGTTTTGGCTGGTGGTTGACATAGGGGATTTTCAAATTTGGTGTCGTCTCGTGGTACAAATTTCATAGTGTTGGCGTCGACAGCACCATGACAAAAGAGAGTATTGCCAAGAATGACAGCTACGTTGGCACATTCGAGATATTGCCGCAGTGATCCCTCAGCTTTCTCGACCTCATCCAAAAAAGATTGGAGGATATCCTCATCCGAAATTATTGTCGAAGGGACATTCCGCAAAATTGCCAATTCTTGTCGTCGAAAGTCAAATGTCTTCGGACATCCCAGGGTATGTTCGAGCATATAATGTAGTCGATTCACTCGCGTATTTAATTGATCCACGGATATGGATTGCTCTGTTGCCTTTTTGGTCAAATACTCCAATAAAGAAGGCGCTTTTGGATCCCAATGAGGAGGAGGGATCTCCTCCATGGGTCGGTTCATGTCATCGTCTGCCAATTCGGCCGAGAAGCGAAGCTTGTTCAAATCGCGATTCCCCACCAACAAATAGACACGGTCAGGATATCGACGCTTGAAATCAACCAATGCTCGTACCAAACGAATATCCCCAGGTCCTTTATCGACTGTGTCTCCGCCATAGACAAAGTAGTTATTGTTCTTGTCTGTAAAGTCCAGTACAAGGTTTTGGGGTGACGATTCTTTTCGGATTGTCAAGACGTTGGACAGCTCGACATAGCGCTGAAAATAGTCGAGATTGCCTTCGACGTCTGTCACATAGCCAAGCCGAAAGTCCTTTTCGCTTTCATCATTGGCAGATGACGCAGACTCTGCCACTGCTGCCATCGGTGTTCCTTTGCTGCTGTGAAGTTGTGACGAACGACGTTGAGGTATGCTTGTGGAGGTTTCGAATGCTACTGACGTATTCAAACACCTCACATGCAGAAACAGTACTTTTGTTAGAATTCCAATCCGCCTCATCTACTACTATATCCTCTCAAGTAGTTGCTGTACTTCAGAAGCAGTTTCAGACTGGAAGGACGGGCACGCTATGAATGAAAAAGGACTTGACATCAAGTCGATCATCAACACCGATACTAGCTATTACAAGAACATGGGATAACAATTATCTCTGCAATTCATACTAAAAGTATTGTAAAGTATCCACTGATAGTAGTAATACTGTAGCTAGTTACTCTAGACTGCTGTAGTATACGATGATCGACTGAGTGAGTCAGCGAGTCGTTAGGTGTCCATTACTGTAGACACACACTTGACCTACAAAAAGACACATTCCACCCAATGCTATGTTGTTTCTGAGCCATCCCAATTGTAGAAGCTGCTGCAAAATAGGAACCTTTCTTTCAGAGTTTGAGAGGTGCTCTTGATTCAAACGACATTGAGCATTCAACACATGTGCAACTGATTTTTAACAACATCTAGTGTGGCAGTGACTTGTGAGGATGTTTTCACAAGTTCCATGTTCGGAATTCATTCTGAGAAAAGAAAGAGTCATTTTGGAAGATTGCGTCAAAATGACACAAATGCAGGGACAGGGAAAATCAAAACAACAACCATGCATCCCTCGTCAGCATAAAAATGGAGATGCATTGTAAACAACAGTCCAGTTGTCAGAAAGGGTGGTCATTTTTTAAAAGATTGCAGCTTGCAGAGCAATGAAGACACATCGATTGTCCAAAACTTTGATTGGTTTATGAAACCATTGCAGGAGTCAGAGACATAGTGTCCCCAACCCCATTCAATGAACTCACCAAACGAGGCAGTGCGTTTCTCTAGGATTGTGCTTTGAACAAACTTTTGGAAGAACAACACACACACAAAAATCAGTTTCTGACAATGACAAAAATTCTGTGATCAGCCACAGAAGATTGTCTCTTTTGCATCCTTGTGTCCAAGGATGTAAGAGACTTGACAATTGTGTCACATGGTGCAATTTTGTTCCTCGTGTGTTGCACTTGAATGTGTTTTTGAGCATCTCATCATTCCCGGTCTGTTGCAAACAACACATTCCTATGCCACAACCCCCAATTTGTTCCTCATGGACTGGATCAAATGAAATTGTTCATTAATTTGTGTTGTCCAAAGTTGTTGTGTTTTCTGCGTCTGTGAAGAATGTGTGAGAACGACAATCATGATGAGGTTGTCCCAACATGGAGTGTGTGTCGTTGCCACATGTTGCCACAGTAGGGGTTCTCAAAAAGTCCCCAGGAATGTTGCCAGGGAAATTACCAGGAAAATGCTGTGACATGGCTCCACCAATCACATTTAAGCACCACTTCCTGGTTCCACGAATGAGAACCACATGTTGAGTACCCCAAACCACTCATTTTTGCCAGGACT
>ENA-ORBV01017339-ORBV01017339.1-microbial-mat-metagenome-genome-assembly--contig:-NODE-17339-length-10308-cov-4.303685_pt1 | contig 10308 bp, 6 predicted proteins | sample MGYA00237777_ERZ505514 | MGnify/ENA primary metagenome ERZ505514 (study PRJEB26160, sample SAMN06269048) | microbial mat metagenome | isolation source: Oligotrophic lake microbial mat | place...
GCACCACCCGGGTGCTGGGCCGCAAATCACTGCCGACGGTCGCCAGCGTCATGGCGTTGGGCTCGGGCACCGCGGCCTTGATGGCCTCGTCCAGCCATTGGCTGAACTGCTGCAGTGGGTCTGCATGTGAGGCGTCTTCGCTGAGTTCAGCGCGCTCGTAACTTTTGCGCAGGTCGGCTAGGGTGGTCATGGGGGGAGTATAGGAACTGGAGTTTCCCGCGTCTCTCGCGCTGGATCGTGGTCTGTGGTACGAGACGCAGCACCTTCAGTTCGCCAAAGCAGCACCTTCGGCACTCGCGGCGTCTGGGCTGGCGCGGCGGGCGTCCGCGCCGGGCCGCCTCCAATCGCGCAGATGATGGTTGTGGAAAACCATGCGGTTGGTGCGACCGCGGTGGCGTGCACGCGAGCCATTTTGGGCATGCGCGAATAATTCCGGCTGCCCGGCGCGGCCACCCGCCACGCCCGAGGAAGTAGTTGGCATGCGCTGCTCAGATTGGTACGTGTAGCCGGGACGGGCATAGGTCCGGGTGGCGTACCGCAATCGGGTTTCCTTGCTCTCGCAATCCAACCCGGTCTCGCAGGCACGGTGGGTGGCTGCGTCGGGGCGCTGAAGCGATTCGCGCATGCCTCAAACGTCACGCGCCCAGATAACGGCTGTCACGCAAGCCGCATGGTGCGCGACAAGCGTCATCAGCGCGCGTGCGCAAGCGCCCGCCAAGGCGCGCGAGCTCTTGGGCCTGAACAAGCGTCATCTGCGCGCGTGCGCAAGCGCTCCGGCGCGGACGCCCACTGCGCTGGCCAACCGGCAACAAGCGCCGAAGGTCGCAAACAGGCGCGACCAGTGCCCGAAGGAACGAATCAACGAATCAACGAACCAACGAACGAACATTGCGCAACGCTACTTCGCATGCCGCAACAACTGCCGCAACGCGTGGTCTTTGATGCCGTGCTGCTGCAAGGTATGCAGCGTCTGTTGCGCGTATTCCAGCGTAGTGCCATACCGCCCACACGAATCGGAAAAGATCTCGTTGTAACGCCGCGCAGGAAGCTCACCGGTGAAGTTCGGGCTCTGGCGCGACAGCGTGAAGGCCAGGGCACGCACCGGGCCGGTGCTGGTCCGGCAGTCGAGCCATTTCGGGTCATACACGCCGCTCACCATTTCGCGCTCCCACAGCTGGCGCAACACGCCCGCGCCAGCGGCGCGGTCAACGCGCAATACCGATCCCTGGCAACTGCCGCCCGACAGCAGGGCGAACACCAGGCCAGGACAGTCCGGCGTACCGCGGTTGACGCGGCTCCACATCTTGAGTGCCCGGTGCCAGCCATGCACGCGTGCGGCGCGCTGCTCGGCCACCGCGAAATCGGGGCGCCAGATCAGCGACGCGTAGGCGAACACCCACAGGTCGCTGTGGCCGCCCCATTCGCGCAGGGCGCGCTGCAACATTGGCTCGGGATCGCGCAACGGTGCCGGGTACTGGAAATGCGGGATGGTGGTGCTCACGTCAGGGCGCAATGGTAAAGGCAGTCGGGTGCGGCTCTCTCACGCAGCGCAGCCGCGGCCGCAATCGCGAGCGCTGCCAGTAGGGTAGAGACCGACGTTTTGGTAACCAGCTTGTAACTGTGGGCTGGCGCGAAGTGTTCGGTTCGGGCTACCATCGGGTTCGTAACAAAGTTACCAAATTTCATGAAACTCCACGAAACCGTCGAACGCGTTACGCAGCGCATCCGCCAGCGCAGCGCCGCCACCCGCAGCGCCTATTTACAACGCCTGGACAGCATGGCGCAGCGCAAACCGGGTGCCGACCGCATGGGCTGTGCCAATGTGGCGCATGCCCTGGCGTCGATGCCCGCGGCCGACAAGGCAGCGGCGATGCCGCGTCCGATTGCCATTCCGATACAGGCGCCGCGCGCGCCGAACATCGGCATCGTCACTGCCTACAACGACATGTTGTCGGCCCATGCGCCGCTGCAGCATTACCCGGAGCTGATCAAGGCGGAGGCGCGGCGACTGGGCGCCACGGCCCAGGTCGCCGGTGGTGTGCCGGCCATGTGTGACGGCGTGACACAGGGTACGCCGGGCATGGAGCTGAGCCTGTACTCGCGCGATGTGATCGCCATGGCGACTGCGGTTTCGCTGTCACACGACATGTACGACGGTGCGTTGATGCTCGGCGTATGCGACAAGATTGTTCCGGGTCTGCTGATTGGCGCATTGCACTTCGGCCATCTGCCAACCGTGTTTGTGCCGGCCGGTCCGATGACCTCGGGGCTGTCAAATACAGCCAAGTCCCAGGTACGTGAACTTGCAGCGCAGGGCCTGGTTGGTCGCGACGAGTTGCTGCAAACAGAGTCGCAGGCTTACCACGGCCTGGGCACGTGTACGTTCTACGGCACCGCCAACAGCAACCAGATGCTGCTGGAGGCGATGGGCTTGCATGTGCCGGGCACCGCGTTCGTCAATCCCGGCGCTGCGCTGCGCGAGCAACTCACGCTGGAAGCCGTGCGTACCGTGCTCGGAAAACCCACCACCAACCGCGCCGTGCATGGCATTGCGGAAAGCGCCGCCGCCTGTGTCCCGATCGGACGCCTGGTCGACGAACGCAGTATCGTGAACGCGATGGTGGCGCTGCTGGCAACCGGTGGCTCGACCAACCACCTGATCCACTGGGTTGCGGTGGCGCGTTCGGCCGGCATCGTGATCGACTGGGATGATTTTTCCGCCCTGTCCGACGTGGTGCCACTGCTGGCACGTATCTACCCCAACGGCAGCGCCGACGTGAACCAGTTCCAGGCCGCTGGCGGCCCGGGATTTGTGCTGCGCGAGTTGCTTGATGCCGGATTCATGCACGCGGACGCCGCCACCGTGCGGCCGGGCGGCTTGCGAGAGTTCACCACAGTTCCCGAGCAGCTTGCCGGCGGCCTCGGCTGGCGCCCGGTAGGCGCGTCGGGCGACCACTCCGTGCTGCGCGGTGCGGCCGAGCCGTTTGGCGCCAGCGGCGGGCTCAAACTGCTGCAAGGCAATCTGGGGCGCAGCGTGATCAAGGTCTCGGCGGTTCCGGACGACCGGCACGTGGTGCAGGCGCCAGCGCGCATCTTTGATTCCCAGGAGGCGCTGCACGCGGCCTTCAACGCCCATGAACTGGACCGGGATGTAGTGTGTGTGGTGCGCTGGCAGGGCCCACGTGCGAACGGCATGCCAGAGTTGCACAAGCTGACGCCACCGCTTGCGGTGTTGCAGGGCAAGGGCTTCCGGGTGGCGTTGGTCACCGACGGCCGCATGAGCGGGGCGTCGGGCAAGGTGCCCGCGGCGATCCACGTGTCACCCGAGGCGGCGGCAGGCGGCCCGTTGGCGCGTTTGCGCGACGGCGACGTGGTGCGGCTTGATGCGGTGGCCGGCACGCTGCAGGCGCTGGTTGCGGATGCCGAGTGGGCGCAGCGAGCGCTGTTGCCGATGCCCGACGCCTTGCAGCAGGACAATGCGTTTGGTCTGGGCCGGGAGCTGTTTGCCGGCATGCGCCGCAACGTCCTTGATGCGGAAAAAGGAGCCTGCACATGGTTCTGAGTGCGTCCCTGACGGCCTTGCAGGTGATGCAGGATGAGCCAGTGATACCTGTCATCGTGCTCGATGATGTGGCACATGCCGTGCCCATGGCCCGGGCCTTGCTGGCCGGTGGCATCCGGATGCTGGAGGTGACCTTGCGCACGCCACAGGCGCTGGCCTGCATGGCGGCGATTGCGCGCGAGGTGCCGCAGGCCGTGGTCGGCGCCGGCACCGTGCGCACTGCCGCCGACGCGAAGGCCGCATTCGCCGCAGGTGCGCGGTTCGCTGTCAGCCCGGGTTACACGCCGGCGCTGGGTCAGGCCTGCCGGGCGCTCGGCCTGCCGTTGCTGCCCGGCGTGGCAACCGGCAGCGAGATCATGCAGTGCCTGGCCGACGGATTCAGCGAACTGAAGTTCTTCCCGGCCATGCAGGCCGGTGGAGTGGCAATGCTCAAGGCCTGGAGCGGGCCGTTTGCCGATGTGCGCTTTTGTCCGACCGGTGGCGTAACGCCACACAACGCAGCCGGTCTGCTGGCTTTGCCCAATGTGGTGTGTGTCGGGGGCTCGTGGCTGGTGCCGTCAGACGCGGTGGCGCTGGGGGACTGGGCGCGCATCACGCAGCTTGCGCACGCAGCGCGCGCCTTGGGTTGATGTTGGCGGTGCGAGTGCGCCAGCGCTGCTTACAGCGCCCAGCCATTGGCCATCAGACAGGCAGTCAGCAAGCTGCGCCGCGGTTCGACCATTGCCTCGCACAGGGCGTGGTCGCGCGCCATTACCTGTTTGCCACGGTCTTCCTATTGGTCCTGCCAGGCCAGCGCGACTGCAGATTCCGGCGTGTGGGTGCAAACGGCGAGCGCGCAATCCAGGCCCGGTACCAGGACGATGCGCCCAAGTTGATTGCACGCAGTGCCCATGGACCGCGTGTCAGCCATACTTCCAGAAAGAGTAAATTGTCAGCAGCACGGCCCAGGCCAGCATGCCATTGCGGATCGCCCGAGCCGGTATCCGGCGGATGAAGCGCACCGCGCCATAACCACCGAGGCTGGAGCCGACAAACAGCGGCAACACGTACCACCAGGCTACGTGACCAGAAGGCAGCAATACGATGCAGCCCGCCGCGCTGAGCGCGACCACCATCAGGTTCTTCTGTGCGTTGGCCATGTGGATGGAGGTCTGCCCGGCAATTGCCAGTGCCGCCAGCAGCACGATGCCGACACCGGCGCCAAAGTAGCCGCCGTACACCATCAGCACAAACTCGAACACCAGCAGCCAGCGCCGCGAAGGCGTTTGTCCGGGCGTGCGCAGCGCATCCAGCCGGGTCTTGATCCATTCACCCAGTGCAAAGAACACGGTCGCGGTCAGGATCAGCCAGGGAACGGCTTTCTCAAACCGCGCCTCGCCCGTCCACAACAGCAACACGCCACCCAGCAGACCGCCAACAAATGACACCAGCAGGTGGGCGCGCAGGTGGCCGCGCATGGCGCGCAGCTCCTCGCGGTAGGCTGCCAGCGCCATGAAGTTGCCCGGCATCAGGGCGATCCAATTGGTGATGTTGGCGGTGAGCGGTGGTAGCCCAGCCGCGATCAACAGCGGAAATGTCAGAAAGCTCGATCCCCCGGCGACCGCGGTGACACCTCCGGCCACGACGCCGCCGGCAAACAGGATCAGCAGCGTGAAGACTTCCAAGGGGCGCCGGGGTCAAAGTTTCAGCGGGTGTTGACCCGTGGCTGTTGCCGCATGGTCATGGCGGAACGCGCTACAGGTCCTTGACCAGGCGCAGCGCGTCGTAGATCGCGGCATGGGTATTGCGTGCCGACACTGCATCGCCGATGCGAAACAGCTGGAACTGCCCTTGCGGATTGTGCTGGAGGGTCTGTGCATGTCCCGCGAGCAAGGCGCTGTAGTCGACTGCACCCTGGTTCGTTGCGAGGGGCTTCAGTCCGAAATACAGCTCGTCGAGTGGGCGCGTGCCGTGGTTCACCACCACCTGGTCGACGCGGCGCTCCTTGCGCACACCACCGTAGTCGCTGCCGACGATGGCCAGCAGGCCGTCGCCGTCGCGCTGTACCGATTCGAGCCGGTAGGTGACGGTGAAGGTCACGTCCATTTTTTGCAGGCTGCGCATGTAGGGCACGAGGTTCATGGCCATTACCTCGGGCGCGAAGGAGCGATCCGGCGTCATGATCTCCACCGCCGCGCCACTGTGCGCGATCACCTCGGCGGCCTGCAATGCGGGGTGGTCGCCGGCGTCGTCGAACAGCAGTACATTGCGCCCGGGCTTCACGTCGCCTGAGAGGATGTCCCAGCTCGACACCACCAGTTCGTTGCCGGATTTCAGCACCCCGGTGTGCGGCAGACCGCCAGTGGCGACGATCACCACGTCGGGCGATTCGGCCAGCACCGTCTGCGCGTCGGCCAGGGTATTGAAGCGGAACATCACCCCGCGCTCCTCGCAACGCGCCATACGCCAGTCGATGATGCTGATCATCTCGCGCCGGCGCGGGCTCAGAGCAGTCAGGCGGATCTGACCGCCGGGTTTGGCCGCGGCCTCCATCACCGTTACCTGGTGGCCGCGTTCGGCTGCCACACGCGCCGCCTCCAGCCCGGCAGGGCCGGCACCAACGATGACGAACTTGCGTCTGACCGCCGCCGCCACAATGTCCTGTGGCATCGTCAGCTCACGCCCGGTGGCCGGGTTGTGAATGCAGTACGCCTCGCCGCCCTGGTAGATGCGGTCGAGGCAGAAATTGGCACCCACGCAGGGACGGATGCTGTCCTCGCGCCCAGCCAGGATCTTGCGCACGATGTGCGGGTCGGTCATGTGGGCGCGCGTCATGCCCACCATGTCGAGTTTGCCGGAGGCAATTGCGTAGCGTGCCGTAGTCACGTCCTGGATCTTGGCGGCATGAAAGGTGGGAAAACCCGTGGCTGCGCGTATGTCCCCGGCGAAGTCCAGATGCGGCGAGCTGCGCATACCCTGCACCGGGATCAGGTCGGTGAGGCCCGCGTCGGTGTCGATATGGCCACGCACTACGTTGAGGAAGTCGACCATGCCGCATTCCTTGAGGCGCCGCGATATCTCCAGGCCGTCCTTCGCCGTCAGGCCTCCGGGCAGATCTTCGTCGCCGGTGTAGCGCACACCGATGATGAACTCTGGCCCGACGCGTTTGCGGATGGCAGCCAGCAACTCGAACGTGAAGCGCAGCCGGTTGTCGAGCGAGCCACCGTAAGGCGCGTCGAGCGTATTCGTCAGGGGCGACCAGAACTGGTCCATCAGGTGGCCGTAGGCCTGCAGTTCCAGACCGTCCAGGCCGGCCGCCTTGACGCGTTCGGCGGCGTCCGTATAGTCGGACAGGATGCGGGCTATATCCCAGTCCTCGATCTTCTTGGGGAAGGCGCGGTGCGCGGCTTCGCGCTCGTGCGATGGCGACAGCACCGGCAGCCAGTCGGCCTTGGACCAGCTGGTGCGCCGGCCCAGATGCGTGAGCTGGATCATCACCGCGGCCCCATGTTCGTGGCAGGCGTCGGCAAGATCCCTGAGCCAGGGAACGACGTCGTCGCGGTAGGCCAGAATGTTGTTGAACACCGGTGGGCTGTCGCGCGACACCGTGGCCGAACCGGCGGTCATGGTCAGTGCGATGCCAGCCCGGGCGCGCTCCACGTGGTAGGCGCGGTAGCGCGCTTTGGGCATGCCGTCTTCCGGATAGGCCGGCTCATGCGACGTGGTCATGATGCGGTTGCGCAGCCGCAGATGGCGCAGCTGGTAGGGCTGCAGCAGGGGGTCGTTGGCAAGGGACATGGCGCTCAGGGCCTGTTAACGTTATTGGAGCGCTCACGCCCGGGCCGCGCAGCCCGCAGGGCCAGGCGCGAGTGAGGCCGTGTGCCAGCGGCACACAACGAACGTGCAACAACGCCCTGCGGGTTGCCCGGCTCGGGCCCAACGGGGGATCCCGTAAAACAAACGCCCGCGGCGTTGCAAAGACTCGCCTTGGCCGACGCCAAGGCTTTGCTTTGCGCCATGATGGCCTTCGTTTTATGGGTCACGTGACTCCTCCAATAGCGTTGACAGTCCCTAGTAGTCCGTTTCGCCAAAATGCTTACATGAAATCGCGTCTTTTCGCGCCACACGTCGTTGCCCAGTCTTGCCAGACGTCCAGTCTGGCTGCGGCTGTGCGCCTGGTCTGGCGCATAAATCCATCAATTTCATCTCGTAATCCATTTGGCGAAACGGACTGCTAGTACCACTGGTCGGTCATGGATGCCTTCTTGCGGTTCATGAAGTCGAGAATGGATTCATGGACCGCCTCATCCATCGGCGGTGGCTGGTATTCTGCCAAGGCCGCTTTCCAGCGTTTGTTGGCGCGTGTTGCGCTGTCGCTGCCGCCGTCCTCGCTCCAGGTTTCGAAGGGCCGGTCGTCCGAGATGCTGGAGTCGTAAAACGCGGTTGTGTAGTTGGCCATGGTGTGTGCGCTGCCCAGGAAGTGGCTGCCCGGCGCAACTTCGCGAAAGGCGTCCATGGCCAGGCTGTTGTCGTCCACGGTGACACCGGCCAAGTAGCTGTGCAGGGCACCACAGAAGTCGGCATCCATCATGAACTTCTCGTAACTCATCGAGAGCAGGCCATCCAGGAATCCGGCCGAATGCAGAATAAAGTTGGCGCCGCAGTGCACCGCCGAGAGCATGGACATCACACTTTCCTGCATCGCCTGGCCGTCGGGCAGCTTGGAGGTGGTGAAGGAGCCGGCGCAGCGCAGCGGCAGGTCGAGGCGGCGCGCCAGTTGCCCGATCACCATCGAACCAATGGCTGGCTCGGGGGTGCCAAAGGTCGGTGACCCGGAGCGCAGCGACATGCTGGAGAGAAAATTGCCGTAGATCACCGGCGCGCCGGGGCGCTCCAATTGCGTGATGGCGCAACCCACCATGGTTTCGGCGTGCGCCTGTGCAATCGCGCCGGCATTGGTGACCGGGCCCATGGCACCGCCCAGAATGAAGGGCACGATCACCGCCGCCTGGTTGGCGCGTGCATAGGCGCGCGCCGACTTGGTCATGGTGCCATCCCACAACAGCGGCGAGTTCACGTTGACGTTGCCCAGGATCACGCAGTTCTTGTCGACGAAGTCGGCGCCAAACAGCAGCCGGCTCATGGCGATCGAATCCTCAGCGCGCTCCTCGGAGGTGATCGAGCCCATGTAGGCCTTGTCGGAATACCGCATGTGGGCGTACACCATGTCCAGATGCCGCTTGTTGACCGGGATGTCGGTCGGTTCACATACCGTGCCGCCGGAGTGGTGCAGCCAGGGGCTGGCATACGCAAGCTTGATGAAGTTCTGAAAGTCTGCCAGCGTGCCGTAGCGCCGACCTTGGTCGAGGTCCATCACGAAGGGTGAGCCGTATGCCGGGGCGAACACCACACTGTTGCCGCCGATCTGCACCGAACGCGCCGGGTTACGCGCATGCTGCGTGAACTGCTTCGGTGCTGTCTTCAGAATTTCGCGCAGGTGGCCAGGCTCAAAACGCACCCGCATGCCGTCCACCTTGGCGCCCGACTTGCGGAACATCGCCAGGCAATCGTCATCGTCGCGGACGTCCAGGCCGATTTCGGCCAGGATGCGGTCGGCGGTGTGCTCGATCTTCTGCAGACTCTCCTCGCCCATGATGTCGTAAGTGGGAATCTTGCGGGTGATATAGGCCGGCCCGCTGATTTTGGCATTCGGGTCGCGCCGTTCGCGGCCACCGCGGCGGTGGCGTTTGGTATCGGTCTCACTCATGTCCATGCATCCTTGGTGTGTTGTCCTGCGGGGCCTCCGGCGGTGATGCTATACACAAACGACGGATTTGTGACCGGCAGGTAGTTTCATCTTTGCCACAGTCCCCGTTCACTACTTCGAGATTCCATCACGCCCGGCTCGGCCGGGTTTCCGCTGCTTTCCAGCGCTGGCATTTCGTGGACGACAAGGACATTGTCCGTGCGCAGCCCGGCCTGCCTGAAAAGTGTGCAACCGCGGAAGTGTGTGCAGGCCCTCGCGCGAAGCACGCTGCTGCACCTGCAGCAGCATTGTCGGCCGTGCCGTGCCGTGCCGGGACTGGCTGGCAGCGCGACTCTCCCCAACGCGGGGCCAACCCAAAGCCTGACAGCTTCCTTGGAGCCGGGCGCCCGGAACGAAGGCGATCGGGCACATCCTCATGCACCTGGGGCCGCAGTCGCGGGCGTCGCTGCGGTCGCCAGCGGCGCCCACCTGCAACAACTTGCGTGAGGGTACGCCCGCCACCCGGGGCTGCGGTGAGTGGCTGCGCCTGGCACGGCCAGACCCCTTTGAGCGGGTTCAAATTCCCTGGGTTGACCCGTGGCCCTTCCTTCAGTCGAAATCGACAATCTAGACTTGGTCCGGGCCATTGGTCGTCCAGACAAAACATACGCGAAACTGGTCGTTGATGCGGTTGCCAGGTTGTCCGGCGCGATCCTTCTTTCACGTCTCCAGCCGGTTGCCTGGCGGAACGCGAACATCGTCCAGCGCATGTGCAAATTCGAGCTGCTCCAGCTTGCGCGGAGGCTCCTCCCCGACCTCGTGGTCACGAAGAGCGCTGATGTAGCGGCCGATCGAAGCACCGTTCCGTCGGCGCTCTTCACCGAGCGTCGACACCGCCCCGATCCCGACGCCGAGCCGAATCCTCCCCATCCTTCCAGGAGCGCAGAGCAAGACCTCGGCCTCCCCGAGAATCGGGTCCGCCGTGGCTACGTTTGCCCGTGCATCATCTTCGTCAGCTTTC
>ENA-ORBV01017340-ORBV01017340.1-microbial-mat-metagenome-genome-assembly--contig:-NODE-17340-length-10308-cov-3.138501_pt1 | contig 10308 bp, 15 predicted proteins | sample MGYA00237777_ERZ505514 | MGnify/ENA primary metagenome ERZ505514 (study PRJEB26160, sample SAMN06269048) | microbial mat metagenome | isolation source: Oligotrophic lake microbial mat | place...
ATGATACGGCGACCACCGAGATCTACACCTCTCTATTCGTCGGCAGCGTCAGATGTGTATAAGAGACAGCTACTGGGGAAAACACAGATTGAGTCGCTTTTCGCTCAGATAACAGATGCAGAGCGTATGCGGGCACGGCAGCCACGATGCGCTGGCAAAATCGAGCTGAGCGCTAGATCAAATCCGCCACTGGTACCACAGCAACCATCCCACTTAGCGTAACGAATTGGCACCTCGACACACACTGACAAGAAGCACATACCATTCATGGGCATCTCATCAATCTGAGTGCCGTAGAACTGTTCAATGTCGCGAAGAATCTTGATGTCTTCGTTGGTGACGAAGTTAATCGCAACACCCTTGCGCCCGAAACGACCGGAACGACCAATACGATGGATGTACAACTCACGACTATTGGGCAGGTCGTAGTTGATGACCAGCGATACTTGTTGCACGTCGATACCACGACCCCACACATCCGTCGCGATCAGCACACGGCTTTTACCGCCGCGGAACTCTGCCATGATCTCATCTCGTTCCTTCTGGGGCATATCACCGTGCATGGAAGACACCGTGAAGTTTGCTTCGCGCATCTGCTTGGTGAGCCAGTCAACCTGTAATTTACAGAGCACAAAAAAGGCTCAGCACTACAGTCCCACGCAATCAACGCCCCCGTCTGAAATCGGGAGAGTACCTTGACTTTCGTGTTGCAAAAGATGACGGCTTGAGTGATGGTTAGCGTATCGTAGAGATCACACAGCGTGTCGAACTTCCACTCCTCTTTCTCAACCGCGACGAAGAACTGCTTGATACCCTCCAGCGTCAGCTCATCACGCTTCACCAGAATACGCACAGGGTCTTTCATGAACTTGGTCGTCATCTCCAGTACGTCGTGAGGCATAGTGGCTGACACGAGCACCACCTACGGGACAGGGCAAGCATTACGGTCGAAGAACATATTACACATGTTTTGAAACAGTCTGCCGCGGGTCTCACTGTGCATGAATACGCACACTAGAATCAATAGAACAACAAAAACACATACCTGCGTCTCTGGGGGCAGATATCGGTAGATGTCGTACAGCTGCTCCTTGAAGCCACGACCAAGCATCTCGTCTGCTTCATCGATGACAAGCATCTTGATGTGCTTGGTGTTCAGTGAGCGCCTGCGAATCATGTCGTACACGCGGCCAGGTGTGCCGGATACTACATGCATGCCGGCCTGCAACGCGCGGATGTCGTCCGCTACGCTCTTGCCGCCGATGCACGCATGGCAAAGCACATTGAGGTGCTCGCCAAACGCCATCATAACCTACAAAACACACGACGTCAATCTAAACGCCAAGTTCGTCTTTCCCAAACACTTGAATGTTCAATTGACGCACGCGCGTACATTTCGACTCTGCTCTGCCAACTCTCGCGTCGGAGACAGTACGAGGGCTTGCGTCTCTCGAACCTTGGTGTTGATGTTTTGTAGAACACCCAAGCAGAAGATGGTGGTCTTACCGGTACCGGACTGCGACTGAGCGATCACGTCGCGACCCTTCATGATAGGGATGATCGCACGCTGCTGGATCGCTGAAGGCTTCTCGAAGCCTAAAAGGTTTCCATATTCAGATAGTTCGATAATGGCGACACCAAAAACACAAACTTCAAGTACCGTAGGCAAAGATCCCGCGCAAGAGATCCTCCTTCAGACCCATTGCGTCGAAAGTCTGGATAACCTGCACATCTTGACTTGTCTCGTAGAGCTCAGGATTGTCGTCTAACAGAAGAATAACCCCGCGAAACACGCAAAACAGACACATATGAAAACCAGCGGTATGCTACACTTGTCTGGACTATCGGATTACCTTTCCGAGGACGCCGGACCTTCTTTTCCTCCGCCATATTGTCAGCGTCTTGGTATCAACGGGGCGGTCGAAACAAAGTGCGTTGGCCGCCGGATTTGAGGAGGTCATCGGAAAGCATTCAAGTCGAAAGCATCACACGCCGCTTGGTGGTGGAATGGCCACTCTTTTGCATCCGTATCCTCCTGCTGTTGGTGCTGCAATAGATCCCATGGCGAACGCACAGATCGATGCGCTTTCGGCCAATTTGCGAAAGAGACTGCACTGCTCTTCAGCCGACGAAACTAACGGACGGAAGCGTTCGAAACTGGATGTGCCTCAACATTCGGATCAGAAAAGTGTTTATGTCGCTCGCTTCCGAAGAAGACTGGGTGACACGCATGTGAGCTCACCCAACACGGATTTTGTGGGGCAGTCTCTTTTGGGCTTGCGATTGTCCCCCGTATTGCAAACTGACAGTGTCGCGACTTCACTGTCGCGACGGCGCGCGGATTGGGCGGCTTCGGATGAGGACGAGCGTTGTAAACGGCACTGTGTGACCCCTGGCGTTGCAGAGTCTGATGGGCGTCCTTTGTGGCCAATGCTTCCCCCTGTCAACACCGCTCTTAGGGATTTGCATATCGCTCGCATCACTAGACCGGCGCTGTTGAGCGCCAGCGACCGCTTGCGATCACAGCCTTCTGTGGTTCAAGCTGCTAAGCCGTTACCTACGCACAATCAGTTCTACACTCCTCCTGCTCCTGCATGTGGCAGTTGGGCTTCGGCAAGTGCAGAGCCATGCTTGCCACCTGCCATCCCGTTGGAACCTGTGCCTGCATTCTTCGAGCCCGGTGTGCAGTCTCCTGCATTACCAGCAAGCGCATCACCCTTCTGGTTGGCGAATCGGACAATAACGCCACTGCCAACGTCGTTTGATATGATGGAGTGTGACAACGACTGATGAGATACAGGAATACGATCATCTTATGATTTATTGCGAAGTTGACCAGTAATCCATGATGTCCAGTGCAACGTCACAACTTTGCTTGACAATCAGATCCGTGTTTGGATCAGACTGGTACTTTTGGAGAAGCTCCTCACATTCATCAGCCGCGATGGAACCTAGCGCTTCAGCGGCCTGAACCACCCCAAGAACGTGAGCGTTCGCGAACGCCACAATTCAAACAACAGCGAAGTGATACCTCGTGTCGCACCATTGGGTGCTCGTCCCGTGTCTCGAGCACCTGCAAAGCAGAAGACATAAAGCCTTGAAGATCAGGAAGTATAAACTCACGACAGCGCAGAGATACTGACCTTGACCAAAGACGGCACAGATGCCTGGTGTTGAACCTGGCCGAATACGTAGGCGATCTCGTGGCGAAACACAGCGCTTTTGTCACCAAAGCCTTCTGCCAATGCCTGATCAACAGTGATTTCAAATACAATAGTAACAACCATGCATAGAGCGCTTTGGCTGGCTAATGTGCTTACAAGGATAGCTTCCTCGTCCCCCTTGTCTCTGAGCGCAAACATTGCGCGATACCGCTGGAATAAAGATAGTGAATCGTCTAACAGCTTCGCTTTGAGCTCCTGGGTGGACAACTTCAAGCTGAACGCAGGAGCAGGATCCGTGGTCATATATCGTGCTTTCTGTTCCGCTTCACTGTGGGATGCGACAACGGAACGTGACTTGCGACGGACACAACCCGAAAACAGCAACGGATGCCTTACGATTTGTTCTCTAAAGACTGCTTGATGCGCTCGACGGCGATCTTGCATGTATCAACCACCTCAGGTGACTTGTCAGTGAGATGATCTTCCAAAACTGTCAGGGACTCGGGAGAACCGATAGCAGCTAACGCCTCAGCAGCCTAGAACAGCATGTGGTGTGAGCCATCCCGAAGCAACCGCACATCGCTCATCAAGAAATACCTCATGGCGTAAGATCGGATGATTCGTGACATCTTTCAACACTGCCGTTAACGCAGCGTTTGCATAAGGATCCCTCATTTGCCCTGCGGTAAAGAGCCAACGTTACGTGCTGAACAGCAAGCAAGGGATCGGACGCGAACGTACCAAGAACGAAGGCGATCTCGTGGGTCAACAACACTGAAGACGATTTCAATCCTGTTTGTCGTGTTCCAGAGCAAAGAGGTTCAACAAAAGGCGCTAGGAACTTGCCGGAACGTGCGTTCGTGATACCTTTGGTGAGTGCGTCAATTGCAGCTTTGCCGCCCATGTGCTTCAGGTAAAACACGCATCGAGTTCGTTTAGCGATCGGGGCAGTCTCATCGACAAGCGCCTTCTCTAACTCCTCTAATGTTGGAGATGACATGGTTATTTCGCGGAAACGGGGATGATTTGTCAACTGCACAAGCGGAGTCCGAAAGCGAAAATTGTTTGCAGCCGAGGCGGGATGTGCGGATCTGATCGGCAGCGTGTGTGTCTCTCTGGATAACCCGTTTGCAGCTGCAAAGCAACTGCATCGACGCCATAACATCGCCTAAACATGGCGGAAGCAAAGGGATCGGACGCGCGTATGCTTGTTCTCGTATGTTTTGGCGCTCGCGTGCACTCATATGCTGATTTATTCTGTCATGACGTCTGGATACAGCCCTCAGTCCACTGGAGCTGTTTCATGAACACTGTCGGCGAGGGCACATCAGCGGAGTAGAGGAGACGCTGCAAGAGCACCAGGAGCTGCTGGACTCTAAGGGAACTTTGGGTCAGACAGCGCTGCACTGGGCGGCATCTGGTAATCCTGACGTTGATTTGCGTCGGCTGAGTTTGTAACAATCGATCTCACCTTGTTTGTATATGTTGGTGCCTGTGGTCCCTGTAGCGGGCCATGCTGCTATCGTCGACTTGCTTTGCCAATGCGGTGCCAATGTTGGTGCCGTAAATGACGTCGGTGATACTCCCCTGCACCTCGCTGCATGGAAGAATCACCTGGCATGCGCCGAGATACTAGTTTCCAACAACGCAGACAAGAACGCGGTCAACAAGGATGGTCGGACGTGTGCTCAGCTGGCACGCAGTGCCGAGCTCAAGAAATTGCTGCCAGGTGCGTTGGGTTTGTTGGGAGTTGTTGTTTTCGTCCGGTCTGGGCTTGCAAGAAGTGCTAATCGATGCTTGTATCGGCCGTTTTTGTGCTCGTGTGCAGAATACAACGAGCAGGAGCTGGGCAAGCTGATCGAGATCGCGAATGAAGACGATTAAGCTTTGCGTTGTTTTTGTCTCCTCCATACGTTTTCCTTTGTTACATCGCTCTTGACCGGACCTCCTTGGTCGGTTTATCGTAAGCGCGACCGTCAGCGGTCGTCCCGCTGACCACACTGCTACTTGTTGCATGAGTGCGGTGCACCATTCTACCCGATAGTCTGATCTAAATGAGAATGGCGACTTAAATGTAGCTCGTTTCGGAAATCTTGGTTCAATTTGATCAACAGTAGTTCGCTGAGGGCACTGGACTTCAGCAGCTGGAACCATTGCATCACCGCTTCACTCGCCAGCAACTTTCACAGAGAAGAGGGAAGAAGCAGACCCCGTCTTGCTGGCTAAGAGAGAAAAATCCCGTTCCGACAAGCGTCGTCCAGCGGCTATGGATTCGGTAACCCAACCTGCATAGCACAAACGTGATTCAGCGGAAGCGCAGGTGCAAAACGGACCTCGAGCCAAGCATAACTTTGAAGCAGTGAAAAGGAGTACAAACAGGTTCACTATGCACAAATGTTGAAGTCAAGAAGCATGAGCATGACAGCAATAAGGCAGGTGCAACCCTGAGCTGAGTGGTTGAAGTTGTTGAAATCAGACTCCTGCAAACTGTGAAAGTGCCATACTATGCCATAAAGACACACCTACCTGGGGTGACCAGTCGAGGAGCAGCTGCACCAGGCTGCTTGAGAGCCTTTTGAAATTTGGAACCACTCAGATTCGTACACACCACATGGGTCACTTTTCGCATCGTGAAGTGAGGCGTCATCGATCCCCCGTGCAGGCGAACGAGTTTGGCGAGATGTAATGCACTTATATCACCAGTCCGTCCATTGAAGTGCACGCAGCAGCCTCGAAAAATGGGCGGAGCACGCTCAGATGAGCTCGATTCAGTCGAGCCGGATATTGATGGGAGTGCAGCAGATTTGGTGGAGCTGCCATCCGCAGTCAACGCTGGGGTAAAATCGCTGGTGCTGTCCACAGCAACTGCAGAAGGAGAAGGAGCACCTAAACTACAATGGCCAGAGCCTGATTGCTGCGGTGTGATAGCTGATCGTGAAGCATTAGGGCTGATGTGAGCGCTGGCTGGCACAGTATCGTTCGAGCTAGTCCTGCGAATCAACGTGCGATAAACTGGCTCATCAACAACTATCCGAGAGAGCTTATCCAATCGCTCCTCCCAATATCCACTGTAGCGCGGCTTCTCTGTCGAGTGATCGGTCACGCTGGGACCATGCAAATCGTAACCCTTTGCCGCCATTTCGTCTTCAGCTCGTCGGATGCAAAAACAGGTGGTCATCGGATTGCATGATACGTATCGGTTGATGATGGGCATGTTAGTCAGAACCGGAATGTGTGAGTGAGCGGTATTCTTTACTGTGGCCATGACGTCTGCGTGGACTGAGAAGGTACCATGTGTTTCAGTATCGTGCCGGTGTCCCCTCTTTAGCATCTCGTACGACGTTGATGTCATCGAGCCTGACCTGTGCAATCGGCTTGGCGTATCTGGGCAGTTCTTTCGAGTGCCAGCTGGAGCATCGCGCAATGGACTCGCTGCTGGCAGCCTCTCTGTCGCCCATCAAGCGCCAGACGATTCCGGTCTTGATCAGCTTCACCGCGATGCTTGGCACTCAAGCCTCAACGCCCCTCCTGGAGGATTCCATGTGGTGGCGGCTCGCGATGCTTGCGTGGTAGCTGCTGAGCTGCTGCGGAAGCTGATTGAGATGTTCCATCTCTGTGTGGATAGACATACTCTGCAGGTATGCTTCATACGAGAGTCACTGCTATAATTCTTCAGATACATTGTGCTGATGCCGGTCACATGACCGTAGATCACTCGACGAGAAGTAAACGTGCTTCGCAGCCATGATAACTACCAGGGCTTCCTCGAGGGGTTGGAAGAGCTCAAAGAGGTGAGCATCTCACGTTTGCTGCAATCATTTTCTCGGTGTATATCTCTCTCCTTAACGCGAAATCGCACCCTCCCCAGGTGGATGTCGATGTCCTAGATCATAAGCAGCGCCTTTGCTTCTACATGAATCTGCACAACCTGATCGTCATGCATGGAGTCGTCGCATACGGTCCTCCCACATCTGTGTACCACCGGTATGCTGGCAGTCTAACTCGTTGTGCATCCACGTTGCACATTGGTGGCTCATCGTCATCGTGTGTTCAATCTGCCGCAGACAAAAGCTGCTGAGTTGGTTCACCATTCAAGCAGGCCAACTGGGTAGCGTGTCCGCTGCCATGATTGAGCATGCTCTGCTGCGAGCACCAATGACCAAGCCCAACTCTTGGGGTATGTGATTCGTGACGCATCGTATGAACGCATTCAAGCTCTTTTCGGTTCAGGCACTCATGTTGATAATACGTTAGGCTCGCGCTTTCTGCCCAAGATTGGTTCCAATAGCCCTCTGCAACGCTTTGTCCTCAGAAGAAAAGAACCATTGATCACATTCGCTTTGAACTGGGGTATGTATTTCTTTATCTGATCGACTCCGATTCTTTAGATCGTATCTTACCGGGCCATGTCGACTGACAGGTGCGGAATCCAGCCCAGCCGTCAACGTGTACACCCCAGACCGCGTGTACGATCAGCTGCAGGCAGCCACCCAGGAGTATCTGCAAGCTCACGTCAAGATTGATCTCATTCGCCGGCAGGTCACGCTGCCCAAACTGCTCGACTGGTACAAGGCGGATTTCGCAGCCACCAAGTACGGAGGCTGTTGACGATGATCGGTTTCCTGAGTTGCAATCTTATCTTGCATGCTGATTGCTATGGTATGGTGCTCTCGTTCGATTTGTTTTGCAGTGACGAGTTGCTCCGCTTCATTCGCAAGTACCTGTCAGACAGCATGAAAGGTGCGTGTGGCAAGGTGGAATGTGTGATGTTACGTATTAAGTGCGCAATCATGATACCATCTCGTGTACACGTGCTATTGGGACAGCCTCCATGCAGCAGATGGACTTGAGTGAAGACGGTGCCCGCCCTAAGATCAAGTTTGCAGAGTTCAAATTCAACACTTTCTTCTTTCAGGTTGGACTATCACCATCTGCCTCTACTTGTGCGCAGCATCGGCTGACTGCTTTTTGCCGTTTTAATCTGCGTGAATGGCCGCAGAGCAAAACCGCGGGTGCTAAACAGTCTGGTTTCGACGAGATCATGGAACAGTTGGATCACACGCTGCAGTCACGTGACTTCATCCCTTCGTCATCATCGGGCGCGTTTCCGGCCGCACCCGCATCGGCAAATCAGGGTGACGTGGCCGAGTCGAGTCATCCTCGTCGCATGCCGTCCATGGACACGAGCTCGAAGACCGCTGTGGCGTCTTCGGATGTCGATGTGAAACCAGATTCGGCGTCACGGTCCAGCGCTGCCAAACGAAATCGGGACGTTGGTGACGATGAATCGAAAAGTGTGCACGTGCAAGCTGCCAGTCGTTCCGTCGGAGCCGCCACGACGGAGAGCGCAGCCGGAGCCAACGGTGCAGTTGACACAGTGGCTCTTGAGCATATGACGGGACCCCCTGTGTCACTGATGCAAAGTCACACGCGCAGCGTGAGTGCACCCGCAGGCCCGGATGGTCTGCCCGCCGCCCTGTCATCAGCTCTACCCGTACTGGAGGCCTATTACGAGCACATGGATCCTAGCGCTCGACCTGTGGTCGATACTCCTGCATCATCATCTGCCAGTGTACCCGCAGTCGCAACACGCTCCGCGTCTGTGGCGCAACAGCGCAGAGTTGAGGAGCCTGCTGCGGCAACCATGACCACCATTGACACGGTTACCACGACTGTAACGGATGCATCACAGCGTGTATCGCCTCAGGCGGCAAGCACTGCAGTTACGGTGACCTCTGCAGGTGCTGGAGGGACCGCCCCTGGGTTGGATCGTGTGTTTTCTGCTCCCTCCCGTATAGTGCCTGCTGCAAGTGGAGCTGACAGCCATCACGTGACTGGCTTGAGCTCTGCATCGATGGGCTTGGGCGACATGGCGCATGATCACGTTAGCACACTGCCCTCCGGTGGAGCTGTGCACGGCCGTCGCGGTTCCGGTTTGAATCAGCCGTATAGCTACCCTGATCAGCCTGCCTTAGCCATACCAGGGGTGCTGCTGGCAAGGATCTTGCGGCAAATGCGCAGGTATGTCTGCTTGGATGAGCTTGGATAGCAGCTGTGTATCTGTCCGGATCGCTTCCATGATTGGGTTCTCCCTTGTTGAGGCAAGGGGTTAACTTTGAGCACGTGCTGAGTGTACAGTGGCGCTGGTGTGGAGGTCAAGGATCGCACTCATCTCTTCCGCAAATATCGCAACTGCTTCACTGGTATGAATTCTTTAAATGCATGCTGACATGTGGATGTAATCGGCTCATCATCATGTGCCCCTCCCAGGCCAAGCTGCCGTGCGCTGGTTAATGCAATATCCATTGGAGGAATGGCTGCAAGCTCAAGCGGAGCTCTCATTAACACGCTCAGCCACTCCTCAGCACTTCCGATACGATGACCATAGACCTTCAGCCCCTGCAACAGCAGCATCAGCAGCCAGCGCGCCAGTTCGCTCTACCACCACTACCACTAGCTCGCTGCTGACAGCCACCAACGTGACCAGTCCATCCAGTGCGTCATCGGGTGTGCCTGTAGGAGTACCCGTCTCGCCCTTGCTAACCGTATCACCTACGGGCAGTCTGGTCACGGCCGTGGAGGGTGGAGCAGGTTACAGCGCCGCTCAGCCACCAGGGAGTGGATCACTGGATGAAGTGAGTAGTGGCCCTGTGGCTGGAGGCCCTACAGTGGCGCGCACGCTGTCACCACCGCTCAACAGCAGTGCAGCTGGCGATGACGCCAAGCTGGGCAAGTTCCACACCTTCACCGGATTGCCCGAGTCGTCTAAAGGTGGAGCAGCTGACGGCACTGTGGCGGGGTCCGGTTCCATCAGCCCACCTGCAGCTGTTGATGCCACTGGCGCAGAGAAGAAATCGCGCTCACGTTTTGCCAGGTAGTATCCACCATCATCCTGGGTTTGATGTTGTTGAGCCGAGAGCTCAAACAGCTTGCGGTTCGTGCATTTGGGTCTGAATCAGTGCTCGACTGGCTGTATCTGCTGCTGCGGCCAAAGTCAAGACTTTAAGAGAGAAATATAGTAGCGGCAAGGGCAAGCAGTATGCCTTCACTGAAACGCACGCCATTGCGCTGATGCAGCAACTCATCAACATCGGTATGTCGTGCTCCCCTCACCTTTACTGATAACTGTATCTCTGAATAATAT
>ENA-ORBV01017341-ORBV01017341.1-microbial-mat-metagenome-genome-assembly--contig:-NODE-17341-length-10307-cov-7.001955_pt1 | contig 10307 bp, 9 predicted proteins | sample MGYA00237777_ERZ505514 | MGnify/ENA primary metagenome ERZ505514 (study PRJEB26160, sample SAMN06269048) | microbial mat metagenome | isolation source: Oligotrophic lake microbial mat | place...
TTCTTGAAAGTGGTGCCGACGGACACGCTGTCCAACACCGCGTCCACCGCCACGCCCGCCAGCCGCATGCGTTCGTGAAGAGGAATACCGAGTTTCTCGAAAGTCTCCAAAATCTTTGGATCGACTTCGTCCATGCTCTTCGGGCCGTCTGCGAGATTCTTGGGCGCGACGAAGTAGGTGATGTCCTGATAGTCGATCTTCGGATAGTGGGCCTTCTGCCACGTCGGTGCCTGCAGGGTCGTCCAGTGCCGATACGCTTTCAGCCGCCATTCCAGCAGCCACTCCGGCTCGTTCTTCTTGTGCGAGATGAAACGGATGATGTCTTCGTTCAACCCCGGCGGCGCGGACTCCGTCTCGATGTCGGTGTAGAAGCCGTATTTGTATTCAGTTCGTTTGATCAATTCTTCGATGGTGTCTGTGGATGTGCTCATGATATTTTATATCTCGACTTTGACGTCATTGCCTTCGGCCGAGCAGTTGCTGACCCCACAACAGGAGAATGCTCGCGGTGCGAGCGAACCGGCGATGATGACCCATGCGGGAGCTTTAGCCAATGGGGTGTAGCCCTATCCACGCGGGCGTTTTGCATTTCCAATTCAAGAGTGTATCCGGTGGAGGGTTTCATTATCGGTATTCCATGTTCAACTTCTTCGACACGCTCGCGGCCCTCCAGCTCTTGCCTCCAGTCGCGATGGCCCGCGCCTGTGCGATGCTCGGATTTGCCACAACGCTTGAGTCGGTTTGATGGTTGCCGAATGAGCAGGAACCCCTGTTCCGGTAGGGCGTTACCCATGGTGATGCGCGTCGCATGACCGGTCGGTCGGCGCATCCGCGACGGCGGCGGTCAGTGGCACCAGTCCCGCGTGGAGTAGGTAGGCTTCCACTTCGTCCCCATTCACATCGGCCAGCATGAGCCCGTCGATCTCGACACAAGGCGAAAGGCTCTGCCCGCTCCGTGCGATCATCTCGGCTCGGAATAATGGGTTTTTGATGATATCGCGATCTTCGTAAGCCAGATTGTATTTTCGCATGATGGAGCGCACTCCTTGGCTCCAGCCGCAGGAAGTTTTCAAATAGGCCGTGATGGTGGGTGTTTTCATGGATGGACTGTTTTTCATTTTGGCTTTCTGGTTAAGGTCGGCCGGAGCCTCGCGGTGTCTTCCTTCCGGTAAATCGGTCACACTCCGTCTTCGCCGTTGTTTCCGATGGCTTCGACCGGGCATCCTTCCATGGCTTCCATGCAAAGAGCTTCTTCCTCCGGGGTGGTCGGTTGCTTAGACAGATAGGAGTAGCCGCCTTCGCTGCGACTGTAATTGGCCGGGGCCGTCTCACGGCACAGGTCGCAGTCGATGCACTGCTCGTCGACGTAAAATTTTCCGGCCATGTTTTCCGCGTATTTATTGGTTAAGTCAGCCATGGATTTCGTTTGGTTTCACGCTCTCGGGTTCACGTCGTTCGATTCGGCCCGGGGTTGCGCTGCTGTTCTTCGATTCCGTCTGCGCGCTTCCGAGTTTCTAAAGCCTAGTCATTAGAAAAGAGTAGGCGGCCGCCCAATGCCCGTCAAGCGAATTGCTAAAGCTGTTTCTTTAGTAAAGAATAGCCCGATTCGGCTGGTCTTGGCCATGGTGGGCCGTAAGTTTTGACCCATGTCAAAACGCGTCGCCGCCTCCAAAAAATCGGATCGTGTTCCCAGTCGGCCAGCGATACTGCGCCTGCTTAAGCAGCAGGGGCCGGGCGACTCCGAAGCCCTGGCGGCGCAATTGGGCATCTCCGCCATGGCCGTTCGGCAGCACCTCTACGCGCTGCGCGCGCAAAAACTGGTGACCTACCAGGAAGAGCAACGCCCCATCGGGCGGCCGGCCAAAATGTGGTCTCTGACGCCGGCCGCCGAGTCCCATTTCCCGGATGCCCATGCGGGCTTGACCGTGAATTTGCTGAACGCGGTCGAACAGACCTTCGGTGAGCAAGGCGTCAAGCGCGTCGTGTCGCAATGCTCGCAGCAGCAGATCGAGACCTACCAATCCCTCATCCCGGCTCGCGCCTCGCTGCCGAATCGGCTGAAGAAGTTAATCTCCCTCCGTAACGAGGAAGGCTACATGGCGGAAGTGCAGCGCCAGCCCGACGGCTCATTCCTCCTGATTGAGAACCACTGCCCCATTTGCGCAGCGGCCACGGTCTGCTCCAAGCTCTGCGACGCCGAGCTTGAGGTCTTTCAGGCGATCCTGGGAGAGGACGCCGTAATCGAGCGGACGGAGCACATGCTGGCGGGCGCCCGCCGCTGTGTTTACGGCATCCGCACGGCCGGGCGGAGATGAGAGTCAATCGGAGAAGAGGCGCGGCCAACCACGCCGGACCGTCACCCGCCGACCCGTTCGCATCTGGCGGGAGGCTCGAAGTTTTAGACCATGAACGCTAACAATAGAAGCCGCCCACAGGTGGTGGTGCTGGGTGCCGGGTTTGGCGGACTGACCTTCTGCCAGGAGTTCGCTCATCCGCATGCCCAGGTCACGGTGGTGGATCGGCAGAACCACCATCTCTTTCAGCCATTGCTTTAGCCCGACTTCCGCAACTGGAGGTGATTTCCTGCTATTTTCGGGCTGTTTGGCGGCGCAAGTGATTGGTCTGTTTTAATCGAGGTTTCCAAAAGGGCGTGTAGTGGAGACCTACCCTCTAGCGGGGGCGACGCGGATACTTTATATTGCGCGGCATGTTCTTGAAGTGCAGCCAGCGACACAAGGACGGCAAAGTTCACCGGTCGTGGTCGGTCGTCGAAAGCCGGCGCTACGGCGGCGGCAAAATCGCGCAACGGCATGTGCTGTATCTCGGGGAGATCAACGACAGCCAGCGGTGCGCGTGGGAGAAAACGATTTCAGTCTTCGACGAAACGCAGGGGGCCGCGCGCCAGCTCGCGCTCTTTCCCGCCGACCGCGTGCCGCCGGAGGGCGGCGCCGAGGCGGTGCAGGTGCGGCTCGACGAACTACGGCTGGAAAACCCGCGGCAATGGGGTGCGGGCTGGCTGGGCGATCACCTCTGGCAAACGCTGCACCTCGACGATTTTTTCGGAGCGCGCCTGCCGGTCACCCGCGAGGGCACGGACTGGGAAAAAGTCCTGCGCGTGCTCACGATCTACCGGTTGCTCTCGCCGGGGAGCGAGTGGCGTTTGCACCGTCATTGGTTCGCCACTACGGCGCTGGGCGATCTGCTCGGCGTGGACGAGCGCGCGGTGCAGGACGACACGCTCTACCGCTGTCTCGACCTGCTCCTGCCCCACAAGGAGGAACTCTTCGGCCACCTGCGCCAGCGCTGGAGCGATCTGTTCGGCGCGCGCTACGAGGTACTGCTCTACGATCTCACCTCGACTTACTTCGAGTGCGATGTGCCGCCCGACGCATCCGACCCGCGGCGCTTCGGCTACAGCCGCGACAAACGCGGCGACTGCGTGCAAGTCGTCGTCGCCCTGGTCGTCACACCCGAAGGCCTGCCGCTCGCCTACGAGATGTTTCCGGGTAACACCGCCGACAAGACTACGCTGCGCGGCATGCTCGCGACCATCCGTCGCCGTTACGGCGAGTTTTATTCGAGCTTTATCAGTGGTGAAACGCCAGTTGAGTGGGGCCCCCCGGTTGTTACGATCCAATTCCCAGGCGGTGATCTCTGCGCGCATGGCTGCTAGCGAAGGAATGCGCCGATCCAAGCATTGGCCGTTGAGCGCGCTCAGTTCGATCTCGGCGATGTTCAACCAACTGCCGTGTTTGGGTGTGTAGTGAATTTCCAGGCGCTCGGCTAAGCGGCGGGCCTCGGCGGGGGCGAAGGTCTCGTAAAGCGAGGCGGTGTCGTGGGTGTTGAGATTGTCCATCACGAGACGCACCTTGATCGCGGTGGAGTAGCGTTCGTCGAGCATGGTCTTGATAAATTGGGCCCAGTCTTGGCGGGTGCGGCGCTCGGTCACCTCGACGTGGCGGCGACCGGCCAGCGGCTCAATCTCGACAAAGAGCGTGGCCACCCCGTTGCGCACATATTCGTGGTCGAGGATTTGGCCGTGACCGGGGGCGACCGGAATCGGCGCCCGTACCTCACCGACGAGTTGCTTGCTCGATTCGTCCATGCAAACCACCGGGAAGCGCGGGTCGTGCGGCAGGCAATAAACCTCCAGTACATCCTCCATCGCGGCGACGAAAGACGCGTCGCTGTCGGGCGGGATCTTCCAGTATTTGCTTAGGTGAGGACGCAGTTCGTTTTTTTTAGCGAGCGTTGCACCGTCATGGTCGAAACGTTTTCCACGATCTTCAGCTCGACGAGTTTTTCCGCCAAAAGGCGCACGGTCCAACGCCGACGTCCGCTCGGCGCAACCGAGCAAGCCAACGCCGTGAGTCGGGCGTCAAACTCGCCGGCAAAGGTGGCCTCACGGGGTTTGCTGGCAGGCTTACGCACCAACGCCGAGTCCAGTCCTTCTTCCACGAAGCGCTGCTTGAGATGCTCAAGCATGCGCGAACTTACCCCCAGGGCGCTGGCGATATCGCCCATCTTCCATGGATCGCCGTAGTCACCAGCGTCGCACAGCAGCAAAGCCCGCGCGTGAATGAACTTTGTTGCAGTCGATTTTCCCCGGCGGGTTAAAGCGGTCAGCTGTTCACGTTCCGCCTGCGTCAGGGTAACTTTGTATCGATTGGCCATCCCCCAGGAATACGCCGAACCTACAAGCTTTCAATGCGAAATATATCGTGTTACATGGTACTAGGTAATTCCTGCACATAGACGCCAGGGTAGGTAGCTTGAACCATAACCGTGCTTTCCTTGTAGGCTTTTTGTGCCGTGCGAATCGGGGTGACTTGCACTGGCCTGACGCCGGGAGAAGCATATCACTTTCAATAACAGTCAACCCCTAAGATAGGTGTGTGGCTGAGGAGGATACACCTGCGAATTGGCGGAAGCGCCGCGGTTTTCAGAGGGAAGATAGACATTTGCGCTCATCAATCCCGGACGGATCGCGACCACGTGGCGGCAAAATTTACGGGATTCTCACATCGACGAGCGGCTTAAGTAGTTTCCGCATGACGATGCGACAAACCGGCGGGCGAACGTCTCCAGAATGAAGTCCACCCGGTGAACCCCGGAGGGCTCTGTGGCCACGGGCGTGGCGCTGAGCCGGATTATTTCAACTTGTCATTGCGAGAGCTTTACCAACCCGACGTTGGGTGGAATCGCCGATGAACACCCCCGCCCCGATTGTCATTGCGAACGAGGCTGGCCGAGCGTGGCAATCCATCGGGACGCTTGGATTGCCGCAGTCGCTTAGGCTCCTTCGCTTAAGATCGCATTTTACCCACAGATTTAGCCACGGAGCCGACAAACTGTAGGTGTTCATTTGCAGGAGAGCAGCGACGAAGCAATTCATCTAGCTGGATCGCCACGCCCTCGTTCCTCTGGCTCGCGATGACAAATCGGAGGGTGATATATCCGGGTTAGTTCCGCGGACGTGGCATAACCCCGGAACCGCGGACGCCCTCGTCCGCATCCGTTCTAAATGCGGCCGGGGGCGTCCGCGGTCCCAGCGAGCCGCTGAGCAATTAGAATCGGCCGTTGATGCCGGCGGTGACGGTCACGAAATTGTACAGCAGCCGTTGCGTGCGGTCCTTATAACCACGGTAGAAAACCTGCGGCTCGTTGAACAGGTTGGCGACGTCGAGGCTCAAGATAACAGAAGGACGGAGCTGATATGAAATACCAGCGTTCACGGTCTTCATCGAGAGCCGGTACAAGCGCAACGAGGGATTCTGCTGGTTGAACGATGTCAGGTATTCACCCGTAAAGTTATAAAGGATACGAGTGCTGAAGTTCCGGTGACGCCACGACAGAGTGGCATTCGCCGCGTGGGGAATAAAGCCCTGCACTTGGTTGCGGGTGAGATACTGCGTTCCGCCATAGAGACCGTGCGTATCGATCCGGGTGTAATTGAACGAGCCAGCAAGTCCGCGCAGCAAGCCCGGCAGGAAGGTGAACTGCTGACGGTAGCTGAACTCCCAGCCTTGAGCGACCGACGTGCCGGCGTTAATCGAAGTGCGTTCGGTCCAGCCTTCATAATCGCCACCATATCCGTTTTCAGCTCCGCCGGGAATGGTTCGGATCTCCTGGTTCGAAACAATAAAGTCCCGAATCTCTTTATGAAACCAGCTCACTGAAAACTGGCCGACGGGTTCGAAATAGTATTCCAGCGAAGCGTCCCAGTTGCGCGCCGTTTGCGGCTTCAGACCGGGATTAGTGATCGTCAGAAGTTGGTTGTTTTCATCCGGCGATTCCGAAGGGAGGAAATTGCTCAGCCCCGCACGACCGAAGCTCGTGGAGTAACTTGTCCGTAACTTCAGGTCGGACGTGATATCGTAATACGTGTGCAGGCTCGGGAACGCCTTCGTGTAGGTCCCCTTGGTCTCGCGATAGTTGTTTTCATAATCCCGTTGGGCGGAGCCGACCGGATCGGCAGTCTGTTGCGCCGTCGTGCTTAGGCTGCGGGATCGGACCCATCCCCAACTTTCGACGGTCGTGTCCTCCAGGCGAACTCCGCCCAGGTACCCGGTGCGTCCGCGCCATCCCTCCTTGCCGAGACGGCCTTGCGCCATGAAGTAGGCCGCCTGGGCGGTTTCCGTGAGCCCCCGAGTGCCGGTATATTTCTGAGACTCGTGATAATAGAGATCCTCGCGCCAAAGGTCCGGCTGCAGGGGACGACGTTTGTCGATGTGCATATTGGAATACCAGCGCGGCATCCGCAGACCCGTTTCACGTGCATGATAAGTCGGAAGATTGGGATCCGGCGCCAGCGGTCCGGTGCCAATATAACTCCAGCGATGGTTGTCCTTGCTCCAGATATCGAGTTCCTGCTCGCGCCAGGACACGCCGGCTTTCAGGAACAGGGGGAAAGACGCCGGGACCGTGTAGCGGGCGTTAAACCGGAACTGTGACAGCAATTGATCGTTCTGGTTATTGACGTTCGTCAATCCATTGGCCGCGGGACGATAGTTGTCGGGGTTAAGGAAATCCGGTCCGCCATTTTGGACGAACCGGGGAAACATATCGGAGTTGGTCCGATCGAGAATCCAGCCCACTCCTGAGAGGCGCATCCGCAGGGTGCCGGCGGTGCCGTCACCGTTGTTCAAATGCGTATACCCGACGCCACCCGTGTAATCGATCTGCCAATTGCGATATTCATGGTCGCCCGTGAAATCGACGCGACGCGTGCGGACGTAATAATTACGCGGGCCGTCGATGAAGACGTCGATGTTGGACGCGGCAACGGGGCGAACGACTGTAATTTTGTCGGTGAACTGGCCGGGCACGACGCCCGTGGTGGTTGCATTCGGCACGGTGGTCGCACTGCCGGTGAAGGCGCGCATCTCCATGCGGCGGCGATGAGCCTCGAAATTGTTGTTGCCGATCAGCGTGACGGAGAAGCGGGAGTTGGGTGACCAGCGATAGTCGGTCCGCAGATTGAGGCTTGCCTGCTTGCGGTTGTTATAATTGTCCCACGTCCGGTAATCCCACACGTAGGCGGCCGGTTCGAGCGTGTTCTGGTAGTCGAACAGGGTGCTCGTGCCCCCGACGGCGTTCTCGCTGTAGAAGGCATTCAACGCCACGGCGAAATTCTTCGTTCCGCCCATAATATCAAATACCTCCTGGTGCGACAAATTCACGAGCGGGTGAGCGCGATGCTGCTCACGAAGCGGCGTTTGCTCGAGAAAGGACGGTGCATAGCGGGTCGTGAAACTGTAGGTGGTGCGCCGTTTTTCGCGCATGCTCAGCGGGGAACGGGTTTTGAGATTGACCGTGCCGCCAAGCGAGTCGGCGCCCTTGTCGGGGGTGTGGCCCTTGATCAACTCGACCGATTCAAACATGGTGCCGGTGATACTTTGCATCTCGAAGCTGCGGCTCGTCCCCAGGCTGGGAAGCAATCCACCGTCGACGGTCACGGTGTTCAAATCGGGATCCATGCCGCGCATATTGAACTTATACGCGAGGCCTTCGTCCGTTGGACTCCCGGCAACCCCTGGCAGGCGCATGACAACTTCACTGGCGCTCATGTTGGGCAGATTACCGAAGGAGTCCATGGCCACGACATTCTTCATGTTCTCCGCGTTGCGCTGGGCCGTGAGAGCAGCCGCATCGCCCTCGCGTTCGCCCGTCACCCTGAACGCGTCCAGTTTATATATCCCCGTCGTCAGGTCAAAATTGCGTTCGATTCGCGCGTTCGCTCCCACCGTCACCTCCGCGGTAATCGCGTCGAGGCCGATGTAGGTAACTTCAATTTCATGCCGGCCCGCAGGTACCCCGGAGAGTATATAACGGCCGGTTCCGTCAGCAAAGGCGGTGAGACCGAGTCCCTTGACGACCACGCGGGCGCCTTCGAGCATATTGCCCGTCGCCGCGTTGCCAACGGTTCCAGCAATCACGCCCGTATCCGCGGCGGCAAGGCGCGCCGGGGCACCGACGATGATGACGGCGAAGAGGGCAGGAGCGAGGCCGCGCAACGCGGTCGCAAACAATGCAATAAGTCGCAGACGGATGGTGTTCATGGGGTAAATTTCTGATAGTGTCCCACGGAGGGACGCTTTCGCGGTAGGGGAGAACAAGGGCCGAATCGGTGTGACTCGGTTCGGGGTCAATGGGAGCCTAAATGGTGCGGCTTACAATGGCAAAAACACCTGGACTTGGGCGGAGGGCGCATCTGCCGGTTGCCGGTTCGGGTTCCGTCGCGGAGCGGAGTCCGCGCCCTACCTTACAGAAGTCACGATAGGTAGGGCGGCGAGTCCCTTCGCCGCCTTTTCTATAGGTCACGATGGGTAGGGCGGCGAGTCCCTTCGCCGCCGCGGTGCTGCCACCGCCAACCGGCAGATGCGCCCTTGGGTGGATCGGCTTGGCGGGTGCGTTATACCAGTGACTGATGGGATTTTGACTTTGGCGCAGCAGCACCAGCAGGGCCCGACCTCCGGTCGGGCCGCTCGGAAATCGCGACTGCCAACGGCTCGCCCGGAAATCGGACCCGTATGTATTAACTTAACGCCTTACACTCCTGTTTGTCATTGCGAGGGAGCCTTGGCGACCGCGGCAATCCAGATGGGTCGCCGCGCTCTCGTTCCTCGGGCTCGCGATGACAATCGGGTGAGTAAATGGATTAGGTTAACGCATAGGGAGGTCGGGCGCTGGAAGTCGAGCGCTACCCTCGAAAAGTCCAAATCTCATGTGATAGTGGTATTACGCCTCCAGTCAGTTTGAACGGAGTGATCGCGCTAATTCGCCTTGGTGGGCGCGTTCAGCGATCGTTGCAAGAAGGCGCGGATCGACTGCTTGATTTCCGGAGTGGAGAACGCGGGACCACCATGGCCTGCACCGGGTAACACGATCAATTCGGAGGGAACTCCCGAAGCCACGAGGGCCGCATGGAGGCGTTGACTCTGTTCGAGCGGAACTTGTTGATCCTTGTCGCCGTGGATGATCAGAAACGGCGGGTCGTCCTTGGAAACGTGATACAGGGTGCTGGTCTGGCGCGCCAGATCAGGCCGGTCCCGCGGCGTTACGCCGAGGAGTTTGGCGCCATTGGAATTTGCCAGATCGGCGGCGGTTTTCCCAGGGCCGGGAACGTTGGGCGGCATCGTCAGCATATCGCTGGCGCCATAGAAATCGATCACCGCACCGACCCGGCTGGAAATTTTTTCATCGGCCGGCGGCGGGGTCGCGGCAAAAATGGTGGCGAGGTTTCCGCCGGAGGAACCTCCAGACACTGCGATGCGCTGGGGATCGAGCTGATATTTTCCCGCTTCGGCGCGTAGCCAGCGGACCGCGGCACGAGTGTCTTCGAGTTGCGCCGGCCACTTCGCGAGCCAGCTGAGGCGGTAACCGAGACTCACGACCGCATAGCCTTCGGCCGCGAGCCAGGAGAGCGGGCAATTCTCCTTCGATCCGTTCTTCCAGCCGCCGCCGTGGATCCAGATAACGACCGGACGTGGGGTGGTGGATGTCGTGGTCGGCAAATACAGATCGAGCAGCAACGCCCCGGATTCCGGCCGGCTGTATTCAAGATTCGCGATACGTTTCACTCCTGCCGGCAACGCGGTGCGAATATCGCCGACGGGGCGAACCTGCGTGGGTTTGACGCCCGTCAACGCGTCACCGAGATCCGCGCGCGCTGCGCTGACCACCGTTTGCAGCCGCGCCACGATCTCGGGATGGGCCGCAGCGACGTTCGTGCTCTCACCGGGATCCGTTTTTAAATTATACAATGACAGCTCCAGTTTTTCGACCCGATAGCCATGACGGCTGGC
>ENA-ORBV01017343-ORBV01017343.1-microbial-mat-metagenome-genome-assembly--contig:-NODE-17343-length-10306-cov-6.174211_pt1 | contig 10306 bp, 9 predicted proteins | sample MGYA00237777_ERZ505514 | MGnify/ENA primary metagenome ERZ505514 (study PRJEB26160, sample SAMN06269048) | microbial mat metagenome | isolation source: Oligotrophic lake microbial mat | place...
ATTACCTTGGTTATTACACCATGGAACATGTCTGTGGGGCATGTAGTAGGAGAGGGCCCGCTTGGTAGCTTCCAACGCAGAAGACCGACAGAAGATAGGTCGGTGGTTGACTGGTGGGTGGATGTTGTGGTCAGGGTCACCATAGGCCACAAAAGCCATGAAACGTTGAATGTCATTGGGCCGAACATCAAGAAGTTCCTGCCGAGTGAAGGTAGCAGCCCGGCCCCGACTGTCAAATTCAACGGAGAAGCCATGCTGAAATTCCATGAAGCGACAAATGTAGGGGTGATGCTCCTTCTTGTGCGGCATGATCCATCCAACGGCATCGCCATCGTCGACTTGATGTTGAGGAGGCTGTTTGAAAAGAAAAAGAAATATCAAAAAAGAATTTGGATGTGAGAAAAAGAAGTTGGAAATTTGTCATTGGACAATGGCGACGGCAGACAAGGAAGACGCCAATGCCACACGAAGCAACCATGAAGACCGGCGGTCAAAACGAAGAAAGAAAACTCACCATTGTCGAAATCAATTAAATTCAAACAGAAAACAGTTTCGTTCATTTTGGCATCATTTTGGCACAGATTAGCTTAGCATTTCAGAACAATGAGTCAAATCATCGAAAAAGTGATTTTCTCAACTAGCCAAAACGCATGCTTTTAGCACGAGGTTCGAATTTTGACTTCCGTAAGCGATGATACTGGAGGGAGTTACTTCGTTTTGCTACTGTTAAATTGATACACATAAATCCAAAAATGTTTAGTATGGACGAAAAATCATTAATGCTATGACCATTTACCTATGTACAGATCTGGTTGGTAATGTGACATTGTTCATTTAGTTACAAGGTGTCATTTTTGCATAGCAGAATGTGCACTCGGAGTGTTACTTCCGAATCTAAAATGTTGATCGTAACTGCTCAAGCATAGGTCTAGAAGTACAGATTGGGTCGTAGTTTGCTCTTGCTTTGATCGTGCCAAACTATGTGGTGTTGATGGTAAAGATAAAGCATATCAGTGAGACTAGTTAAACTGCATGTGTTTACTATGTCGTGTTACCAAGAGTCACATTTTGCCTTTAATACTACAGTAAGGAGCCAAGTTCGCTTTCTGGGTACCACCAAATCTGTTCCTTTTGTCACGCGAAGTGTAGTACTACTGTTAGTTACCATAAAAATGAGACATTGTGCAACCAATTATGCATAGTACTAGTAGATGGTAGATGTTCTACTGGAGGATGACCTTGGTTGGCTACTGAAAACCCGAAAAGACCGCCACTTCCCTTCCTTGTTGTTCGAGGCAGCTGAAGTCAACACAGAGAAGAGAACTCCCGGGGTCCTACTACCATACAAGAAGTTGCCTGTGATTGTGTTGCTGCATTGCCTCGTAACTACTAACCACACCGTATCTGACCATTACGACTTGTTCCTTTTCAGCCGCCTGATACAGTAATTAACTTGGTCACCAATCCGACCTCTGCGAAGTAGCGGCGGCGAACATAGCGGCATAAGGGTAAGCTTGCTACAACTTCTAACTGGTATCTACCAGAGGAAGCCAGCCGAATGCTGAAGCGTCAGAGCCGCATTTTTAGTCGGTCGTACTAAGTACGACCGACTTACTTCAGCTGCATAGGCATCCATTCATTGGCATAATTTGACCGCTGTGAAGTCTTTGATGGACGATCAATGCGAACAATTCTTTGGGACAATAAAGTTGGGCAAGCAATCAATCCGAATAATGAGTTTGAAAAAACGCGAACATGACTGTGCTCTTACTACTAGCCAGTTCCGCCAACCATAGAACAATTGTACCAGTACCGCAGTGAAGTGGGTAATGCCAGTTCCAAAGATAGTGTATGCATGCCATATGATTATCATCTGAACAAGGATGCATGATGAACGAAAAACAAAAGCGTTCTCTCTTTCTCATAAAACACAGATTTTCACAAAGCGAAACACAAAAACGCAAAACAAAAAACACTCACCCCCAACACTTATTTGAACACATAAATCACAAACAAACATGGAGGAAGAAGGCAATTACTTTGAAGTTGTAGCTTTGGTCGACGAAAGCTGGTGTATGATCAAGAACATCCCCAACCATGATGTCATTCTTGGCGCCAAGCTCTTTGGTCGGTAAGTTCATCGTCGTTTTCTTCCAGTTTGTTTCGATGATCCGAACTGCCCAGTGCCCTGACTCACATGAATGAATATCGCTTCTTGACTACAGTTTCTTTGAAATCTCCCCCAAATCCATGCATACCCTCTACAAGTACAATCAAGCCGACATTGCCAAGAAGGATCCCAAATTTTTGTTTCATGCCACACGATTCGTCAAAATGCTCGATATGGTGTTGGACATGCTGGGACCCGATTTGGAAACGGTCCGTGAGGAATTGACGGAATTGGGGGCCTCGCATGGCCGCTTTGGATGTTTGCCATCGCATTACGAGCTCATGGGACACGCTCTCGACGACACCTTGAACGATGTCTTAGGAGAGGAGCTTTATAAACCCGAAGTCAGAGATGCCTGGCTGAAACTGTACGAGTGGATTACGGGCGTCATGATCGAAGCCGGCTTTTAAACAGAAAGCAAATGGTGTCGTCCTAACAAAGAAAACCAGTACTTAAGGCTCGCTATCCATCACCACAAGAACAAAAGGACAAAGAACCAACCAGCGATAGCCAAGAGCTCAGTTCATAATTACACTCTGTATATAACTTTTTAAAAGACAACGAAACAATAGCCGTCACATCCTACTACTAGCTAGAGATTTTCTCGAGTTTTCATCTGGCCAAGCCACCCACTACTGTACACTGATCGGTGATGGCCTGTGCGAGTTTAACTAAGCACCATATCTGAATGAGGGCGATAACGGGCAAGAAGAAGAATAGCCGCCGGATGTCCCTGTCCTGCGCAGAAAAGCTGGGTTGCTATGCTAGCTGGATAATAGATGTTGTTCGTACGTACGTATGGCGGTGTTTGGTATGCATAACAGCACTTTTGCTATTAATTAATATTATGAATTATCGTGTAGTAGTGTATGATCGTCTGTATTTGAAAGGTCACAGCACCTTTCCGTACAAAGAAGAGAAGCAAGGCGAAAGGTATATATATATAGCCTTGCTGTTTTTGAATAGTTTTATGAAATGCGATGCCTAACCATATAACAGCACAAACCAAATAAAAGAGTTGAACGATAGAGCCTCTTCTTGAACACTTCTTGCTTGGGACACCTCTCTCTAGTGTATCCCTTCTCGTAGCAGGCCGTTCCATTGGATCCCTCCTCATGTCCAGCACCCATGATGAGCACTTTGCCGCCATTCCCATTCAATAAGATTACCACTTCCAACACCGTCAGCAGCACCGGCGACGGCCGTACTTTTGCTCATGCTATATACCGTCGCTGTGGAAGATGGATACATGCTCGTATCGGCCGTGCGCTCGGTAGTCGTCCTGGCACTGGCATCCAACATGGGCGGTCTCGGTATGGCCGCGGATGGCGATGGTGACGTCGATGATGACGACATGGAGGATGACGATGCATCGCCACTGTTGCTGCTGGCGTGGTTGTGACTGCTGGCCCGTGTGATTTTGGTCCATAACAATCGCATCTCTTGTACCACCGCAGAGGTACGTTTCGCATGAGCTGTGCACGGCGTCGATCTTGTGGTGGCATCCGTGGTGGTCGGGGCATTCGTTGTCGCGGCATTGCCGCTATTGTGGTCGCGTGACGACGAATTGTGAGAGGACGAAGCCATCGTGGGGGCCGTCAACAGAGATGCGACCCCCAACAAGCTACCTTCACATGATTTCGTTCGTTTGTGAAGATCACTGGTCGCTGTTGTGGAAGGGGAAGTCGCGTTCATGGGCGCGGGTGGAGCCAGCTTCACGGCTGTTGTCGAAGCTCTCCGGAGTGGCGTGGGCGAGACAAACCCATTGGCACCAGGAGCGGCACTCACACGACGCGTATGCGTTGGTGTAGTAGCAGGTGCCATTTGTTGTGCCGGTAACGGCGGAGCACCAAACGTACCACCAGAGGTTGGAGTGGAAGCGGCACGAGGTGTCGTTCCAGGAACATTTCGTGGAGGAAGCCAGCCCATAGCCTGGGCATTGTTGGTGTGATGACTCATGGGACTCATGGTGAGGTTCATTTTCAAGTTCGTCGAGGCGGTCGCGTTGTTATAACCATTGTTGTGGCAGCTGACGCTGAGACCAGTAGCAACGTTATGAAGTGTCGTAGCGGTGGCTGTCGTACAGGGTGAATACGGAAAGGCTTCCATTTGTGATGCAAGCTGGGATGGCCGATGATGAAAGCCATTGGTGCTTTGTTGTTGCTGTTGACTCTGATGCAGCTGCTTTGATGAAGTGGGTGTCTTGGGGGGGTGAGGAAACAAATGACTCGAGGATACCGACTTGAACCTTGTCATGGTAGGGCGCGGGTGTTGTGCCGGTGATGGTACTTCAGTCCAGACAGGTGACAAGATCAGAAACTTCTGTTGTTGTTGTTGTAGCTGAACGTTTGGCTTCTGCACTTGCTGGGGAGTTTGGGATAGCTGCTGTTGCAGCTGGACTTGCTGTGCATGTGTGGGGCTACTACCTTTGATTGGGTTCGCGGGCGTTTCCGTAGCTGTTGTCCCGACGACTTGTTGATGTCGTGGACGAAAGGGTGGCAAGGTAGTCACGTAACGCTGCTGTTGTTGTTGTGATTGCTGCTGCACAGGATTGACCACCCCAGAGAGATTACTACGAATCTGTCGTGATTGATACCTGGCTTGAACGGGTCCATGATTCTCGGCTGTATCGTCGTCGTCGCCTTTCTGTTGTTGATGAAGGTCGTCACTGTTGTTTTCCTGATCTATCCGCTCATCGTCGTCTTCCGTCACGAGCCAATCTGGAATCTCCGTTTTGACCCGAAAGCAAATGACTTTGGGGGGCACCATTCGAGGTTCTGGGTGGTGATGATGATGGTGGTGGTGAAGATGAGGCGGAAGTGGGAAAGGTGGTTGCAGCTGCTGATGCATCAACATTGGCTGCCCCGGGGCTGCGGGGTATGGCGCTTGTTGTTCTTGCTGCTGTTGCTGTGGATGATGGTACTGGAAGTTGCCATGAGGAGGAACCATCATCGGCGGCGGCGGAGGAGGAGGTCGCATTTTGAAGGATCCAGACGACAAAGAAGACATTGTGGACGCACAGTCGACAACCTCTTCGTCTACCTGTGACAGTGGTTGTTGTTGCTGTTGTTGTGACTTCCTCCGTAGTGCCTGTCGCACAGCTTCAGGTGAGTAGTGTTCATGACATTCCAAAAAGGGATTGTCTTCGTCTAGCAACAACTCGGGAAGATTGAGATTGTGGACGCGCTCCGTGTCTTCCGTGTCCAGACGACAACGATTGCTGTTGTTGTTCATGACCGCAGCTCCAGCTTCTGCGGCTTCTCGTTGTGGTGGTTGCGATTGCTTCGCGGAGTGTGATGGGTTCTTACTCCAAGAAGAATTCGAGGGAGACAAGGTGGCGGCGGGCGGCGCTGCTTTGAACAACAAGGACATCTTCTTCGAGCCTGTAGCTGCTGCAGTGGGTGATTGTGGTTCTTTCGCACTGTTGCCCACTAGCAAGCTAAGACGATTACGGCCAAACATGGTTGTTCTTGTTGTTCTTGTCTTGTGTTAGTGGGTATGGGTGTGTATACTACCACAAAGACGGACGATACAGATCATGCAAACTATGTAAGTCCAAGTACGTTTCGTTATGAGAAAATCTGAGTGATGTTTGCAGTTGTCAAGACGGGTTCTGCCTGGCTTCTATAAGCTAAAAGCTAATAGCTGATTGATGGGCCCTTCCGATGCGCTAGTTAGCTAGTACAAGTGTCTATCTGTGCATTAGTCTCATGAGAAATACAAAATGTTGTCGACGATTATAGGACTGGTCTTGATGAGTGTATACAAGTCAAGGAAGCTTTTATTCTTGGCCATGCATTTAATTTGAATGCCCACAAACAAGGCAACGTTCACTGCTAATTTTGTCGAGGATCGTGCATCTACTGTAGTAGCTAGCTAGCTAGCTAGTAGATACCAGTAGTAAGTTGAGGGCAGGACAGTCCCAATGGCCACCACGTAAGAAACGCACGAATATTTTTTCAGATTGTGCCGCAGCACGTACATCGGTACGTAGAGAGCGCGTAGGTAATGTACGGGGTGAGATTCGTTTTGTCGTGATACGAACAAACAATTAACTAGTAACGGGCATTTCGGAATTAGTCGTGTCGCACCATCAATCAATATTTTTCCTGGCCTCGCCACCGCACACTCGGGCCTAATAAATTGAGGCGCCGGGCAAGCATTTGAGTCTTTTTTGTAACCAGGGTGCCTAAACAGCGACAACATTTGTTATTAGCGAGGATTTTTTTTGTGCCTTTCAAACTTTTAAGATTTCTAAGTAACATGAAATTTGCGATATGGAGCATATCCAATATGCTCAGATATGTATACTTTGAATGTATGTCACAGCAGACATTATTGACAGAATTCAAATCTAAGTATCCAACTTGGAGTGCGCTTAATGACCGATAGAACTTTCTGGGGAATCTATTCGGATAACCAGGGGCATCCTTAAGATGGGTGCATTACTTAGGGAGACGGAAAAATCCACGACACGGTGGTTACGCGAAAATAAGAACTATATGATTTCTAAGAACCTCTTTACACCATCGCAATCTATTCCCCTAAAGGAAGGGTCGGCGCACCTGCCGGAACATCGCCGTTCACTTTTTAAACATCGCTGGAGAGCCAAACAAGAATGCCCCGGCGGATCTGATCTTGTTTGTCGGAAGCTGGTCTAGAGTAGCTAATTAGCTACTAGTAGCTAGCTAGTAGCAGTAGTCTACTTCAAAGTAGCTAGCTAGGTAAGCTAGCTCTTACTTCAAGTACGACGGAGTATCCCATGATTCCCATCCTGAGGCGTGATATTTTTCTGTTACGAACCCATGCCACAGGCCACTGGTTCGTGTTCGCTGCTGAGTACATTGCAGTACAGTAAAGCTTGCCGAAAAACTCCGGTACGTTAGATATCTATCTACCGAAAGTTTACTGTAGCCCAATGACTGTTGCCTGGCAGTTGCGGAACTTTCGCGGCACACATGGTAAGAAAAGTGGCAGTTACTTATGACTCTTTGTGCCTCATTCATTCATTCATTCATTCATTCATTCATTCATTCATTCATTCATGTTCAGCGAGTGAAGCTGCTCTACACTTCTACTACCAGGTAGCTAGTAGCTAGTAGTAGTATCTTTGTCGAACTAAATTGTTAGTAGACTAGCAGCATTGCCTTCTACTCCAGCTAACAGATAGAAGCAACGTGTGTATAAATCTCCCACTCTGTAAGATGAAGAGTCTTCTCAAGTGGCAGCTGTTGCTTTCCATAACCACCACAACTTTGACGTCAGTATCCGCACAAGGTCATACTATTCCTTCCGAAGATTTTGACTTGACCCCGTCCTCCTCTTCCGATGACGATGAAGATGCTGTCGTTCGATTAATGGCCGACAACATTTATGAGTTAACAGTGGACAAACGCGTCTTTTTGGATTTTTATGATCCCATGTGAGGACACTGTTTGCTCATGGCAGAAGAATGGAGTGAATTGTCGAATGAATTTGTCGCGAATAAGGACATTGTAATAGGTAAAATGGATTGTACCAAACCCGCGAATGCGCAAATCTGCAAAGAAGACTTTGGAGTCACGTCGTATCCTACACTCTTGTATGGAGATATTTCCAATTTGAAAGTGTACCCCGGACTGCGAGAACTGGACGAATTTCGGAAGGTTGTGGAGACTCACTTGTTAACGCCATTGTGTGGAGTGGCAAACCCTGAATTGTGTGATCCCATCATGAAGCAAACCATTCAAGAGTTGAAAGCCAAGGGTGCGAAAAAATTGGATGCGGAAATTCAAGCGATTGAAACCAAATTGAAAACTATGGACGAGAAAGTAAACGCATTTCGGCAGTCTTTGGGCAAAAAGTTTAAAAGTGAACAAAGAAACACGGCTTCCAAAAAGGCAGATTTGCAAATAGAGTCCATAGCGATGGAAGAGGTTCTCAGATACAAAAAAAGGAAAACGCAATAAACAAATCGTTCCAAGGTCAGGGATTAGCATTGCCTGCAGAGTGTGAGTCTACGGAAAGCAAGGAAGCAAAATACAAGAATTAAAAAGATGCAAGATGCAAAGCAGAATGACGCTGCCGAGGAAATGAATAGAACTGACACGCCTTAATTGGTTTTGTTTGTAGTTCATTTTTCTTTGTGGCTGACAAAATTGTACTCGGAATTAGGCAACCATCTTCTGCCAGTTGCCCAAACCCCGAAACAAGGCTTATGCGATCCAAATCTTTTTGATGATAAGTGGTGCTGCTTCTTTCAAGACACATGTGCGACAGGTTATGATAAAATGATACCACCTTTTGATTGCGAATAGTACAAGTAGTCTAAATGTACATACATATCATACATACAGCGCGTTTTTCGAGAGTCCTATCACTGGCGTAGTCTTGGATAAACTCAAAACGCTAATTTCTATGTGCGATTCAAACAAGCGTCGCAAAATCCGCTGCAAACGTTGTAAACTCTTTTTTGTCATTTCGCCTATGGGAAGGAAGGAACGAAAGAGGCTATCGAGACCAGTTTTTATGCAGAAAGACGGATTCGTAATAACATGCGCTAAAGAATAATTTCATCTTGTCCTATCTTTTTTTTGTGTGGGGGAGCTCTGTAACATGGGCCCCGTGGTATTCACTAATGGATTGTTTGATTTTTTTCTCTTTTTTTTTTTTTCTGTGTCATTTCCTTTTTCTAAACGTCCGAAGTATAGTTATTGAAATGCTGGCCAGCATAGTTATGGCAACGAATAAAATTCACCATTTGGGAACTCTTTAGAACTGCGCCATGGCCCCAGCATCACTCTGCTTTCTCCATTCTTCAATCGAATCGGTCACTTGAGAAATCAAGTGATCCGTTTCATTGGACAAATCCTCAATGGCCGCCGAAAGGGTTTCAATGGGAGCCACCGTACTGCTATTGGTTTGAATCTTCATCTCAACGTAGTTGAGCAAAGGATGGGGATGGTAATATCCGGCAAAGCGAACACTGTTATCCCTCAACAGTTGCATGCGAAATAAATTGGCCACTGGCAATGTCATGCAGAATGAATCATGGAAAGAAAACGATGAGATTTATATTTCGCACAAATACATCACAATTATCTCTTTCCACGAGCGTTGTGATTGGAGACCCTTAACCATCCAGCTGGCCACAAACACACAACATCAAATCTGATTGTTCACCTAGTCAGACTTACCAGTGTGGTCTTCACGGTTGAGACGAAATGTACCACTGTTTTAACAGCGTCCGCAACGTGTTTGAAGTTGAATTTGAGGAATTACGATTGGTAATTTTACAAAATTAGAAAGAAAAAAACAATGCAGCATCCATCCTTCAGCGATATGCATAGTGCATGCCTAGCTAGCAATAGATCTTCGTACCTGTTGGCAATTTTGGTATCCGCAGTGTACACAATCTTTTGTTCGCCGGAATCTTCGTCGAGAAGAAACGTCGCTGTACGTTCGGGGGCATTCATTGTGGGTGCTGCACAATTAACTGTTGAAAATAACGTGTGGAGTCTACAGTGGCATTGTTGTGGGTGTTTCAATTCAATGGCAAACGTGAGAACAGTCCGATAACACGAGCAAGCCAGCAAGCAAGCACGTAAAAGGCAGTGGACGAAACATCACGAACGAGATTGGGCAACCCGCTGCAGCCGTCTGCTTGGCGGGATGAATCTGTTACTGCGGTTCCTTCTTTCCGCTGCTATTCTATCGTCGGACGATCTTTCTACTATCACCGTGTATTCCTCGTCGGTTGCTTACCTACTACAATGGAGTAGCTGCTGCCTACAAAAGTAGAAAAAGATTGGAGTTTGATCCAAGCCAATTTCAAATACTAACTTCTTGTTGTGAAGTTGTCGGCCTCGTTAGTTACGTTGCGGTTGCTGCTGATGCGGGGTTGGTTTGATCGGAGACGCACACGCATTCACATTTACCTTCGCTCTAGACGCACACAGAAAATAAATACAGCACTTGCAACCTGGAGACCACAGTGGATTCTCAATACGTACGTCGTACCGCACAACTTTGCCACCACCTGGCACCGTACGACGTACTTGGAGCACTGCGGTGGGACCCAGGGTTGGCTACCCGATTCGGTAACGGTTACCGGTTAATGCATCCGAATCGGTTATTTACCCGGTTCGTGGCAACCGT
>ENA-ORBV01017344-ORBV01017344.1-microbial-mat-metagenome-genome-assembly--contig:-NODE-17344-length-10306-cov-4.807508_pt1 | contig 10306 bp, 7 predicted proteins | sample MGYA00237777_ERZ505514 | MGnify/ENA primary metagenome ERZ505514 (study PRJEB26160, sample SAMN06269048) | microbial mat metagenome | isolation source: Oligotrophic lake microbial mat | place...
TGCCGCAAGGATTTCTGGCAATCCGACTTCGCGGATCTTATTCGCCGCGGCGTCGATGTCGTATTCCAGCCGGCGGATCTGCACGTTTTTGGCTTCGCTGTCGTACAAGGCGAAGCTCGCCTTGTTATTCTCATCACGCGGCTGGCCGACGCTGCCGGCGTTGACCATGATCGAGATTTCTTCGTCGACCGGGATTTCGCCGTCGAGTGTGTAAGTGATCGGATCGGTATCGAAGAAACCCACCGGCACGTGGCTGTGGCCAAGGAAGCCGAGCTTGGAACCCATGCGCTTGAGTGACTCAAAGCTCTGCTGCGCGTCGAACACCGTCTGAATGTAGTTGAACGCTTCCGGCTGATGGAAGGTCCCGTGCGCGACGGCGCAGTCCGGGTAGGTCAACGTCAGCGGCAGGTTGATGATCCACTGCTTCTGTTCGTCGGTGAGCTGTTCACGCGTCCAGATGGCAGCGGCCTTGGCGTAGGCGTTGAAGCAATCGATGGAGATCTTGCCCACCGCGGCCCAGTCATGGTTGCCAGCGATCACGTCGCAGTTGAGCGCGCGAATGGCCTCCAGACATTTGGCCGGCTCAGCGCCGTAGCCGACGATGTCACCGAGGCAGACGATCTTGTCGACCTTCTCGCCGCGGATGGCAGTGAGCACCACGTCGAGTGCTTCGGTGTTGCCGTGGATGTCACCGAGAAATGCGTAACGCACGAGGGGTCGCCTTGGTGGAATGCGGAGCGCTCAAGCAATGTCCTGGCGTTTGAATACCGCCAAGCCAATGGCCAGACAGCCTGCGCAGTACATTGCGGAGTAAAGCATGGTCAGACCAAGGTACCCTAGAGACAGGGGATGTCCCGGCAATTGGATGCTGTCATCCACCTGGAAGAGCGCGAGCGCCGGCAGGGCCACGCCACCCATGAATCCCAGCCCGGCAGCGACGTGGCTGGCCACGAAAGCGGCAAAACAGGCCAGGATGTTGGCCACCAAAGGCAGCCGCAAGGCCAGGACGGTGGCCAAACAGGTCATCACAGCCCCGTGTGCCAGTCCCAGGAGGTGCGCCATGACCACCTCGCGCCAGGGCACCCACAGGTCTTCGTGGCCGACAAAGTCGCGGCGAGTGGGATCGTCCTCGAAGCCGCTGAACTGGGCGTACGACAACACTCCAAGGTGAGCCGCCGCGATCAGCACCGTCGTGCCGACGATCACCAGCCAGATGCCAAGCGCCTTGCCGACCAGGAAACTGCCCCGCGAGAGCGGCTTGGCGAACAACGTCAGCGCCGTGCGGCTGGCCAATTCATCATGCACGCTCTGCGAGGCCCCGACCACCGCGAGGAACAACCCATTGAGCATCGCCACCGCCACTCCAGCCGTGGCGACCATGCGCAGACGATCCTGGGTTTCGAAGTTGAACATGCCGAACAGGTAGCTCAGCACCAGCAGCACGAGCGATAGGATGGTCGCCAGCCACGTCACTGGCTGACGGATCGAATCGGCAACGGTCAGGCGCGTAAGCGCAACAAGGGCCATGGGCGGCTATGAAAGGGAGCGTTGACGGCGGCTCAAGTGCAGGTTGCCGCAGATCACGGCAGCAGGCAGCGCAGCAACGCGCCGAACGAACGACTGGCGATTGCCGCCGACCACGCCAAGCGGCGTTGATCGTTGCGGATCAAGTGCGGCACCGCCGCGGCTTGCAGATGACGGTCTTCGCCAGACGGCGCGCGTTTGGCCACCGCCAGCAGCAACGCCCCTGCCAGATCGCTGCGACCGGAGCGACCAAGCGCGGTCGCTAGACGCAATGCCAGACGCGGGAACGGGGGCAGAACCTGGAGGTCCTCACGCGTCGCAATCTGCGTCGCATCCGGTTTGGCCCAGGCATCGGGCCACGCAGCGGCAAACACCCGTGCCACCGGCGTGCGTGCCGTTGGCGGAGTCAGACGACCAAGGCGGGTGAGGCAGGCCGCCTCGCCATGCACATCAAGCGCCAGCAGCGCCGTCACCAGTCCACAATCGACCGTCGGCGTCACCCGCGCGGTGACACGGTCAAGCAGGTCGAGGGCTTCGCCGCTACGTCCACGGATCGCCAAGCATTCAGCGCACAACGTCGCCGCTTCCTGGTCGTCCTCGTCTTCGCGCCACAAGGTTTCACCGAGCGTCAGTGCGCGGTCGTAGACGCGGGTCTGCGCCAGCAGGCGGATGCGCTGCAGACGCGCAGAACGATTGGCGGGCTCCGCCTGCTCGACCAGATCGAGTTGGCGCGACGCCAAGTCACGTGCCTCGACCAGCATTGCGAGCTGCGCCAACAACAAACGATTGGAGATGACGAGGTGGCCGTCAGACGCTTCCAGCACGGCGATGCCCGCACGCCCACCACCGATGGTTGCCGCATGGATGGCGAGGTCTTTGAGCAGTCGTTGGGTCTCGGACGCCGCGGGATAGCGCTCGCCGAGCGCTGGCAGCAGTTCCGTCGCCGCCGCTTGGGCCTCGGCACCACGGCCACGGCGCAGCATGAAACAGCAGCGTTCCGCTTGGTGCGGTAGGTGCGCGGGATGATCGGCGACGATGCGCGACCACATCGCTTCTGCGTCGCTGTGCCGGCCAGCGCGTTCATACAAGACAGCGAGTTGGCGGTGCAGCACCGCTTCGTTGCTGCCGGCCTCGGCGCCTGGATCGTTGCTGGCGATACTGCGATCAAGCTGTTCGAGATGGGTGATCGCCTGCGTCAGGTCGCCGCGCTGCTCGGCCAACACCGCCGCCAGGATGAGCGCCGGCATCGATTGCGGATCATGCCGCAGTGCCTGGTCGAGCGCCTGCTGCGAATCGGTCGGATGACCGAGCGTCAGTTCGAGTTCCGCCAGCACCATCCACGCGCGGCTTTGATCGCCTGGACCAGTCATCATCAGGTGCTGGTGCGCCGCACGACGTGCCAACACCGGCTGACGAGCGGTGGCCAACACCTGCGCGAGTTCGCGCCACGGCACACCACCGCTGCGATCAAACAGCGGACGCAGCGGCGCGATGATCGTCGCCGCCTGCGCTGGTTCGCTGGTGACATCGAGTCCGATCAATTGCAAACGAGCACGGCGTACCAGCAGGCGCGGCTCGTCCGGGTGTCCCCCGTCGAGCGCCTGTGAACACCAGCGGATGGCCTGCTCGCGTTGGTCACGACGTTCGGCTAACGTCGCCGCCAGTTCGTACGCGGCCAGCACCGGTTGGGCCGCAGCCAACAGACCATTGACGATGGTATCGGCGTGGCGGTCCTGGCTGTTGGCGATCAGCAGGTGCGCGTGCAGCGCCTGGTATTCCGCACCGCGATCGAGTTCGGCCGCACGTTTGGCCGAGGTCAGCGCGCTCACCAAGTCGCCGTCTTCAGCGGCGATCTCTGCCTGGATCGCCCACAACTGTGGCGCATCACCGACGAGGCTGATGGCCTTGGCCGCGACTTCACCCGCCTCCTTGCGCTTGCCCTGTTTGCGCAGGGCTTCAGCAAGCAAGGCGAGCAACGGCGGCGTATCTGGCAACGCGACGAGCGCCTGACGCGCAACGGTTTCCGCCTGCTCCAGACGACCGGCGGTGAAGCAGTGGTCGATGTGCTCGCGCCATGCCCACAAATAATCCTTCTGCAGTTCGACCGCACGTTCGAGGTACGGGATCGCCGCATCGCGCCGGCCCTGGCAACGCAGCAGGAAGGCCTTGAGGCCATCATTGATCGCTTCGCCCGGTTCCAGATCGCAGGCTTTCTTATAAGCAACGTCGGCATCGTCAGCGCGACCGGCGAGCGCTTTCAGCTCCGCCTGTTCACGCCACGCCCAGGTGTAAGCGGGATCGATCTCCACCGCTTTTTCCAGATTGGCGAGCGCCTCGCGGTGTTTGCCTTCGTGGCGCAGCAAATCAGCAAAATAGCCGAAGGTCACCGCGTCGTAGGGATTGAGTCCGCGCGCATGTTCCAGGTGGGTGTAGGCCTCCTGCATACGCCCGAGCTGGCGGCAGACATCGGCCTGTTCGTGCAGCACCCACGTAGCACTTGGAGCCGCCGCGGCCGCACGTTGATAATGACTGCGCGCTTCGTCGAGCCGACCCGCACGCCGCGCGAGGTTGCCGAACTGGGCGTGTGCCCAGGGATAATTGGGATCATCTTCAAGCGCGCTGGCGAGCAGTTGCGTTGCACGTGCGCGATCGTTGTCCGACACCACCTGCGCCAGTTCGACCTTGGCCCACGCGGCCTTGGGTTCGACCGCGAGGATCTGCTCGTAGAGCTTGATCGCTTCGTCGAGATTGCCGTCTTCGCATTCGAGCTGGGCGAGGTGCCCACGCGTCCAGTGGTCCTCGCCGTTGGCTTCGAGCGCTTCGCGGTAACGACGCCGGGCCTGTACGACATTGCCGAGTGCGCGTTCGCACTCGGCGAGTTCGGAGAGGGTCCAATGGTTACCAGGTTCAAGCGCCAACGCTTCGACCAGACGTTCACGCGCCGGCTCGAACTCGCCGCTCTGACGCAGGCAGGCACCCACACGTGCAACCACGCTGGCTTTGAGGTCGCTGCGATCGTCGCGCTCAAGCACGCCGTCACGCAGCAGACGTTCGAGTTCGCCACGCGCCTCGTGGTAGCGACCCTGATTGAAATAGAGGTCGGCGAGCTGGTCCTCGGGGCCCTCTTCCGGAATGTCGAACGACAACACTTCCTGGCTGACCGCGGCGCGACGCAGGTCTTCACGGCGGACAAAGAACAGATGACGGAAGCGGTGGAGCGGCGCCGAACGACGATGACCCGCAGTGGCTTCTTCGAGCGCCTGCTCCGCTTCCGCCACATTGCCGGCACATTCGAGCGCACTGACGTAGCCAAGATTGGCCCACAGATCGGTCGGCGATTGGTGGCAGAGATCCTGGTAACGCGTCACCGCGTCCTGGAAGCGCCGCTGGCGCATCAGTTCTTCCGCCTCGTGCAGGAGGCGATCTTCCGGCTGGTCTGGATCAAACGGAGGCATGGGCTGTCAGTGCACCGTAAGCACGCCGCGGGGCTGTCTACTGATGGGTCGGCGTGGTGGAACGTTGCACAGATGGGTGCGTCAGGCGCTGAATGATGGCAGCAGGACAAACAACCGCAGACGCAGAGGTGGGAGGAGGGCCGTAGAGCGGATATTTCCCAATCAGTTCACTCCTCGCGGAATTCCCACCAGCCGGCTTCCAGCCAACGCAACGGTGAGAACACGACATACGGCACTGAATGAGTCGCCGTGTACCACCAACCTGCGAAATTGCCCGGATCACCCGTCGTGATGGTGTGGAAACGTTCCTCGCCCATCCAAGCAACTCGATGGATGAGATAGTGTCCTTGTCGGCACCACACATACCCAGCGACGTAAGCCGCCAACAACAACGAGGCTCCTGCGCACAACAACACCTTGCTTGACCACCGCACCTCTCCCATGTCATCACCTGCGTTTCGGCAGTTCGCGTCCGAGTTCCTTGAGCACCAGTTTCAGATCCTCCCAACACGGCTTCTTCGCCTCGTCGTTCAACAGCAGGTAGCTGGGGTGGAAGGTCGGGATCAAGGTGATGCCGGCGAACGAGAGCTTCTGGCCACGCATGCGCGTGATGTCCAGGTTATCGTCGCCCATCAGCGCGCGCAGTGGTGTGTTACCGAGGGCGCAGATGACCGTGGGTTTGAGCGCCGCGATCTGGCGGCGCAGGTAGCCCATGCAGGCGGTGACCTCTGCAGGTTCCGGCGTGCGATTGCCGGGTGGACGGCATTTGATGATGTTGGCGATGAAGACGTCCTCGCGTTTGAAGCCCATCGCCACGATCATCTTGGTCAGCAGCTGACCGGCGGCGCCGACACATGGACGACCGGTGGCGTCCTCGTCCACGCCTGGGCCTTCGCCGATGAACAGCAGCTCCGGCTGTAGGTTGCCTTCACCCGGCACCGTGCTGCGGCGGGTGTCGCAGAGTCCACACGCGCGACAGGTGGCGATCTCAGCGGCGATCCGCTCCAGCGAGTCCGGGCCGGTGGTCGTGACGACCGCTTCCACCGGAGTGACCAAAGCAGCCACCGGCGACGTGCGAACCACCACGGGCGGAGCGGACGCTACGGATGGTTTCGCAACCGGAGCTGGCTTGGTGGCCGGTGATGCTGGCGCAGCCACTGGCGCAGCCACTGGCGCAGCCACTGGCGCAGCGCTGGCCGCGGGCTTGAACACGAAGTCGATCCCCAGCGCACGATCGAGCTCGATCAGCTGCTTCAGGTTTCGCGCCAGTGCCTCGCGTTCTTCCATGGCCCAGCCATATTCTGCATTCCGCATTCTGCACTCTGCATTCCCGGTCGCTCATCCTCCCTGCACCTCCAGGCGACGCTGCGCTAGCCGCCACAAGGCAATGTTGCCGCCGCGCAGGATGACGAACCAGACGAGGCCGAGCAGAGCCACGTGCAGAAACGTCGGATGCCCGGCGACACCCAACTGGCCGACATAGGCCATGGTCGGGAGGTACGATAACAGTGCGAAGGGCAGCACGGTGGTGAGCGCACCGAGCGTCTCGCCCAGGAAATGCAACGGCACCATCAGGCCCGACAGCAGCATGATGAGGTTGCGTTTCAGGCTCAGCAGACCGCTGACATCCTCCAGCCAGAAACAGGCGGTGCCGGCCATCAGGTTGAGCTCAGCGTTGATCACGAAGGCGAACACGAACAACACCGGGAACTGCCACCAGCCATCGCCACTCGGCGCCAGGACGCCAAACAGCGGCACCAGCACCAGCGCCATCGGTGCGGCGAAGAACAACACGCGGAAGGCCGTTTCACCCGCGGCCTGCGCGAACCATTGACCGTGGAAACTCAGCGGTTTGAGCAGATCGAGCGTGACGTCGCCACTCTGGAAACGCGCGGCGATCTCGCTGTCGGTGTTGGTGAAGTAGGCGGAGCGCGCGATGTAGCCGACCGCCAGGTAGGTTGCGAGCTGCGGCAGCGTGAGCCCGTTCAGTTCATCCGTCGGCGCCAAGCCCTTAGCCGCGAAGACCGCCTGCCAGATGGCGTACTGCCCGCCGACAAAAATACCGTAGGTAGCGATGCCGGTGACATAACGCATGCGGTAGGCCATGAGCTTGAGGAAGGTCAGACGCATCAGCCACAAGTACGGTGTCAAACGATCCCACATGCTGGATGCGATCGTGTGACGGGCGACGACGGGACAACCGCGCGCTGCGGTCGCGGCGACGTCTGCGGCTACTGCCGCATGGGCGGCAGGTCGAGCGGCGATGGCAGGGCAGCCAGCGCCGCAGTGATCGCTGGTGCATCGGGCAGGCGCACCAACTCGCCGAAGGGAACCGACTGATTCTGAGTGATCGCCGCCCAGGCAGTGCGCTGACGCACGCCCTTGGCGATGATCTCCACCTGTTCCAGACGCATGCGATGGGTCTTCTCCTCGAAGACGCCCTTCGCCGCGCGACCGATGAAGAAGTCGCCATTCCACAAGCCCATGAAACGCACTGGGCCATCGACTGGTCGCTCAGGATCGGCTCCTAGGATGATTTCCTCCTGGGAGCCGCGGTCGTAGACCGCCCGCGGTGCTGAGACGTAGACCACGCCGTCCTCGCCCGGCAGGCGCATCATCACCGCTCTGAACACCAATTTACCGAACTCCGCATCGCCCTGCTGCACGCTTTCCGCCTGGAGGTAGGCCGGCGGTCCAGCCTTCTTCTCATCCCACCAATGCACCACCACCAAACCGTCGGCGCCCGGGGCCGGCAGGTCGTCCGGCGCACCGCAGCCGGTCAGCGCCAGCGCCGCGAGCGCTGCCGAGAACAGCGCGCGCGGAACCCGCTTGGATGTCGGCTTGGCCCCGTGCATGGGCGCGAACCCTAACGCGCAACGCAAGTTGCACCATGACACCGATGCGTGCCACGCCGCCTTGACCGTTAGGGGGTGCCCGACAGGATACCGCCCTTCACCGAAAAAGCCCTGCGGGCCTAAACCCGCTTCAAGGAGTGGCCGTGAGCGACATTCGTAACAAGGTCATCGACATTATCGCCGACCGCCTGAGCCGCGACAAGGCCACCATCACCGAGGCGAGCAACATCGTCGCCGACCTGGGCGCCGACAGCCTCGACATCGCCGAGATCATGATGGACCTTGAAGATGCTTTCGGCGTGAAGCTCGAAGAGGATCAGGACCTCAAGACCATCGGGGACGTGATCAAGTACCTCGAGGGTAAAGTCGCTAAGTGACGGATCCGATCCAGATGACCCATCGTCGTGTGGTCGTTACCGGGATGGGCGTGCTGGCCTGCAATGGCTCCACCACGACGGCATTCTGGGACGCCCTCAAAGCCGGACGCCACGGTATCGGCCCCATCACCACGTTGGATCTGTCCAAGCACAAGACCAAGTTCGGCGGCGCCGTACCGCTCGACAACGCGGCACTGGTGATCGGCGATATGAAGCAGGCCAAGCGCAAGGATCGCTTCGTCCTGCTCGCGCTGAAAGCTGCGCATGAGGCGATGGAAGCGAGCGGTCTGGACTATAAGAACTGGGCCGACCCCTTCCAGGTCGGCTGCGTGGTCGGTTCCGGCATCGGCGGCCTGAAGACCATCGAAGAGGAGTGTGCGGTCTTGGCCGCACGTGGTCCCTCGCGCGTCAGCCCCTTCCTGGTGCCGAAGATGATCGTCGACAGCGCGGCGGGCGACATCTCGATCGTTTACGGCACCAAGGGTCCGAACTACTCGATCACCACCGCCTGTGCCACCGGTTCGCACTGCATTGGTGCGGCGTTCCATCACATCCGCAGTGGTCTGTGCAATGTGATGATCGGCGGCGGTGCCGAGGCGCCGATCACCGACTTGGGCGTGGCGGGGTTCAACTCCATCACCGCGCTCTCGACGCGTAACGACAGCCCAGGCACCGCCAGCCGTCCATTCGATCGCGATCGCGACGGCTTCGTCATCGGCGAAGGCGCCGGCATCGTCATCCTCGAAGAGTTGGAACACGCCAAGAAGCGTGGTGCCACCATCCATGCCGAAATCGTCGGTTATGGCTGCACCGGCGACGCTTTCCACGAGACCCAACCGGATCCCACCGGCGCGGGCGGCATCGGCTGCATGCGCATGGCTTTGCGTGATGCTGGCCTGCGTCCGGACCAACTCGGCTACATCAACGCCCACGGCACCTCGACCAAGTACAACGACGCGGGCGAGACCAAGGTGATCAAGGCGGTGTTCGGTGACCACGCGAAGAAACTCGCGGTCAGCAGCACCAAATCGATGACCGGCCACACCCTGGGTGCGGCGGGCGGCATCGAAGCGATCGCCTCGGTCCTGGCGCTGTTGTGTGCGGTGGTCTGGTATGTCGTGCTTGAGAGCACCGAATACATCGCGCTAGCGCCCAATCAGCGAACCATGCTTGTCGAGCGAGGGTTCCCTGGATTTAACGGGCTTCCCGGTTATCCGAAACTGGTCTGGGAGTTCGACGACGCATTTCAGCAGGTCCCGCAACTCAGCGAGTACCTGCGTAGCAAATACGGGTCACGCGTAATCTCCGACATCGGGCGTCCGGTCATGGAGAGGGTACTGCGAGAAGCCGAAGTCCGAAAGCAGGCCACGTTGTATGGTGACATGGGACGCGCCGCTCAGGCGAGAAAAATGCTTTTGACTCTCAAGGATGCCCATCCGTTGGATGAAGCACGGAGGCTGGGCCTGGATCTCCTGGGCATCTACGGGACCGACGAGGATCTCGAGCTGCTTCGCCAGTTGAAGTCGGGCGATCAATGGTTCGCCTTGCCGATTTTTGCGAAGCACGATGAGGCACTGGCTGAGATGCTAGTTCAGTCCGACCGCCGCAACGGCTTTGCAGGATTGGGGCTCAACTTCTCAAGCGCTCCTTGTCCTAGGCCCGCGATTCGATACCTCAGTACCTACTTCGCACAGCCATCCCTCCAGATGATCGAGGTGCAGTTCCTGCTTGATGCCGCTACCCGACTGAGGTGCCCCCCAAGCCCCGAGAGCGTCCGCATCATGATGGGCGTCCTAGCTGGATTTCCTGGCAACATGGACTTCGGTCAATCCATCGCCAACTACATGGTGGTCGCAGGAGGGCAGGACTGGAGCGAGGTGGTTGTGAGTTGGGCTGCAGAAGGACCAGGTCGGGTGCAGGCGGCTCTGTATGTGCTCCGCTGGCTCCCGCAGACGTGCGCGGCGCTTCAGAAGATTCAAGCTACTGACAAACTCGATCGGCAGTTGTTGTCGGAGGAGATCGCGGCAAGCTGTCCGGTCGGCACCAAGAACGCCAGCACGTCACCGGCGCTGCTCCCCGAAGCCATTCTTGCGGC
>ENA-ORBV01017345-ORBV01017345.1-microbial-mat-metagenome-genome-assembly--contig:-NODE-17345-length-10305-cov-4.766230_pt1 | contig 10305 bp, 13 predicted proteins | sample MGYA00237777_ERZ505514 | MGnify/ENA primary metagenome ERZ505514 (study PRJEB26160, sample SAMN06269048) | microbial mat metagenome | isolation source: Oligotrophic lake microbial mat | place...
AATGATACGGCGACCACCGAGATCTACACCTCTCTATTCGTCGGCAGCGTCAGATGTGTATAAGAGACAGGACGATCCGTATGCATGGCACCATCCAAGGTGGAGGCTTCAATTTCGGCCTTTTCCTCTTCCATCCCATTGGTGTAGGACCCTCCAGGAATGGAAGGCAATCGTTCTTCGACCATGAGTCTATTGGCGTTTGGGTCAATGTTTCGGTTGGCAAATCCAGCGGAATACGTATTCGCGGTCGTGCCGGCAGCAGCCGTGCTGGGTGGTCTCTGTGGAGAAGTGGACAGCGTAGGAGGAGCCATGCCGGCATTCGCGTTGCTGGTGTTGATAATGTCTCCAGATGTAGCAGCAGCAGCAGAAGGAAAATTATGGTCGTCATATTCATATACTTGTCGTTCTTGAATACTTGGAATGATGTGAGGATGATGATATTGATCCATCCACTGCTGTGGCTGTTGTTGCATTTGGTTTTGCTGTTGCAAGTGCTGTAGCTGTGACGGCCCCATGCTCGCCATATAATGAATATTATTATCGGCAGTATTCGAAGTCATATTATTATTCGCATTCGAACTACTAGTACGTTCCCGTTCCACCATGCCTCCTCCTCGATAGTTGTGATCCCCAGCACACGTTCTTCGCAGCGGTGCTGGTCGTTCGTACTCATCGGGATCTCCAAGGCTGGGTTCCGGACGCCGTTGTCCTGGTACAACACGATAGTCTTCATCGTCCGAATCATCTGGGGCATCTAACAGACGATGATCCAACGTAATGGCAGACACCACCGTGGCATCGTCCGCATGACGATCCTTGACCAAAAGTTCGGTTGGAACACCCTGCCGTTGGGATTCCTGTTGTTGTTGTGGGACGACGCGGACGACGGCTGCTGTAATGGGAGTGGCTGTAAGGGGCATGTCATGGTCATGAGTAGCAGTAGCGACAACAGCGGCAACGGCAGGAGAACCAGGAATTACAGAAGTGTTGTGGATGGCTTGTTGAATATGCTGTGTTTGCTGCTGCTGCTGCTGCACCATTACAGGTTGTGCTTGTTGTATTTGCGGCTGTGCTTGTGTTTGTGCTGGAATTTTCATAGCTCCATCACTATTGCTGTTGTTGACATTGCTGTTGTTCGGAGGCACCTTCAGTCCATTGCAGGTAAGACAAATTCCTTTCAGCGATTTCCCCTCCACAGTCAAGGGAACTTTCTTCTTGCCAAACAACTTGTGTTCGATCTTGTGGGTAATGGTCCCACATTGCGGACAACGAACTATCTTACTACTCTCCGACATTTTCTACCTCTGCTGCTGTCTCTTTCCTCTCTTACAGTACTATAGTACTGTAGTCAAGTCAATACAGCGGGAAAGAAGATTGGTAGCTTGATATGATCGACGAGTTGTCGTCGATGGTAGGGGTACTACTGTACGACGTACTACTAGCTAGCTACTAGATAGGTCCGCCTCATCAATCTGATTCTGTATGTATGTTGTTACGGCGCATCGGCACCTCAATTAATATTGCGCACACCAAGATGGGGCGGGAATATCACGTTTTCGGCGTAGAATCACTATGGCGAACCCGACCAATACTGGCCTATCCGGTACCCAGAGATTTAGCGAATCATGAGCCACTGTGCGTCAAGTGTGCTTCAATGCAAGGAAACGATCACTTCATCAGCTTTACTATTATGATCAGGCCACAGTTCGTATCTCCCATTGTAATAAGTGACTATATAGTATGTATTACTGCACCCAGGTATTACTGTATTTTCTACACCTCTTCTACTGACTTCAAAACAAAAAACTTCGATTCATCCATGACAACTGTCAGGAGATCAACAAGCAGAGGCCGGCGATCTCGGATGTTCCTGAACATGGTCTCAAAAGCCTCTTGCTTGCGAGCACCACAAGCTTCCCCTGCGGGCATACCGAAGAGCTGCCGACCCTCTTTATCGGCCACAATGACCGACACATCAAACGACCCGTCCGAAATGACAATTGCAAATCGATAAATCCCATCCCCAGCAGGGCAAAGCTTTTTCATCTCGGATGGCGAATGCACGTGAGGACACGTCGCCTTTATCCAAACTCTCCCCTTGAATTCTAACTCACTGGTCTGGCAAAGGAAACCACGCAAAGACGATGGATCAGATCGTTGCCGCTTCAAACGGCCCTGTGAAAGGTACGCCCTTTCTTCATCGCTATCACTCATGCTGACGTCCGACGAATAGTCAAGAGGCAAAACGCCACTGCGTGGATTTATTTCGTGATTGTGCCAAACCCGCTCGCTGTGTTTGCCCAACAGCTCTAGCACTTCAAACGTAGTGTCCGGCAAAGGAACCAACCAGGATTTAGCATGGACACGCAATCCTGTAGTAAAGATTGCCCCCGTGACAACAACAGTGAGACAGAATGGATTCTCACAGAAACGGTAGAGCGACGACCTATCTGCAACTTACCACGAATGCCAAAAGTAGGAAAGAATTCTTCTCTGACATTGCGCAAGCGGATAAATCCTCCAACTTTCACAAACTTGGTAACAATCTCCCAGTGTGGTTCTTCCCAGATAAAGCAGTTTAAGACACGGCCACACAATCTCAGTGGGGGTTGCAAGGGAGCCCGGTCCTTCCGAGACTCCTTGATTTTGGCAATGCTTACGAGGCACCTGGAAGGTGGGTCGGGGGCAGAATTCACCGACGATGGGCCCGTCATTGGGTACCTGCTATTGATATCAAGCGAATAAAGGCATTAGAACCTTGCGTCGCGACGCCATGGCAGGAAAGCGAGATAAAACCTAACCGTCAACACACCAGCAAACCAACGTACCGGTCGCAAATGGGAGGTCCGGTTCCATCCCAAAGTCTCAAAAAGCCCCGAGGCGTGCATCCTGATACCATAAGGTTTGGGAAGGGAAGAATTGCCGTCACCATGGCAGTAAAGTCACCCACGATTTCGTTTTCACTTTCAAGCGTTGCCTCGTCCTGATGGCTTACTTGCCGGAGTGTCCGCTGCGTGACCTCTTTGATAGTCGGGAATTGAGCCAGACGAGTCTGCCCCCATTTCCACAAGGCATGAAACCTCTGCTTGGCCTCTTCGTGTAGAGTAAGATTGCCCTGCGGCGTCGACAAGCAGTCACGGTCGAATGTATCGTCGCTACGATTGCAGGATGTTCGAAAGTTGTACACTGCGTAGCCTGTCATTCTCAACGACAACAATTGCAGTTCGCCGTGAAATTCCTAGAGCCAAAAACCAATTGGATTAGGTCCACAAACAAAAGTCAAACAAACATCAACGGACAAAGCCTCTTTTTACTGTAGCCTGCTTACCTGAATTCTCACGCGATGAAGACGGAGGACATCGCCAGCCTCTCTGAATACTGGAAGCGAATCACGCTTCTTGGTGAAAATCATCAACTGTATAGTCGAGGGAGCTTGTATCTGGTGGTCGTCGCTGTTGTTGTTGTCATCGTCGTGATCAGCACTCATCGTTTCATCCTCCAACACAACGCACGTCATCCAATCGCCTTTTTTCGATGTGGATGGGGCTGAAGACGAAAGGACAACGCCAAAGACATTCACGACACATAAACCCTCCCTCCCAGAAGCATTATGCTCTTCCAATATACCTCTCAGTTCATTCTTTTGCACAACAAAATGGGAGAAGAATGGCACAAGAAAAATTCATAAGTCAATAGAAGGCGCGACCATGTAACTCGAGCAACAATGAAATCGTACCATTCGTATATACTTTATATCCGGCTGTGTGGGTTGCGCCTGGTTCACCTCCTGGTGTTGCTGCTGCTGGTTATTGTCGTGCGGCTGTGTAAGGATGCGTGTCTGCCACACCTCTTGCCATTTGTCAAAACGAGGACGCAAGACTTCCACCTCATCCTTTAGAATATCACTTTTGGACGAACCCACGTCATCCTCTTCTCCCTCCACTTCGACGACCACCGCTGCCTTTAGAATTGCTTTGGACACGGACCATTCTTTCATTTTCCCGGTTCGTTTGTCGCCCAATCCCACTCGAATGACCAAGTCGTCGGAATCAAATCGTGGATGATACTTGGTACGTTCGCCGTCTGTAGCCAGGAGTGTGGTACTGCCCCCGATGCACACACAAAAATCACTCAAGCGTTGTCGTTCAAACCAAAAGGGATACACGTACGGTATAAAACAAATGGCAGGCACCTTTTCCAATGCCACGACCAAGACGTGTTTGCGAGGATCATATTGATTGTCGTCCAAAATCTGAAAAATATAATCGGCGTATTGATCATAGAAAAAGAGAACCATGTCTTGTTTGCTTCGGGATTGGTTGTGTCGCAAGACATTGGAAAGATTATTGTTGATCCCAGCAGCAGCAGCAGCTGACGACGCTGACGCCGGAATATAGAGTTGAGAAATTTCCAAATGAAGGACGGTTTTGGCATAGACGGTGGCAAGAGGACCATCGCATTGTATGGGGGCCGTCAAGATTCTTGCCAAGCCACCACCACCACAAGCCTTGCCATTGTGGTTCTTGTAAGATTGTCGTGACGCGACGGCTCGCAGAATGGTTTGACAACGTGGCTTGTATGCGTGTTCTTTGGCAAAGCGTTTCAGGTTGCGAAGAGAAAAGAGTTTGGTGACAGATGCCAATTCCATGGTGCATGTTTTGGTATATTGATCAATGTCATCCAATCGTGTAATGTCATGGACGGTATCGTGAATGTGTGGAATATGGGCCAGGCGTTGTTTGCGTGCTGCAAACAGGGCCGCCTCTTCCGAGTAATGATCGTGGTCATCCACTTCTTGCGTTTCAGGTCCCTTCTCCTGTGTTTCTAGAAGATTGCTGTTTTGGGTTTCCGGATTGTCTTCTTCGTCGCCGTCGTCTTGTTTGCTACTAATGCTGCCACTCATGGTGCTGCTACAATCACGACAACTATCACTACTGCTAGAATCGTCCTCGTCTCGTTTGAAAAGGCGCCGTTTGAGAAATGCCTTCAACAACTTGTTGTTCTTTTTTCTCCATGTTCGATGATCCAAAACCTCCTCCGTGACTTCGGGAAATTCTTCGTTCACCTCGGCCGTCATGGACGTTGTGTCTAGCTCTTCTTCTTGGCCATTTTCATTTTCTTGTTCTTGTTCTTGCTGCAGTTCTTGGCCGTTCTGTGTTGTGTTGTTGTCATTGTGGTTGAATCTTACAACCGTATCTTCCAAGGATGTAAAATAATTACAGTCTTCCTTAGCAGTAGTAGTTCGCTCCTTTTGTGGTGTTGTAGCGTTAGTCGTGTCATTGTGACTGCTTTCATCATCCGTCTCTGCATTCGCGTTGTTCTTGTTGTTGGTGTTCGTGGTGGTGGTCTTCCCTTCTGCTGGTCCCATAAACCGGCGAAAGAAAGTAACTAATCCACTCATCCTGTACTATTACTGTACTTTTTCCAGGACCTCTTCTATACTTGATGATTCATTCGACGGTTGCCTTTAGCATGGAGGAGGCGTTTGGCCTCACCTTCTTCACCAATCTTTCCCGTGTGCAAACCAACAGAACTTGCTTTTGACTGTGACATGCATGCAAAATGAAGCACAAATCCAACCGAACATGCCGCGGTGCGAAAAAACTCAAAAAAGGGGAAGATCCCTATTCGTGACTCAAAACGCGGGACCTACGGGTGACTACCAGACCTCAAACCTGTCACCATGGCGCCCCTAGGGGCGTCGCGGTTTGTTCACTAATTTATGTTTGTACGGGCAATCAATACTTCAAAACAAGCTACTAGTAGAAGCTAGAATAGGAAATCACCGTAAACAGAAAGAACGACAATCCAAAATGGACACCACCACCTCCAACGTTGGCTCTACGCTATTGACATCGGATCCGTCGGCGGTACGAGCATGGTTGGCCAAGCATCATCCCAAACAAATGAATGAACTCGACAAGTTTGAAATTGAATTGCGATTGGGACGTTTGTCGAGTGTCGTCAATAAAGATGGTGTCATTCCTGTCGGTGCGACATCGACCAGTGATCGATTGCTGGTCACGCTACGGACGGTCCAACTACTGAAACATATTATTGGAGCGACGCGATGGAAAAATGCCGCTCAATTGTTGGATTTGTTGCGTGGATTGGGCAGAGAATTACACGATGTAGGAGGCTTTCGAGAACCCGTCATTGAGAATATTGTTCGACGCGTCATGGCAGCCGTCCGAGAAGAAGCGCTGGCAGGAGATACCACGACATCCCCACAAGATCGCGTGTCAGCCGACAATGCAGGACGATTGACACTGCAAAGCATCCTTTGGGCACTCCCTCAACACGTCAAGTCGTCTCCGAATCGATCCTTGTCACGAGGCGATTCCCACAAACGAGCCGAATCCATTGCATCGGAAGCAGACATGTCGGTCAATTACAGCTCGACGGAATTGCCCAGTGCGTACTATACAGAACGAGCCGATCTCAAACAAACCGTGCTGGAAGCACTCCAAGAGATCATGACGGAATTGGAAGATTTGCACAAAAATATCAATGACCAAGCCACGCAGCACATTCATGCCGGCGAAGTGATATTGACGTATGGAAAATCCAAAACCGTAGAACACTTTCTCAAAGCCGCCGCCGCCAAACGACGTAATTTTCAAGTCATTGTCTGCGAAGGGAGTCCCATGTACGGAGGTCACGAAATGGCCAAATCCTTGGCCGAAGCTGGAATTGATACCATTGTCATTCATGACAGTGCGACCTTTGCCATTATGGCGCGCGTAAACAAAGTATTGTTGAGCGCACACGCTGTCTTGGCCAATGGAGGATTGATTGCCGCCAGTGGATCCAACATGGTCGCCTTGGGAGCCCACAACAATGCCGTTCCCGTAGTGTGCATTACAGGCATGTTCAAATTGTGTCCCATGTACCCGCATGAAGGTCAGGATACGCTCAATGATTTGGTCAGTCCCAGCAATGTTTTGCCCTATGCGCAAATGGGCGAACCCTGGGCACGGGGCGTGGAGCTCATTAATCCCGTTCATGATTATATCAAACCGGAACATGTCAGTTTGTATGTCACCAACGTCGGATCCTTTCAACCAAGCTATATCTACCGTCTGTTGGCAGAGTATTACCATAGTGACGATTGGAAGTCGTTTGCATAAAATAAAATAAATGTAATGAACTCTTCCATGTCGAAATCATGATTACTACCAGTATGAACTCCGAAAGTAGAAGTTGTCGCTAGCCAAGTTAGAAATGGGACTTTTGCCGACGAGATCATAGCAGACGACGACTGGCACATCGTGTCTTGGCTAGTAAAATTATCCAGTTATAGAGATCATGCTAACCATGACAACTTTGATCTCCATAGGGAGGGGTGTACGAAGTCTTTAGGTTCTAGCAGACGACGGCTCTAAAAACATTTCTGAATCATAAATTATTCCTTCTTTAGCTAGTAGTTATATAGATCATGCTAACCATGACAAGTTTAGACTCCATATTCGGCCTGTACTTTTAAAAGCTACAGTATGTCTCGTTCGCACTGTCCGAATCGCAAGGTTAACTAACTGGTCGTAACCCTAGTATCCAGCCCAAATTCACCTCACGAGACAAGTAGACAACACAAGTAGTTCTCCTTCTGCTGACTCAATTAAATGCCAAAGCAAAATGCCTTGTGCATATAAAACGGTACCCGAAATCTTAATCCTGGGGTGCATTGGGTCTGGGATCCTTGAATCTGTAATGGATATCGGTGTAATCGACGCCCATACCATCGTCGCGGAGATGCTTCATGAAATCCTTGTGCATTCTACCCGCCTCGTCCACAAAACTACACAAGTGACCCTCGATTTGTTTATTGGCGACATCAATGCCTGTAGAAAATGGTTCATGGATAGTATTGGATTGCGTTGTACGATTTTTTGCATTAGATTGTCGTTGTTGAGTGCGTTTCTGTGTGAGTTTCGTATTATTTTCAGAGCATAGAGTGAACGGCATGCGGCTGGGATAAAAAGCCAGTTGAAAGCAAGAACGCTACGTACCAAAGAGTTCATAAAACTTTTCCGGCGTCCTAACCGCACCAATGCCATAAATATCCTCATCGGCATGGTTCCAAAAATCTGTAGGAATTTCAGGGTTCATGTGCACAATTCCCAAAAGGCGCGCCATTGCCTTTTTTCCAACTCTAGAGTGCAAAACCAAGAATGACAAGACGCAAGTGAGCTCTGCCCCGCTAGAGAACGAAATTCCAGGGTCCGCATCCTACACGCCAACACATACACCGAGCTCTCAACTTACCCTGCATATCGATCGCCATTTTCCCAAAAGTGCTTGACCTTGTTTCTCAGGTTTTTATTCTTGCCTACGGCATAGTGGTGGAAGCAAACACTGCGTTCCGGTGCGAAAAAATCATAGCCAATGGTGAAACCGCGAATACCAATACTCATCTCTTCTCCTTGAAAGATCATGGGCTGATATGGATCGTACGGCACATTGACAACGAAATGACCACGCGAAAAGGAGTACCCAGCTGCCCACCAGGGTTGTAGTTGTGGGATACCGTGAACGGTTGGGACTCGTTCCGGTTGACTGGCATGACGTAAATGCATTCCCTGTGGACCACCCTCATAGACCGTATTACACATGATGGGCCGAGTGTTGCGGAGGGATTGGCCGGTTGTTTCATCGATCGACCCCTGCACATCTGTGAGATACGTGGACAGGACAGCCATTTCATCGTGCGTTTGTTCGAGTTGGTCAATAATGTCGGCATCCCAATTCTGTGTGTAGGATACATGTGCATCGGATTGTGTGGCGTAGCTAATATGATCGGTGAAGGTTGTTGTCCATGGCAGTGATAACGAGAAATGATACGTGAACAATGGTCAAGGGTACGGATGAGCTCAAGTCCAGTAGAGTAGATAGAGACGAGACCAGCAAACATTCCGTAACAAAATTCAAACACTTACTACTCCCCACGATACATGCGATGGCCAATATGACGCGCAAACACAGGTCCAATGGAAAGGTCTGCCTTCATTTCAATCACATCAATCCGATCCTTGTACTTGCAGAGCGCCTGGTTTGGATCTTCACTACAGTCCTTGATCGGTTCGTCACACAGGGTATCCACACCATTTTCGATTTGGTCGACCACGCCTGCCAGTAAAATTGATATGAAACGATGGATTGAGCACCACAATATATTTTCTCCATCCACCAACAAGAATATCTTCATCGCCGCCAACGCTACTTACCCACACGAATCCGATCGGGATTTTTGGCGCGCGAAAAAATATCTTCCACCGTGGTACGACATTCAAAATCTCGGTAACTGGCAATCCCAACATAAATCGTCCTCAAATCCACGGGACACTTGTCCCCGCGTGCAAAATTGCCATCGTCATCGGGTTCCGAACAACTCCCAATTTGGAGGGCCCGTTCGCGGGTCATTAATTTGTAATTGTGAATGGGAAGGGACCACAATTTGGGAACTTGCAAGACCGTTTCCCAATCGCCCGAATGAATGAGGGGTTCAAAATCGTCTTTTTCTTCCCAAATGGAAATGGGCCATTTGTGCTTGGGAATGACGATTTCATCCTCTGGAAGTCCCACGGGCATGTTGAGTTTACCAGGTCCTCCTGCCACGTTAATAGAGGGGGGTGGACCGACTTGGGATGGGTCCTTTGGTTTTTGTTGTTGTTGAACTTGTGGCTTGTTTTCACTGGGCGCGTCCATCTTGGAACCACCCACACCATTTGGCGCAGCAGCAGCGCCACCGTGGTGGACCACAATGGCATTGAATTCACTGCGCGCCACATTGAGATTTTGGCCCAAATGTTGGATCCAATCTTTGTGGGTAGACAAAACGGTCGTAGCGGGTACCGAGACGACCGATTCATAAAAACCAAAGACATAGACACCCAGAATCATGAGGGCAACGATGAGTCCCAACTCGATATTGTTCGAGTTGGGACTGTTGGCTGTACATACGACCGAGACCGACCCTGTCGACGCATCCTTTTTGCGTTTTTTAATGCTCTTTTTTACGGCGCCTTCACCCATGATTGATTGCTTCTTCTTCTTCTTGTCAAATATTTAATTAGCTAGGAGTCTGTTGATTGTTGTTGTCTTTCACTGCTTGGTCTCCTTCTTGGGGTACTGCCTTGCTTCTACAATTGTACTAGCTAGTACTATACTAACTCTCTGAATGATGTGTCTTCCGCAAAGAGCTTTCTATCGTCATAGAGAAATAAAGTAAACGGTCATTATGATTTCAACCGTTCAGTTGCTGTCTCTTATACACATCTGACGCTGCCGACGAATAGAGAGGTGTAG